>Ga0255338_1001464_pt1 | contig 44468 bp, 36 predicted proteins | sample MeOH1_35cm_T4_19_FD_203715 | JGI IMG/M metagenome (GOLD analysis project Ga0255338, IMG submission 203715) | Sandy soil microbial communities from University of British Columbia, Vancouver, Canada - MeOH1_35cm_T4_195 | ecosystem: Engineered > Artificial ecosystem > Sand microcosm > Unclassified ... | reverse complement strand
GGTGAAGATGAGGAGGCTGAGACCCACGGGCGCCATGACCAGCGCCGCCAGGACCCAGCCCCGGCCCTGGAGGACGCGGGGCGCGTAGCCGCGGGCCGTGGCGCGGATCGTCGCCAGGGGAGAGGGAACCGCGTTCATGCGTGATCCTTCGTCAAATATTGGAAGACCGCGTCCAGGTTGAGATCCAGCGGATCGAGGGCGCGGAGCGGGATGCCACCCTCCGCCGCGGCCTTCTGGAGGCGGGGCAGAATGTCCCGGGGCGAGCGCACGGAGATCACCACGGCATCCTCTTCCATGCGCAGGGCCGCCAGTTCCGGCTGTTCCACAGCCCAGCGGGCCAGGACCTGGGCCTCGCCCGTGAGACGCAGCTCCACCGGATGGCGGTCCAGCAGCTGGCGGATCTCGGTGACGGTGCCTTCCGCCAGGAGGCGGCCCCGGAACAGCAGCAGGATGCGGTCCGTGAGCTGGGCGATCTCGCCGAGAATGTGGCTCGACACCAGGATGCGCGTGCCTTTGGCGGCCAGGTCGCGCAGCAGGGCCATGAGCGTGAGACGGGCCTCGGGATCCAGGCCGTTGAAGGGCTCGTCCAGGATGAGCAGCTCCGGCTCGTGCAGCAGCGCCTGGGCCAGCCGGATGCGCTGGCGCATGCCCTTGGACATGCGCGCGAAGGTGAGGTGGGCGCGGTCGCTCATGCCGACGGTGGCGAGGGCCCGGACCACCGCGGCCTTCAGGCCATCCCCAGACAGCCCGGACAGCTCGCCCATCATGCGGAGCCAGCGGTCGGCCCGCAGGCCCGTGGGCAGGCGGTCGCCCTCGGGCACGAGGCCCAGGCGCGCAAGCACCGCCGGGTTGCGGAAGGGGGCCGCGCCGAAGACCTTCACGTCGCCACCGGAAGGGGGCAGCAGGCCCGAGAGCAGCTGCAGCAGGGAGGACTTGCCGGCGCCGTTGGGGCCCAGCAGGCCCGTGATGCCGCCGCCGTCCGGCAGCTCGAAGGTGGTGGGGCTGAGGCCCAGGATGGGGCCGTAGCGGAGGGAGGCGCGGTCGAGGGAAATCATCAGATGACCGCCTCCGAAGGCATGGTCCGCTTGACGGCCACGAAGGTCCACAGGCCCAGGTGGAAGGCCGTGCCGAGCAGCGCGGGAACCCAGCCCAGCAGGGGGTGGTCCACGCCCACGAAGAGCTGGGGCCAGGTCTCCGCGAGCAGGATGGGATTGATGGCCTGCACCGTCGAGATCCCCGTGAGGCCATGGATCATGGAGGCCAGCGTGGCGGCGCCCAGCACCAGGCCCAGCACCCAGCCGATGCCGGCCCGGGGCGTGGCGGCCATGCTGGAGGCGCCCACGGCCAGGGAGCCCATCAGGGTCGAGCTGATGGCCATGGCGGGCAGCAGGCGCAGGGGCGCCGTCACCCAGACGGGGCCGCTGGCGCCCGCGAGGATCAGGGACATCAACCAGGGCAGCAGGGCGAAGGGGAGCAGGATCGCGAAGGGCAACGCGGATGCGAAGCCCAGTTTGGCGAGCAGGTAGTCCCGCGGCCCCACGGGGTGGGCGTACATGAGGGGCCGCACGCGGTAGAGGGTGTCCCGGGCCACCAGGCCGCCGCCCACCAGGGCCACCAGGAACCAGAGCAGGTAGCTGGCGGGGTTCAGCAGGTCCGCCTGGAAGTCCGCGCCCTGGGTGAGGATGGTCTTCGCGAACTCCTGCATGGGCTTGAAGGTCTGGTTGGTCTGCAGGAGGTGATCCACGTAGATGCGGGCCACCTTCCAGAGCAGCACCAGGAGGAAGGCGAAGCCGAAGAAGCGGCCGATCTTCTGGCGCCAGAGCCGGGCGAGGTCGAAGCGCATCAGCACCAGGGCCGGGGGATGGCCGTGGCTGAGGTCCGGCGCTGGCGGCAGGGTGGGCGCGTAGATGGGCATGGCTAGGCCTCCCCTGGATGCAAGGCCCGGAGCAGCACCTCGTCCAGCCGGTCGTGGCGGGGCGTGAGCTGGATGAGGGTGGCGCCCTTGGTTTCCGCCCAGCAGAAGGCGGCCGCGGGATCGGCCTCGGCCAGCTCCAGATCGTAGAGGCCGTTGCGGGCCTCCAGCACCGAGCCAAGATCCGCCAGGGCGGCCTCCTGGGCGGCGTCCAGCGGATCGAGAAAACGCAGCTCCACGCGCCGGGCCAGGGCCTTCCGGAGTCCCGCCATGGAACCCGCCGCCTTGATCTGGCCCTGGTCGAGGATCACCAGCTGGTCCGCCACCCGCTCCACGTCACCCAGCAGGTGGGAGGCCAGGATGACGCCGGTGCCCAGCTCGGCGTGGACCCGCAGCACCAGGTCCAGCATGCGGCGGCGGCCATCGGGATCGAGGCCGTTGGTGGGCTCGTCCAGGAAGATCAGCTCGGGGCTGTGCACCAGGGCCTGGGCCAGCTTCACCCGCTGGCGCATGCCCGTCGAATAGCCGCTGACGGGGCGGTAGCGGGCCTCGTCGAGGCCGACGAAGTAGAGCACCTCGTGGGCGCGATCCCGGGCCGACTCCGGGGCCAGGCCGCTCAGCTCGCCCCAGAAGGCCACCTGCTCGTAGGCGGAGGCGTCCTCGATGAGGGCGTCGTACTCGGGCATGTAGCCGATGCGGGACCGCAGCTTCGCGGCCTCGGGCGCCCCCAGGGGCACGCCCAGCACCGTGCCACCGCCGCCCGATGGCTGCAGCAGGCCCAGCAGGGCTTTCAGCAGGGTGGACTTGCCGGCGCCGTTGGGACCCAGCAGGCCCACGATGCCGCGGTCCAGGGCCAGGGTCAGCCCCTTCAGGGCGGGCGCCGCCATGGTGGCGTAGCGCACTTCCAGGTTCTCGAAGGCGATCAACGGAGCCTCCAGATGACGGTCACGGCATTCTCCAGGATGTAGGTTGCTACGAGTGGGGCCTGGAATGGATTAGGGGGCGTTTCGGGATGACCAGCGTATTCCCTGGTTATCTCGTTACGGCCCCTTAGATCGCCCCTGGGATGCGGTGGAATGGATTGTTCAAGGAAAGCGACTTAGGCTGATGGCAACCATCCTCCCATCCCCCGGGGACTTCCGCATGCAACTCCTGGACTGGCCCTTCCTCGACGCGCTCCAGACCGGGGCGCTGACAGCCCTGTTCGTCAGCTTCGGCACGGACGCCCTGTCCCGGCGGGACCGCATGATGGGCTGGATGGCCCTCACCTGCCTGCTGGTGGGCTTCCGGCACGGCGTGCTGGCCGTCGGCACCCTGCCCACCTGGAACCCGGACCTCGTGGACCGCGCCCAGAGCCTGCTGGTGGCCTTCGGGTTCATCAGCCTCTGCATGGCCCTCATCGAGCTGTTCCCGCAGCACATCCCCCGGCGCTTCCCGGGATGGATCGCCCTGGGCATGATTCCCAACTTCATCCGGAACCTCCTCCTGCCGCACCCGAGCCTGGCGGAGGTCTGGACCCACCACATCTACAACCTCACCTACCTCGTGGGCTGCGGCTTCATCATCTTCTGGTCCCTGCGCGCCCGCATGGATGGCGATCCCATGGGGCGCAGGCTCTTCCTCGGCTTCCTCGGTCTGACCATTCCCGTGGTGGTGGAGATTGCCGCCCAGAGCCTGTTCGGGATGAAGATCCGGCTCTCCGGCTTCAGCCTCGTGATCCTGGCCATGGCCATCGGCACCTCCTGGCAGTGGCTCGTGGTCCGGACCATGGAAGCCCGCATCCACCGGGCCGAGACCGAGGTGGAGGTCTGGCGCAGCCTCGTGCCAGGCAATGCCTTCCGCACGGACCGGCCTTCGGCGCTGATGGAAGGGCTCTTCGGCAGCGGCTGGGCCGACCGGGTGCGGGAAAACCCCGAGGCGCCCCTGGTGGCCCTGGATGGGGGCTCCTACCGCCTGCGGACCCGCCTCCTGCACCACCACGAGCGGCTGGGGTGGTACGAGCGAGAGGAGGACACCCAGCCCGGCACCCGGGGATTCCTCGCGGGGTGGACCGTGGCCCTGGGCATGGATGATCCTGTGGCCAGTGCCCGCATCCAGGAGTGGCTCCTCAGCTGGGGAGCTGACGTGCAGCTCTGGAGCACGGTCCCGCCCCGGGAGGGGCCCTATCCCAGCGTCCTCCTCTGGGCCCGGGAACCCAGCATCCTGGCCGTCTGGCGGGAGGATGATCTCCTGCGCCGCCGGCCCCGGTGGGTGCAGCTGGGCGGTCCCACCACCGCCGGGCCCCATGCCCGCCTGGACCTGGACCTGGACGCTGCCAGCCTGAGGAACTTGCTCCGCGATCTGCTTTCCCGGCATTGATCCCCGCAGGGAGGCCGGGTATTGACCCCCGGGCACTTGCCCGGGAACGCTCGATCCGGCGGAGAATGGGGGCATGAGCTTCGCCCACCTCCATCTGCACACCGAGCATTCGCTCCTCGACGGTCTCACCCGCATCCCCGATCTCGTGAAGAAGTGCCGGGCGTCGGGCATGCCCGCCGTGGCCGTCACCGACCACGGAAACATGTTCGGCATGATGAAGCTCTTCGACGCCTGCGAGAAGACGCAGGACGCCGAAGGCAACTGGGCCGTGAAACCCATCCTGGGCTGCGAGGTCTACGTGGCCCCGAAGACTCGCTTCGATCGCAAGCTCGAGGCGAAGAACGCCACGGGCGAGGAGGGCCTGGAGGACTGCGTGGATCCCAGCGGATCCCGGGATGCCGGCTACCACCTGGTGCTGCTGGCCAAGAATCCTGTGGGCTTCGCCAACCTGTCGAAGCTGGTGTCGGCGGGCTTCACCGAAGGCTTCTACTACAAGCCCCGCATCGACAAGGATCTCCTCCGCCAGCACAGCGAAGGGCTCATCGGGCTGTCGGCCTGCCTCGGCGGCGAGGTGCAGGCCCGCATCCTCCAGAACCGCCTCGACCAGGCCGAGCGCGTGGCCCGCGACTTCCGCGACATCTTCGGCGAGGACTTCTACCTGGAGATCCAGGACCAGGGCTTCGACAAGGAGAAGGAGATCATCCCTTCCCAGATGGAGCTGGCCGCGAAGCTGGGCATCCCCCTGGTGGCCACCAACGACGCCCACTACCTCAACCACGAAGACGCCGACCTGCACGACACCCTGCTCTGCATCGGCACCAAGACCACCAAGGTCAAGGAGAAGCGCATGCGCTTCGCCACGGACCAGTTCTTCGTGAAGACGCCCGAGGAGATGCGCGCCGTGTTTCCGGACCATCCGGAATACCTGGAGCGCACCCTGGAGATCGCCGCCAAGGTCGACCTGTTCCCCATCACGCGAAAGCCCGTCACGCCCCGCTTTCCCGTGCCCGAGGGCTACGACCTGGAATCGTACTTCATGCATGTGGCGAAGGAGACCTTCGAGCAGCGCCTGGCGGAATGCCGCCCCCTCTGGCAGGCGGGGACGCTGAAGCACCCCGAGGCGAAATACCGCGAGCGCCTGGCTTTCGAGCTGGACATGATCCTCAAGATGGGCTTCCCGGGCTACTTCCTGCTGGTCTGGGACTTCATCCGGAAGGCACGGGAGATGGGCGTGCCTGTGGGGCCCGGCCGTGGCTCGGCCGCCGGCAGCATCGTGGCCTGGTCCATGCGGATCACGGACATCGATCCCATGCAGTACGACCTGCTCTTCGAGCGCTTCCTCAACCCCGAGCGCGTGTCCATGCCCGATGTGGACATCGACTTCTGCCGCGACGGCCGCCAGAAGGTCATCGACTACGTCACCGAGAAGTACGGCCAGGACAAGGTGAGCAGCATCATCACCATCAACCAGCTCAAGACCAAGGCCGTCATCAAGGATGTGGCGCGGGTCTTCGAGAAGGACTTCGCTTTCGCCAACAACCTCACCAAGCTGGTGCCCCAGGAGCCGGGCAAGCCCATCACCGTGGGCGAGGCGCTCGAGAAGAGCGACAAGCTGCGGGAGCTGTACGAGTCCGATCCCGAGGTGAAGAACATCCTCGATATCTCCGCGCGGCTGGAGGGCCTGGCCCGCAATACCGGCGTCCACGCGGCGGGCGTCATCATCGCGCCCGATGAGCTGACCCAGTTCGCGCCGCTGTCCATGGACAAGGACAAGAAGGTGATGGTGCAGTACACCATGGTCGAGGCCGAGCGCGCGGGCCTGCTGAAGATGGACTTCCTGGGCCTAGAGACGCTCACCCAGATCGCCAAGACCCAGGAGGTCATCGCCCGGCGCCACGGCCAGCCCAAGGACATGACCACCATCCGCGCCTTCGACGACAAGAAGACCTTCGAGCTCTTCGCGGCGGGCGACACGGATGGCGTCTTCCAGTTCGAGTCCGGCGGCATGAAGCAGCTCCTCCGCCAGCTGGGGCCCGACCGCTTCGACGACCTCATCGCGCTCAACGCCCTCTTCCGCCCAGGCCCCCTGGGGGCGGGCATGGGCACCACGTACGTGGAGCGCCGCCACGGCCGCGAGCCCGTCACCTACCTCTTCCCCGACCTGGAGCCCATCCTGGCGCCCACCTACGGCGTGATCCTCTACCAGGAGCAGGTCATGCAGATCGCCAGCCTCGTCGCCGGCTACTCCCTGGGCGAGGCGGACATGCTGCGCCGGGCCATGGGCAAGAAGGACAAGGCCAAGATGGCCAAGGAGAAGGACAAGTTCATCGAGCAGGGCGCCAAGCGAGGCTACGACAAGGCCAAGGTCTCGGAAATGTTCGACCTCATCGAGTACTTCGCCGGCTACGGCTTCAACAAGAGCCACAGCGCGGCCTACGCCATGGTGGCCTACGAGACCGCCTACCTGAAGGCGAACTACAAAGTGGAGTTCATGGCGGGTCTGCTGTCCACCAAGTCGGGACGCACCGATGACGTGGCCAAGTACGTGCAGAACTGCCGGGAGGGCGGCATCGAGGTGCTGGGCCCGGACATCAACCAATCGGCCTTGGACTTCACCGCCACCTCGGAACGGCAAATCCGTTTCGGATTTGCCGCGGTGAAGGGATTGGGGGAGGCGGCGTTGCAGGCCATCCTCGAAGCGCGCGAGGCCGAGGGCGGCTTCAAGGATCTCTTCCACGCGCTGAAGAGCACGGACCTCCAGAAGGCCAACCGCAAGGTCTGGGAATCCCTCATCAAGGCGGGCGCCTTCGACAGCCTGGAACCCAACCGGGCCGCCCTGCTCCAGGGCCTGCCGGACGCCGTGTCCGCGGCCTCCCGCGGGGGCGGCGATACGGGGATGACCAGCCTCTTCGATGACGCCGAGCTGGCCAGCCTCAGCCAGGACTGGCGCGTGCCCGAAGGCATCGAGCCCTGGGATCGCAAGACCCGGCTCGCCGCCGAGCGCGAGGTGCTGGGCCTCTTCGTCAGCGGCCATCCCCTGGAGGAGTTCGCGGATGCCATCCAGGTGCACACGCATGGCACCCTGGCCAAGATCCTGGAGGAGGTGAGCGCCGGCCGCCTGCGGGACCGCAACGAGGTCACCCTCGGAGGCATGGTGACGAGCGTGGCCTTCAAGACCAATCAGAAGGGCGAACCCTGGGCCATCCTCCAGGTGGAGGACCTGGCCGGGAAGATGGAAGTCCTCCTCATGGCCAGCAAGTGGGATCCCGTCACCAAGCGGAAGGATGCCCTCCGTCCCTTCGACCGCTACCGGCACCTGGCCGTGCCCGAGGCCATGCTGCGCATCACGGGCGAGCTGCGGGTGGAGACCCTCCAGGGCAACGGGAACGGCAACGGCGAAGGCGAGGAGGAGGAAGAACAGACCGTGGTGAAGGTCTTCGCCACCCTGCTGGAGCCGCTGGAATCCTTCCAGGGCCAGGGTTTCACCGGCGCCCTGGTGCGCCTGCCCGTGGGCGAATGCCCGCCCCGTTTGGCAGCCATCCTCAAGGATCACCACGGCGACCTGCCCGTGACCTTCGAGTACCGTTCGAAGGAGGGCCTGATGGCCCGCGTGCGGGCCGGCCGCGACCTGCGCCTGAAGCACGACCCAGACCTGGCGGAACAGCTCGCCAAGGAGGCCGGATGCGCCCTCTCCTGGACCTATTGACGCCCGCCTGCCTGGGCGTGGAGCCTCTGTGATCCCCCTCCCCCTCCTGCCCGGCTTCGGCCAATGGGGCGCGCACCTGGAGGCCCTGCTGGCCCGGCCGGAGGCCCTGTGGATCCATGGGCCGGCAGGATCAGGGGTCTCCACATTAGCGGCGGAATTTGCCCGGCGCCGACGGAGCGGCTGGACCGAGGCTGATACGGCGGAGGAAGGCGCTGCCTGGCTGGCCCTCCACCCGGGGGGCATCGTTGCCGCCCGGAAGCCGATGCCTCGCCCCCTGGCCTGCCTGGAGCTGCGCCTGCCCTCCCTGGAGGAGGACCCCGCCAGCCTTCCCGGGCTTCTGGCGGCGCTGGCGGAAGAGGAGGACATTCCCGCCCCCTGGCCTCCGGCCCTGGCGGCCCTGCCCTGCCCTGGCAACCTGCGGGAGCTGCGCAACCGCCTGCTGCGCTGGAAGCTGCTGGGCCAATTGCCCGGACCAGAGCCCGCGGGCCCGCCCCGCTTCGAGGCTGAGGATCTGGCCACCAACCTGCATGAGCTGGAGCGCTTCCTCCTCCACCGGGCCCTGCGCCGGGCCTATGGCAACCGGGTGGAGGCCGCCACCCGCCTGGGCGTGAGCCGCCGCCAGCTCTACCTGCTCATCCGCCGCCACGGGGATCCCGTCCGGGGCGAATCTGCCTCCGGGGATCTGCCCCAGCGGCTGAGGAAACGGAGATCGGCACAAAACTCCAGTCCGGCGCCCGGAACCCGATAACGGGGGTGCGGTCAGTCGGCCGCGGTACGGATGTTCAATATGGCGACTCCCCTTCGGGTACTGGTGGTGAACGATGATCCCGGAATGCGGGACGGCGTGGGCCTGAGCCTGAAGCGCTCGGGTTCCACGGTGAATCAGGCCCGCGGCGGCGCGGAGGCCCTGCGCATGGTGCGCCCGGGCAGCTACGACGCCGTAGTCGCCGATCTCCACATGCCCGGCATGGATGGCCTGCAGCTCGCTGCCCGCCTCAAGGCCGTGGACCCCGCCCTGCCCGTCCTGCTCCTGGCCGCCGGGGATTACGAGACCGCGCCCGGAGCCCCGCATCTGGGCGCCTTCGACGTCATCTCCAGGCCCTTCAGCCCTGAGGAGCTCACCGCCGCCCTGCAGAAGGCCCTGAAATCCGAGGAGCACCTCCGGGCCCGGGAACCCGCCGAGGTGCCGCTGATCCTCACGCAGGACCTGGCCTTGGGCGAGACCCTGGCCCTGGCCCGCCGCGCGGCGGACAGCCGCGCCACCATCCTCATCCAGGCCGAGAGCGGCACCGGCAAGGAGCTGCTGGCCCGGCTCATCCATGGCTCGAGCCCGCGCCGCCGCGGCCCCTTCGTGGCCATCAATTGCGTGGCCCTCACAGAGGATCTGCTGGAAGCCGAACTCTTCGGCCATGAGCCGGGCTCGCATCCCGGCTCGGCCGCGAAGCCCGGGGCCTTCGAACTGGCCGGCGGCGGCACCCTGGTGCTCGACGCGGTGGATGCGCTGCCTCTGGGCCTCCAGGGCCGGCTGCTGCGGATCCTCCAGGAACGCGCGGTGGAACGCGTGGGCGGCAGCCACCCCATTCCCGTGGACGTGCGCCTCATCTCCCTCACCAGCCGCGACCTCCTGGCGGAAGTGAAGGTGGGCCGATTCGCCGAGGATCTCTACTACCGCCTGAACGTGATCCCCCTGAACCTGCCGCCCCTGCGCGACCGGCCGGGCGACCTGGAGCTGCTGGCCTCGCACTTCGCCGAGCGCTACGCCCGGGAGAACGACCGCCCTGTGCCGGAGCTGATGCCCAGCTTCTTCGCGGCCCTGGCCCGCCACCCCTGGGCCGGCAACCTCCGCGAACTCGAGAACGTCATCCAGCGCTGCGTGGTGCTGAACCAGAGCCATCGGATCAGCCCGCAGGATCTCCGCTGGCTCCTGCCCGCCGAGGCCTTCGAGGGCCTGCCCGCCGACCCGCCCGAATCCTCAGTCCCCGGAGCCTGGGCCTCCCCAGCCCCGGGTGCCTCGGCACGACCTGACGGAACTCCGGCCGCCGACGCCGTGGTGGCAGATCCCCGCAAGCCCCTGGTGGGCCTGCCCCTGGGCACCCCCGTGGTGCTGCCCCTGGGCCTGAGCCTGCCGGAGCTGGAGCGTTTCTGGCTGCTCTCCACCCTCAGTGCCCTCAAAGGCAATCGCACCCACTGCGCCGCGAAGCTGGATATCGCTCTGCGCACCGTGCGCAACAAGATCAATGAATACAAGGCGGATGGGTTCGCCATTCCGCCGAGTCAGCGCGGGACGGAATAGGCGCCTGGCCCCGAGCCGCATCGCCATTGTCGTGGGCCCTGAAACACCCTAGGCTGGAACCCATCCAGCCCTCGGAGTTTCCATGCATACGCATCTTCGGCGATCCCGCCGGATCCTGTTGTTCGTGGCCGCGGGCGCGGCCTGCCTGCCCGCCGCCGCCCAGAGCATCGAGCCTTTCCGGGCGCAGGATGTGAAGCCCTTCCAGGCCCAGGAGGCCAAGCCCGTGCGCGCCCAGGAGGTAAAGCCGTACCGGGCCGAGCCCGCCCGGCCCCGGGACAGGCGGCGGGAAGAAGCGGCGCCCCGCCAGGAGTCATCCTTGTTCTTCCACACCTTCGGCTTGGCGGTGCCGGGCGTGGCCTACAGCTGGGACAACCTGGCCACCCAGACGCGCACCCATGTGGCCGCTGCCGGAACCGTCACGAAGAGCGCCGTCCGCATCAACCCGGATGGCACCTATGTCTGGAACAGCGCCTGGGACGGCCGCGTCATCCAGGGCCGCTGGATCAGCCACAAGGACGGCATCCTGCTGCAGAACGGGCAGGAGAAGAAGGACTGGGTCATGGGCCGCCTCCCCCATCCCAACGGCGACGCGGTGGTCTACCTCTACGACGGCGACTCCATGACCTACCACGGCACGCCGAAGCCGGGCGGACGCTGAGCCCTCAGCCCCTCAGCCCCTCGGCGGCTCTCCGGCCTTCGCTCTCAGCCAGGGCGGTACGGTGGTGGCGCCCGATTCGTGGCGGTAGAAGGCGGCGGTGATCTCGGCGCCCAGCAGCAGGATGGCGCAGCTGTAGTAGAGGAAGGTCAGGCCGGCGACGATGCCCAGCAGGGAGCCGTACATGATGCCCCAGGTCATGGTGTGGCGCAGGTAGACGCCGAAGCCCCACTTGGCCAGCCACCACAGGGTTGTGGAGATGGCGGCGCCGAGGAAGGCGTGGCGGAACTTCACGTGCAGGCGGGGGAGGTGCTGGAGCACCACGGTCACCACCACCAGCCCCAGCAGGGGCCCCAGGTACGGCAGGAAGTCCGTCTGGCGGCCGGGCAGGAACTTCCGCAGCACACCGCCGAGGAGCACGGCCAGGAAGAGGACCATCGTCAGCAGACCGCCCACCAGGAAGGCCACTTGGCGCAGCAGGTGGTTCTTGCGGGTCTGCCGGTATTTCTTGATCCGCAGTCCGAACACGTGGGCCAGGCTGGTGTCCAGCTGGCTGATGCCCCAGTAGCTGCCGAACAGCAGTACGCCCCAGGACAGGCCCATGCCGCCGATCTTCTGGCTGTTGGCCACGGCGTCCATCACGAACTCCCGGGGCAGGTACGGCACGATCTCCTGCAGCGTCTTCAGGGTCGCCGACCCGTAGGCGCGGCTGCCGATGACGGCGCCCAGCAGCTTGAAGAGCAGCGTGGACAGCGGCACCAGGCTCACGATGAGCCAGAAGCTGAGGCCTGCGGCGTAGCTCAGGCAGTCGTCCTTGTGGTACTTGCCCAGCACTTCCACGGTGAAGGCCCCGGCCCGCCCCAGGGGCGGCACCGCCCGGGCGGCCTCATGCCAGAGCACCGCCAGGCCGCGCCAGATCCGCTCCAGGGTGGCGACCAGGTTCGCCCAATGACCCAGGACCTTCTCGACCACGACAGCTCCTAGAAGCGGACGGGATGCCGGGGGAGCAGGTACATCAGCCAGGCCAGCACCAGGCCGATGCCGATGAGACCCGCCACGTGCTTGAGAATCGAGGCCCGCGTCCGCTCCGGCCGCGTCGTCGGGTGCAGGAGTCCCAGCACCAGGGCAATGCCGAGCCCCATGACGACGAAGTGGATGACATGGCTGGAGAGAAAGCGCATGGCATCAGGCTATCAGCTATCAGTCGCCAGCTGTCAGCCTCCCAGCGGTCGCCTCGCCCCAAACTGATAGCTGAGAGCCGACAGCTGACAGCCCCTACTGCGTCGCCGGATTCTCCCGGACAGGACCTGGGGAGGCCGGAGCGCTCGCCTCTGGACCGAGCGGCTGGGGCATGCGGGTGAGGGCCAGCTGGATGACCTCGTCCATGTGGCTCACGAGGTGGATGCTGAGCTGCTCACGGACCTCGGCGGGGATCTCCTCCAGGTGGCGGGCGTTCTCGCTGGGGATGAGGACCGCCTTGCGGCCCTGGCGATGGGCGGCCAGGAGCTTTTCCTTGAGGCCGCCGATGGGCAGCACCCGGCCCCGCAGGGTCAGCTCGCCGGTCATGGCCATATCGGCCCGCGCGGGGATGCCCGTCAGCACGGAGATCAGGGCCGTGGCCAGCGTGATGCCGGCGCTGGGGCCGTCCTTGGGAATGGCCCCTTCGGGCACGTGGACGTGAAGATCCACCGTGTCCAGGAAGTCACGCCTCAGTCCCAGGCGCTCGGCCCGGGAGCGCACATAGCTGAGGGCCAGGTTGGCGCTCTCCTGCATGACCTCGCCCAGCTTGCCCGTGAGCTTGAGGATGCCCTTGCCCGGCAGCACGGCGGCTTCGATGGTGAGGAGGTCGCCCCCCGTGGGCGTCCAGGCCAGGCCGTTCACGAGACCCGGCGGGGCCGTGTCCTCCGCGCGGGTCTCGAGGATCTTTTCGGGCCCCAGCAGCTTCGGCACCCGCTCGGCGGTGATGAGGGGATCGAAGGCCTCGTCCGCCGCATCTGACAGGTGGGGCTGGAGGGTGTGGCGGGCCAGCTTGCGGAGGATGTTGGCGATCTCCCGCTCCAGCTGGCGCACGCCTGCCTCGCGGGTGTAGGACTGCACGAGCTTCTCCAGCGCCGCCGGCTCGAAATGCACGCCCATGTCTTTCATGCCATGGCCTTCGAGGGCGCGGGGCAGAAGGTGCTGCTCCGCGATGGCCAGCTTCTCCTTAGTGGTGTAGCCGGAGAGATCCAGCACCTCGAGGCGGTCCTCCAGGGGCTCGGGGATCTGGTGGCGGAGGTTGGCCGTGGCCAGGAAGAGCACCTGGCTGAGGTCGAAACCCACGTCCAGGTAGTGGTCCTGGAAGCTGGCGTTCTGTTCAGGGTCCAGCACCTCCAGCAGGGCGCTGCTGGGATCGCCTCGGAAGTCCGAGGCCATCTTGTCGATCTCGTCCAGCAGCATGAGCGGATTGCGGACCTTGGCCTTCTTCATCAGCGAGATGATGCGGCCCGGCATGGAGCCGATGTAGGTGCGCCGGTGGCCGCGGATCTCCGCCTCGTCGCGCACGCCGCCCAGGGAGAGGCGCACGAAGGGCCGGTTCAGGGCCCGGGCGATGCTGCGCGCCAGCGAGGTCTTGCCGACCCCGGGAGGGCCCACGAGGCAGAGGATCGGTCCGCGGAGCGGGGAACGGCCGCCTGCCGCCGCAGGCTCATCCTTCCGCAACCGGGCCATGACGGCGAGGTGTTCAAGGATGCGGGCCTTGATCTTGTCGAGGCCCGAGTGATCCTCGTCCAGCACCCGCTCGGCCTCCATGAGATCGAGACGCTCGTCGGCCATGGCCTTCCAGGGCAGGGCCAGCAGCCAGTCCAGGTAGGTGCGGCTCACCGTGGCCTCGGCGCTCTGGGGCGGCATGGCGTCCAGGCGCTCCAGCTCCTCCAGGGCCTTGGCCCTGGCTTCGGCGCTCATGCCCGCGGCCTCGATCTGGTCCTTGAGGCGGGCGGACTCGTCCTTCTCCTCCTTCTTGCCCAGCTCCTGCTGGATGACGCGCATCTTCTCGTTCAGGACGTACTGCTTGTGGTCCTGGTCCAGGCGCTGCCGGGTCTTCTCGTCCAGGGTGCGGTCCACCTCGGAACGGGCGGCGTCCAGCTCCAGCAGGTGCATCAGGGACTCAAGCCGGGGCCCGATCTCCAGCTGCTCGAGGATCTCCTGCTTCTGGCTCACCTCGGCGGGCACGAGGCCCGCCACGGTATCGATGGCCTTGCCCAGGGGCAGCTCACGGATCTGATCCATGCTCAGCAGGCGCGAGGCATCGGGGTTCCGGCCCAGGAAGGCCTCCACCGCCTGGTGGAAGGGCTGGAGGGGTTCACCGGCCGGTTGGCTGGGCTCGGCCAGCAGGTAGGCCTCGGCCTGGATGACCTCGCCGCTGTCGTCATAGCGGCGCAGGTTCACCCGGGCGATGCCCTTCACGCCCACCTTGTAGTAGTCCTTGGGCAGGGCGATGACCGATTCCACCAGGGCCAGGGTGCCGATGGCGAAGAGGTCCTCCTGGCCTGGCGACTCCACCCTGGCGTCCTTCTGCGTGAGCATCAGGAGGTGGTCACCGGCCTTGATGGCCAGCTCCAGCGTGCGCACCGAGCCGGACCGCCCCACCACGAAGGGCACCCTCGCGCCGGGGAACAAGACCATGTCCCGGATGGGGATGGCCGGCAGGGTCAGAGTCTTGGGAACCGCCAAGGAGCGCCTCGATTCAACCTGCGGCGGAGATGGGCTGGGAGGGCAGGCCCAGCACTTCTTCCACCTTCTGGCGAGTGATGCGCAGGGACTCGCGCGAGGTGCGCTTGTCCGAGGGCAGCTCGTACATGGGTTCCAGCAGGATCTGCTCCACCAGGCTGCGGAGCCCGCGGGCGCCGAGCTTGCGGGTGAGCGCCTGCTCAGCGATGGCGGCGATGGCGCCCTCCTCGAAGCTCAGGTCCACGTCATCCATGTCGAACAGCTTCACGAACTGCTTGGTGATGGCGTTCTTGGGTTGGGTGAGGATGGCCACCAGGGCCTCGCGGTCCAGGGGCGAGAAGCCCGCCACCACGGGCAGGCGGCCCACCAGCTCGGGGATGAGGCCGAACTTGATGATGTCCTCGGGCTCCACCAGCCGCAGCAGGTTCTCCTTGTCCTCTTTCGACGAGGGCGTGGAGCCGAAGCCCACGGCCTTGGCCCGGATGCGCTGCTTGATGATGTCCTCGATGCCCACGAAGGCGCCGCCGCAGATGAACAGGATGTTGCTGGTGTCCAGCTGGATGAACTCCTGGTGTGGGTGCTTGCGGCCGCCCTGGGGGGGGACGTTGGCCACGGTGCCCTCCACCAGCTTCAGCAGGGCCTGCTGCACGCCCTCGCCGCTGACATCGCGGGTGATGCTGGGGTTCTCGCTCTTGCGACCCACCTTATCGATCTCGTCGATGAAGACGATGCCGCGCTGGGCCCGCTCCACATCGTAGTTGGCGGCCTGGAGCAGCTTGGTGAGGATGTTCTCCACGTCCTCGCCCACGTAGCCGGCCTCGGTCAGCGTGGTGGCGTCGGCCATGGCCAGGGGCACATCCAGGAAGCGGGCCAGGGTCTGGGCCAGCAGGGTCTTGCCGGTGCCCGTGGGGCCCAGCAGCAGGATGTTGCTCTTGGAGAGCTCGACCTCCGGGCCGCCCAGGGCCTTCCGGGGGGTGACGATGCGCTTGTAGTGGTTGTAGACCGCCACGCTCAGGCGCTTCTTGGCGGATTCCTGGCCGATGACGTAGTCATCCAGGAAGCCCTTGATCTCCTTGGGACGGCTGAGCCGGGCGTCGGGCTTGCCCAGGGGCTTGCCCTGGCGGCTCATGCGCAGCTGCAGCTGGCCCGCCTCCAGGCATTCGTTGCAGATGAAGGCCTCGGGCCCCGCGAGGAGCTGCTCCACCTCGTGGGGCTCCTTGCCGCAGAAGGAGCATTTCTGCTCGCGCTTGTACTTGTTCATGGCGGGACCTCGCCGGACCTAGGCTACATCGTGAATGGTCTTCAGTTCCAGGATCTCGAAGCGCCTGATGCCCGCGGGGATCTGGACCCGCACCTCGCTGCCCTCTTCCTGGCCCACCAGCGCCATGCCGATGGGGGAGCTGATGCTGAGATGCTGCGGATGGCCATCGAGTTCCTCGGGGAGCACCAGCTTGAAGGTGAACTCCTCCTCGGAATCCAGATCCAGGATGGTGAGTTTGGAACCGTAGGCGGCGCGGGTCTTGGGCAGGCGGCTGATGTCCAGGCTGGCCACTTCCGAGATGCGCTTCTCGAGGGTCACCAGCTTGTTCTGGAACATGTCGCGCTTGGCGAGGGCCTGCTCATATTCGGCGTTCTCGGACAGGTCGCCCTGGCCGGCGGCGCGGGCGATCTCCTGGGGGATGTCCACCAGAAGGGCCTGCTTGATCTCCTTGAGTTCGTGTTCGAGCTTCACAAGCACGTGCTTGGGCATGGGGCTGTCCTGGAAAGGGGGGTCAAAAAAAGGCGGGCCGAAGGGCCCGGTCAGGCAAGGAGGGATTGAACCGATTCTACCCACTCCTGGGGGGGAAGCGGAGCCGGGAGGGGGTGGCCCTCCCCTGGGCGGGTCTTGAAGCGGCGGTGCATCCAGAACCACCAGCGGGGATCCTTCCGGATCTGGGCCTCGATGCGGGCGGTCATGAGCTGGGTGGCCACCCAGGCGTCCCGGGCCGCGTCCCCGGTGGCAGGCACCTGGAAGGGCGGCTCGAAGCGCACCGTGGTGGTGCCATCACCGTTGGGCCAGCTGAAGACCGGCAGGACCGGCAGGCCGTAGCGGGCCGCCAGGCTGCCGGCCGTGGCGAAGGTGGAGGCCCACTGGCCCAGGAAGTGGACGAACACGCCGCTGGTGAGGGCGTCCTGGTCGAGGAGGAAACCCACGCCCCGCCCCGCCTTCAGGGCCTTCAGCGTGTCGCGCATGGCGCCGTCCTTGAGGATCACCCGGTTGCCGAACCGGGTGCGGAAGCCCAGGGAAATGGGCTCCAGCAGGGGGTTGTCCAGCTCCCGCCCGATGGCGTCAATGGTACGGCCCTGGCGGCTCTGGGCCAGGGCGACGGCCTCCCAGTTGCCATAGTGGCCCGTGAGCTGGATGAAGCCCTTGCCGGCGGCCTGGACAGCGTCGAAGTGCTCCAGGCCCTCGACCTTGATCCAGCGGTCGAGCTCCTCGGGCGTGGCGTGGCGCAGGCGCAGGAGGCTCACGAAGAGGGACCCGAAGTGCCGGAAGCAGGCTCGGGACAGGGCCCGGGTCTCGGCCTCGGACAGGCCCAGATCCGCATGGCGCAGGTTCTCCCGGACAATGCGGCGGTGCCTTGGGTCCACCAAGTAGAATAGCGAACCGGCTCCCGCGCCCAGGACCTGGACCGTGGCCCAGGGCAGGTGCCCGAGAACTCCATCCAGCAGGCGGAACAGACCGTACTCGATGCGGTGCCGGAGGCTTGGGGAGGGGGTGGAGGTCAAGTCGGCCCTAAAAAAAGGGGCGCCTCGGAGGACGAGGCGCGGAAAGTCAGTCTACCAGCAACCGGGTTCAGGATTCTTTCACAAGTATTTTCAACATTTCCACCACCCTGACGGGAGAAATGCGGTGGGCGCTGGACCCGTGGGTGGGGAACCCGGCCGGGGTGGCGGGATCGCAGTCCACGTCCGGCCCCCGCAGGGGCAGGGCCCGGGGCCCGATGGGGTTCACCCAGACCTCGGGGCTGGGCCCGAAGAGCGTGACCGTGGGCCGGCCCGTGGCGGCGGCCGTGTGGGCCAGCCCCGTATCGATGGCCACGTTGCCCCAGGCCGTGGCCTGGAGGGCGCAGGCCTCGGGCAACGTCGTCTTCCCGGCCAGGTTCAGGGCCCCTGGGACAGCCGCGGCCAGGGCCGCCCCCAGGGTGGCCTCGTCTGGCCCCCCCAGCAGCACCGGGCGGATGCCCAGGCCCTGGAGCAGGCGCATCAGCTCCGGCCAGGTGCGGTCCTCGGGGAACCAGCGCTTGCCGAAGCCCCGGGTGCCGAAGGCCAGAGTCGCGTAGGGCTCCCCGTCCCATCCTTCGGCCCGCAGCTTGTCCGGGCCCTTGTGCCCGCCCAGCAGCGCCGGCGTGAGGGGCAGCCAGAGGGCCCGGTCGTCGCCCGTGAGGGCCTTCAGCAGGGGCTGGATGCGGGTGGCGATGTGGAGGGGCAGGTTCCGGTAGTGGATGGCGTGGTGGTACAGCAGGCGCAGGTGGTTGTCGGCGATGCCGGCCCGGAGGGGCACCCTGCTCAGCCAGGCGGCGAAGGGCAGGCGGGCGCTCTGTGAGAGGTTCAGGAAGGCCGCGGGCGGACGCTTCCGCCAGCCCCGCACCAGAGCCCAGGGATCGGGCTTGGCCGCGCCGCCGCCTTCGATGTGGGCCTCGGCGATGAACGCGGGATCGGCCTCGGACAGCAGGGCGGCGCCGATGTGGTGCCCCACCGCGATCCATTTCAGGGAGACACCCCGTTCGGCCGCCACGGCGTTCCAGTGGTGCTGGAGGGTGCGCAGGAAGGGCAGCGTCATCACCACATCGCCCAGCTGGCGCGGGAAGCGGATCCACACCTCGGGGGCAGCGCCCCCGGCCAGGGCCTGGTCGAATCGCGCCAGGGCCGGATGGCGGGCGGCGACGCTCACCTCGCCTCCCGGGAGAGCGGCATGGTCATGCAGCGGGGCCCGCCCCGGGCGCGGCTCAGCTCGCTGGCCTCGATCTGCACCAGGTACTTCTTCCCGCCCAGCAGATCCAGGGCGGGATCCGCCAGAACCTCCCGGGCCGAGAGGATGTGGTAGCCGGCCCGGTCCAGGGCCTCGGCGGTCGCGAGGTTGCGGCCATAGCTGGTGATGACCCCGGGGGCCAGGCAGAAGGCATTGGCCCCGTCCGTCCACTGCTCCCGCTGCTGGAGGATGGAGTCGTTCCCGCCGCAGAAAATGGGCTGCAGGTCGATGCCCACCACCTTCAACGCCTTCAGCAGGCTCGGTTGGGTGCTCATGCGCAGCTCGGGATGGCGCAGGTCGATGCTGGTCACGTTGAGCAGCTCCCGGCTGCCCTCCACGAAGTAGGGCGGATAGACCAGGCACTCATCCTCGCTGGTGCGCGTGAAGATGGTGTCCAGGTGCATGGCGCTGCGCTTCTTGGGCATGAGCACCATGAGCAGGTGGTCGAAGCTGGTGTCGTCCTCGGCACGGTGGGCGCGGAGGCTTTCCGCCAGCAGCTGGATGGCGTCGGCCTGGGTGCGCTCGGAGCAGCCCACGGCCAGCACCTTGCGGCTCAACACCAGGATGTCGCCGCCCTCCATGCTCACGGGGGCCTTGATCTCGCCACGGACGAGAGGCGTCACCTGGTCGAACCACTTGTCGTGCTCGGTGTGGTGCCGCAGCCGCGGGTGGTGCCGGAAGACGTAGCTCAGGATCAGCGGCTCGCGCTCCCGCGCCCAGGTGGCCATGGAGTTCACGCTGTAGCCGTCGCCGATGACCGAGGCCGGGTCGCGCATGAACAGCAGGTTCGGGATGGGGCGCACCCGGTAGTCGAACTCCTCTTCCCAGTGCGTGTGGCCGGGCATGTCGTCCCAGGGCAGGCCGCCGATGACGCTGCGGGCCGCATCCGCCGGGGACATGTCGCGCAGCAGGTTGCAGGTGTCGTCGGGCAGGCCCACCAGGCGGCGCAGATCCTCGATGAAGGCCAGCTTCACGCCTTCATTCTGCAGGGCCTCGATGAAGAGATCCTGGATGTCCAGCACCTCGTCGGCCACCCGGGCCAGCACCTGGCGGAACTGGGCGTGCTCCTGGCGGGCGAGATCGCCGTAGAGGATGTCATCGAAGAGCAGCTTCTCCATCATCCCGGGCACCATCAGATCCACCTCGGGGCCGGGGTCGTGCACCACCACCTGCCGGAGCCGGGCGGTCTCGGAGAACACGGAGAGCTGGATGGGTTGCATGGGGTTCCTTGGGGGGGCCGGAACCACGCAGGGTAGCACGGAAGCCCTGTCCCATCTGCATCTGCGCCCTTCAGTTGACCCGTGGGTTCGATATACTTTACCGATTTGGTCGGATATTTTTCTTGAACCCACCGGGAGGTCGTCCTAGCCTGATTATTCCCAATGAAACCCGGGGCAAGACCCCATTTGGAGGCACCATGGCCGCATTCGTCACCCAGCCCGCACCCGACTTCAAGGCCGACGCCCTGGTCAATGGCGAGTTCAAGCAGGTTTCGCTCTCCGACTACAAGGGCAAGAAGGTCGTCCTCTTCTTCTACCCCCTCGACTTCACCTTCGTCTGCCCCACCGAGATCCTGGCCTTCGCCGACGCCATCAAGGAGTTCGAGGCCCGCCACACCCAGGTGATCGGCGTGAGCGTCGATTCCAAGTTCAGCCACCACGCCTGGGTGAACACTCCCCGCAAGGAGGGTGGCATCCAGGGCGTGACCTTCCCCCTGGTTTCCGACCTGAACAAGACCATCGCCCAGGACTACAACGTGCTGCTGCCCGCCGGCATCGCGCTGCGCGGCCTGTTCATCGTGAACAAGGACGGCATCCTGAAGCACATCACCGTGAACCACAACGACCTGGGCCGCAGCGTGGAGGAAGTCCTCCGCCTCCTTGACGCCGTCGACTTCACCGAAGAGCACGGCGAAGTCTGCCCCGCCAACTGGCACAAGGGTGAGAAGGCGATGAAACCCACGACCGATGGATTGAAGGCTTACGTCGCGTCGAAGTAGCTATCGGCTATCAGCTATCGGCTATCAGCTATCAGCTGTCAGCAATCAGAGAGAGGGGCGCCGCGAGGCGCCCCTCCTGCATCTGACGTAACCTTTCGGAACGTACGACCCCGGTTAAGCTGTGGGACCCATCCTTCAGGACGAGATCACCTTGGCGAGGAAGCGCTTGCATCAGCCCACGGAATACCCGATCACCCCCTCATCCCTCCACCAGCCCCGGGGCTGGATGTGGCGGGCCATCGGGCGGGCCTACCTGCGGCTGGGTGGGTGGCATATCGAAGGGGCCTTCCCGTCTGAACTCAAGTTCGTCACCATCGTGGCCCCGCACACGTCAAACTGGGATTTCGCCCTGGGTGTGGCCGTGATCTTCGCGCTGGAACTGCGCGTGTCCTGGCTCGGCAAGCACTCGCTCTTCCAGACCCCACTCAAGCGCTTCTTCTTCTGGCTGGGCGGCATCCCCGTGGATCGCCGGGCCGCCCACGGGGTGGTGGACGCCTGCGTGCAGGCCTTCGAGGGCGTTCCCGCCCGCCTGCTGGCCCTGGCCCCCGAAGGCACCCGCAAGGGCGTGAGCCAGTGGAAGTCCGGCTTCTACCGGATCGCCATCGCCGCCGAGGTGCCCATCTGGCCAGTGGGGTTCGACTTCCGCGACCATGTGGTCCACCTGATGCCCGTGTTCCGGCCCACCGGCGACCTGGAGGCGGACCTGCCCCACATCCAGGCCCTGTTCAACGGCGTGCACGGCCTGCGGGAACGCGAGGGCCGCGGCTCGCGGGCCTGACCCGCCGGAAGGGCGCCGCTATTTGAGGCTGAACGCCACGACGGCACCCTTGGCCTGGCCGCTCCGGACCTGGAAGACCCTGGCCGGATCGGCCTTGGCCGTGTCCAGCAGCCAGGTGAGCACGCCCTTGGCGCGGGCGTCCGCCAGCTGGGCGAGTTCCGAGGGATCCACCTTCTGGGCCCCCAGCAGGCGCTGCTCTATCTCCGCAGGCGGCGGGGGCGGCGCGGGCTGGGCGGCCTTGATCTCCTTCGGCGGGGGGAAGGCGGCGTCGAAGGCCGCCTTGACCCAGCGCTCCCGCTCGGCGGCCGGCACCGGGGCTTCTTCGCTGAGCTTCAATCCCCGGGCGCGGGTGCGACGCAGCAGGGCCTCCAGAGCAGCCTTGCGCAGGGCCCCGCCATCCTGCCCCTCATCCACGGCGCCCTCCACCTCCAGCCGCAGCTCGGGCCGTTCCTGGAGGGCTTTGGCCAGGGCCTGGAGCTTGACCGTGGCCGCGGCATCCAGGGCCGCCGCGCCAGGCACGAAGGCCACGCTGCTGAGGTCGCCCGCATCGCTGCCGAAGAGCTTCCCGATCAAGGTGAAGGGGGAGGTGGCGATCTTCCCCAGCAGGCTGAAGATGGCCTTCCACACGAGCTTGCCGTACTTCACGTTGGGATCGTCGAGGCTGCCCTCGATGGGCAGGTCGAAGGCGATGACGCCCTTGCGGTCGCGGAGGATCGCCAGGCCCAGCTTCACGGGCAGGCCCGTGGCCTCGGGGCTCGGCACCTTGTCGCCCAGGTAGAACTGATCCAGCTTCACGGCATTGTCCATCTTCAGGTTCCGCCGTTCGATGCGCAGGTGGGCATCGAGGACGAGCTTGCCCTTCTGCACGGTATAGCCCAGGTACTTGCCGGTGTAGGGCGTGAAGTCCGTGAGGTCCGCCCCCTGGATCTTCAGGATCACATCCGTATCCAGGTCGCTGCGCAGGGGCATGGCGTGGCCCGTGATGGTGATGGGCGCCAGCCCTCCGGCGCGGCCCTTGAAATCCACCTTCGACGAAGCATCGGGGCGGCTGGACAGGCCCAGGTAGCTGCCTTCCAGGTCGCTGAGCACCAGGGCGGCATTGGGTTGCAGGGAGCGATCAATGTAGCTGAGGCGTCCCCCGGTGATGCCCAGCGTCACGATCACCAGGTCCGGCGCCGAGGGAGGCGTAGCGGGCAGGACGGCGGCGGCCGGCGCGGCAGGCTTGCCCTCCGGAGCCAGCCGCAGGGCGCGGGCCACATTGGTGCTGCCATCGGGCTGCACCACCACCCGCCCTTCGGGATCGGTCCACTCCACGGCCTGGATGGTCGCGGACGGCGGAGCCGTGCGGAAGTCCGCGCCCGACAGGCGCAGCTGTTTCCAGCGCAGGAACATCTCATTCTGCTGGGCGTCGCGCGCCTCCAGCCCCTGCACGGAGGCCGAACCCAGGTAGGCCAGACCGTCGGATTTGCGGCCCTCGAAGGTGTAGCGAAGCCGGCCATCGACTCCCAGCTTCCCGGAGGCGATGCGCAGATCCAGGGCCGAGTCCAGGTAGGGGTCCCAGGGCGCCAGCTCCAGCCCCTCGGCCTTCAACTTCAGGTCGCCCGTGGTCTTGAACAGGGCCAGATTCCCCTCCGCCTTGAGGGAACCGGCGCCCAGCTTCAGGTCCAGGGAGGCCTGGCTGGTGGCCTCGGGATCCAGGCTGAGGTCCTTCCAGTGCAGGTTCACGTCCGTGGCCTCCACCTTCACGGGGCGCGCCGGACTCAGGTCCTCCCAGCCCACCCGGAACCCGCGCAGGGCCAGGTCGCGGATCAGGAGCTGGAGGGGCTTTTCATCCGGCTTCTTGGCCTTGGGCTTGGGCGGCGTCAGCAGGCGCACCAGGTTGAGTCCCCCGCCCTTCGCGGCCTGGAGGCGGAGCACGCCCCGGTCCGCGGTGATGGAGCCCAGCTCGACGGATGGCACCAGCAGATCAGCCTTCCCGTCCCGGATGTCGAGGGCTGGCAGGTCGATGGCCGGGTCAGGCACGCCCCGCTGCCCGATCTTCAGGTCCTTCAGGCTGAGCTCCAGCCCAGCCAGCTCCACCACGTGGCGGCCCTTGGACCACTCGAAGCGGTACTGGGTCCGCAGGTTGCCCGTGCCGCTGCGGATCTCGCTGGCCATCTGCTCCTGCTCGTAGGGGCGGTATTTGGGGAGGGAGAGGTTCTCCAGCAGGAGACTGCCTCTGGAGGCGAGGGGCTGGAAGGCCAGGTCCCCCTTCCAGACCAGGTGCTCCTTCGCCTCGGTCCAGGCTTCCAGGGAGACGCCGCTGCGATGCCCAAGCTCGGTGCGCAGGCCCGCCAGCGTGAAGGCGATGGGGCCCAATTCCGTGTGGAAGGGCGCGGCGGCCGAGCGGTCCGTGAACTCCACCCGCCCCTCGCGTAGCTGGAATCGGCGGACGTCCAGGACCCATCCGGAAGGGGACGCCTCCTTGGCCGGGGCCTCGGTCTTGCCGTCCTCCTCCAGCAGATCCTGGAAGTTGAGCCGGCCTTCGGGATCCAGGGCCGTGTGGATGGTCAGGCCGTCCACCTCGATGGTTGTGAAGCCCACGGTGTGGCGCAGGAGGCGCCAGACATCGGGGTTCACATGGACGCGCCGCAGGGTGATCCAGTCGCCGCCGCCCCGCTCGGCCACCCGCAACCCCTCCACGGTGGCGCCGAAGGTGAAGGGGTTGAACCGCACCTTCGCTACCGTAGTGGGGCGCTTCAGGGCCTGGGTGGCCTCCCGCTCGAGGCGGGGCTTCACAAGGGCCGGCACCAGCAGGAAGCCAGCCAGGATCCAGAGGCCGTAGATCCCGGTCAGCACAAGGATCAGGCGGCGCCACCGGCGGAGGAAGGCCGAAAGAGGGGCTGGAATGGGCATGGAAGAAGCATAGACCTGTCCCGGGCATGTGATTCAAGCCACAAGGTTGTTCTCAAGGCACATCTGGCACGGCTATCCTCCCTGAGTCGCGGTGCCGCCAGGACTGCCACCCCCGAGCGTGTCGGCGCACCGCTGGACCGAGAGGCATGTGTCATGTCGGCACGACGCTTGGTGATCCTGGGAGCCGCCGGACGCGACTTCCACAACTTCAATACCGTGTACCGGGACAACCCCGCGTACCAGGTGGTCGCCTTCACGGCCACCCAGATCCCGGATATCGCCGGCCGCCGCTACCCGGCCGTGCTCGCCGGGAAACTCTACCCGGAAGGCATTCCCATCTTCGACGAGTCGGAGCTGGTGGATCTCATCCGCCGCGAACGGATCGACGCCGCGGTGTTCTCGTATTCCGATGTGCCCCACGCCACCGTCATGCACCTGGCCAGCCTCTGCATCGCCCACGGCTGCGACTTCGAGCTGCTGGGCGCGGACAAGACCATGATCCAGTCCGCCAAGCCCGTCATCGGCATCACGGCCGTGCGCACGGGCGCGGGCAAGAGCCAGACCACCCGCTACATCAGCAACATCCTCAAGAAACTCGGCAAGAAGGTCGTCGCCATCCGCCACCCCATGCCCTACGGCGATCTGGCCAAGCAGGCCTGCCAGCGCTTCGCCGACTACAGCGACCTGGACAAGCACGAGTGCACCATCGAAGAGCGCGAGGAGTACGAACCCCACATCGACAACGGCTTCGTGGTCTACGCCGGTGTGGACTACGAACAGATCATCCGCAGCGCGGAAAAAGAGGCGGACGTCATCCTCTGGGACGGCGGCAACAACGACCTGCCCTTCTACAAGAGCGACCTGCACCTCTGCATCGCCGATCCCCTGCGCTCCGGCCACGAGATGGCCTACCATCCTGGCGAGGCCAACTTCCGCATGGCCGGCATCATCCTCATCAACAAGTGCGACAGCGCCAAGGAAGCGGACATCCGCGCCATCGAGGACAACGCCGCCCTGGTTAATCCCAAGGCCCGGGTCATCCGGGCCAACAGCCCGGTCACCTGCGACAAGCCCGAATGGGTGAAGGGCAAGCGCGCGCTCGTCATCGAGGACGGGCCTACGCTGACCCACGGCTCCATGTCCTATGGTGCCGGCGTGGTGGCCGCCAAGGCGGCAGGGGCCCACGAGATCGTGGACCCCTCGCCCTACGCCGTGGCATCCATCGCCGCCACCTACCGCAAGTACCCCAACGCCCAGGGCATCCTGCCCGCCATGGGTTACGGCGACCAGCAGGTGAAGGATCTCGAAGCCACCATCGAGGCCACCCCCTGCGATGTGGTCCTCAGCGGCACCCCCATCGACCTCACCCGCGTCCTCAAAGTCACCAAGCCCATGACCCGCGTCCGCTACGACCTGGCGGAGATCCGGGAGGGGGTGCTGGAGGGGGAGATTCGTCGGGTGTTGGGGTTGTGACGGTGTGAATCGCGAGGCAAGCCTCACGATTCACACGTGATAAGGAAGGCATTCTTCGTGGACGGCCCAGTGGATCGACTGGGCCGTCTGCTTGCCGATGCCCGGAACTTCTGTCAATTCTTTCGGGCTCGCAGCCATGATTTTCTCAAGGGTTCCGAAGCGATCGAGCAGGCGCAGGGCGCGCTTCGAACCAACCCGGGGGAGGCTCGCCAGGACCCGGATCTGGATTGCCCGCTTGCCCTTGGGTCTTCGCCCAGATGTGAATCGGTTGTCCGTCGAAACCCACCCCCACGACCCACCTCGCTGAACGTAATTGACGAATCCAGCCCTCAGGCGCCCTACCCTATCCCGGAATGGGGCAGGGGCCCCATTCCGAGCCCGGAGCCACCATGTCCCGTCTCTTCACCCCATTAAACCTCCGCGGCCTCACGCTGCCCAACCGCATCGCCGTGTCGCCCATGTGCCAGTACCAGGCCAAGGATGGACTGGCCAATGACTGGCATCTGGTCCACCTGGGCGGCTTGGCCCAGGGCGGCGCGGGCCTGGTGTTCACGGAGGCCACGGCCGTGGTGCCCGAGGGGCGCATCAGCCCGGATGATCTGGGCCTCTGGGACGACGGCCAAGCCGAGGCGCTGGCCCGCATCGTCCACTTCATCGCCTCCCAGGGGGCCGTGCCGGGCATCCAGCTGGCCCACGCGGGCCGCAAGGCCTCGAACCCCGCCCCTTGGAAGGGCAACGGCAGCATCCCCGTGAGCGCCGGCGGCTGGACGCCCGTGGCTCCCAGCGCCCTGGCCTTTGACAAGGGCTGGACCGTGCCCACGGCCCTCAGTGAGCCCGGGATCCTGGCCGTCATCGAAGCCTTCATGGACGCGGCCCGCCGCGCCGTGGCCGCGGGCTTCCGGATCATCGAGGTCCACGCCGCCCACGGGTACCTGCTGCACCAGTTCCTGTCGCCCCTGTCGAACCACCGTACCGATGCCTACGGCGGCTCCTTCGAGAACCGGACGCGCCTGGTTCGCGAGGTGGTGGGCGCCCTGCGCAACATCCTGCCCGAGGAGCTGCCGCTCTTCGCGCGGATCTCCGCCACGGATTGGATGGAGGGCGGCTGGAACCTCGACCAGTCCGTGGCCCTGGCCAAGGAGTTAAAGGACCTGGGCGTGGACCTGGTGGACTGCTCCTCCGGCGGCCTGGTGCCTCGGGCCGAGATCCCCCTGGGGCCCGGCTACCAGGTGCCCTTCGCGGCCCGGATCCGCGCCGACGCGGGCCTCGCCACTGGCGCCGTGGGCCTGATCACCGAGGCCGAACAGGCCGAGGCGATCCTGGCCCAGGGTTCCGCCGACCTGGCGCTGCTGGGCCGCGAGCTCCTCCGCGACCCCCGCTGGCCCCTGCATGCCGCGAAGAGCCTGGGGGCCGACGTGCCCTGGCCTCCGTCCTACCTGCGCGCCGCCCGGAGCGCCACGCCCATGCGGCAACCGTTGGGCTGAAGCAGGCTGGAGCCCGGAGTCTGGAGGTACGGATCCCGGTGGCGCCGCCGCACGGCGCGGCATGGTTTAATTCGGCGCCTACCCACCCGGACGACTCAACTTGAAACACTCATCGCGGCCGTCAGGCCGGTCAGAAAGCAGTACCTCCGGTCTCCAGACTCCAGACTGATTCTCTACAGCGCCCGGAACAGCGTCAGCACCCGCACCTCCGCCGCCCCGCCCTCCCTCAGGGCCTGGGCGCAGCGGAGCAGCGTGGTGCCGGTGGTCCACACATCATCCACGAGCAGCACGATCCCCGCCGGTGAGGCGGCTCGCCGCAGGGCGATGGCCTTCCGGGGCAGGCGGCGGCGCGCGCTTTCCGTGCGCGAGGCCTGGCGGCCGCTGAACCACCCCTTGGCCAGCAGGGGCTCGAAGGGCCGGTCGATCCGGCCGGCCACCATCCGGCCGATCTCCGCCCCCAGGTCGAAGCCCCGCAGGAAACGGCGGGGAAAGGCGCTCGGGGCCGAGGTCACGCAGTCCACATCCAAGGCCCAGTCCGGCAACTGGGCCTGAGCCAGCCGCCGGAGGAGGGCCTTCCGCCACCCCCTCTCCCCCTGCTTGATGCCCGGCAGCAGGAGCGCGCCCAGGGACGGCCGGCCGCCGTGGTAGTCCCAGAGGGCATCGCCAAGCTCCCAGGCTACGGCCTCCGGGCAGGCTTCTTCCGCATGCAGCAGGGCGCAGCGGGAGCACCGCCCCTCGGACAGGGGCAGCAGGCCACCCCAGCAGCGGGCGCAGAGTCCCGCCTCGGCCCCCTCCTCCACGGGGCCCAGACAGCCCCGGCAGAGGAGCAGATGACCCCGGGCCTCCCTGAGGCGGGGAAGAAGATCAGCCAGGAGCATAGGCAATCATAGTCGCGGTCCCTGGTGGTAGCATCGCCGGAAGCCCCTGGCCTACCATCCCCTGGAATCCCCTTCCGGGTTCACGAACCCGGATCGCATGGAGTCTTGTTCATGTCGAACGACCCGCGCCCCGAATCCCAGCTCTTCGCCCGCAAGCCCCTTGCCCTCCTCCTGGAAGAGGCCAAGGGCGAGAACCGTCTCCGCCGCGTCCTCGGCCCCGTGCAGCTCACGGCCCTGGGCATCGGGGCCATCATCGGCGCGGGCATCTTCGTGGCCACGGGTGCCGCCGCCCACAACATCGCGGGCCCTTCGCTGATGCTGTCCTATGTCATCGCGGGCATCACCTGCATCTTCGCGGCGCTGTGCTACGCGGAATTCGCGGCCATGGTGCCCGTGGCGGGGTCGGCCTACACCTATGCCTACGCCACCCTGGGCGAACTGTTCGCCTGGATCATCGGCTGGGATCTCATCCTCGAATACGGTGTCTCCAGCGCGGCGGTGGCCACGGGCTGGTCCGCCTACTTCCAGAGCGCCGTCAGCAACATCGGCATCCACATTCCCAAGCTGGTGAGCGAGTCTCCCTGGAAGTACGACCCCGCCACCGGCCACTTCGCGTCCACGGGCGCCATGATGAACCTGCCCGCGCTCATCATCGTGGCCATCATCACCGCCATCCTCGTCAAGGGCATCCAGGAGAGCGCCACCTTCAACGGGGTCATGGTGGCGATCAAAGTCGCCGCCGTGCTGTTCGTCATCGGCGTGGGGGCTTTCTTCATCAACACCACCAACTGGCACCCCTTCGCGCCCTTCGGCTGGACGGGCATCAGCTTCTTCGGCCACCACGTGGCGGGCCAGATGGACGGCGGCGGCGCGCCCATCGGCACCATGGCCGGGGCGGCCATCATCTTCTTCGCCTACATCGGCTTCGATTCCGTCTCCACCCACGCCGAGGAGGCCAAGAACCCCCAGCGCGACGTGCCCATCGGCATCATCGTGTCCCTGGTGGTCTGCACCTTCCTCTACATCGCCGTCGTGGCCGTGCTCACGGGCATGGTCAAGTTCGACCACCTGGACATCAACGCGCCGGTCTCCATCGCCTTCCGCCAGAACGGCATGCCCTGGGCCGAGGGGCTCATCGCCACCGCGGGCGTGGCCGGCATCACCTCCGTGCTGCTGGTCATGATGCTCAGCGGCCCCCGCGTGTTCCTGGCCATGGCCCGGGACGGCCTGCTCCCCAAGGCCACCTTCGGCGACGTGCATCCCAGGTTCCGCACGCCCTGGAAGTCCACCATGCTGGTCGGCTGTTTTGTGGGCATCCTGGCCGGTTTCCTGCCCATCGACGCCCTGCTGCACCTGGCCAACATCGGCACCCTGCTGGCCTTCGTCATCGTCTGCGCCGCCGTGCTCATCATGCGGAAGAAGCACCCCGAAGCCGAGCGCCCCTTCCGCTGCCCCTGGGTGCCCTTCGTGCCGGTCATGGGCGTCCTCACCTGCCTCATGCTGATGTTCTCCCTGCCCGTGGCCAACTGGTGGCGGCTCATCACCTGGCTGGCCCTCGGCTTCGTCATCTACTTCCTCTACGGCAAGAAGCACAGCGTGATGAGGCAGCAGGCCAGCTAGGAACGTCCCATGTCTCTCTGGACTGACCTGACCCCTTCCAAGCGCTGCGACTGGATCGACCAGCTGCGGGGCTGGGCGGTGATCGTGATGATCGAGGTCCACGCGGTCAACGTCTGGCTGCAATCCGGCCTCCGCCCGGACTGGCTGAATTATCTGAACGGCCTGGTGGCGCCCAGCTTCACCATGGCCGCGGGCTACAGCCTGGTGATCTCGACCTTCCGGACCGACGGCACGCTGCGCCCCTTCTGGCCCGACACGGCCCGGCGCCTCGGCTTCATCCTCCTCTGCGCCTACGCCCTGCATGCGCCGGGCATCACCGCCGCGGACTGGACCGTGCTCAACACCACGCAGAAAGCGCGGGAGCTGTTCAAGATCGATGTGCTCCAGTGCATCGTGTTCTCGCTGCTCATCCTCCAGCTGCTCGCCCGCCTGATCCGGAACCCGCGGCTCTTCACCGGCCTCGCTCTCGCAATCGCCGTATTTGTGCCCGTGGTCGCGCCCCACCTCTGGACCACAGGCATGGCCGACGGCCTGTGGCTGCCCATCCGCGGCCTCTTCAACGGCAACCCCGACCGCGGCGTGCAGGCCCTCTTCCCGCTGTTCCCCTGGATCGCCTTCCCGGCCTTCGGCGCCTTCCTGGGGGGCCTCTACCGGCACTTCCGGGTCGAACCTGTCGGAGGTAAAGCCCGCTGGAGCGAGGCCCGCTTCCTCGCCGGCCTCGCTACCCTCGGCGCCCTGCTGCTGGCCTGGGGTGCCTCCGCGCAGCACGCCTGGCTCTGGGGCGGGACCTGGCTCCAGGAGAACGGCGTGTGGCTGCTGCACAGCCGGTCCGGCGCCTTCACCTACAGCGAGCTCGGCGCCATCTCCAACACCACCCTGCCCAGCGTGGCTGCCCGCCTGGGCTGGATCCTCCTCGGCGGCGCGGTTATGGGCGCGGTGGACCTCGTCCGCCCCCGCTGGAAGGGCCCCAACCCCATCGATGCCGCCAGCCGCGAATCCCTGCTGCTCTACATGCTGCATCTCAACCTGATCTTCAGCGCGCTGCTGGCCCCCGCAGTCATCGCTGTCACCGGCTGGGGCTGGGGCACCCTGGGCTGGACCGGCACCCTGCTGATGACCGCCACGATCATCGCGCTCAACCTCGCCGCCGGCGTCTGGTGGCAGCAGGTGCGGAAGACACCGGATCTCATGCGGCGGCTCCAGCACCGGGCCGTGGCCGTGCTGGGCGTCTGGTTCGTACTGGGCGGTTGGTGGACCGTCCGCCACTTCCTCCAGAGCCCCGAACTGGCCAAGGAACCCTACGCCTTCCTGAACGCCGCCCGGGCCCGCAAGGGGTTGCCCCCCACACCGGATGGCCTGTGCCGCGATCCCGAGGAATACTTCCGCGAGGCCGAGCGCCGGAAACTGCACCTCAGCGCCGAAGCCAAGGCCGATCTGGCCCGGCAGATCCTGGCGCGCAGCGGCGAGAGCCGCTAGAGGCCGGCGAAACCCGTTAGAATCAATCCAATCATGGCTGATTCCGGCGGCAACGCCCCCACGTCCTGGCTCCTCCTCGCCGCCCTGCTGCTGCTCCTCTACCGGAGCGGGACCACCGCCCTGCTGTCGGCCTTCCACGCCCTGCCCTCGCTCCAGCGGCGGCGGCTCCTGGAAGAGGATGCCATCACCGACCCGCGCCTGGCCTCGCTGCTGGGGCGGCCCCGGACTCTGGGCATGGGCCTGGGCTTCTGGAACAAGGCCCTGCTGCTGGCCCTCCTGGGCCTGCTCTGGCCCTTCCGGTTCGCCCTGCCCGGCGGCGGGTGGAGCCTGGGCTTCCTTGTGCTGGTGGGGCTCTGGGGCCTGGACCTGGCCCTGCCCGCCCTCCTCACCTCCGGCGACCCGGCCCTGTGGGTGATCCGGCTGTTCCCCCTCTACGCGCCCATCGAGTCGCTCCTGGCGCCCCTGGTGGATCCCGTGGCCCGGCTCATCGACCGCCACGCCCAGGAGCGCGCAAAGGAATATGAGCCCGAGGATGCTACGGAAGAGGCCGTCACCGCCCTCTTGGAGGAGGGTGAGGCCGAAGGGATCCTGGAGGCCGGGGACCGCGAGCTCATCCGGAACGTCGTGACCTTCGGCGACACCCTCGTGCGTGAGGTGATGACGCCCCGCACCCGCATCGCGGCCCTCCCCCTGGAGGCCACCATCCCGGAGGCCTGGCAGGCCTTCACCCGCACCCGCCACTCGCGGCTGCCCGTCTTCGAAGGCGGCATCGACCACATCCGCGGCGTGCTCCTGCTCAAGGACCTCATCCAGCTGCCGGACGGGGACCATCCCCCTCTGGGGACGCTCATGAAGCCCCCCCGCTTCGTGCCCGAGAGCAAGCCCGTGATGGACCTCCTCCGCGAGATGCAGCGCACCCGCACCCAGCTGGCCATCGTGGTGGACGAGTTCGGCGGCCTCTCGGGCCTGGCCACCATGGAGGACCTGCTGGAGGAGGTCTTCGGCGAGATCCAGGACGAGCATGAGGCCCCCGCTGGTCTGGTGGTGCAATCCCCCGGCGTCTATCTGGTCTCCGGCCAGGCCCACGTGGAGGACGTAGCCCAGCGACTGGAGCTCACCTGGGAACGGGATGGCTTCGACACCCTGGCCGGCCTCGTCCTGGCCCGCCTCGGCCGCGTGCCCCACCCCCAGGAATCCGTGGAAGTCGAAGGCGCCCGCCTCACCGTGCTGAAGATGGACGGGACGCGGATCGTGCAGGTTCGGGTCGAACGGACATAGATTCCGGCAGGCTCGCAAACCTGCGGTTTGCGAGATGGGAAAAGCGTTTGGAACGGCGAAGCCGTTCCTATCTCCAATCCCCAGCCGCTAGGCTGGAGATTGGAGCAACGCGCATGATCCGCCGCACCCTCATCCTGATGGCCGCCTTGGCCCTGCCCAGCACCCTCTGGTTCATCCGCCGTTCGCAGCGGAAGGCCCTGGTGCCGCAGCCCCGGGGCATGGTGCTGGGGCTCTACGCGGGGGTGCCGGACTACGACTACGCCGAGGAGCTGGATCGCATCGCGGCCACGGGCGCCACCTGCGTGAGCCTCCAGGCCATCTACCGCATGGACACGGGCCACAGCACCGAGATCCGCCGCCATCCTACCTCGAGCCCCACGGAGGAGAGCCTGCGCCGCACCTTCCACCAGGCCAAGGTCCGCGGCCTGCGCATGATGTTCTTCCCCACCATCAACCTGCGGGACGAGGCCGAGAATGCCGACTGGTGGCGGGGCAACATCGCGCCCTCGGACTGGGAGCTCTGGTGGCGCAACTACACGGACTTCAACGTGCGACTGGCGGCCCTGGCCCAGGAGGGCGGCGTGGAGTGGTACAGCCTCGGCACCGAGATGGCCTCCACCCACCCCTTCCCGGACCAGTGGCGGAGGCTCGCCGCTGACGTGCGGAAGGTCTTCAAGGGCAAGCTCGTCTACAGCGTGAACTTCGACAGCCACGACAGCTTCACCTTCGGCGACTGCCTGGATGTCATCGGCATCAACACCTACGATCCCATCGCCAAGTACGACGACTACCCCACGCCCGACCAGATCCGCGATGCCTGGTGGTGGATCGTCTACAAGGCCCGCACCCTGTCCGCCCGCTTCGCCGATGTCCGCGGGCCCAAGCCCGTGATGATCACCGAGGTGGGCTACCCTAGCGTGGCCCACGCCCACGTGGGCCCCTGGGACTTCCGCACGGACAAGCCCGTGGACCTGGCCCTCCAGGACCTGCTGCTGAAGGGCGCCTTCGGCGTGCTGCGCCACTGGAGCGACGGCGACGCGGTGTTCTACTACCTCTACGGGGAGAACCTCAATCAGAAGCCCATCGGCGGCCCCCTCGACCGCACCTACGCCGTGTGGGGCAAACCCGTCGAGGCCACCCTGCGGCAGTACTTCCGCGAGCCCATCTGGGAGGGCCACATCCCCCCCAGGGCCGAGAACCTCCACGAGGCCGTGGTGCAGTCCCTCGTGAGCTGGCACCGCAAGGTGCGGGACTATGAGGACGCGGACCTGCCGCCCTGGGTGGTGGGCTGGGAGAGCCGGCATCCGGGGGATGCGTCCGAGGCCCGGGCGATCCTGGCGAAGGAGCCGGCCCCGGCGCGTAAAATTCCCAAAGGCGAGGCCCGCTGACGGTATCCTCGGGTAGATCCTATGAACCCTCCCCCTCGCGCCCGTCCCCTTCCCGATCCCGAGGCCCCCGCCCGTACGCTGCTCGTGGTGGAGGACGACCGCGCCACCCTCAGTCTCTACCGGGCCGGGCTGAAAGGCCTCCAGGGCTTCCGGATCCTCTCGGCCCAGAACGGCTGCGAGGCGCTGGACGTCCTCCGGCAGGAGCCCGTGCACGTGCTGGTCACGGATCTCGACATGCCCGTCATGGACGGCTTCAACCTCATCACCAAGGTAAGCCGGCTCTATCCCCAGATCCCCGTCATCGTCATGACCGGCCTGGACGAGAGCCAGCACCTGAACACCCCCCTGGATCTGGGCGCGGTCCGCATCCTCAGCAAGCCGCTCCGCCTGGGTTTCCTCATGGAGGTGATCCGCGCGGCGGTCCAGGCCGGACCCCCTGGGGTGATCCGCGGCCTCAGCCTTGGCAGCATCCTCCAGCTCCTGGCCTGGGAGCAGAAATCCTGCACCCTCACGGTCACCTCCGCGGCCCGGCTGGGCCTCCTGTATCTGAGCCGGGGCGATGTGATCCATGCCGCCTACCGTGACCAGGAGGGTTTCCCCGCGGTCTATGAGATCCTTACCTGGGATCACCCGGACATCGAGTTCGTGGAGACCTGCCGGGTCGAGCGCACCATCGACCTCCCCCTCACCGAGCTTCTGCTGAACGTGGCCTTGATCAACGATTCGCTGGGGCCCGACCCCCTGGGATCCTGATCCGCCACCGGCTCCCACTGGAGACATACCTCCCCGGTTCTAGGAGATCCATGCCGTTCAGCAGTTTCAATTTCATCCTCTCCCTGCCCCTCTTCGTATTGACGTTCTGGCTCATGCCGAAGGCTCTGCAGAAGTACTGGCTGATCCTGCTCAGCTTCATCGTCTACATGGCCGCGGGCCTCCCCGACTTCCTGCTGCTGTTCTCTGCAGTCTTCGCCAACTGGGCCGTGCCCTACGCCGCGCCCGACAAGCGCCGCGCGGCGGCGGCCATGGTGGTGGCCAACATCGGCTTCCTGGCCTGGTTCAAGTACCGGATCTTCCTGTCCGGCCTGGTGGGCCTGCATCCCGCTTATGCCCTGGTGATCCCGCTGGGCATCAGCTTCTACATCTTCCAGATGATCTCGTACCAGGTGGAGATCCGGCGCGGCCAGGTGACGGGGGACGGCTCGTTCTGGGAGTTCTTCCTCTACATCTTCTTCTTCCCGCACCACCAGGCCGGCCCCATCATGCGGCCCCACGCCTTCCTCATCTGCTTCCACCAGGCGCGCACCTTCTTCCGGTCGCGGATGCTGACGGGCCTCCTCATCTTCCTCTGGGGCCTGTTCAAGAAGGTGTGGATCGCCGACCTCATCGCCCCGAAGGTGGATGAGGCCTACCTCACCTTCCACAACTCCGGCGGCCGCGAAGGCAGCCTGATCTTCCTCGCGGTGATGTACGGCATCCAGATCTACGGGGACTTCTCCGGCTACTCGGACATGGCCGTGGGCATGGGGCGGTTCTTCGGCTTCAAGTTCGACCGCAACTTCCACCAGCCCTATGTCTCTCGCGGGGCCGCCGAGTTCTGGCGGCGGTGGCACGTCACCCTCTCCCAGTGGCTCCGCGATTTCGTGTACATCCCCCTGGGCGGCAACCGGGGCACCTACCTGCGCACCCTGGTGAACCTGTTCCTCGTGATGCTGGTGGGCGGCCTCTGGCACGGCGCGGGCTGGAACTTCGTCCTGTGGGGCGCCATGCACGGCGCCTACCTGATCTGGGAGCGGGTGGTGCCCAGCCCCCAGGGCCCCTGGGCCCGCTGGCCCAAGTACGTCCTCTTCCAGCTACTGGTCATGCTCACCTGGATCCCCTTCCGCGAACCAAGCATGGCCGCCATCTGGCATGCCCTGCCGAGATCCTCGGCCTGGTTCGGCTCCGCCACGGACCACGCCCTGAAGTACTTCGCGGCCATCCTCCTATTCGCCCACCTGGAGCAGGCGCTGGAGCGGCGGTTCACGGGCCTGGTCAAGCGGACCGCCCGGATCCCCGCCCCCACCTTCGCCGTCGCCTACGGCATCCTGCTCTTCCTCGTGCTCATCGGAGCCGGCAATGCCACGACCTTCATCTATCAGCGCTTCTAGGCCCCGGCGGCTCCTCCGCGCGGCGATCCTGCTGGCCCTGGGGCTCGGCACGGCGCTCGCGCTCGACCGGCTGGCCTTCACCCGCCGGGCGTCGCTCCACACCTCCAACACCGGCCGCTGGGCCTACCAGGAGTGGCGGGAGAAGCAGGCCGCGGCCCGGCGCCTGGCGGCCCCGCCCGAGATCCTCTTCCTGGGCGACTCCACCATGAGCCGGGACCTGCGGCCCTCCCTGATCGCCCCCCGGGCCCAGAACCTCGCCCGATCGGGGCTCCAGGGGGTCGAGCTGCCCGAACTCGGCCTGAAACTCGATCAGGCCGGGATGGCGCATCCCCGCCTGATCGTGCTGGCCATGCTGCCCGAGCAGTTCCGCACCCTGGACTCGGACCTCGCCTTCCTGGATTCCCCCCGGCCGGGCCTGGGTGAGGTGATCCGCGGCTACTACGGGCGGTTGAACCTGAGCCAGGTCGCCTTCTTCCCCGGCACCCGCGTCGCCAAGTACCACCTGGACGCCTTCGTGGCCTACCTGGATCACGACCCGACCTACCGGGTGGATGCCGATGGCGCCGTGCTCTACGGGTCGAGCGGCACGCCCCTGGGCACAGTGCCCCGGATGCCCGGCTTCATGTCCAGCCAACCGGGCTACCTGGATGCCGCCCGGCTGGCCCCCCTGGAGGCCTTCGTGCGCCACTGGGAGGCCCGGGGCACGCGGGTGGTCTACCTCTTCCTGCCCGTCCACCCGGCCCTCGCCCCCGCCTACGAGGCCCGCTTCCAGCCCGATCTGGCCTTCTACCGGGCCCAGGTGGCGCGGATCTTCGACGGCCGGGTCATCGACCTGGCCTCCGCCCAGCCCGCCTCCGCCTACTACGACGCCACCCATCTGAACGCCGACGGGGCGGCCGCGTTCTCGCGGCAGGTGGCGGAAAAGCTCGCCCCCTACCTGGCCGGAGCCGGCCTGGCGCAGGCCCCGGACCCGTCTGCGGGCCGGCCCGGAATTTGACAGATCGCGCCATCCAGGCCCCAAGTCTGGGACTTTCGTCAAAACCAGACAGACGGGCCCTCCAAAGGGCACCCACCGGGGAATAATGGCGCGTGTGTGCGGCCCCGCGGGGGCCCTTCCCAGGCAGGTGTCCATGTCCCAGCTGAAGCCCTTCCGCGCCTACCGCCCCCGGCCCGAGCTCGCCGCCCAGGTGGCCGCCGTGCCCTACGACGTGGTGAACACCCAGGAGGCTGCCGAGCTGGCCCAGGGGAACCCCCACTCCTTCCTCCACGTGGGCCGGCCCGAGATCGACCTGCCCGCGGGCATCGACGTCCACGCCGACGAGGTCTACGCCAAGGGCGTGGCCAACCTCCGCGGCCTGATCGAGCGGGGCACCCTGTTCCAGGACAACACGCCCTGCCTCTACGTCTACCAGCAGCGCATGGGCGACCATGTCCAGGCGGGCCTGGTGGGCCTCTGCTCCGTCGAGGAGTACGAGACGGGCGCCATCAAGCGCCACGAATTCACCCGCAAGGACAAGGAGGACGACCGCACCCGGCACGTCACCGACCAGGCCGCCAACGCCGAGCCCGTCTTCCTCACCTACCAGGCCGTGCCCTACATCGATCACATCGTGAACGACATCCGGAAGCAGATTCCCGTCTACGACGTGGTCACGCCGGATGGTATCGGCCACACCGTGTGGGTCGTGTCCGGCGAGACGGTGGTCTATGAACTGGTGCACCTCTTCAACGGCGTGCCCGCCCTCTACATCGCCGACGGCCACCACCGCACCGCCGCCGCCATCCGGTACGGCCAGGCCCGCCGCGCCGAGGCCAGGGCGAAGGGGATCACCCTCACCGGCGACGAGCCCTTCGAGAGCTTCATGGCCGTGGTCTTCCCCCATGACCAGCTGAAGATCATGGACTACAACCGCGTGGTGAAGGACCTCAACGGCCTCAGCCAGGACGCCTTCCTCGCCAAGGTGCGCGAGCGGTTCGAGGTGGCCCCCTCGGCCCACCGCGCCGCCCAGGCCCCCACCACCTTCGGCATGTATCTCGGCGGCGCCTGGTACGAGCTGAAGGCCAAGCCCGGCACCTACCCCGCCGACGATCCGGTGCGCGGCCTGGATGTCAGCATCCTCCAGGAGAACCTGCTCAACCCGATCCTCGGCATCGACGACCCCCGCACCAACACACGCATCGATTTCGTGGGTGGCATCCGCGGCATGGACGAGCTGGAGCGCCGCGTGAAAGCGGGCTGCGCCGTGGCCTTCTCCGTGTATCCCACCTCGCTCACCCAGCTCATGTCCGTGGCCGACGCCGGCGAAGTGATGCCACCCAAGTCCACCTGGTTCGAACCCAAGCTGCGCTCCGGCCTCCTTGTTCGGATGTACGAAGGCTAAACGGAGACCCCATGCACATCCTCATCGCCGAAGCCTTCGACGCCAAGCTGCCGGAGCGCCTCACACCCTACGGAACCACCAGTTCCGACATGGCCACCCTCGGGCAGGCCAACGTCCTCCTCGTCCGCTCCAAGACCAAGGTGAACGCCGACCTCCTGGCCCAGGCCCCCGCCCTCAAGCTCGTCATCCGCGGCGGCGTGGGCATGGACAACGTGGACAAGAAGCTCTGCGCCGAGAAGGGCGTCAAGGCCATGAACACGCCCCGGGCCAGCAGTGTGGCCGTGGCGGAGATGGCCATGGCCTTCATGGTCGCCATCCCCGCGCGCCTCATCGAGGCCCACACCTCCATGAAGGAGGGCAAGTTCCTCAAGAGCGAGCTGAAGCGCACCGAGCTCTTCAAGAAGACCCTGGGCCTCATCGGCGCCGGCAACATCGCCACGGAAGTCGCCAAGCGCGCCCAGGCCTTCGGCATGGAGGTGGTCGCCTACGATCCCTTCCTGAAGGAGCACCCCATCGCCCGCATGGTCAGCCTCGACGAACTGGCGGCCAAGGCCGACTACATCAGCATCCACACGCCCCTCACGGACGAGACGCGGGGCATGATCAACGCCGGTTTCCTCGCCAAGGTGAAGGATGGCGTCACCCTCATCAACACCGGCCGCGGCAAGTGCGTGGTGGACGCGGATCTCGCCGCCGCCCTCCACAGCGGCAAGGTCCGCGCCTACGGCACCGACGTGTGGCCCAGCGATCCGCCCCCCGCGGACTGCCCCCTGCTCCACGCCCCCAACGTCTTCATGGCGCCCCACCTCGGCGCCAGCTCCAAAGAGAACCTCGCCCGCATCGGCGACGAAGTCGTGGCCATCCTGTCAGACTTCAAAGCGTGAGGAGATCCCCCATGACCCATCGCGTGATCAACTTCTACGCCGGCCCTGCTGGGCTGCCCCTACCCGCGCTGGAGCGTGCCCAAGCGGAGCTGCTGGACTTCGCCGGCACCGGCATGTCCGTCATGGAGGTCAGCCACCGGTCGAAGGAGTACGACGCGGTGCATGAGGAAGCCATCGCCCTCACACAGGAGCTGATGGGGCTGCCCTCCAACTACAAGGTGCTGCTGCTCCAGGGCGGCGCGCACCTCAGCTTCGGCATGATCCCCCTGAACCTGCTGCGCGGCGGCCGCAAGGCCGACTACATCGTCACGGGCAACTGGGCGGAGAAGGCCACCAAGGAGGCCAAGCTCGTGGCCGGCGACCATGTCCGCGTGGCCGCCAGCACCAAGGAGCAGAAGTTCAGCCGCCTGCCCCATGCCGGCGAGATCAAGGTCGGGCCCGACAGTTCCTTCGTCCACTTCACGTCGAACAACACCGTGGAGGGCACCCAGTGGCACGAGTTCCCGAAGGTGGGCGACGTGCCCTACGTCTGCGACATGAGCAGCGACTTCATGTGGCGTCCATTTGATGTGAGCCCCTTCGGCCTCATCTACGGGGGCGCCCAGAAGAACCTCGGCCCCAGCGGCGTGACGCTGACCATCATCCGCGAGGACTTCCTCGAGATGTGCGAGGCCCAGGACCTGCCCAGCTACCTGCGCTACAAGATCCATGCCGAGAAGAACAGCCTCTACAACACCCCGCCCACCTTCGGCATCTACATCCTGCGGAACGTGCTGGCCTACAACAAGAGCATCGGCGGCCTGAAGGCCATCGAGGCCGCCAACCTGAAGAAGGCCGAGCTGCTCTACGGCTGCATCGACAAGCACAGCGGCTTCTTCCGCGGCTTCGTCACCGAGAGGGCCCACCGCAGCGTCATGAACGTGGACTTCTTCCTGCCCACCCCCGAGCTCGATGACCAGTTCGTCAAGGAGGCCAAGAAGGCCGGCATGGTGGGCCTCAAGGGCTACCGCGATATCGGCGGCATCCGCGTCAGCACCTACAACGCCGTCACCGTGGACCACGTGAAGACCCTCGTCGACTTCATGGAGCAGTTCGTGAAGGTGAACGGGTAGTCAGGTGTTCTCAAGGCACAAAATGGGCACCGGAAACGGTGCCCGTTTTGTGCCCAGGGAACAGGTGGTCAGGGCCTCAGGCCTTCCATGGCCCCCGCTCGCAATCCCAGCACGATCTCCTCGATCTTGAGGTCCTTTTCGGCCCACATCTCCTGCACCCAGGCCTGCATGCGGGCGCGGAAGACGGGATCGCCTTCGTAGTCGCCGCCCAGCAGATCCTTGGGGATCTCGCGTTCACGCACCTGCACCACGATCTGCCGGACCTTGCCCGAGAGCAGGTCCCAGAAGGTGGGCACGCCCTCGGGGTAGACGATGGTGACATCCAGCAGGGCATCGAAGCGCTCGCCCATGGCGGAGAGCGCCGTGGCCAGCCCGCCCACCTTGGGCTTCAGCAGATGCCGGTAGGGCGAGCCCTGAGCGGAGTGCTTGGTCCGGCTGAACCGGCTGCCTTCCAGGAAATTCATCACCGAGGTGGGGATCTGCCGGAACTTCTCGCAGGCCTTGCGGGCGGTGGCCAGGTCCTTGGACCGGCTGCCGCTGCGCCGGCGCATGAAGGGGAAGTCCAGGGCCCACCAGGCCAGCCCCATGACAGGCACGTAGAGCAGCTGCCGCTTGAGGAAGAACTTCAGGAAGGGCACGCGGCGGTGGAAGACCTTCTGCAGCACCAGGATGTCCACCCAGCTCTGGTGGTTGCTGCTCACCAGGTACCAGCCCTTGCGGCGCAAGCCGTCGAGGCCCTTCACATCCCAGCGGATGCGCTGCACCATCGCCATCCACCAGCCGTTCACGGCAATCCAGCCCTCCGCCAGGGCATTCAACGCCCGATCCGCGCCCCGGCGGACGGCGCCGACGGGCAGGGCCAGCTTCAGCAGGGCCAGGGGGATCATGCCCGAGAAGATGGCCACGGCGTTGGCCGCCAGCACCGAGCCGGCGACACTGCCTTTGAAGGTGGACCACAGGCGCTTGAACATCCCGACTCCGACCCTCCATTTTACCCGAGAGCCCTTTGGCAGTCAGTGGCGGATGCGCGAAGGGAAAGGAACAGATTCACCACCAAGACACGAAGACACCAAGAAAAGCAGAAGCTCTTTTGCAGTTCTTGGTGCCTGAGTGTCTTGGTGGTGATCTTTTCAAGTCTCCCCCAAGTCAATCCCACATCATCCCCAGCCCAGCTCCTCCAGCCGCTCTTCGCTGATGCCGAAGTGGTGGGCGATCTCGTGGATGACCGTGATGGCGATCTCCCGCCGCAGGTCGTCCTCGTCCTCGCAGTCCTCCAGCAGGGGCCCACGGTAGAGGGTGATGCGGGGCGGCAGATCGCCGCTCTCCGCCCGCCCCTCCGTCAGCGCCCGCCCCGAATACAGCCCGTAGAGGGTCTCGTCCTCGGGCACGCCCAGGGCGTCCAGCAGGGCGTCGGGTGCCCAGTCCTCGATGACCACGGGCACCCCCGCCAGGTAGGGCCGGAACTCCTCCGGGACGAGCGCCAGCGCCTCGTCCACCAGCTGCCGGAACCTCGGATGGGAGATGTGCATGGCCCCATCGTACCGCCGCAGGGTTCAAAAAAGATCAGCCACTGATTTCAGTGATGCACGGTGATAAAGCCGAAACGGCCTCTGCATGGGCCCGCCAGAGGCGGCTTCCGGCACCGCCGGAAGTCACGGTGGGTGCCAGGGCCGCGCCTTTTGGGGAGCGCGGCCCTGGCACCCACCGTGAGCCCATGCTGCGCTGGACCGGAATCACCGAAATCACTGAAATCGGCGGCGAAAAAGCTTTTCAGTTCAGCACGGAAGCCCGGTCACAGCCCGTCCAGGGGGCTGGCCACGCCGCGGCCGCCGCGATTCAGCACGTGTGTGTAGATCATGGTGGTGGCCACGTCCTTGTGGCCCAGCAGCTCCTGCACGGTGCGGATGTCGTGGCCCGTCGTCAGCAGGTGCGTCGCGAAGCTGTGGCGCAGCACGTGGGGCGTGACGGGCTTGGCCAGCTCCGCCCGCCGCGAGGCCTCCCGCACGGCCCGCTGCACGCTTTCGGGGTACAGGTGGTGGCGGCGCGTCACGCCCGAGCGGGGATCCACCGTCCGCACAGCCGAGGGGAAGACCCACTGCCAGCCCCACTGGCGGGCCGCGTCACGGTATTTCACGGCGAGCGCATCCGGCAGGAAGACCTCGCCGAAGCCCTCGGCCAGGTCCTTCTGGTGCAGGCCGCGCACCCGCTCGAGGTGGGCCCGCAGAGGCTCCACCAGGCGCTCCGGCAGCATGGTGACGCGGTCCTTGTCGCCCTTGCCCGAGCGCACCACCACCTCCAGGCGGTCGAAATCGAGATCCTTCACCCGCAGGCGCAGGCCCTCCAGCAGGCGCAGGCCCGTGCCATAGAGCAGGGCCGCCGCCAGGCCCATGGTGCCGTCCATCTGGTCGAGCAGGGTCCGCACCTCGCCCGGGCTCAGCACCACCGGCAGGCGGCGCCGCTCCTTGGCCTGCACCACCTCCGCCAGCCACGGAAGGTCCACCCCCAGCACGTGCTTGTAGAGGAAGAGCAGCGCCGCCTTGGCCTGGTTCTGGGTGGAGGACGACACCTTCCGGTCCACCGCCAGGTGCGAGAGGAAGGCCCCGACCTCCACGGGCCCCAAGTCCTTCGGATGGCGCTTGCCATGGAAGAGGATGTAGCGGCGCACCCAGTCCGAGTAGGCCTCCTCCGTCCGCAGGCTGTAGTGCCGAATCCGCAGCTCCCCCCGCAGCTGGTCCAGCAGGCGCGGGGACGGCGGTGCAGGCATGGGCAGGCGAAGTTCCATCCGGAAAAGTTTAGGTTTGTCTAAATGGACTTGTCGAGCAAAACCAGCGGTGGAAGAATGACCCTGCAAAACCCACCCCACCTTAGACGGCAACCTCTCCACCCAACCCCTGTCGTCTAATCCTTGTTAGGCCTTGCCATGAACGCAGCTGAACACATCGTAGACGCTTACTTTCGGCTCGTTCGCGGCTGCTTCACACTGACAGACCAGAAAGTGCCAAACGGCAACAATCGGCAGCTCGACATCCTTGCGTATCACCTGAAGGAGCAGTCTGCCTATCACATTGAAGTGGGTGTCACGCATCGCGAAAATTGGTGCCCAACTCTCGAGGACCTGGAGCCACTGTTTGAAAAGAAATTCTTCGGAGCGCCACCAGAGCGAGATGGGAAGACTTCTGGAACAACAGATTTTGAGAAGGGAAAGTCCTACTGGCCTCAGATCAATTCGGCCTACAAAGGGGTCGGCTTCACGCCATCAAAGGTCAAGCGGGTCTGGGTCTGCTGGATCGTCAAGGATCACGAGAAAGCAGATCCCATTAGATTCAAATATTTCTCTAAATCACTTAACCGTTCTTTCACCATCGAAATCCTGAGTCTACGGGACTTTGTGCTCCCTGAATTACAGAATGCAATCGGAACCTCCAACTACGACGACGAGATTCTGCGCACACTCGGGTTTGTGAAGCAACGAGAATCCCAGTCCAGCAAGGCCTAACCCTCCGCTCAACTCGGACCCCGCCTGCATTGCCTTTCGCTCTCTCTCAACTTCTCGCTTCCTCGGCTTCGCTCAGCGCCTCTATGCAGGCGGGGCCGGTTAGCTCCATTCGTTAGGCCGCAGGGGCAAAACGGGTTCGGGTACTACCGTTCAGCCCTTCAATTCGCCCCGTTCAACCGTTTTGCCTGGGCTTCTCGGCGTGTCATGCGTTCATGGGCCAGGCTTTTCCGTTCTTTCCCTTCGTCCGTGCGGTTTTCCCATCCCGTCGGTTCATGCAGCGGCAGAACCGGCGCGTCGGCCTAACCTCGCGCTCAACTCGGACCCCGCCTGCATTGCCTTCCGCTCTCTCTCAGCTTCCTGCTTCCTCGGCTCCGCTCGTCGCCTCGGCGCAGGCGGGGCCGGTTAGCTCCATTCGTTAGGCAACTTCCCATGCGTGAATTTTCTTCTCGACACGCCAAAGAATGCCTTCAGGTCATGGGCCTTGACGTACAAGATATCCCTACGGTTGTGGGTCAAAAACGCGCGGATCTATTTGCCA
>Ga0255338_1001463_pt1 | contig 44469 bp, 51 predicted proteins | sample MeOH1_35cm_T4_19_FD_203715 | JGI IMG/M metagenome (GOLD analysis project Ga0255338, IMG submission 203715) | Sandy soil microbial communities from University of British Columbia, Vancouver, Canada - MeOH1_35cm_T4_195 | ecosystem: Engineered > Artificial ecosystem > Sand microcosm > Unclassified ... | reverse complement strand
CCGCACCGTCCGGGACGCCGGCGCGTCAGCCGTGGCGGCGGCGTCCCCGCCCGCCGCCGACCGCGGCCAGCCAGCCCGCCCAGAACGCCTGGCGCCGCCGCAGCGCGTCGAGCGCCGCGGACCGGGTCGTCGGGTCGGCGGCCCACACGCCCGCCGCCTCCGTGAAGGGCTCCGTGAAGGGCTCGGTGAAGGGCTCGGTGAAGGGCTCGGTGAACGGCTCGGTGAAAGGTTCCGTGAAGGGCTCGGTGAACGGTTCCGTGAACGGTTCGGTGAAGGGGTCGGTACTGAGGGACTCGGTGAACGGTTCCGTGAACGGTTCGGTGAAGGGCTCGGTGCCGAGGGGCTCGGTGAACGGCTCGGTGAACGGCTGAGTGTCGCTCTCGGTGAAGGGCTCGGTGAAGGGCTGAGCGTTCCCCTCGGTGAACGGCTCGGTGAACGGCTCGGTGAACGGCTCCGTCAGCGACTCGGTCGCGAACGCGGCTGCGGACACCCGTGCCTCGTCGTCCGGCGTGGAACCGACCTGGCTCCCCGCCGGTGCACCGGAGGTCCCGAAGGCCCCGGACGCACCGTCCGCCCTCCGCCCGGGCTGCTCGTCGGACGGCGCGCGGCCACCAGCGGCCGCCAGGTAGGCCGCGGCCTCCACAGGCGGCAGCAGGGACGCCCGCCGGATCCAGGAGATCGCCCGCCGCCGCGCAGCGCGCCGCTGGACCGCGGCGCGGGCGCCGGTCGGCGTCGCGACCCGCACGCCGAGGGTCCCGAGCACCACGTCGATGGGGTTGGCGACGCCGAAGGACCCGTCGTCCTCCCCGCACCAGTGCAGGCCGACGGCGCGACCCCGCTCGTCGAGCACCGCGGAGCCGGAGTCGCCGCCGGCGGAGAACCGCTCGTACCCGGCAACCGGCTCGATGCGGAGCTGGTCGCGCAGGGTGCGCCGCCCGGTGCCGGGCCCGAAGTCCACGGCGGTCGTGAAGTCGACCGAGGCGACCACACCCTCCGTCAGGCCGGTGGTGCGTCCGTGCTTGCGCACGCGCATCCCCACCTCGGCGACCGCCCACCCGGTGACGGCGCCGATGCCCACCACGCCCGGCACCCACGGCACGCCCGGCGCCAGCGCCACCAGCGCGGCGTCCACACGGTCGGTCAGCACGCCGCGCGCCAGCGCACCGACGCGGTCGCCCGCGGTACCGCCGTCCGCCACGGCGGGCTGCGCCCACGCGGAACCGACGTCCTCGAGACCGTCGCCCGCGGCGACGTGCCAGTTGGTCAGGGCGAGCGTGCGGCCCGTGCCGGGCTCGGTGACGAGCATCCCCAGCGTGCCGTTGACCGAGCGCAGGCGGGCGGGCTCGTCGCCGTGCCGCACCGTCACCGCGTCGAGCGGCCCCAGCGAGATCCCACCGGCCAACGGCCGGAACCGGCCGGGTGCCGCGGGAGCCACGCGCACCGGCTCGAGCCCCACGTGGTGCACCACGACGTCGGTGGGCACGCCGGCGAGCTCGGCCGGGACGGCCTCGCCCGGTCCCAGCTCGTCGTGCCCCCGCTTCACCTCGACGTGGACCACGATCGCCAGCCGGCCGGTGCGCCGCCCGCCCGTCTGCTTCTCGGCGATGTCGACGCCGACCACTCCGGGCCGCGCCAGCAGTGCGTCCTCCCAGGCGCGCTTGACCGGGCGGATGTCCTCCCGCGTCGCCGCGTCGTCGTCCTGTGACATGAGCGGTCCCCTCCCGGCCGGACGCATGTCCGACGTCCTCGATGAGCCCGACGGGCTCGCCGTGATACTGCCTGTGACGCAGATCACATTGGCTGACGGTATCTGGCGACGGCGCCCTCCCTCATCCGAGGTGACTCGCACGGCCACGCGCAGGGGGAGCGGTCTTGTGGGGCAGCAAGGGTCGCCTTACCGTCGTGCGCGGTGGGCGACCGCCCCCGTCGGAACGGGCGAGAGGTTCCAGGATGAGCGACGAGGTGGTGGACCCGGTCGAGGCCGGGGTCCGGGGCGGCGACGTCGGTCTCGCGCACCGGGCCGCATGTGCCGTGACCGCCTACCGCGACGGCGACCGGGCCCCGCTCGCCGCCCTGGTGAGCGCCTTGACGCCGCTGCTGTGGCGGACCGTCCGCTCGCAGGGTGTCGACGCGGAGCGCGCGGAGGACATCGTCCAGAACGTGTGGCTGACCCTCGTGCGCGACATCGACACCATCCGCGAGCCGCACGCCACCCTCCAGTGGCTGCTCGTCACGGCACGGCGCGCCGCCTGGCGCGCCGTGCGCCGCATGCGCGAGGACCAGGTGCGCCAGGACCACGACTCCGAGGCCGCCGAGCGGCTGTCGGCGCCGGACGACGAGGCGCCTGAGGCCCTCGTCGCCCGCGACGAGCGCGACCGGGTGCTGTGGCAGCACGTGCGCGACCTGCCCGCGCGCTGCCGCGAGCTGCTGTCGCTCGTCGCGATGGTGAGCCGCCCCGACTACGCCGTGGTGTCCAGGACGCTCGGGATACCGGTCGGCAGCATCGGCCCCACCCGCGGCCGCTGCCTGGCCAAGCTTCGACTCGCCCTGTCCTCCGACCCTTCGTGGAGCTGACGTGACCTCCGACGACTCCGTCCTCGCCCTCGTGGCCTCCGGCGCCATCGACGCGCGGGACGACGAGGTGCTGCGCCGGCTCGACGCCCTGGTCGGCGCGGTCGATCCCGTGCCCGAGGGCCTGGTGGACCGGATCGGCATCGCCCTGACCATCGAGGCCCTGCACGCCGAGGTGGCCCGCCTGCACCTGGTGGGCGACCTGGCCGCCTCGGTCCGCGCCGACGAGTCGAGCATCGAGGCCGGCACCATCACGTTCACCACGGACGTGCTCACGGTGATGATCTCGGTGGCGGCCGACGCCGGGCAGGTCCGGGTGGACGGCTGGGCAGCCCCGGCCGGCCGACTGACCGTGGAGCTCCACCAGTTCGGCGACTCGCTGGTCACCGAGTCGGACGCGGACGGCCGGTTCTCGTTCAGCGACGTGGAGCACGGCCCGGCGCGCCTGGTGCTGCGCCGGCCCTCCGACCCGACGGTGCCCATCGTCACGCCGCAGGTCGAGCTCTAGGAGATGCCGAGCCACGGCGGTCCGGCCGCCGTCGAGGCGTCGGACCTCACGACCCTGGGCGCGGCCGTCCGGCGCGCCGAGTCCGAGAACGCGGACGGTCACCCGGCCGCCGCGCTGCGGCTGCTGCGGCCCGTCCTGGCCGCCCTGTCCCACGCCGGCGACGCACCGGAGGTGCAACGGCTGCGCGCGTGGGCGCTGATCGAGCTGGCGCGCAGCGAGTCGGAGACCCGTGGCGGCGCGCAGCGCCCGCTCGCCGCGCTGGACGCCATGGTGGCCGAGGCCGTGCCCGGCGAGGGCTGGCCCGGCCTGAGCCCGGCCGTGCTGGGGCTCCGCGGCCTGCTGGCGCTGCGGGCCGGGCGGTTCGACGAGTCGCTGCGCCTGCTCGACGAGGCGGTGGCACGCATCGACGACGCCGAGCCGCTCGACGCCTGCCGGATGCTGCTCAACCGGGGGGTGGTCCTCGGCGAGCTGCGCCAGCTGGACCGCGCCCGCGCCGACTACACCGAGTGCCTGCGCCGTGCGCGGACGGCCGGCTTCGACCGCCTGGCCTTCAAGGCGGCCCACAACCAGGGGCACCTCGACTTCTACGCCGGTCGGCTGCCGCAGGCGCTGGCCCGGATGGAGGCGGCGGAGCGGATCGCGCCCGGCCGTCGCCCGATCGCGCTGCTCGACCGCGCGCAGGTGCTGCTGGAGGCGGGCCTGGTGGCTGTGGCCGACCAGACGTTCGCCGAGGCGGCCCAGCTGTTCGCGGCCGCGCGGCTGCCCCACGACTCCGGCGTCGCCGAGCTGGGCCGCGCCGAGTGCGCCATGGTGCAGGGCGACGCGCCCGCGGCGCGCGCGCACGCCGCTGCGGCCCGGCGGCTGTTCCGGCGCCGCGGCGAGGAGAACTGGGACGTCATGGCCACCGAGCTGGAGCTGGAGGCGGACGCCGCGGTGCTGGCGCACTGGCCGACGGACCTTCCCGGGGCCACCCGGCGCTGGGCCACCCTTTCCGTGCGCGCGGCCCGGCTCGCCGAGCTGTGCCGCGCCACCGGCCGTCCGCTCTGGGAGGTCCGAGCGACATGCACCCGGATCGAGGCGGACCTGGCGCGCGGCGCGCCGGCCCGGCCGGACGCGCTCCTGGCCCAGCTGGGTGACCTGCCCCGCCAGGCGCCGATCGCCGCGCGGCTCTACGCCCGGCGGGTGCGCGCAATGCTGTTCCTCGCCGCCGGGCGGCGTGCCGAGGCGATGCGCGAGGTCCGCACGGGGCAGCGCGAGCTGCGACTGCACCGGGCGCGCTTCGGCTCGCTCGAGCTGCGGACGGCCGGCGCGGTGCACGGCTCGGCGCTCGCTGACCTCGACGCCCAGCTGGCGCTCGCCGGGGGCCGTGCCTCCGCCGTGCTCGACGCCGCCGAGCGGGTCCGCGCGGTGATCGGGGGCACGCCGCGGGCGATCCCGCCGGGCGACGAGGTGTCCGCCGACCTGTTGGCACGCCTGCGCCAGGTGCTCGGCGAGAACCGCGGGTTGCTCTCCGGCCCGGCGACCGACCCGCGGCGTGGCGCGGTCGCCGGCGAGGTCGACCGGCTCCAGCGCGCGATCCTCGCGCGCTCCTGGCACGAGAAGGGCCGCGCCGGCGACGACCGCGCGGCTCGCGCCACGGACGTGCGACGGGCGCTGGCGGGACGGCCTGGCGAGGTGCTGGTGGACCTGCTGGTGCACCGCGGCGAGCTGGTCGCGGTGCGCATGGGCTCGGAGGGGCCCCGTCTGCTGCGCCTGGGTCCTGCCGCGCCGCTGCACGAGGCGATGCGTCGGGTCCACGCCGACCTCGAGGTGCTGGCCAACCCTCTGGTGCCCGGTCCGCTGCGGACCGCCGCGCGCCGCTCGCTCGACGCCGGTCTGGCGCTGCTGGCGGGCCGCCTCGGACCCGTGGTGGACGACGACCGCACGCTCGTCGTCGTCGCCGGCGGCTGGCTCGGCGTGGTGCCGTGGACGCTGCTTCCCCAGCGGCGCGGCCGCCCGACGCTCGTCGCCCCGTCGGTGCGCCACTGGCTGTCCCACGCGGGGACCGCGCCGGCAGCACCGGGCCGGGTGACCGCCGTGGCGGGTCCCGGCCTGGTCCTGGCGGAGCGGGAGGCGCACGAGGTCGCCGCCCTGTGGCCGGGCGCCGTCGCGCTCGTCGGCGAGGAGGCGACCGTCGCCCGCACCGGTGACCTGCTCGCCGCCCCAGGCGTGGTCCACCTGGCCGCGCACGGCCGCCACGAGCCGGAGAACCCGCTGTTCTCCTCGGTCCGCCTGGCCGACGGCCCCCTGTTCGCGCACGAGCTGGACACCGCGGGCGTGCCGCCGCACCTGGTGCTCCTTTCGTCATGCGAGGTGGGGCGTGCCAGCGCCCGAGCCGGGGGAGAGGCGCTCGGGCTGGCCAGCGTGCTGCTCCGCACGGGTGTCACCTGCGTGGTCGCTGCCATCGCCCCGCTGCCCGACGAGACGGCGCTGCGGGTGATGACGCGCACGCACGAGCTGTTGCGGTCCGGGGTGCCGATCCCGTCCGCCCTGGTCACCGCGACGGCCGAGCACGCCGAGGACACCGGAGACCTGGTGCCGCTCACGGCGTTCGGGGCGTCGCCGGGGACGGTTTTGGCGTAGCCGAGGCCAGGCCGTACCCTGATGGGGCCCAAGACCGCCGGTCGTCGGCCGAGGCTCCTCGTGACACAGGGGCCGACGTCGTCCGAAGTCCCGCTCACGCGGGGGCCCGCGCAGGTGAGAGTTCGACCGCACGACGAGCCCAGCGCACGTCGTACCCAGAGCCCCGCGCCTGCGCCGGGGCTCTTTGCATGTCCGGGGGCCGGCGACCCCCATCGGGTAACCACCATCGGAAGGAATGCCATGGCGAGGCCGGACAAGGCCGCTGCCGTCGCGGAGCTGACGGAGAAGTTCCGCGGCTCCAACGCGGCCGTGCTGACCGAGTACCGCGGGCTGACCGTCGCGCAGCTGAAGAACCTGCGCAACGCCCTGCGGGCCAACGCAAGCTACGCCGTGGTGAAGAACACGCTGACCGCGATCGCGGCCAGGGAAGCCGGGCTCGAGGGCTTCGCCGACGACCTCAAGGGTCCGTCCGCGATCGCCTTCGTCACCGGTGACCCCGTGGCCACGGCCAAGGGGCTGCGTGACTTCGCCAAGGCGAACCCCGCCCTGGTCATCAAGGGGGGCGTCCTCGACGGTCGCGCCCTGACCGCCGCGGACATCACCAAGCTCGCCGACCTCGAGCCTCGCGAGGTCCTCCTCGCCAAGGCGGCCGGCGCGATGAAGGCCAAGCTCTACCAGGCCGCGTACCTGTTCACCGCTCCCGCGTCGAAGGCGGTCCGCACCGTCGAGGCGCTGCGCGTCAAGCAGGAAGAGTCCCAGACCGCCGCCTGAGGCCGCAGTCGTCCCACCCGCAAGCCCCAGCACGTCCGCCGGCCCGAACGCCGGCGGCCAAACCGGAAGGAACCGCCACCATGGCGAAGCTGAGCACCGCCGAGCTGATCGACGCGTTCAAGGACCTGACGCTCATCGAGCTGTCCGAGTTCGTCAAGGCCTTCGAGGAGACCTTCGAGGTCACCGCCGCCGCCCCCGCGGCCGTCGCGGTCGCCGCCCCCGCGGGCGCCGGCGCGGGCGCCGAGGCCGAGGAGGTCGAGGAGAAGGACTCGTTCGACGTCATCCTCGAGACCGTCGGCGACAAGAAGATCCAGGTGATCAAGGAGGTGCGCGCCCTGACGAGCCTCGGCCTCAAGGAGGCCAAGGACCTCGTGGACGGCGCGCCGAAGCCGGTCCTGGAGGGCGTGAACAAGGACGCCGTCGAGAAGGCCAAGGCCGCCCTCGAGGGCGCCGGCGCCACCGTCACCATCAAGTGACGTCGTCCGGCCCGCACGGGCCGGACGCAAGCCTCGGCACCAGCGCGAAGGCCCGCATCCCCACGCCGGGGTGCGGGCCTTCGCGCGCCACGGAACGGTTTGGCGTTCGAACGTGGAGCAGGTAGGCTAGCGCGTTGCGCTGACTTGTGCCCGCGACCCCGTATAACCCGAGCCGCCTGTCGTCGTTCGTGCCCGACGACCGGTGGGCTCTCCAGGCCGGGGGGTCGCCCTTCGCCGGGCAGGGCAAGTGTGCACGTGCATCGATCCGCAGGGAAGGACCCCTCTTGGCTGCCTCGCGCATCCCTACTGCACCGTCCGCCACCGCCATCACCAACCGCACCGCCTCCCGCCGCCTCTCCTTCGCGAGGATCCACGAGCCTCTCGAGGTCCCGGACCTGCTCGGTCTGCAGACCGAGAGCTTCGACTGGCTGCTCGGCAACGAGCGCTGGCAGGCCCGCGTCGACGCCGCCCTCGCCGCCGGACGCAACGACGTCCCGGCCACCGCCGGCCTCGAGGAGATCTTCGAGGAGATCTCGCCGATCGAGGACTTCGGCGGCTCGATGTCCCTCTCCTTCCGTGAGCACCGGTTCGAGGAGCCGAAGTACACGGTCGAGGAGTGCAAGGAGAAGGACTTCACCTACTCGATGCCGCTGTTCGTCACGGCGGAGTTCGTCAACTACACCACCGGCGAGATCAAGAGCCAGACGGTGTTCATGGGCGACTTCCCGATCATGACCGACAAGGGCACGTTCATCATCAACGGCACGGAGCGCGTGGTCGTCTCGCAGCTGGTGCGCTCCCCCGGGGTCTACTTCGAGCGCGTCGCGGACAAGACCAGCGACAAGGACGTGCTGACCGCGAAGATCATCCCCAGCCGCGGCGCGTGGCTGGAGTTCGAGATCGACAAGCGCGACAACGTCGGCGTCCGCGTCGACCGTAAGCGCAAGCAGAACGCCACCGTGCTGCTCAAGGCCCTCGGCATGACCGACGGCGAGATCCGCGAGGAGTTCAAGGACTACCCGGCGGTCATCGACACGCTCGACAAGGACCACGTGCAGACGCAGGACGAGGCCCTGCTCGACCTGTACCGCAAGATCCGCCCGGGCGAGCCGCCCACGGTCGACGCCGGCTCGGCGCTGCTGGAGAACTTCTACTTCAACCCCAAGCGCTACGACCTGGCGAAGGTCGGCCGCTACAAGCTGAACAAGAAGCTCGGCATGGACGCGCCGCTGGGCGACTCGGTGCTGTCCAAGGCCGACATCATCGCGACGATCAAGTACCTCGCGTCGCTCCACATCGACCTGCAGGCCCTGCCCGGCCAGCGCAACGGCGAGGCGATCGAGGTCCGGGTCGAGACGGACGACATCGACCACTTCGGCAACCGGCGCATCCGCGCGGTGGGCGAGCTGATCCAGAACCAGGTGCGCACGGGCCTGTCCCGCATGGAGCGCGTGGTCCGCGAGCGGATGACCACCCAGGACGTCGAGGCGATCACGCCCCAGACGCTGATCAACATCCGTCCCGTCGTCGCCTCCATCAAGGAGTTCTTCGGGACCAGCCAGCTGTCGCAGTTCATGGACCAGAACAACCCGCTGGCGGGCCTGACCCACAAGCGGCGCCTGTCGGCCCTGGGCCCGGGTGGTCTGTCCCGCGACCGCGCCGGCATGGAGGTCCGTGACGTCCACCCGTCGCACTACGGCCGGATGTGCCCCATCGAGACCCCCGAGGGCCCGAACATCGGCCTGATCGGCTCGCTGGCCACCTACGGGCGCATCAACCCGTTCGGCTTCGTCGAGACGCCGTACCGCAAGGTCGTCAAGGGCAAGGTGACCGACGACGTCGACTACCTGACGGCCGACGACGAGGACCGCCACGTCATCGCGCAGGCGAACGCGGCGCTCAAGGCGGACGGTGCGTTCGCCGAGGACCGGGTCCTGGTGCGCGTCAAGGGTGGCGAGGTCGAGTTCGTCGCCGGCGAGAACGTCGACTACATGGACGTCTCGCCGCGGCAGATGGTGTCCGTCGCCACCGCGCTGATCCCGTTCCTCGAGCACGACGACGCCAACCGTGCGCTCATGGGCGCGAACATGCAGCGCCAGGCCGTGCCGCTGGTCCGCTCCGAGGCGCCGCTGGTCGGCACCGGTATGGAGTGGCGCGCGGCGGTGGACGCGGGCGACGTCATCACCGCCTCGAAGCCGGGCGTGGTCGCCGAGGTGTCGGCCGAGCTGATCACGGTCGCCAACGACGACGCGACGCAGTCGACGTACCGCGTCGCGAAGTTCCGCCGCTCCAACCAGGGCACCAGCTACAACCAGCGGGTGCTGGTGGACCAGGGCGACCGCGTCGAGGTGGGCTCGGTGCTCGCCGACGGTCCGGCGACGGACGGCGGCGAGCTCGCGCTCGGCCGCAACCTCCTCGTCGCGTTCATGTCGTGGGAGGGTCACAACTACGAGGACGCGATCATCCTGTCCCAGCGCCTGGTGCAGGACGACGTGCTCTCCTCGATCCACATCGAGGAGCACGAGGTCGACGCCCGCGACACCAAGCTGGGCCCCGAGGAGATCACGCGGGACATCCCGAACGTCTCCGAGGAGGTCCTGGCGGACCTCGACGAGCGCGGGATCGTCCGCATCGGCGCCGAGGTGAACGCGGGCGACATCCTGGTGGGCAAGGTCACCCCGAAGGGCGAGACCGAGCTGACCCCCGAGGAGCGCCTGCTCCGCGCGATCTTCGGCGAGAAGGCGCGCGAGGTGCGCGACACCTCGCTCAAGGTGCCGCACGGCGAGTCCGGCACGGTGATCGAGGTGCGCACGTTCAACCGCGAGGACGGCGACGAGCTGCCCGCCGGGGTCAACGAGCTGGTGCGTGTCTACATCGCCCAGCGCCGCAAGATCACGGACGGCGACAAGCTCGCCGGCCGCCACGGCAACAAGGGCGTCATCTCGAAGATCCTGCCCGTCGAGGACATGCCGTTCCTCCCGGACGGCTCCGCGGTGGACGTCATCCTCAACCCGCTCGGCGTGCCCGGCCGCATGAACGTCGGCCAGGTGCTGGAGACCCACCTCGGGTGGATCGCCAAGCAGGGCTGGGACATCGCGCTCGCGTCCGACGACGGCGGTTGGAAGGCCCACGTGCCGGCGGTCGCCCACTCGGCGGAGCCGACCACCCCGGTGGCGACGCCCGTGTTCGACGGCGTGCCGGAGTCGACGCTCAACGGCCTGCTCGGCGCCACTTTGCCGAACCGGGACGGCGATCGCATGGTCGGTCCGGACGGCAAGGCGACGCTGTTCGACGGCCGCAGCGGCGAGCCGTTCCCCGAGCCTGTGGCCGTCGGCTACATGTACATCCTCAAGCTGCACCACCTGGTGGACGACAAGATCCACGCCCGCTCCACCGGCCCTTACTCGATGATCACGCAGCAGCCGCTGGGCGGTAAGGCCCAGTTCGGCGGCCAGCGGTTCGGCGAGATGGAGGTCTGGGCGCTCGAGGCGTACGGGGCCGCGTACACGCTCCAGGAGCTGCTGACCATCAAGTCGGACGACGTCCCGGGCCGCGTCAAGGTCTACGAGGCGATCGTCAAGGGCGAGAACATCCCGGACTCGGGCATCCCCGAGTCGTTCAAGGTGCTGCTCAAGGAGATGCAGTCGCTCTGCCTGAACGTCGAGGTGCTGTCCGCGGACGGCGTCTCCATCGACATGAAGGAGAACGACGACGAGGTCTACCGCGCCGCGGAGGAGCTCGGCATCGACCTGTCCCGGCGGCCCAACGCCAGCAGCGTCGAAGAGATCTGACGCCGAGCCTCGTGCGGACGCCCTCGCGGCGTCCGCACGAGGACCCGCACCCGTGCTCGAAACCGTCCCGCCGCCGTACGGCGGCACCGAAGGGAAGTAGGACCCCTTGCTCGACGTCAACGCGTTCGACCTGTTGCGCATCGGCCTGGCGACGGCCGACGACATCCGTGCCTGGTCGCACGGCGAGGTCAAGAAGCCCGAGACCATCAACTACCGGACCCTGAAGCCGGAGAAGGACGGTCTCTTCTGCGAGAAGATCTTCGGTCCCACCCGGGACTGGGAGTGCTACTGCGGCAAGTACAAGCGCGTGCGCTTCAAGGGCATCATCTGCGAGCGCTGCGGCGTCGAGGTGACGCGCTCGAAGGTCCGCCGTGAGCGGATGGGCCACATCGAGCTCGCCGCCCCGGTCACGCACATCTGGTTCTTCAAGGGCGTGCCCTCCCGGCTCGGCTACCTGCTCGACCTGGCGCCGAAGGACCTGGAGAAGGTCATCTACTTCGCGGCCTACATGATCACGTGGGTCGACGAGGAGGGCCGCGCCGAGGACCTGCCCAACCTCCAGAACGAGATCGACCTGGAGAAGAAGGAGATCGCGGACCGCCGCGACGCCGAGATCAACGCCCGCGCGGTCAAGCTCGAGCAGGACCTGGCCGAGCTGGAGTCCGAGGGTGCCAAGGCCGACGCGCGCCGCAAGGTGCGCGACGGTGCCGAGCGCGAGATGGCCGCGCTGCGCAAGCGCGCGGAGCAGGACCTCGATCGCCTCGACGCGGTGTGGGACCGGTTCAAGAACCTCAAGGTCAGCGACCTCGAGGGCGACGAGATGCTCTACCGGCAGCTGTCCGACCGGTACGGCAACTACTTCGAGGGCTCGATGGGCGCCAGCGCCATCAAGAAGCGCCTCGAGGCCTTCGACCTCGAGACCGAGGCCGCGACGCTGCGCGAGACCATCCGCACCGGCAAGGGCCAGCGCAAGACCCGCGCCCTCAAGCGGCTCAAGGTGGTCAACGCGTTCCTCACGACGGACAACTCGCCGACCGGCATGGTGCTCGACGCCGTCCCGGTGATCCCCCCGGACCTGCGTCCGATGGTCCAGCTGGACGGTGGCCGGTTCGCCACGAGCGACCTCAACGACCTGTACCGGCGCGTCATCAACCGGAACAACCGCCTCAAGCGGCTGCTCGACCTGGGTGCCCCGGAGATCATCGTCAACAACGAGAAGCGGATGCTCCAGGAGGCTGTCGACTCGCTGTTCGACAACGGCCGCCGCGGGCGCCCGGTGACGGGCCCGGGCAACCGGCCGCTGAAGTCGATCTCGGACATGCTCAAGGGCAAGCAGGGCCGCTTCCGGCAGAACCTGCTCGGCAAGCGCGTCGACTACTCCGGCCGTTCGGTGATCGTCGTCGGCCCGCAGCTCAAGCTGCACCAGTGCGGCCTGCCCAAGCAGATGGCGCTCGAGCTGTTCAAGCCGTTCGTCATGAAGCGCCTGGTGGACCTGGGGCACGCCCAGAACATCAAGAGTGCCAAGCGGATGGTCGAGCGTGCCCGCCCGGTGGTGTGGGACGTGCTCGAGGAGGTCATCACCGAGCACCCGGTGCTGCTCAACCGGGCGCCGACGCTGCACCGCCTCGGCATCCAGGCGTTCGAGCCGCAGCTGGTCGAGGGCAAGGCGATCCACCTGCACCCGCTCGTCTGCGCCGCGTTCAACGCGGACTTCGACGGCGACCAGATGGCCGTCCACCTGCCGCTGTCGGCGGAGGCGCAGGCCGAGGCCCGCATCCTCATGCTGTCGAGCAACAACATCCTCAAGCCGTCCGACGGACGGCCCGTGACCATGCCCTCGCAGGACATGATCATCGGCCTGTTCCACCTGACGAGCGACCGTGAGGGTGCGACGGGCGAGGGCCGGGCATTCAGCTCGGTGGCCGAGGCGATCATGGCCTACGACCAGAAGTCGCTGGACCTCAACGCGGCCTGCAAGATCCGGATGTCGGACCTCGTCTTCGCCGAGGAGTCGGCACCCGAGGGCTGGCTGGCCGACGAGCCGTACCTGTACGAGACGACGCTGGGCCGCGCGCTTTTCAACGAGCTGCTCCCGGTGGACTACCCGTACGAGAACGGCGTGGTCGACAAGAAGCGTCTCTCGGTGATCGTCAACGACCTCGCCGAGCGCTACCCGAAGGTCGACGTCGCGGCGAGCCTCGACGCCCTCAAGGAGGCCGGCTTCCGCTGGGCCACCCGCTCCGGCGTGACGATCGCGATCTCGGACGTCGCGACGCCGCCGGAGAAGAAGGCGATCCTCGAGGCGAACGAGGCGCGGGCCGCCAAGGTGCAGGGCCAGTACGACAAGGGCCTCATCACCGACGACGAGCGCCGCCAGGAGCTCATCCGCATCTGGACCGAGGCGACGGACGAGGTCGCCAAGGACATGCAGAAGAACTTCCCGAAGCGCAACACGGTGTTCCGGATGGTCGGCTCGGGCGCCCGAGGCAACTGGATGCAGGTCCGGCAGATCGCGGGCATGCGCGGCCTCGTCGCCAACCCGAAGGGCGAGATCATCCCGCAGCCCATCAAGTCGAACTACCGCGAGGGGCTGTCGGTCCTCGAGTACTTCATCGCCACGCACGGCGCCCGCAAGGGCCTGGCGGACACGGCTCTGCGCACCGCCGACTCCGGGTACCTCACCCGGCGCCTGGTGGACGTGTCGCAGGACGTCATCGTCCGGGAGGCCGACTGCGGCACCGAGCGCGGACTGCCGATGACCATCGCCGTCCCGGACGGCGAGGGCGGCCTGCGCCGGCACGACAAGGTGGAGACCAGCGTCTTCTCGCGAACGCTGGCCAGCGATGTCGAGGTCGACGGCGAGGTCGTGGGCCACGCGGGCGACGACGTGGGCGACGTGCTCCTCGACCGCCTGATCGAGGGCGGCGTCACCGAGCTGAAGGTGCGGTCCGTGCTGACGTGCGAGTCGCGTGTCGGCACCTGTGCCAAGTGCTACGGGCGCTCGCTCGCGACGGGCAAGCTCGTCGACATCGGCGAGGCGGTGGGCATCATCGCCGCCCAGTCGATCGGCGAGCCCGGCACACAGCTGACCATGCGCACGTTCCACACCGGTGGCGTCGCCTCCGCGGAGGACATCACGCAGGGTCTGCCGCGTGTCCAGGAGCTCTTCGAGGCCCGCACCCCCAAGGGTGAGGCGCCCATCGCGGAGTACTCCGGCCGGGTGGCGATCGAGGAGGGCGACCGGGTCCGCCGGATCGTCCTGACGCCCGACGACGGCTCGGAGGAGATCGCCTACCCGATCACCAAGCGTTCCCGCCTGCTGGTGGCGGACGGCGACCACGTCGCCGTCGGGACCCAGCTGGTCCAGGGCGCCGTCGACCCGAAGAAGGTGCTGCGCATCCTCGGCCCCCGGGCCACGCAGAAGCACCTGGTCGACGAGGTGCAGGAGGTCTACCGCAGCCAGGGCGTGGACATCCACGACAAGCACATCGAGGTGATCGTGCGGCAGATGCTGCGGCGCGTCACCGTGCTGGACTCGGGCGACACCGACCTGCTGCCGGGCGAGCTCTCGGAGCGCGGCAAGTTCGAGGACGCCAACCGCAAGGCGGTGTCCGAGGGCGGCCAGCCGGCCTCCGGCCGGCCGGAGCTGATGGGCATCACCAAGGCGTCCCTGGCGACGGACTCGTGGCTGTCGGCCGCGTCCTTCCAGGAGACGACGAAGGTGCTCACCGAGGCCGCGATGTCCAGCCGGTCCGACCCGCTGCTGGGCCTGAAGGAGAACGTCATCCTCGGCAAGCTCATCCCCGCCGGCACCGGCCTGTCCCGGTACCACAACATCGAGGTGGAGCCCACCGACGAGGCGAAGGCCGAGCTGTACCCGGCCTTCGGCTACGACGAGATCGACTTCCCGACGCTCGGGCTGGGCTCGGGTGAGGCGATCCCGCTGGAGGACATCGACTTCGGCGACTACCGCTGAGTCCGATCGAGGGGGCCGTCTCCGGTGCGCCGGGGGCGGCCCCCTCGCCGTCGGGCTCGTCGTCCGGCTTGGTGATGTGTCGACACGTTGCTGTATGCTCGGACACCGTGCCCGCGTCGTCGGGCCCTTGTGCGTGCGTGCAGTCCCCGCCCGGGAGGGCGCCGGGCAGCCGCACCGGGTGGGACCCCCACCGTCACGACCGTCCGGGATCTCGATCCTGGTCCGTGCCGCGGCGGGACCTGGGGCGACACGCCCGGGCGCGGGGGTCGGTGCGGGACGCCAGACCTCCGGGGTAGCCGCGCGACGAGCTGCGATCCGGGAACCAGCCGGCCGTCCAAGGTGACGGGTGCCGGTCGACCAGAGACATCAGAAGAACTCGGAGACTCCGTGCCTACGATCCAGCAGCTGGTCCGCAAGGGCCGGCAGGCGAAGACGAACAAGTCGAAGACGCCTGCCCTCAAGGGCTCCCCCCAGCGCCGCGGGGTGTGCACCCGCGTGTACACCACCACGCCGAAGAAGCCGAACTCGGCGCTGCGCAAGGTGGCGCGCGTCCGGCTCTCCAGCCAGGTGGAGGTCACCGCGTACATCCCCGGCGTCGGCCACAACCTGCAGGAACACTCGATCGTGCTGGTGCGCGGCGGCCGTGTGAAGGACCTGCCCGGTGTCCGCTACAAGATCGTGCGCGGCGCGCTCGACACGCAGGGCGTGAAGAACCGCAAGCAGGCGCGGTCCCGCTACGGCGCGAAGAAGGGCTGAGACACATGCCTCGCAAGGGCCCGGCCCCCCGCCGTCCGCTGACCTCCGACCCCGTCTACGGGTCGCCGGTCGTCACACAGCTCATCAACAAGATCCTGCTCGACGGCAAGAAGACCGTCGCGGAGTCCATCGTGTACGGCGCCCTCGAGGGCGTCCGCGACAAGACGCAGCAGGACCCGGTCGTCGTGCTCAAGCGCGCCCTGGACAACGTGCGCCCGGCGCTCGAGGTCCGCTCGCGGCGCGTCGGCGGCGCCACCTACCAGGTTCCCGTCGAGGTGCGCCCCGTGCGCGCCACGACGCTGGCGCTGCGCTGGCTGACCGACTTCTCGCGGGCCCGCCGGGAGAAGACGATGACCGAGCGCCTGATGAACGAGATCCTCGACGCGTCCAACGGCCTGGGTGCCGCGGTGAAGCGCCGTGAGGACATGCACAAGATGGCCGAGTCCAACCGCGCCTTCGCGCACTACCGCTGGTGACTGACGACGCCGGCTCGCCCTCCGGGGTGGGCCGGCGTCCGGTAGCCGAACCGACAAGGGGCAACACACGTGGCACTTGACGTGCTCACGGACCTGACGAGGGTCCGCAACATCGGCATCATGGCGCACATCGATGCCGGCAAGACGACGACCACCGAGCGGATCCTCTTCTACACCGGGATCAACTACAAGATCGGTGAGACGCACGACGGCGCGTCCACGATGGACTGGATGGAGCAGGAGCAGGAGCGCGGCATCACCATCACGTCCGCCGCGACGACATGCTTCTGGAAGAACAACCAGATCAACATCATCGACACGCCCGGTCACGTCGATTTCACGGTCGAGGTGGAACGCTCGCTGCGCGTGCTCGACGGCGCCGTCGCGGTGTTCGACGGCAAGGAGGGCGTGGAGCCCCAGTCCGAGACGGTGTGGCGCCAGGCCGACAAGTACGACGTCCCGCGCATCTGCTTCGTCAACAAGATGGACAAGCTCGGCGCGGACTTCTACTACACGGTCAAGACGATCATCGACCGGCTCAAGGCACGGCCCCTGGTCATCCAGCTGCCGATCGGCTCGGAGAGCCAGTTCGTCGGCGTCATCGACCTCGTCGAGAACCGTGCGCTCGTCTGGCGCGGGGAGACCGCCCTGGGCGAGAAGTACGAGATCGAGGACGTCCCCGCCGACATGGCCGAGCTCGTGGAGAGGTACCGCGGCGAGCTGCTCGAGGCGGTGGCCGAGGCCGACGAGGAGCTTCTCGAGAAGTACCTCGGCGGCGAGGAGCTGACCGTCGCCGAGATCAAGGCCGGCATCCGCAAGCTGACCATCAGCTCCGAGGCCTACCCGGTGCTCTGCGGCTCGGCGTTCAAGAACAAGGGCGTCCAGCCCATGCTCGACGCGGTGGTCGACTACCTGCCGTCGCCGATCGACGTCCCCTCCATCGAGGGCCACGACATCAAGGACGCCTCGGTGCCGGTGGAGCGTCACGCGGACGCCTCGGAGCCGTTCTCGGCGCTGGCGTTCAAGGTGGCGGCCCACCCGTTCTTCGGCAAGCTGACCTACGTGCGGGTGTACTCCGGCAAGGTCTCGCAGGGCGCGCAGGTGCTCAACTCGACCAAGGGCAAGAAGGAGCGCATCGGGAAGCTCTTCCAGATGCACGCCAACAAGGAGAACCCCGTCGACGAGGCCCAGGCCGGACACATCTACGCGTTCATCGGGCTCAAGGACGTCACCACCGGTGACACCCTGTCCGACCCGACCGCGCCGGTGGTCCTGGAGTCGATGACCTTCCCCGAGCCCGTCATCGACGTGGCGATCGAGCCGAAGACGAAGGCCGACCAGGAGAAGCTGTCGACCGCGATCCAGAAGCTCGCCGAGGAGGACCCGACGTTCCGGGTGCGCCTGGACGAGGAGACCGGGCAGACCGTCATCGGCGGCATGGGCGAGCTCCACCTCGACATCCTCGTCGACCGCATGCGGCGCGAGTTCAAGGTCGAGGCCAACGTCGGCAAGCCGCAGGTGGCGTACCGCGAGACCATCCGCCGCAAGGTGGAGAAGATCGAGTACGTCCACAAGAAGCAGACGGGCGGCTCGGGCCAGTACGCGAAGGTGCAGATGTCCTTCGAGCCGCTGGTCTCCGAGGAGGGTGCACTCTACGAGTTCACCAACGCCGTGACCGGCGGCCGCATCCCGCGCGAGTACATCCCGAGCGTGGACGCCGGCATCCAGAGCGCCATGCAGCAGGGCGTGCTGGCCGGGTTCCCGATGGTCGGCGTCAAGGCGACGCTGCTCGACGGCGCGTACCACGAGGTCGACTCGTCGGAGATGGCGTTCAAGATCGCCGGCTCGATGGTGCTCAAGGAGGCCGCGCGCAAGGCCGACCCGGCCCTGCTCGAGCCGATCATGGCCGTCGAGGTGCGCACGCCCGAGGAGTACATGGGGGACGTGATCGGCGACCTGAACTCGCGGCGCGGCATGATCCAGTCCATGGAGGACGCCACCGGCGTCAAGGTGGTCCGGGCTCACGTGCCGCTGTCCGAGATGTTCGGCTACGTCGGCGACCTGCGCAGCAAGACGCAGGGTCGTGCGGTGTACTCGATGCAGTTCGACAGCTACGCCGAGGTCCCTCGCAACGTGGCCGACGAGATCATCAAGAAGACCCGAGGCGAGTAGGCCTCCGGGATCACCCAGAGAAACAACCAGCACAACCGACCCGGAGGACACCCCGGTCGTCGTCTAGGCTCTACGGCTGACGATCGGGGATCTCTACCAAGTCCTGAGGAGGACACCCAGTGGGCAAGGCGAAGTTCGAGCGGACCAAGCCGCACGTCAACATCGGGACCATCGGTCACGTCGACCACGGCAAGACGACGCTGACCGCCGCGATCTCGAAGGTGCTGCACGACAAGCACCCGGACCTCAACCCCTTCACGCCGTTCGACGAGATCGACAAGGCGCCGGAGGAGAAGCAGCGCGGTATCACCATCAACATCGCGCACGTCGAGTACCAGACGGACAAGCGCCACTACGCGCACGTCGACGCCCCCGGTCACGCCGACTACATCAAGAACATGATCACCGGCGCGGCCCAGATGGACGGCGCGATCCTCGTGGTCGCCGCCACCGACGGCCCGATGGCGCAGACCCGCGAGCACGTGCTGCTCGCCCGCCAGGTCGGCGTGCCGTACCTGCTGGTCGCCCTGAACAAGTCCGACATGGTGGACGACGAGGAGATCCTCGAGCTCGTCGAGGTCGAGGTGCGTGAGCTCCTCTCCGCGCAGGGCTTCCCGGGCGACGACGTCCCGGTGGTCCGCGTCTCGGCGCTCAAGGCGCTCGAGGGCGACCCGGAGTGGGTCAAGACCGTCGAGGACCTGCTGGACGCGGTCGACGAGAACGTGCCGGACCCGGTGCGCGACATCGACAAGCCGTTCCTCATGCCGATCGAGGACGTCTTCACCATCACCGGCCGCGGCACCGTCGTGACCGGCCGTGTGGAGCGCGGCCGCCTCAAGGTGAACGAGGAGGTCGAGATCGTCGGTATCAAGGAGAAGGCGATCAAGACCACGGTCACCGGCGTCGAGATGTTCCGCAAGACGCTCGACTACGCCGAGGCCGGCGACAACACCGGTCTGCTGCTGCGCGGCACCAAGCGCGAGGAGGTCGAGCGCGGCCAGGTCGTCGTCAAGCCCGGCTCGATCACGCCGCACACGGTGTTCGACGGCCAGGTCTACATCCTGGGCAAGGACGAGGGCGGGCGTCACAACCCCTTCTACTCGAACTACCGCCCCCAGTTCTACTTCCGGACCACCGACGTCACCGGCGTCATCACGCTGCCCGAGGGCACCGAGATGGTCATGCCCGGCGACAACACGGAGATCCACGTCGAGCTGATCCAGCCCATCGCCATGGAGGAGGGCCTCGGCTTCGCCATCCGTGAGGGTGGCCGCACCGTCGGCTCGGGCCGCGTCATCAAGATCATCAAGTGATCGCCGCCCCTCGGGGCTGATCGTCCAGGAGGGCCCGGGTGCCACGGCACCCGGGCCCTCCTGCGTCTCGTGGGCTCGTCGTCCGCGCTCGTCGTCCGCACTCCTCGTCGTCCCGGACCCGCACCCGGTGGCTGCCGAAGCGGGCGGGGCGGTGACGCGGGAGTCCTTGGTGGCGGATGCCCTCCCCGATCCGCAACCGGTGGCTGCCGATGCGGGGCGGCCGGTGACTCGGGAGTCCTTGGTGCCGGGGGAGTCCTTGGTGGCGGATGCCCTCCCCGATCCGCAACCGGTGGCTGCCCAGGCTGAGCCGGCGGCTGCCGGCGAGTCATGGGGAAGGCCCCCGGGCCGCGCCAGACAGCGTCGGCGGCGCGCCGGACGAGTGCCGGAGGGCTGCCGGAGGGGTGCGGGAGAGGGCTGTGGGGCTGCGGGGAGGAGTGACGGAGAACTGGCGGAGCGGATTGGCGTTCTCCGGGGTCCTCTGGCACACTTGCGGGGTTGCCCGCTCGGGTGTGGTGCGTTCGTGCGCGCCGCACCGGCCGGGCGAAGACGTGGAGAGCCCACGGGCCCCGGGGTCACCCGGTGGTGACGGGCTCGGCCGCAAACACCGACCCGGTACCGAAAGGTACTTAGCGAACAGGTGTGTCGCGCAGAGCGACACGCCCGAGTGCGGGGGTCGGTCAGACCGGTTCGGACGACAGAGAGAAGTAGACGACGCCATGGCGGGACAGAAGATCCGCATCCGGCTCAAGTCCTACGACCACGAGGTCATCGACAGCTCGGCGCGCAAGATCGTCGACACGGTGACTCGCGCGGGTGCGCAGGTCGTGGGCCCGGTGCCGCTGCCGACGGAGAAGAACGTCTTCTGCGTCATCCGGTCGCCCCACAAGTACAAGGACAGCCGCGAGCACTTCGAGATGCGCACGCACAAGCGGCTGATCGACATCATCGATCCCACGCCCAAGGCAGTCGACTCGCTCATGCGCCTCGACCTGCCGGCGGACGTGAACATCGAGATCAAGCTCTGATCGCTGGGAAGGGAAGATCCTCATGGCAACCCAGCAGCAGGCGCGCGCCGTCACGGCGCTGCTCGGCACCAAGCTCGGCATGACCCAGGTCTGGGACGAGGCGGGCCGCCTCGTCCCGGTGACGGTCGTCGGCGTGGGCACGAACGTCGTGACGCAGGTGCGATCCGCCGAGGCTGACGGCTACGCCGCGGTCCAGCTGGCCTACGGCCAGATCGACCCGCGCAAGGTGACCAAGCCGCTCAAGGGCCACTTCGAGAAGGCGGGAGTCACCCCCCGCCGGCACGTGGCCGAGATCCGCACGACGAGCGCGACCGACTACACGCCCGGCCAGGAGATCACCGTCGAGGTGTTCGGCGCGGGTCAGGAGGTCGACGTCGTCGGCACCACCAAGGGCAAGGGTTTCGCGGGCGTCATGAAGCGCCACGGGTTCGCCGGTGTCAGCTCCTCTCACGGCTCGCACCGCAACCACCGCAAGCCCGGCTCGATCGGCGCGTGCGCCACCCCGAGCCGCGTCCTCAAGGGCGTGCGCATGGCCGGTCGGATGGGCAACGTCCGGCAGACCACCCAGAACCTGACCGTGCACGCGATCGACGCCGAGAGGGGCCTGCTGCTCGTCAAGGGCGCCATCCCGGGCCCCAAGGGCGGCGTCGTCGTCGTGAAGACCGCTGCGAAGGGTGCGTGACCACGATGAGTGACACGCTCACCGTCGACGTCCTGGACCCGAAGGGGGACAAGGCCGGCACCACCGACCTGCCCTCCGATGTCTTCGACGTCCCGACGAACGTCCCGCTGATCCACCAGGTGGTCGTCGCCCAGCTCGCCGCCGCGCGGCAGGGGACGCACGCCACGAAGACCCGTGGCGAGGTCTCCGGTGGCGGCAAGAAGCCGTACAAGCAGAAGGGCACCGGCCGCGCCCGCCAGGGCTCGACCCGTGCCCCGCAGTTCGCCGGCGGTGGCACGGTCCACGGGCCGTCGCCGCGCGACTACAGCCAGCGGACCCCGAAGAAGATGAAGGCCGCGGCGCTCCGCGGTGCCCTCTCGGACCGGGCCCGTGCCGGACGCGTGCACGTCGTCACCGGCTTCGCGCCGGGCGAGGCGCCGTCGACCAAGGCCGCGGTGAAGGTGCTGGACAACCTCTCCGGCCGCCGCAACGTGCTGGTGGTCGTGGAGCGGTCCGACGAGGTCACGTGGAAGTCGCTGCGCAACGTCGAGCGGGTCCACCTGCTCGTCGCCGACCAGCTCAACACCTACGACGTGCTCGTCAGCGACGACGTGGTGTTCACCCAGGGTGCTCTGGACGCCTTCCTCGCCGGGCCCACGGCCGCCAAGGAGGAGACCAAGTGACCGCCATCGGCAAGGACCCGCGCGACATCCTCATCGCGCCGGTCGTCTCCGAGAAGAGCTACGGCCTGCTCGACGAGGGGAAGTACACCTTCCTCGTCGACCCGCGGGCCAACAAGACCGAGATCAAGATCGCGGTCGAGCAGGTGTTCGACGTGAAGGTCGACTCGGTCAACACGTCGAACCGTCAGGGCAAGGCGCGCCGGACCCGCTTCGGGATCGGCCGCCGCAAGGCCACGAAGCGCGCGATCGTCACCCTCCGTTCGGGGTCGATCGACATCTTCGGCGGACCGGTCGGCTGAGCGGCGCGGAAGGACATCGAACATGGCTATCCGTAAGTACAAGCCGACGACCCCGGGGCGCCGCGGCGCCTCCGTCGCCGACTTCGCCGAGCTGACCCGGTCGGAGCCGGAGAAGGCGCTCGTCCGGCCGCTGTCGAAGTCGGGCGGTCGCAACGCGACCGGTCGCGTGACCACGCGCCACCACGGCGGCGGCCACAAGCGTGCGTACCGGGTGATCGACTTCCGTCGTCACGACAAGGACGGCGTGCCGGCGAAGGTCGCGCACATCGAGTACGACCCCAACCGCACCGCGCGCATCGCGCTGCTGCACTACGCCGACGGCGAGAAGCGCTACATCCTCGCGCCGAACCGGCTGAACCAGGGCGACGTCGTCGAGGCGGGCGCCACCGCAGACATCAAGCCCGGCAACAACCTGCCGCTGCGCAACATCCCCACCGGCACGATCATCCACGCCATCGAGCTGCGGCCCGGCGGCGGGGCGAAGATCGCCCGGTCGGCGGGTGCCGCGGTGCAGCTGGTCGCCAAGGACGGGCCGTACGCGCAGCTGCGCATGCCGTCCGGGGAGATCCGCAACGTCGACCTGCGCTGCCGCGCGACGGTCGGCGAGGTGGGCAACGCCGAGCAGGCGAACATCAGCCTGGGCAAGGCGGGCCGCGCTCGCTGGAAGGGCAAGCGGCCCACCGTCCGCGGTGTCGCGATGAACCCGATCGACCACCCGCACGGTGGTGGCGAGGGCAAGACCTCCGGCGGCCGGCACCCGGTCAGCCCGTGGGGCCAGCCCGAGGGCCGCACCCGCCGTCCGAACAAGCCGAGCGACAAGCTCATCGTGCGCCGTCGGCGCACCGGCAAGAAGCGCTGACAGGAGAGCAGGAGCACATGCCTCGGAGCCTGAAGAAGGGCCCGTTCGTCGACGGCCACCTCCAGAAGAAGGTGGACACGCAGAACACGGCGGGCACGAAGAACGTCATCAAGACGTGGTCGCGCCGTTCCGTCGTCACGCCGGACTTCCTCGGCCACACGTTCGCCGTGCACGACGGCCGCAAGCACATCCCGGTGTTCGTCACCGAGTCGATGGTGGGCCACAAGCTCGGCGAGTTCGCCCCGACGCGGACGTTCCGCGGCCACGAGAAGGACGACCGGAAGGGTCGCCGGCGCTGACGCGCCGGTGAGCCCCCGGTACGCAAAGGAGACAGCGATGGAAGCCATGGCGAAGGCGCGGTTCGTCCGCGTCACGCCCCTCAAGGCCCGCCGCGTCGTGGACCTCGTCCGTGGCAAGAGGGCCGACGAGGCCGTCAACGTGCTGCGGTTCGCGCCGCAGGCCGCGGCGGCGCCGGTCCTCAAGACCGTCCAGTCGGCGATCGCCAACGCGGTCGAGGGCGCACGGCGCTCCAGCGAGCGGCTCGACGAGTCTGACCTGGTCGTCTCGGAGATCTTCGTCGACGAGGGCCCGACGCAGAAGCGGTTCCGCCCGCGCGCGCAGGGTCGCGCCGGTCGGATCCTCAAGCGCACCAGCCACATCACCGTGGTCGTCTCGGTTCCCGAGAAGGCCGCCAGCAAGGGAGGGACCCGCTAGTGGGCCAGAAGGTCAACCCGCTCGGGTACCGCCTGGGCATCACCACCGACCACCGTTCACGGTGGTTCGCCGACTCGACCAAGGCCGGCCAGCGCTATCGCGACTACGTGCGCGAGGACGTGCAGATCCGCAAGCTGATGAGCACGGGTCTGGAGCGCGCCGGCATCGCCAAGGTCGAGATCGAGCGCACCCGCGACCGGGTGCGCGTCGACATCCACACCGCCCGCCCGGGCATCGTCATCGGGCGTCGCGGCGCGGAGGCCGACCGCATCCGCGGCGAGCTGGAGAAGCTCACCGGCAAGCAGGTGCAGCTCAACATCCTCGAGGTGAAGAACGCCGAGCTCGAGGCGCAGCTGGTGGCACAGGGCATCGCCGAGCAGCTCGCCAGCCGCGTGTCGTTCCGTCGCGCGATGCGCAAGGGCATCCAGTCCGCGCAGCGCGCCGGTGCCAAGGGCATCCGGGTGCAGGTGTCCGGACGCCTCGGCGGCGCGGAGATGAGCCGCACGGAGTTCTACCGTGAGGGTCGGGTGCCGCTGCACACGCTGCGCGCCAACATCGACTACGGCCTGCACGAGGCCCGCACCACCTTCGGGCGCATCGGCGTCAAGGTGTGGGTCTACAAGGGCGACATGACGGAGAAGGAGTACGCCCGCGAGCAGGCGACGGCCGCCCCGCGTCCGTCGCGCGCCCCGCGCGGTGACCGTCCCGAGCGCGGCGACCGCGGTGACCGCGGGGGCCGTCCTGCCGGGCGCCGTCCGGCCGCAGAGCCGGCGGCGGACGCCCCCACCGAAACCGGAACGGAGGCCTGAGCCATGCTGATCCCGCGCAGGCTGAAGCACCGCAAGCAGCACCACCCGGGTCGCTCCGGGGCTGCCACCGGCGGCACCGCGATCTCCTTCGGCGACTACGGCATCCAGGCACTCGAGCCCGCCTACGTCACCAACCGGCAGATCGAGGCCGCTCGTATCGCCATGACCCGCCACATCAAGCGCGGCGGCAAGGTCTGGATCAACATCTACCCGGACCGCCCGCTGACCAAGAAGCCCGCCGAGACCCGCATGGGTTCCGGCAAGGGCTCGCCCGAGTGGTGGATCGCCAACGTCAAGCCCGGCCGCGTCATGTTCGAGCTGGCCGGCGTCCCGGAGGACCTGGCGCGCGAGGCCATGCGCCGCGCGCAGCACAAGCTCCCGATGAAGACCCGTTTCGTGGTGCGTGAGGGAGGTGCCGTCTGATGGCCGTCGGAACCCAGGGCCTGGCGCCGGACGACCTGGACGCGTTCGACGACGAGCGACTCGTCGCCGAGCTGAAGAAGGCCAAGGAAGAGCTGTTCAACCTGCGCTTCCAGTCGGCCACCGGCCAGCTCGAGAGCCACGGGCGGCTCACGGCCGTCCGTCGCGACATCGCGCGGATCTACACGATCCTGCGCGAGCGGGAGCTCGGCATCCGCACCGCACCGAGCCCGACCGAGTGAGGCAACGTTGAACACCAAGCACGAGTCGACGACGGCCACGGCCGAGCACCGCGCGTACCGCAAGACGCGCCGCGGGTACGTGGTCAGCGACAAGATGGACAAGACCGTCGTGGTCGAGGTCGAGGACCGGGTCAAGCACCCGCTCTACGGCAAGGTCATGACGCGCACGAGCAAGGTCAAGGCGCACGACGAGGCGAACTCGGCGGGCGTCGGCGACCTGGTGCTCATCATGGAGACCCGCCCGCTGTCGGCCACCAAGCGGTGGCGGCTGGTGGAGATCCTCGAGAAGGCCAAGTAAGGCCGGCAACAGTTGCCCGCGTCCGCCTTGTGCGGCGTGTGCACCACGGCAACTACCCGTTCGGACAGGCTCGGGCGCTAGCGACCCGAGAACCCGCCAGACGACAGGAGTGAGGGAATGATCCAGCAGGAGACGCGGCTGCGCGTCGCCGACAACACGGGTGCCAAGGAGATCCTCTGCATCCGCGTTCTCGGCGGCTCGGGGCGCCGCTACGCCGGCATCGGCGACGTGATCGTCGCCACCGTCAAGGACGCGATCCCGGGTGGCAACGTGAAGAAGGGCGACGTCGTCAAGGCCGTCGTCGTGCGCACCCGCAAGGAGCGCCGGCGCCCGGACGGCTCGTACATCCGTTTCGACGAGAACGCCGCCGTGATCCTCAAGAACGACGGGGAACCCCGTGGGACGCGCATCTTCGGCCCGGTGGGCCGCGAGCTGCGCGACAAGAAGTTCATGAAGATCATCTCGCTGGCTCCGGAGGTGCTCTGACCATGGCCAAGATCAAGAAGGGCGACCTGGTCGTCGTCATCTCCGGCAACCGCGCCGACCGCGGCAAGCAGGGCCGGGTCCTCGAGGTGCTCACCGAGTCGCAGCGGGTGGTCGTCGAGGGCGTCCACCGCGTGACCAAGCACAGCAAGGTGCAGCAGACGCAGCGGGGCACCCGCACCGGCGGCATCGAGATCGTCGAGGCGCCGATCCACATCTCCAACGTGATGCTCGTCGACCCGGAGACCAAGAAGGGCACCCGGGTGGGCTACCGCACCGAGCAGATCGAGCGCGACGGCAAGCTGAAGACCGTCCGGGTCCGCGTCGCCAAGCGCTCCGGTAAGGACATCTGATGTCGCAGACCACCATCGAGGCCCCGGCGACGCCGCGGCTCAAGACCAAGTACGCCGACGAGATCAAGCCCGCCCTGATCAAGGACTTCGGCCACGAGAACGTCAACCAGGTGGCACGGCTGGTCAAGGTCGTCGTCAACATGGGCGTCGGCGAGGCCGCCAAGGACTCCAAGCTGATCGACGGCGCGGTCCGCGACCTCACCCAGATCACCGGTCAGAAGCCGACGGTCACCAAGGCCCGCAAGTCGATCGCCCAGTTCAAGCTGCGCGAGGGCATGCCGATCGGCGCCCACGTCACGCTGCGCGGCGACCGCGCCTGGGAGTTCCTCGACCGGCTCCTGTCGACCGCGCTGCCCCGGATCCGCGACTTCCGCGGCCTGTCCGACCGGCAGTTCGACGGGCACGGCAACTACACCTTCGGTCTGACCGAGCAGTCCGTGTTCCACGAGATCGACCAGGACAAGATCGACCGGGTCCGCGGCATGGACATCACGGTCGTGACGACGGCGACCACCGACGACGAGGCGCGGGCCTTCCTCAAGCTTCTCGGCTTCCCGTTCAAGGAGAACTGACATGGCGAAGACCGCCCTCGTCAACAAGGCGAACGAGACGCCGAAGTTCGGCGTCCGTGGCTACACGCGCTGCCAGCGGTGCGGGCGACCGCGCTCGGTCTACCGCAAGTTCGGCCTGTGCCGGATCTGCGTGCGCGAGATGGCTCACCGGGGCGAGCTTCCCGGCGTCACCAAGAGCAGCTGGTAAGCATCCGACGACGTCGGTAGGTCGCGGGCGGCACGTCCGCCCGCGATACCCCGGCGAGAAAGGGGCGAGGCCCCATGACCATGACCGACCCGATCGCAGACTTCCTGACCCGGCTGCGGAACGCGAACACGGCGCACCACGACTCCGTGGTCATCCCGTTCTCCAAGCTGAAGTCGCACATCGCCGAGATCCTCCAGGCCGAGGGCTACATCGCCGGCTGGACGGTCGAGGACGCGACGGTGGGGAAGAACCTCATCGTCTCCCTCAAGTACGGCCCGAACCGTGAGCGCGCGCTCGCCGGCGTCAAGCGCGTGTCCAAGCCGGGCCTGCGCGTGTACGCCAAGTCGACCAACCTGCCGAAGGTGCTCGGCGGCCTGGGCGTGGCGATCCTGTCCACGTCGTCCGGGCTGCTGACCGACAAGCAGGCCGCGAAGAAGGGCGTGGGCGGGGAAGTCCTCGCCTACGTCTGGTGAGACCCAGGACGGAAGGAGAACAGCCATGAGCCGTATCGGCAGGATCCCCGTCCCGGTTCCCGCGGGCGTGGACGTCACCATCGAGGGCGCCGTCGTGACGGTGCAGGGCCCCAAGGGCACCCTGTCGCACAAGGTCGCCTCTCCCATCCAGGTCGCACGCGACGACGCCGGTGCGCTCGTCGTGAGCCGGCCCGACGACGAGCGGCTGAGCCGCTCGCTGCACGGCCTGACCCGGACGCTGCTGGCCAACCTGGTCACCGGCGTGACGGCGGGCTACGAGAAGAAGCTCGAGATCGTCGGCACCGGTTACCGCGTGCAGGCGAAGGGCGCCAACCTCGAGTTCGCGCTCGGCTTCAGCCACCCCGTGACGGTGGAGCCCCCGGAGGGCATCACCTTCACCGTCGAGACGGCCACCCGCTTCACGGTGGCGGGCATCGACAAGCAGCAGGTGGGCGAGGTCGCCGCGAACATCCGCAAGCTCCGCAAGCCCGAGCCCTACAAGGGCAAGGGCGTCAAGTACGCGGGTGAGGTCGTCAAGCGCAAGGTCGGAAAGGCTGGTAAGTAAGCCATGGCGATCAGCATCATGGGCAAGGGCAAGCAGGTCGCCCGCCAGCGCCGGCACCTGCGGCTGCGCAAGAAGGTCGTCGGCACGGCCGGCCGGCCGCGTCTGGTCGTCACCCGGTCGGCGCGGCACATCGTCGCGCAGATCGTCGACGACGGCGTGGGCCGCACCATCGCGTCCGCGTCGACCCTCGAGGTGGACCTGCGGGCCACCGAGGCCGACAAGACCGCCAAGGCGCGCAAGGTGGGCGAGCTCGTCGCCGCGCGCGCCAAGGCCGCGGGGATCGAGGCGGTCGTGTTCGACCGCGGCGGCAACAAGTACCACGGCCGGGTGGCCGCGGTGGCCGAGGGAGCCCGCGAGGGAGGCCTTTCGCTGTGAACGGCATCGCGATCGAGACCCGGACGCTCGAGACGAAGAAGAGGACCCACTGATGGCTGCTGGAGCACGCAGCAACACCACGGCCGGCGGCCAGGGTGGCGAGCGCCGCGAGGGCGGCGAGCGCCGTGACCGCCGAGACGGCGGGCGGCGCCAGGAGGCTGCCGAGAAGAGCGCGTTCGTCGAGCGCGTCGTGACCATCAACCGCGTCGCCAAGGTGGTCAAGGGCGGCCGGCGGTTCAGCTTCACCGCGCTGGTCGTCGTCGGCGACGGCGACGGCACGGTGGGCGTCGGCTACGGGAAGGCCAAGGAGGTGCCCGCGGCGATCGCCAAGGGCGTCGAGGAGGCGAAGAAGAACTTCTTCCGCGTCCCGCGCATCCAGGGCACGATCCCGCACCCCGTGCAGGGCGAGGCGGCAGCGGGCGTCGTGTACCTGCGGCCGGCCTCGCCGGGTACCGGCGTGATCGCCGGCGGCCCGGTGCGCGCCGTCCTCGAGTGCGCGGGCATCCACGACGTGCTGAGCAAGTCGCTCGGCTCGTCGAACTCCATCAACATCGTCCACGCGACGGTCGCGGCCCTCAAGGGCCTGGAGCAGCCCGAGGCGGTCGCGGCGCGCCGCGGCCTGCCGCTGGACCACGTGGTGCCGGCCCCGTTGCTGCGGGCGCAGGCCGCTGGCCGGGCCGCCGCCGTGGCGGCGAAGGCGGGTGCGTGATGGCACGCCTCAAGGTGACCCAGACCAAGTCCGTCATCGGCGGCAAGCAGAACCAGCGCGACACGTTGCGCACCCTGGGCCTGAAGCGGATCGGCGACGTCGTCGTCAAGGAGGACCGTCCTGAGATCCGCGGCATGGTCCGCACGGTGCGTCACCTCGTCGCCGTCGAGGAGGTCGAGTGACCATGGCCGACGAGGAGAAGGCCGAGAAGAAGCCGGTGGCGCGGGCCGACAAGCCCGCCGCCGAGAAGCCGGCTGCGAAGAAGGCTGCCGCGCCGAAGGCCGACAAGCCCGCCGCCGAGAAGAAGGCTGCCGCGCCGAAGGCCGACAAGCCCGCCGCCGAGAAGAAGGCTGCCGGCACGGCCGAGGCGGCGAAGGCCGCCGCGGACAAGCCGGCACGCACGACGAAGGCGGCCGCGGCCAAGGCCGAGGCTGCCGATGCCGCCGTGCCCACGACGGCCAAGGCGTCGACCAAGGCGGCCCCCAAGGCGGCCAAGGCCACCCCCAAGGAGCAGCCGACGGCCGCCGCCAAGAAGGCGGCGGAGGAGGCGGCTCAGCCGGGTCAGGGCGGCACCCTGCGGGTGCACCACCTGCGCCCTGCGCCGGGGGCCCGTACGGCCAAGAACCGTGTGGGACGCGGCGAGGGCTCCAAGGGCAAGACCGCCGGCCGCGGCACCAAGGGTACGAAGGCTCGCTACCAGGTTCCGGAGCGGTTCGAGGGCGGGCAGATGCCGATGCACATGCGGCTGCCCAAGCTCCGCGGCTTCCGCAACCCCTTCCGCGTCGAGTACCAGGTGGTCAACCTGGACAAGATCTCGGCGCTCTACCCGCAGGGGGGCGACGTCACTGTCGCGGACCTGGTGGCCAAGGGTGCGGTCCGCAAGGGCCAGCCCGTCAAGGTGCTCGGCGACGGCGAGCTGACGGTGAAGGTCTCGGTCCTCGTCGACGCGCTCTCCGCGTCCGCCAAGGAGAAGATCGAGGCCGCCGGCGGCACCGTCGGTCAGGCCTGACCGGTTCGACCGGCGAACGGGGTCGGTGGGAGCAGGGTTCTCCCGCCGGCCCCGTCACCGTATTTCCCAGTAGTTCCCACGGATCGGCTAGGGTGCCCCGGGGCGCTCGCGCGGTGTCGTGGGCGGTTCGGACGGGACAACCCGGGCGGGGCATCCCGGTCGGGACGGAACCCGCCCGCGGGCGGTACCAGGAGGACAGGTGCTAGGCGCATTCGTGCGGGCGTTCCGGACGCCCGACCTGCGGCGCAAGCTGCTCTTCACCATCGGCATCATGGTGGTGTTCCGGGCCGGCTCGTTCCTGCCGACGCCGGGCGTCGACTACGGCGCGGTGCAGTTCTGCGTGCAGCAGGCGCAGTCGAACGACCTGCTCGGCATCGTCAACCTCTTCAGCGGCGGTGCGCTGCTCCAGCTGTCCGTGTTCGCGCTGGGGATCATGCCCTACATCACGGCGAGCATCATCGTCCAGCTGCTGCGCGTGGTGATCCCGAAGTTCGAGGAGCTGCACAAGGAGGGTCAGGCCGGCACGGCCAAGCTGACCCAGTACACGCGCTACCTCACCATCGGCCTGGCGATCCTCCAGTCGACGACGGTCATCGCGCTGGCCCGCTCGGGTCAGCTGTTCCAGGGCTGCTCCCAGAGCGTCATCGCCGACGACAGCTGGGTGACCATGATGATCATGGTCGTCGCCATGACGGCCGGCACCGGCCTGATCATGTGGCTCGGCGAGCTGATCAGCGAGCGTGGCGTCGGCAACGGCATGTCGCTGCTGATCTTCACGTCGATCGCCGCGCGGTTCCCCTCGGCCATGTGGTCCATCGCCGGCGGCGAGGGCGGGGTCGGGAAGTTCACCGTGGTGCTGCTGATCATCGTGCTGGTGATCGGGCTCGTCGTGTTCGTCGAGCAGTCGCAACGCCGTATCCCGGTGCAGTACGCCAAGCGGATGGTCGGGCGCCGGATGTACGGCGGCACCAGCACCTACATCCCCATCAAGATCAACATGGCGGGCGTGATCCCGATCATCTTCGCGTCCTCGCTGCTCCAGGTGCCCGCGCTGATCGCCCAGTTCGGGGATCCGACGGCGGACTGGGTGCAGTGGGTGAGCCGGTACCTGGCCTCGACGCGCTCCGGGCTGCACATCGTGCTGTACGCGCTGCTCATCGTGTTCTTCTGCTACTTCTACACGGCGATCACGTTCAACCCGGACGAGGTCTCCGACAACATGAAGAAGTACGGCGGCTTCATCCCGGGCATCCGCGCGGGGCGCCCCACCGCCGAGTACCTCGACTACGTCATCACCCGCATCACCGCACCGGGATCTTTGTACCTGGCTTTCGTCGCGCTCATCCCGACAATTGCTTTCGTCCTCCTCAAGGTGGGCACCAACATCCCCTTCGGGGGGGCGTCGATCCTCATCGTCGTCGGTGTCGGCCTGGAGACGGTCAAGCAGATCCAGTCTCAGCTGGAGCAGCGACACTACGAAGGGTTCTTGCGGTGATCTGTGCCCACGAAGTCCCCGGCTGCGCCCCCGCTCGCGTGGGGGCCCCGGAATGAGCGCTCGGCTGGTCCTCTTCGGCCCGCCCGGAGCCGGCAAGGGCACCCAGGCGGCGCGCCTGTCGGACCACCTCGGCGTGCCGGCCATCTCCACCGGCGACATCTTCCGGTCCAACATCAAGGACGCGACGGAGCTGGGCCGCAAGGTGGTCGAGTACACGTCCGTCGGTTCCCTGGTGCCCGACGAGCTGACCGACGCACTGGTGCGCGACCGGCTGGGGCGTGAGGACGTCGCCGACGGCTTCCTGCTCGACGGCTACCCGCGCAACGCCGAGCAGGTGGAGGCGCTGGACGCCATCCTCGAGGATCTCGGCAGCTCGCTCGACGTGGTGGTCGAGATCACGGCGGATGCGGACGTGGTGGTGGACCGCCTGCTCAAGCGGGCGCAGATCGAGGGCCGCGTCGACGACACCGAGGACGTCATCCGGCACCGGCTCGAGGTGTACGCCGAGCAGACGGCGCCGATCGCGAAGCTGTACGCCAACCGCGGCCTGCTGGTCCAGGTCGACGGCATCGGGGATCTCGAGGAGGTCACCGAGCGGCTGGTGCGGGCGATCGCGCCCTGCCTCGGTCGCTGAGGGCGTGGCCCGCGAGCGCGTCCAGATCAAGACGCCGGAGCAGCTGCGCGCCATGCGGCGTGCCGGGCTCGTCGTCGCCGACGCCCTGGACGCCGTGCGCCACGCGCTGCGCCCGGGCGTGACCACGGCGGACCTGGACGCCGTCGCCGAGCGCGTGATCCGTGGCGCCGGCGCCACCCCGTCGTTCCTCGGGTACTACGACTACCCGGCGACGCTGTGCGTCTCGGTCAACGACGAGGTGGTGCACGGCATCCCGGGCGAGCGGAGGCTCCAGCCGGGGGACGTCGTCTCGGTCGACTGCGGTGCGATCGTCGACGGCTGGCACGGCGACAGCGCCTTCACCGCGGTGCTGGACCCGGCCGACCCCGCGGACGCGGAGCTGGTCGCCGCGACCGAGGACGCGATGTGGGCCGGGATCGCCGCGCTGGCCGGTGCCCCGCGCACCAGCGTGGTCGGCGCGGCGGTCGAGGACGCGGTGGCGGGGCGGTTCGGGATCGTCGAGGAGTACGTGGGCCACGGCATCGGCAGCGCGATGCACCAGCCGCCGGACGTGCCCAACTACCGTTCGCGGGCCCGGGGCGCGCGCGTGGAGCCGGGTCTGGCGGTGGCCGTCGAACCGATGCTGGTGCGCGGCGACCCGGCGAACCACGAGCTGGCGGACGGCTGGACCGTGGTGACCGACGACGGCTCGCGCGCCGCGCACTTCGAGCACACGGTCGCGGTCACGGCCGACGGGCTGTGGGTGCTGACCGCGCGCGACGGCGGGGCCCGGCTGGGGACGGCGCCGCCGAGCGACGCGTGACCGGCGACGAGCGCCCGCGGTGCGGAGCCGTGGCCGGTGCCGTGGCCGAACCGTGCCGGTCCGTGCCGGAGCCGGTGCCGTGGCGGTCCGCCGGCGGAGCGGGCCGGGTCGGGCACCGAGGTCCTTCGGCGATGCAGTATGATGGTTCGTTGGTGTGTCTCGCCGCTTCAGCACGCCCGGATCCTGTGCCGGGTGGGGCCTCGGGCGGGACGTTCCGGTCCATCCCGACATCGCCCGTGAGGGTGCGTGGCAGGCGTGGGCGCTGATCGTACGGACGAGGGTAAGCGGAGGATATGGCGAAGAAGGACGGGGTCATCGAGATCGAGGGCTCGGTGGTCGAGGCGCTGCCCAACGCGATGTTTCGCGTCGAGCTGAGCAACGGGCACAGGGTTCTCGCGCACATCTCGGGCAAGATGCGCCAGCACTACATCCGGATCCTCCCCGAGGACCGCGTGGTGGTGGAGCTGAGCCCGTACGACCTGTCCCGCGGTCGCATCGTCTACCGCTACAAGTAGCCACACGAGCAACGTCGTCTCCCTGGCGAAGGTGGGGGCGGACGGCGGCGAAGGACGAGCACGATGAAGGTCAAGCCGAGCGTCAAGAAGATCTGCGACAAGTGCAAGGTGATCCGCCGGCACGGTCGCGTGATGGTGATCTGCGAGAACCAGCGCCACAAGCAGCGCCAGGGCTGAGCAGCCACCGGTAGTACCCCCGACCCGCGAGGGCCGGACCAGCGCACCGCCACTCCGGAGGTCGTCGGCGACGACGCCCCACCGGTGAACCCCCGGCTCGGAGGCCGGGGCCCGCAGGCCTGCGGGAGGACGGCGCGGACGACCTCCGACGAAGTACAGGAGCCATCAGGCACATGGCACGTCTCATCGGCGTGGACCTTCCCCGCGAGAAGCGGGTGGAGATCGCGCTCACCTATATCTACGGGGTCGGTCGCACACGCGCGACCGAGACCCTGACGGCGACGGGCATCAGCCCCGACGTGCGGGTCAAGGACCTCAACGACGCCCAGCTGGTCGCGCTCCGCGACTACCTCGAGGGCAACTTCAAGCTCGAGGGCGACCTGCGCCGCGAGGTCGCCGCCGACATCCGCCGCAAGGTGGAGATCGGCTGCTACCAGGGCCTGCGTCACCGCCGCGGTCTTCCCGTGCGCGGCCAGCGCACCAAGACCAACGCCCGCACCCGCAAGGGCCCCAAGCGCACCGTGGCCGGCAAGAAGAAGGCCGGGCGCAAGTAGCCCGCGTCGCCCGTCGACGGCGTCCCCCGTAGAGCTGAGGAAAGAAAGAGATGCCCCCCAAGACCCGCACCACCAGCGCCGCGCGCAAGCCGCGCCGCAAGGAGAAGAAGAACGTCTCCCACGGCCAGGCGCACATCAAGAGCACGTTCAACAACACGATCGTCTCCATCACCGACCCCTCGGGTGCCGTGATCGCCTGGGCGTCGGGCGGCGACGTCGGCTTCAAGGGCTCGCGCAAGTCCACCCCGTTCGCGGCCGGCCTGGCTGCCGAGGCGGCAGCGCGCAAGGCCCAGGAGCACGGCATGCGCAAGGTCGACGTGTTCGTCAAGGGCCCGGGATCCGGCCGCGAGACGGCGATCCGTTCGCTGCAGTCCGCCGGTCTCGAGGTCGGCTCGATCCAGGACGTCACGCCCCAGGCGCACAACGGCTGCCGGCCCCCGAAGCGCCGCCGCGTCTGACTTCGCGGAGCCTCGCACCGTCGCGCGCCGCGCGGTGCGAGGCCCATCAGCAGGTGAGGCCGACCCGGTGGACCGAGACCGGGCCGGTCGCGTGCAAGTGACTGCGGAGCGTCATATGGCGGACGCCCGCGGAGAGGAAACCCCACCGTGCTCATCGCACAGCGCCCCACCCTGACCGAAGAGGTCATCTCGGAGTACCGCTCCCGGTTCTCCATCGAGCCCCTCGAGCCCGGCTTCGGCTACACGCTCGGCAACTCGCTGCGCCGCACCCTGCTGTCGTCCATCCCGGGTGCCGCCGTGACCAGCATCCGGATCGACGGCGTGCTGCACGAGTTCTCGACGGTGCCGGGGGTCAAGGAGGATGTCACCGAGCTGATCCTCAACATCAAGAACCTCGTGGTCTCGTCGGAGAACGACGAGCCCGTGGTGATGTACCTGCGCAAGCAGGGTGCCGGCGAGGTGACCGCGGCGGACATCGTGCCGCCGGCCGGCGTCGAGGTGCACAACGGCGAGCTGCACCTGGCAACCCTCAACGACAAGGGCAAGCTCGAGATCGAGCTGACGGTGGAGCGGGGCCGCGGCTACGTGTCCGCCGCGCAGAACAAGTCGCTCGACGCCGAGATCGGCCGCATCCCGGTCGACTCGATCTACTCGCCGGTGCTCAAGGTGACGTACAAGGTCGAGGCGACCCGCGTGGAGCAGCGCACCGACTTCGACAAGCTGATCGTCGATGTCGAGACCAAGCCGGCCATCAGCCCGCGGGACGCGCTGGCCTCGGCCGGCAAGACCCTCGTCGAGCTGTTCGGGCTGGCGCGTGAGCTCAACGTCGAGGCCGAGGGCATCGAGATCGGCCCGTCGCCGACGGACGCCGCGCTGGCGGCGGACCTCGCGCTGCCGATCGAGGACCTCCAGCTGACGATCCGCTCGTACAACTGCCTCAAGCGGGAGGGCATCCACACGGTGGGTGAGCTGGTCGCCCGCTCGGAGGCCGACCTGCTGGACATCCGCAACTTCGGCGCCAAGTCGATCACCGAGGTCAAGGAGAAGCTCGCCGAGCTGGGCCTGGGCCTCAAGGACAGCCCGCTGGACTTCAGCGCCGACGACGCGTACTACGGCGACGAGGACACCGACTACTCGGACGACGAGCAGTTCTAGAGCCGGGGACGCGGCCGCCCGCTGGCGGACCGGCCGCGCGACCTTCACAGAACCAAGGAGTGACGAACCATGCCTACGCCCACCAAGGGACCCCGGCTCGGTGGCGGACCGGCGCACGAGCGGCTGATCCTCGCGAACCTCGCGACGCAGCTGTTCGAGCACAAGCGGATCACCACGACCGAGGCGAAGGCGAAGCGGGTCGCCCCGCTCGCTGAGCGGCTCATCACCTTCGCCAAGCGTGGCGACCTGCACGCGCGGCGTCGCGTGATGACGGTCGTCCGGGACAAGGGCGTGGTGCACGTCCTGTTCACGGAGATCGCGCCCGCGCTCGCGGAGCGTGCCGGCGGGTACACCCGCATCACGAAGATCGGCCCCCGCAAGGGTGACAACGCCCCGATGGCGGTGATCGAGCTGGTGCTCGAGCCGGTGTCGCCGAAGCAGGCCGTGGTCCGCGAGGCGACGAAGGCGGCCGCGAAGGCCGCGCCGAAGCCGAAGGCCACCCCGAAGGTCGAGGAGGCTCCGGTCGAGGAGGCCGCCGCCGACGAGGCCCCCGAGGCTGTCGCCGAGACGGGGGCCGAGACCGACGCGGCCGCCGACGAGGCTCCTGCCGAGGACGCCGACAAGGCCTGATCGAAGGATCGCCACGAAGGCCCGGACCTGCCGAGGGTCCGGGCCTTCGTGCTTCCCGGGCCGGGCACCATGCCCCCCGGCCGTGCCCGGCCGGCGCACACCATCCGGTCCGGTGTCCACTTTCCCGCCACCCGTCCCGGTGGTTGGCTGCTCGGACGCGGGCGAGCGGAGGTGGTGACGACGATGAGCGCGATCCCGGGTGACGGCCGGCTGCCGGTGGTGCTGGTCCATGCCCTGCGGACCTCGCGCACCATGTGGCGGCCGCAGCTGGAGGCTCTGGCGGCGAGCGGGCACCGCGCGCTCGCCATCGACCTGCCGGGCCACGGCTCGCGGACGGCGGAGCCGTTCACGCTCGACGGTGCCGTCCGGGCGATCAGCGACGGCGTCGATGCGGTGGGCGGCCGGGCGCTCGTCGTCGGGTTGTCGCTCGGGGGCTACAGCGCCATCGCGCACGCGGCGCGCCGCCCCGACCAGGTGGCGGGCCTCGTCGCCGCGTCCTGCTGCACGCGGCCGCTCCGCGCGGTCGTCACGCCATGGCACGCCCTGAGCCGCGTGCTGCTGCGGCTCCCGGACCGCGGCGCCCGCTTCAACGACGTCGTCGTCGGCTGGATGCTGCCGCCCGCGGCGCTCGCGGACGCCGGCGCGGGAGGGTGGGCGCTGGAGGTGATGACCAGCGCGCTGGCGGCCATGGCGGGGGCGGATCCGCTGGGGGACCTGTCACGTGTCGGGGCTCCGGTGTGGCTGGTCAACGGCCAGCTCGACCACTTCCGGGGTGAGGAACGGCGGTTCCTCGCCGCATGCCGCGACGGCCGGCTGGTCGTCGTGCCCCGCGCACCGCACTTCGTCAGCCTGGTGCGCCCGACGCGGTTCACGCGCGTGGTGCTCGAGGCGCTGGACGAGGTCGAGGCGCGCGAGGCCGAGCGGAAGGAGCCGGCTCAGCCCGCCAGCGACCAGGCGCGCACGCCGCCGACGATGCCGGCCTCGTTGGGGACCACCACCACATCGTCCCCCAGCCGGTCCAGCACCGTGGGCGTGATGCGGCGGGAGTTGCCGCCACCCAGGTAGACGCGGTCCCAGTGGAACACCGGCCGCAGCCCTTCCACCACTCGCCGGACGCGGCGCGACCACATCGCGTCGCCCAGCCGGGCGCGCTCGGTCTGGCCGATGTACTCGTCGTACGTCAGACCCCACCGGACCGGGGCGTGCGACCACTCGAGGTGCGGCGCCAGCCGGCCGCCGTCGAACAGGGCGGAGCCCAGGCCGGTGCCGAAGGTCAGCACCAGCTCGACGCCGGTGCCCGAGACCACACCGGCGCCGTGCACCTCGGCGTCGTTGAGGACCAGCGCGGGAGCGGCGAGCCGCGCTTCCACGAGCGCCCGCACGTCGCAGCCCGACCAGGCCGTCACCAGCTCCGCCAGCACCGCGCTGCGCGGACCCGACCGCGTGACGTAGTGCGGGGTCGTCACCACCACGCCGTGGCGGATCATCCCCGGCATGCCCACCGTCACGCGGTCGAACGCCGGCAGCGTCCCTGCCAAGCCGGCGATCGTCTCCACCAGTCGCGCCGGTGGCAGCGGATACGGCGTCGGCACCCGCACGGGCGGGGCGTGGAGCGTGCCGGCGACGTCGAGCACCGACGCCTTGATGCCGCCGCCGCCGCAGTCGACGGCCAGTGTGTAGGGGGTGCGTGTCGCGTCGGGCACCGGGCCACGCTAGCGCGCGGCGGGCACTCGGCCGGCACCGGGCGGTGCCGAGCGGTGCTCTACGGTGGGCGGGTGACCCGCCTGAGGCTCGACCTGGCCTACGACGGCGCCGGGTTTGCCGGGTGGGCTGCGCAGCCCGGTCTCCGCACGGTGCAGGGCACGCTCGAAGCGGCGCTCGCGACGGTGCTCGGCACGGCGCGCCGCGACGAGCCGGCTCCGCAGCTGACGGTGGCGGGCCGCACCGACGCCGGCGTGCACGCCCGCGCCCAGGTGGCGCACGTCGACGTCACCGAGGCGGCGCTCGCGGCGGCGTCCCGGCGTTCCGGCCGCGCCGCGCTCGACGCGCTGCCGGACCGGCTCGGCGGGGTGCTGCCTGCCGACCTGGTCGTGCACGCGGTCACCCAGGCGCCGGACGGCTTCGACGCGCGGTTCTCCGCGCTGGACCGCCGCTACGCGTACCGGGTGTGCGACGCGTTCGACCGCCGCGACCCCCTGCGCCGGGGCGAGGTGCTGTGGCGGCGCCGCCCGCTCGACGTCGCCGCGATGGACGCGGCCGCCGCGACCCTCGTCGGGCGGCACGACTTCGCGGCGTTCTGCAGGCCGCGGCCGGGTGCGACGACGATCCGGACACTGCTGGAGTTCGCCTGGCGCCGGCCCGCGGCGGGGCCCGACGCCGGGCTGGTGGTCGCCACGGTGCGGGCCGACGCGTTCTGCCACTCGATGGTGCGCGCCCTCGTCGGCGCGAGCCTCGCGGTGGGCGAGGGCCGTCGGCCGGTCGGGTGGCCGGCCCGGGTGCTCGCCGCCGGGCAGCGGGACGCCGCGGCGCCCGTGGTACCGCCCCACGGACTGACGCTCGAGGAGGTGGGCTACCCGCCCGACGACGAGCTCGCGGGGCGCGCCGTGCGCACCCGGGCGCGCCGCGGCGCCCACGAGGTGGACGGTGCCTGGTCTGCCGCGGACGGCGCCCGGTCTGCGGCGGACGACGACGAGGACGGCTGCGACTGACCCCGCCGCGGGCCGGGATCAGGGCCGTCGCTCGTCAGCGCCGCTCGTCGTCCGCGCGGTAGAGCGGCTCGTCCAGGTCGGCGTCGGGCACCACGTGCACCGCGGCCTCCTCGGCGCTCGCGGCGCCCCCGGCGACCCCGTCGTCCACGGCGAACATGTCCGTGCCCCCGGCCTCGACGGCCGCGTCGTCGGCCTCGAGCCGGCCGGCGCGGTAGGGCTCACGCTCGCCGGACACGCCCTCCGGCGCGTCCCAGACGTCCGGCTCCTCCTGGAGGAGCCGCTGGTCGATGGTCTCCCGGTGCGCTTCCTCCCACGCGGTCTCGCCGTAGTGGGTGGAGCGTGCGTGGTCGAGTGGCGAATAGCCCTCGTCGAGCAGGTCGTCCACGCCGCGCTCGAGGAGCATGTCCTCGCGCCCCAGCTGGTCGGTGTCGCCCTCGGACCCGAGCTCGGGGTCGGGAGCCGTGGCGGGAGTCTCGTCACTCATCCACCCACGGTGGCACCGCCGCCGCCGGGGCGCCACCCCGGGCTCATGCCAGCGGCACGACGAGCAGGCGCGCGGCGAACCCGAGCATGACGAGGGCCACCCCGGCGTCCAGGACGCGCCATGCCGCGGGCCGCGCCAGCAGCGGGCGCAACCGGGCGGCGCCGAACCCCAGGCCGGCGAACCACGCGGCGCTCGCCAGCGCGGCGCCGGTCGCGAACCACCAGCGCTCCGGCCCGTGCTGCGCCGCCAGCGCGCCGAGGAGCAGCACGGTGTCGAGGTACACGTGCGGGTTGAGGAACGTCAGGGCCAGCGTGGTGGCCAGGACGGCGCGCAGCGACGAGGGCGCCGCGCCGGCGGGATCGAGCCCGGCGGGCCGCAGCGCCCGCCGGGTGGCGCCGGCGCCGAGCCACAGCAGCAGGGCCGCGCCGCCGTAGCGGGCGACCGCCAGTGTGCTCGGGTGGTCGCCGACGAGTGCCCCGAGCCCCGCGGTGCCCGCGGTGATGAGCATCGCGTCCGCCGCGGCGCACAGCGACACCACCCACCCGACGTGCTCGCCGCGCAGGCCCTGGCGCAGCACGAAGGCATTCTGCGCGCCGATGACGACGATGAGCGACAGCCCGGCGAGCAGACCCTGGAGGACGACCACGGCCGCGACCGTAGGGCGCCGCGCCGGACCCGGTCCAGCCCGCACCGCAACGGCTCCGGGCACGTCGGCTCCCGCGCTTTGACCGCATGACGAGCGCGCCGGTACTCTGGGCTTTCGTTGTGCGTCCGCTTCCGTGCACCGGTGACTTCTCACCACCGCGAGCCGGCCGTGACACCGGTGCCCCACTCGCCGGCCGACGCCTCGACAGCACACCGCTGGTGCCTGGCCATGGGCCGGATCCGGTGGTACCGACATATTCGACAGAAGGCTCACACCCGTGCGCACGTACACCCCAAAGCCCGGTGACGCCGAGCGGAACTGGTACGTCATCGACGCTACCGACGTCGTCCTCGGCCGCCTGGCCAGCCATGTCGCCACGCTTCTGCGTGGCAAGCACAAGCCGATCTTCGCGCCCCACGTCGACACCGGTGACTTCGTCATCGTGGTCAACGCCGCCAAGGTCGCCCTGACCGGCACCAAGCGCGACACCAAGCTCGCGTACCGCCACTCCGGCTATCCGGGTGGTCTCAAGGCCGTGCCCTACTCGGTGCTGCTCGAGAAGTTCCCCGAGCGCGTCATCGAGAAGGCGGTCCGGGGCATGATCCCCAGGACGACGCTCGGCCGCCAGCAGCTGAGCAAGCTCAAGGTCTACGCCGGCCCCGAGCACCCGCACGCTGCGCAGCAGCCGAAGCCCTACGAGCTCACCCAAGTGGCGCAGCAGGCGTGACCGCCGCTGCGCAGACGAAGCGAGGAACCACAGTGGCAGAGACCACGATCGACGACGGGATCGACGTCGAGGGCGGCGAGACGCCCACCAGCTACACCTCCGAGACCGCGCCGGTCACCGGCCGCGGCCAGTCCCTCACGGCGCCCGGCCGCGCGCTGGGCCGCCGCAAGGAGGCCGTCGCCCGTGTCCGGCTGGTGCCGGGCTCCGGGCAGTGGACCATCAACGGCCGCACGCTGGAGGACTACTTCCCGAACAAGCTGCACCAGCAGCTGGTCAACTCCCCGTTCAAGCTGGTGGACGTCGAGGGTCGCTTCGACGTCGTCGCCCGCATCAACGGCGGCGGCGTCACCGGCCAGGCCGGCGCGCTGCGCCTGGGCATCGCCCGCGCGCTCAACGCGATCGACGCCGAGCACAACCGTCCCGCACTGAAGAAGGCCGGCTTCCTCACGCGCGACGCCCGCGTGGTGGAGCGCAAGAAGGCGGGCCTGAAGAAGGCGCGCAAGGCTCCGCAGTACTCGAAGCGCTGACCCAGCCGCTTCCGGACGGCCCCGTGGACCTCGGTCCGCGGGGCCGTTCCTCGTCCGGTGCGGCTGCGTGGCACAGTGGTCCCCGCACAACGGCAGGAAGGACCCGAGAGATGGCGCGTCTGTTCGGCACCGACGGGGTGCGGGGCCTGGCCAACCGGGACGTCACCGCGGAGCTGGCGCTCGACCTGTCGGTGGCCGCCGCCCACGTGCTGGGCGCCAGCGGGGCGTTCGCCGGGCACCGACCGCGAGCCGTGGTCGGGCGGGACTCGCGCGCGTCGGGGGAGTTCCTGTCCGCGGCGGTCGACGCCGGGCTGGCGTCCGCGGGCGTCGACGTCGAGGACGTCGGCATCCTGCCGACGCCAGCCGTCGCCTTCCTCACCGCCGAGTACGGCGTCGACCTCGGTGTGGTGCTCTCGGCCTCCCACAACCCGATGCCGGACAACGGCATCAAGTTCCTCGCCCGCGGCGGGCACAAGCTCGACGACGAGCTGGAGAACGCCATCGAGGCGCGCATGGGCGAGGACTGGGAACGCCCCGTGGGCGCTCAGGTGGGCCGCATCACCAGCGACCCCGGGCGTGCGGCCCGCGCCTACGTCGAGCACCTCGTGGGCACCATCGACACCGACCTCGCAGGCCTGCGCATCGCCGTCGACTGCGCGAACGGGGCGGCCAGCGAGGTGGGACCGGCAGCCCTGCGGGCCGCCGGCGCCGAGGTGCTGGTGGTCAACGCCGCCCCCGACGGCCGCAACATCAACGACCGTGCCGGCTCCACCCACCCCGAGCAGCTCCAGGCGTTCGTCGTCGCCGCGGGCGCCGACCTCGGGGTGGCCTTCGACGGTGACGCCGACCGTTGCCTGGCCGTCGACGGCACGGGCGCGCTGGTGGACGGCGACCAGATCATGGGCGTGCTGGCCCTGGCCCTGCGGGAGCAGGGGGCGCTGCCGCACGACACGCTGGTGACCACCGTGATGAGCAACCTCGGTCTGCGTCTGGCGATGCGGGAGGCCGGGATCGCCACCGTCGACACGGCGGTGGGCGACCGGTACGTGCTCGAGGCGATGCGCGCCGGCGGGTACGGGCTCGGGGGCGAGCAGTCGGGACACATCATCCTGGCGGAGCACGCCACCACCGGGGACGGCGTGCTGACGGCGATGCAGCTGGCGGCGCGCGTGGTCGCCACCGGCCGCCCGCTGGCCGACCTGGCGGCGGTGGTGCGCCGGCTGCCCCAGACGTTGGTCAACGTGCCGGGCGTCGACCGCACCCGGGTGGGCACCGACGCGGTGCTGACGGACGCGGTGGCCGCGGTCGAGGACAAGCTCGGCGAGACCGGCCGCGTGCTGCTGCGCCCGTCCGGCACCGAGCCGCTGGTGCGCGTCATGGTCGAGGCCGCCACGCAGGACGAGGCCGACGAGGCCGCGGCGAGGCTCGCGGACGTGGTGCGCGAGCGCCTGGCGCTCTGAGATGGGGTCCGAGGTCCGCGACGCCGCGCTGCGGCTCGTCGAGCGTGCGGGGGCGCGGGCCGACGGGCTGGTGCCGATCGTGCGGGCCGGGCACCCGGTGCTGCGCGCCGTCGCCGAGCCGTACGACGGGCAGCTGGAGCTCGACGAGCTGACCGCCCTCCTCGCCGTCATGCGGCGCGTGATGCGCGCCGCCCCGGGCGTCGGCCTCGCCGCGCCGCAGATCGGTCTGCCGCTGGCGCTCGCGGTGATCGAGGACCCGGCGGCAGCGGACCCGGGGCGCGAACGTGTCCCCGTGCCGTTCCGGGTGCTCGTCAACCCGTCCTACCGGGGACTCGGCGAGCAGCGGGCGGCGTTCGCGGAGGGCTGCCTGTCGGTCCCGGGGTACGCCGCGGTGGTCGCGCGGCACCGCACGGTGCGACTCGTCGGGCACGACGAGACGGGGGCCGCGCTCGACGAGACGCTCGTCGGATGGCCCGCCCGGATCGTCCAGCACGAGACCGACCACCTGGCCGGCACCCTCTACCTCGACGCCGCCGACCTGCGCACGCTCGCCGCGACGGGGAACGACTGACCGCCCGTCCCCGCCGAGCGCCACCGAGGTTCCGGGCGCGCGCGACGCGGGACAGGCGCGCCCGACGCATCTCAGCGCTCGGCGACCCGGCCGCTGCCGCTGACGGACGTGCGCACGGCGGCACCGCCCGAGTACGTGATGGTGCCGGAGCCGTCCACGCTCGCGTCCAGCGTGTGCTCGGCCCGCAGGTCGATCGAGCCCGAGCCGCCCACCGCGGCGACGACGTCCTGCGCGGTCAGGTCGCCGGCGTCCACGTCGCCCGAGCCGGGGATCCGCACGGTGAGCCGGTCGCTCTCGCCGGCCAGGCGCACGTGGCCCGAGCCGTCGATCACCACGGACGTGCCGACGGCCAGGACCTGCGTGACGACCACCTCTCCGGAGCCTTTGACCGACACGTCGAGCTCCTGTGCGTCCAGCCCGTCGAGCTCGATGCGCCCGGAGCCGGACAGGTCGAGCGCACGCGAGCCGGACCCCGCGGCCTCGCCCGTCACGGAGCCGGACCCGGACAGCCGGATCGAGGAAAGGTCGGGCAGGGTCAGGTCGTAGGTGATGCGACCGGGGGAGTGCCACCCGTTCGCGAGGTCGATCACCAGGGTGTCCCCCTGGACCTCGACCGTCAGGTCGTCGAGCACGTTCTCGCCCCCGGTGAGGGTGAGCGACGGCTCGCCGACCGACAGGACGACGTCGCCCGAGGCGTCGAAGTCGAGGGCCGCGACGTCCGAGACCTCGCGTTCCTGCGTCACGGTGGGCCCGCGGTC
>Ga0255338_1001462_pt1 | contig 44486 bp, 43 predicted proteins | sample MeOH1_35cm_T4_19_FD_203715 | JGI IMG/M metagenome (GOLD analysis project Ga0255338, IMG submission 203715) | Sandy soil microbial communities from University of British Columbia, Vancouver, Canada - MeOH1_35cm_T4_195 | ecosystem: Engineered > Artificial ecosystem > Sand microcosm > Unclassified ... | reverse complement strand
TTTCTTACGCTTCCCAATCATCGCCTGCTCCCGGGGCCGACGACGGCCCCGGGAGCAGATTCGGCATGCCAAGTCCGGACTCCTTAGCCGAAACGGTGGGCTATCCCCTTTTTGACAGCGCTTCTAGACACGTAAGACAGTCGCGACAGCCCTCCGCCACCGGCTTGCTTGCCCTTAGCGGACTGTGCACCTTGAAAGGTGGCCTGCCGTTCTCGCGCGGCTGCTACAGTTAAACGCGAACCTGCCGCCTCGTGCGGTCGACTCAATCGATCTGCCTAGCTGAGTGGAGCGCGTGTTCGAACTCACGGGCAAACTCCAGCGGGTCAACCCCCACCGCTGAACACATATCCCAGAGTTCCACGACATCACATCGGCGCTCGCCGCTTTCCACCTTCGAGACGAACGATTGCGGACGCCCTAGTCGCTCGGCGACCTGTCGTTGTGTGAGTCCAGCTGCAATCCTGGTTTCGCGCAGGAGCCGCAAGAACGTGTCGTATTCGGGGCGGTAGAGAGACTTTGGCATCTTGTCGCCTGGTTGGGCAACAAGATGCTATGATCTGATTACAGATATCCCAGGATGGGATCAGGCCCTTTTGCTTGGGGCCTCTCAATAGGAGCGGTCCCATGAGCGAGCCTCAGAGTCCTGAACGCGACCAGCGCGAGAGCAAGAAAAGCTACTTCGACAAGGACGGTCGCTGGCATTCGGGCATTGAGAGTTGGGACCGGTTCTATCACGGAAGCCGCGGCGGCAGTGCCGAGTGGCGAACCAGGCCACTCGATGACGGGGAGTGGGAACTGCTGCGAAAGATGGACGAGCTAGGTCCGGCTTACCTGTCCCCACTAGAGCAGCGGGTCTGGAGTGCGCTGAGAATTCGAGCTGAATACACAGTGGCTGCCAAGGTACGCCGGGAAGTGCGAAGTGCTTGGTTATCGGGAGGCGGGGTTTTGTGTGCAATCTGTTCGGTGGTGTGGACGAGAGAACTGTGTGTGCGAACCGGTGACCCGCATTATGGATCCATTCTCAATGTTCTGATCGGCACCTATGTCGCGGCATTGTCTGTCTGCTTCTTCCGGGGCATGCTGCGGCACTTTAGGCAAAGGCAGGCTACTTGACGGCAGTGGCTGGCTATAGGCCCGAACGGCTATGGCGCCATTGGAGGAAGTCTTCTACTTCTGCCAATCAACTTGTCGTGGAAAGGTCATAGCATGGAAGGTCTCCAGGTTATCAGTCGCGCCGAGTTGGACCAGTTGCACCTTATCGGCATCTATGGCTATCTTCGTGCGCAGTTCGGTGAACAGGGGACTAGCTGGGTCCGGCTTTGCCAGGTGCTCCTGACACTAGATGACGGGCGCCGGTGTGACAAGGTGGTTCTTCGCCTGTCGAGCGGTGAGACCAGGACTTTGCTATTCGAGGTCGGATAATGCACGACCGAGCTTGCAAGCTTCTTCAGGAAGATCATGCCTAGGGTCCTGGTATGCCGCTGTGCCGACTGTGGCGAACCAGCAATTGCTTTCGACTGGGATACTGGTGCCTGGGCTTGTGCAACCCATTGGACGCAGCGCAGTTGTACTTTCCACTGCTGCTCGGGGGAGCCAGGCGATTGCCGATGTGCGCAGTGCGGACGAGTCGTGTGCTGGGAGTGTGGCACAGAGACCGCGTCCGGTGGCAAGTATTGCCAAGGATGTGGTGTCCAGGTTGCCGATGTGGAAAGCAAGCGGCACCTGAACCACGACTGGCGACCCGTTCGGGAGGCGTCTTCACGCGCGCAGGTCTTCCGGGGGGTCCCCGAGTATCAGCCCGGTGATGCTGTAGCCCGACTCGAATCGGACCCGGAGCAGGTGAAGCGGATCGCGGCTCTAATCCGGGGGGCGGACCTCGATCCTAGAAACCCCGTGCCCGAGCCCGAGGACCTCTAGGGGTCTCGGCTCTCTGCTGTCGCGAGGTGGGTAACCCGAAGTGCGATAGCTGCTTGCACTGACTTGGGGTGGCGTGCTATACTCCGGGCGTCGAGGAAATAGACCTCTTCTTTTCTCGATTTTTCGGGGTGGCAAGGACGAGAATCCGTGCCTAAATGTTAGATAGATACTGGTAATCCGACCGCTTCCTTGACACGGAAGAGGTCACTGGTTCAATCCCAGTATCGCCCATGCCGCAACTCCGAGGATCGGAGCGCGCGGTCATGGCCTGGGTTCCACGGCGTGGAGCTTTCGCAAGGTCACCTGGCGGAGTAGCTCAGTTGGTTAGAGCACGCGGTTCATACCCGCGTTGTCGAGAGTTCGAGTCTCTCCTCCGCTACTATCTTACAATTGCTGGTGGTTAGAACATACCGTTGTAACCACCAGCTTTACCGGATTGAGCGTCTGCTCTAACTCCGGGTCCCGTGGCTCTCGGTACGCTATGGTTTGAACCTGACTGTCTACTAGGAGACGGTCCATTGGTTCTTTCCGACGCGATTGAAGATTACCGCCACTACGCTCGCCACGAACTGCGGCACAGCGACACCACCTGCTACTCCTACACGAGTTGGCACCGGAACTTTGCTTCCTGGCTGCAAGAGCAGGGCTTGGGCGACCCCACAGTCCAGGAACTCTCCCTTCCGCTACTCCGGCGCTACTCCTATGCGCTCTCCAGCCGAAATCTCCGCCCACGCACGCTTCGGGGCGCTCTGCACGCACTGCGGTCGCTATTTGCCTTCCTGATCGAGATGGAAGCCGTGACTGGTAATCCAGCAGCCGAGTTACGCCTCCCGAAGAAGGATGCGGCCCAACGCCTGCTGGTGAATGACGAGGACCTGGAGAAGCTACTGGAAGCGTCCGGGCGTCAGCGAACGGAGTTCCGCTGTACCCGTGACCGGGCCGTGCTGGCTGTCCTGATCTTCTGCGCCCTGCGTCGTCAGGAACTCCTCGATCTCACCGTGACCAGCGTCAATCTCACCGCAGGGTCGCTGCTGGTAGAGCATGGGAAGGGCGATAAGTCCCGCACGATCTTCCTTTGCGATGAGGCGAAGCAGGCGCTCCGCGAGTGGTTAGCTTTGCGGCAGCAAGCCAACTACCGCCACGACCGGCTATTTGTCACCGACGCCCGTCAGCCGTTCGGAGAGAACAGCCTCGCTCACATGCTGGAGGAGATCAAGGCTATCGCCGGGCTGAAAGGCGATCCCCGAGTCAAGCCACACAGCATCCGCCATGCCGCTGCTACTCGCCTGTTGCGGAACGGAGCAGATATCCGCTCGATTCAGACTTTCCTGGGCCATTCGCAGCTTCAAACGACGGCAATCTACCTCCACACTGACGAGGAACAGGTACGCCGGATCGCGCCGCTGGCTGGCTTTCGGCCAACGCCCGATCCCTCTGCTCGTGAGCAGGATGCGCCAGAGTACCGCACTCGGCTCGGTCGGAGCAGCAGTCGCCATCTGAACCGCCGCAGCGCCCGTTAGGGACTGTGCAGGCAGCCGGTTGTTGGAAATGCCGGTTGCCTGCCGACCAAAGAAGGTCATATGCTTCTGCTGCGCTAATAAAGCTCTGTGGCATGGACACCGCCGATCAGCTTGGTGCTCGCAGGAATGTCCATGCGGTCATCTCACCTGGAGACCAGTGTATGCTCAAACGGCACTTCGTGAGTGCGTGTAAACGGTTTCACCCCAGAATGTGAGGCGGTCCGGGCAAACGGTCGTTGGCGTAGATTTAGGGATTACCGTCGCCTGCCCCTACAACGTGAGATAAGTTTTCGGACACCGAGGGGTCAGGCCAGAGGCACTTGGTGCTGCCATTAGATGCTGGCGTGCTAGGGATCGCGAGTGAAGCGAGAAAGGGTGGAGTGAAGTACATGCATATGCTTACGCAGCGTCGATTCTTCAGTTCTAGAGGTAGGAATTACCTAATTCTGGTTTATCACGTTAGAGATACCCCTCTGACGTATCACTTCGAGGTTTATCGAATTCCACCGAGAGGTGCTTGGCCTCTCGTAAGGCGGTTTTATAGGCGAGATTACGTGACCCCGTACTCCCATGCTTTCGGAGACAACATAAGAGCTTACCTGGAAATGCTCTTCGACCGAATCGAGCAGTACTTTTGAAAGCCGCAAATACTAATCCGCGATTGGTATTGTAGCTGATGTTGTCTTGCCCAGGAGATTGCTCCATATTGAACTTGATCACTCAATATGGGGCAATCTCGAACCGAGTCGGTCCAATGCTAGTGAATGGCGAAGGTACATCATCCGAACTAGACGCTGGGAGGGTGCCTCTAGTTCCTCTGGGCCTCACGGCAGAAGTCACGACGGGTCACCAGATAGCGTTTAGCGCAGTGGGCGATTATTTACAATATAGGAGTGATAAGCACGTTGAATCAGTTTAACGTATTAGGCTATGTGCTAGTCCCAACCTGGTGGGCTATTACCGATCCTACGCCGACACGAAGACGCTGGGGCGTATTAGGGGCAACCTTCCTTTCTATTCTCGTTGTAGGGATGTGTTATGGGTGTGGAGCATCCAAGCCGCAGACTAGCGGCATGGAGGCTTCCATTGACCATGCCACTCCAAGCCCGCAGCACATCGCCGTTTCATCTTCAAAACATGACAAGCCCTTTATTGGGGCCTGGAAAACTACGCGGCCCCAAGGCGGACGCATCATGAACGGTTTGATGTTCACCTACCGGTTTGTGCCGGACGGAACATTCCGAGTCGAGGCCTGGAAGGATGACACCCGATATGAGCCGGAGGACTGGACTGGCAGTTGGACCGAAAAGCGAGGCGTAATAACGATTAAAGACAATCTCGGCAACCCGACGCGCAACAGGTGGAAAGTTGTGGACGGCAAATTACATATCTCCCGCTGGTATGAGTTCAACGGCTGGGTCAAACAACTCCCGTTCGAGCCGACCGAGTGATTGACGTGGTGTCAAGTAGTATGGCGGCTGCACGGGCTGCGCGAGTTCTTGGGGCTGCCTCCCATTGGGTATAACAAGACATTGGTTACTAATCGTCCAAGCGTAACTGACTTGGCAGCAGACCGGAGAGACCAATGTGAGAGGGAGAGGGCGTTGTCGAGCAGATTGACGGAGTGGTAGAGGTGGGCGGGCACGTTTACCTCGTGGAGATGAAGTGGTGGAACCGTCCTCTCGGTCCTGGAGAGGTGTCTACACATCTGGTGCGTCTCTTCAGTCGAAGCGGCGCTCGCGGCATCTTCATCTCCGCCTCCGGCTACACGGACGCCGCTGTGGGTAATTGCCGGGACGCCTTCCAGGGCAGGGTGCTAGTTCTTCCCTACCCTGGAATAGACCATGCGCCCCCTGGGGCGAGGGGCATTCTCCAGCAGTGGCTACGGACCAAAGAGAATGCTGCGGTCAACGACCGCAACCCGTGGTTCCCGTTCCTCTCTTGACCGGTGGGAGGAGATGGAACTATCGGCTCCCTGCTCTTCCTACCGGTTGCGTCCTCCACACCGCGAACACAGCCGTGGTAACCCTCTGAAATGCCGAGCTAACAACCGCCGCCTCGCTCCGTCGGCGGCACTGTTACCTGCGCCATAGTTTCACGCCGTGAACGTGAAACGCCCTCCTACGCTTGCCCTCGACGCAGGCTCCCATCGAGCCACCCCGCGCCGGGCAGGTCCGTTTTAAACATGATTGGGAAAGTGACCGCCGAGCTTGTGCTTGGTTCAGTTACAAGCCCATTCTCCGTGAACCCGCTACCGCATGTGGCGCACTCCCTCTCTCGACAAGGCACTAGAACCGATTGGTCTACTAAACAGGTTGCCCTTGCAGACGACAACGCCACCGGGGAGGGGCGCTGACGAAGCCCTCTGCGGGAACCTGGTGACCAGCTTGTTTGAGGGGTCAACCTCGTCCGCCGGGCGTGCTTCCCGCGTTACCGCAAGTGGTCAAGAACTTTCCCTCCATCTCCTTACCATTTATCAGAGGGGCCGCACGGGTCAGATGATCAAGGAAGTGGAGCTGTACATGGTGGGTGGGAAGAAGCGATGCACGGGAGCGGCACGGGACGGTGGCTCCTGCCGAAACTGGTCCGTCGGGGGAGGCAATCACTGCCGCTGGCACCAGCAGTCCCAGTACCGACTACTGCGGTTCGCACCGCCGGGTGACTTCTCCACAATACCGAGGCCCATGTGCGGCATGCCGGAAGGAACCGCGCTGACGCCCAGCGGCGTCGTCCAGGTGGCGTGGTATCAGGAACTCCTGCAAGAGGTCAAGCGCAGCGCGGCGCGGCAGGGCATGCCGGAGGACTTTTCGGTCCTTCTACCCGAGCCGCGCCTGGTCATCGGCACGGGCGATGCCGCCGTCCAACTACCCCTGGCGACTCTGGTCATCTGGCGAGCGGACGGCCTGGAGGCTGCGGTAGGAATTGGCAGCGTTCTCGGAGCGGCAGAGGTAGTGAACGGCTTTACGCTGCGTCCTCGGATGGAGCTACTCGAACGGCTTTTCCCACCTGAAGGATTAGCCACAACCGATTTCCTGGCTCTGTTCGACGGAGGAGCGTTCACCCTTCGCCTGCGCGACAATAGCGGTGATCCCTACGTCGGCATTATCCACTGCGCGGGGAAGTTAATGATTGCGGCCAGTTCTGACGTGCCGTGTCGCCAGTTTAGCTCACCCGACGCCGGAAGGGTGAACCTCTGGCTGCCGGATACGACCGCCTTACGCTGTCCTCCGGGCCAATGGAGGCAACAGGAGCCGCGCCCTCCCCGTCGGCAGCTTCCAGCGATCATTCCGCAGAACACCTCACCGGAGATTCGCGCCCTCAACGTCGCCCTCACCCACAACCAGGATTGGCAGGGAATCGAGGGGGAGATGGCGCTCGCCTATGGACAACCGAACGACCGGTTTGAAATGAAACTGGAGCCAAGCCGAGCGCTCTTGGAATGGCTCGCCGGGGAAGCGACCCATGAGGCGCTCCAAGAAGAACTTCGGGCTTTAGGTATCGCCGCCGTCCTGCTGCATCACGTGGTGCTCGACCTGGTATTGAAGGAGCGCCAGGTGACCGTGGCCCTGGACGATCTCGTCACCGCCGTGGGTTGGAAGCCTCGCTCGATAGAAGAACGGAACTCCATGCGCGTCTTGATCTGGCGCGGGTTGCTCTTCTTCGACTCCGTGCAGGTGCACGGCATCCGGCGAGGGAACTATGACGACCGCGTCACCGGGCAAAAGCTGAATCTCACCTCTTGCGATGCCCTGGTACGGATTATGGGACGGAGGGGGCTGCGGGACGCTGGCCCCGAAGCCGTCCCCTTGGAAGTAACTCTCTCCGCCGGTCCCTGGCTCGACGAATTCCGTGAGAACCGACAGGTGCTCACCCACTTTGGGGACGTACGGCGCATCGCCGCCATTCCCTCCGGCCAGGCGTCAGGAGCATGGGCGCAGTCCGTGGGGCTGGCGCTCCAGCAGAGATGGCGCGAGTACGCGTTCAAGGCGCTTGTCGAATACAGAGCGGACGGCGAACCGCGCTTGGTAAAGTTCCACAAGCCGTTCACCCGCCGGGACCTGCTCGGCCTGTTCCGCTGCAACCCGTATGTGGACGACGTGCTGAACGGTAGCCACCCCGTGCGGGCGCAGGACTACTGGAACCACGCCATCGACTTGCTCAAAGAAAGAGGGGTCGTGAGCGACTGCAAGCCGCTGGCACCCGCACCAGCGGGACGACAGGGCTGGCAGAGTGGCTGGCTGGATCAGCCACTCGATCTACAGCCTACCGTTGACGGCTTACGCGCCATCGCCGCCATGGCTACCACCCCAGTGGACTCCGGGCGAATCCGAAGGCAGCCCAAGCAGCCCAACCGGCGAGCAGCCTAACCCGAGTGGATACTCATTTCCGGCGGAGCAATACTCGATTCAGGCGGAGTTATACTCCTAAACTAGCGCAGTTTGTGCCTGAATCGCTCGCAAGAACTAATAGAAAGCGCGTGCGCCGCCTCCCGATAAGGGGGCGGGCACGCCGTTAGATTCGAGACGCACCCGCACTTTGGCGGGACCACCCAAAAGGTCGTCTCAAGTGAAAGAAGCAAACTCCACTGCATCAGTTTCTGGGGGAACAGCCCTCCTGGTCCGTCTCCCTGGACTGCTCCCCACCTGGCAACTTGCTGCCACTGCCGCACATCAAGCTTATGCCTCCGGCCAGGCTCTCGGGCCGGTCACGGGGTTGCCGCAGATCGACCAGGCTCTGGGAGGCAGCCTCAAGCCCGGCTTTCACGCGTGGCATGGGGAACCGGGCACCGGCAAGACCGCCCTCTTGCTGCAAATCGCGGCTTCCTGCGGGTGTCCCGCACTCTTCGTTTCCTGCGAGATGAGCACCCTGGAGCTATTCCGGCGCATCGTGGCCCGAGTGACCGGCACGCGGCTCGGCAAGCTCTCCAGCGGCGAGATCGCGCCAGAACCTTCGTTCCTGCTGGCGAACCAGGCAGCAGCGGCATGTCAGCACCTGACGCTGCTGGATGCAACGCGCACAATAGCCAGCCCTGAATGTCTCTTACACGCAGCGGAAGCTGCGCGGGGTGATCACCCGCATCTGCTCATCGTGGTGGATAGCGTCCACTCCTGGGCGGACAGTTCCGGGAACGCAGCCCAGGAGTACGATCGGCTCAACACTGCCGTGGCGGCGCTACGCTCGCTGGCGGGACGGCTGGATTGCCCAGTGGTTGGCATAGCGGAGCGCAGCCGCTCAACCATGCAGGGGGGTGGCCTATCTGCCGCAGCCGGGTCCCGCAAACTGGAGTATGGAGCCGAGACGGTGATCGGGCTGGACCGGGGTAAAGCGACTGACAGCACCGTCAAAGGTGTGATGGGAGTCACGCTCTCCATCGAGAAGAACCGCCACGGCTCGGCGGGCATCAAAGTCCCGCTGCGCTTCCACGGCGCTATGCAGCGGTTCGAAGAAGTCAGCCAACGGCCTGGATCGGCGTAGTGCTCCGGGGACCCGGATGCTGGTCTTCGACGAGAGCCGATGTGCCACCGGGGAGGACCGGTGTGAGGTCCTGCGGGTATGGAACTCGCTGCATAGTGCTCCACCGGCAAATGAGCACTGCAAGATCGGTTATCTTCCTTTCCAGGCGGCACGACTTACACACGAGAGACTTGGTTGCAAATCGAACGGAGGTAAGAGCAAGATCGGCGGCGGGCTGGTTCGGTCATTACGAAGCGTCACGATGTGAACGCTTCGTAATGACCTCGGAATCGTTGGTAGACCCTCTGGGCCTAGAGTACCGATGGGGACCCCGCGAAATAACGGCGTCGGCTCCTCGTTAAGATGAATCGGCGCAGTTGACATGCGCCATACCGCTGGTAGATGGGGATCGCTAGGGGAGGAGGAGCGGGATGTTTGAAGACGAAGACGGCGTGCTGATGAGTGTGGACCGCGCCGGGGAGGTGCTCGGCATCAGCCGGTCAGCGGCGTTCCGGGCGGCGGCGAAAGGCCAACTCCCCACAATCCGCCTGGGAAGGCGACTCTACGTGAGCCGCTTTCGTCTGGAGCAACTACTGGGCGTTGAGACGGACTCCACCGTCTTGGACGAAGAGGAACGCGCAATCCGCCGCTTTCGCGCCCAGAAGCGGATTTACCGCTGGTAGGAAGTCCGCACAAGAGGGGGATAGGCAATGAAGCTGGGGGACGCCGCCGAAAAGCGGCGTTCCGCATTTTTCGAATTTACCCAGCGGTCAGGAACCGCCGAAGACTATCCTCGAAAACTGGTAAAGTTGGTGATGCACTTGAAGCAATACACCTAACGATTGACGAGCCGGTCACAGGACTTTGATCCCCTGCCATGCCCGGACATGTTGAGATTACCAGATACTCGCCCGTCACCCAGGTCCGACGCTTTGCGTCTCGTAAAGTAAGTCGGAATAAATCGGAGTCTTCCGAGGTAAGTCGGAATAAATCGGAGTAATGCCGGACCTGTTAGGAAACGAAGCCAGGGACGCCACCTGATCGAGTTCGAGACCTGGTATGAGTGGTGCGGCTACTTCTCCGACCCAAGTTCCTTATCAATCGCCACGTCCACCTCGCGGATGAACTCCACGTAACTGATCCCAAGAGCTTGGCAAATGACACGGAGTTCGATGGCGTCGATTCGACGCTGTCCACGCTCACAGTTCCCCACCCACGTCCGTGGTTTGTTAAGACGTTCTGCAAGCTCTTCCTGGGAGACGCCAGCCAACCTTCTGGCCTTTTGAAGCTGCCAGAGCAGTACGCGGTATTCCCTTGTGGAAATCGTTTTCTCCATGAGCAAGCCCAGGAGTGCACGATACTACATCGGGAATAGCTGTCCGAAAACCCGGACATTTGAGGTATAATATGCTATCTACTCAATGGAAGTGGGTTAACCCAGCACACTCGGACTGCTGGTTAACCTCAATGTGCCAGAGAACTGGAGTCATCCCCCATGAGATCGCATTATCCAGAATTGTCGATCAACTCCGACGGACCCCAGCGAACGGACGTACGAGACACATGGGTCGGCTCCGAGCGTGCCGCCGAGGAGGTCGGAGTCGGACGCACCCAGATGTGGAGGCTCGCATCGACGAAGTGGGCACCCATGCAAGAGGCAGGGAAGACGCCACCAGTCCGCGTTCTGGTGATGGGGACGGACGACCGCCCCGAGTACAAATTCCTGCTCGCAGACGTACTCAAGTTCGCCAGGGAGCGCCGCTTCAGGAAGGCACAGCGTCGGCTGATGCAGGCGCAGAACGGCTTGCGGATGCTGATGCCGATACTGAAGGCCGACCCGAAGCTGCTAGAACCGATGCTGGCCGTCCAGCGTTGGGAGAGGCAGCGGAGGAGAGCAAAGCGGCAAGTTCCGGGTACTTCTGGCAGCGGAGAGGCGTAGCGATCATGTTGATGGTCTGTGGGCTATGCCATCTGACCCTGCGAGACGGCGAGCCGCACGAAGAGGACTTCTGCCGGGGGATCGTGCTAGCACGCCAGGTGGCGGAGCGGGGGGAGTTCACTGGGCAGGACTTTGTGGTGGACGGGGCGCTCTTCGAGCAGTTCCGCGATGCTTGGGCAGGCCTGACGGATGCGACTGCGGACGAGCTTACCGCCGGGCTGCGTCCCGATGCCTGGGTGTCTGCACGGCAACGCGTAGCTGCCCGACGACAGAACCAGGAGCCGACGCCTTGCGAGGTGCTCCATACCTGTGGGCATCAGGAGGAGCACCTCCTGGAGGGCACTGCGGCGGAACGCAAGCGGCAGCGCGGCCAACTTGAAGGCGAACTGTGCTTCTTCTGCACCAAGCAGGATGAGTACAACGAGGCACGAGCCGCTGCGGAGCTTCGCCGTCTACCGCCCCTGGTGGCGGAGAGCAGGCGGGCGACCTGGTGGGGTGAAATCTGCCGGGAGCAGGTGCTTCGGGAGTGCGAGCGTCACCTTGCCGAGCTTGAGGCGGAGTGCCGGGCTGTTACGGGGCGGTTGCAAGCGGAGAAGACGGTGCGCGGCCCTGACTGTACCGGCTGTGAAACGCGGGAGGACTACGACGCAGCGTTTGCCGAGTGGGACCGCTCCCTTACCGGTGAGGAGAAGGAGCGCATGGACGCCGAGGACATGGAGAACTCAAGACTATCTGAACCATACTTCGACCGGATGTTCAATGCCGAAGAGGCGCTCCACGAACTGGCAGAGGTGGTGGTGCCGGATTTCTGGATTGAGGGGTGTGGCCGGACTGGCAAGCAGGTGCTCGACGAACTGACGGAACGTCTTTCCAATGCGGGATAGGCCGCATAACCGAGGACAAAACTGGCACCACTATGGATAAGCAATCAGTTCGGAACATCGGAATCGTCGTTCTCATACTCGTAGCGGGAGTAATGCTCAACCTCATGGGGCAAGAAGGTTTCGGCTGGACCCGTCGCGAGGCCAGCCATGCGATGGGCCTTTGGTACGCCGCCTGGTTCATCGGCGTCTGCATCCATGCACTCTGGCCCAAGAATAGGTAATGCAACCGCTCTGCCGCGTTGGCGCTCTTGAAGCACTGGGTCTTGGGCAATGACATTGACAGCGTTGCAGTACCTCAAATCAGAGCGACTCCGCAGCGTAGTCCCTATACCATGAAAGGCAGGTATTTCAATCTGCGTCAGAGGTGAATTGGACCAGGAGCGACGGGGGGGGGGAAGAGGTTCTAATGAGTCGCGCCTGCTCTGATTAGCAAGTCGGCGATTTCGACAAAATCTTCCCTGGTCGGCAGGTATCTCGTATGTCCCATCTTGATCCATTCGAGATAGCAGTTGCTTTGCGCCCTTGAGAGGGCCGTCCTACCATACTTATCCATCTTATGCGGTGCGGCTCCATGACCCAGGAGCAACGCCACGGCTTGAATCAACCCCAAGCCCGCCGCCAGGGTCAAAGGAGGCCAATCGTCACTGCCTCCATCCGGGCCAGCACCGGCCTCTAACAACACCCGCACCACCCCGGAATGTCTATGGGAAACCGCACGACTCAAGGCACTAGTCCCCTGAAAGCAGGTGTCGGGATTGGCACCGTCTCGGAGTGACTTTTCAACGACTGCCAGGTTGCCTGAACCAATGGCTTCCCAGAATTCGTGCTCCGGCAGGATCGCATTTCCGTTTTCGATCACGAACGGCAGCCCAGGCAGTGCGGCGTCCCAGCCTTGGTCGAGCGCGAAGCCAATCACTTCGGCTACCTGCTTTGGCTCCGCGTGGTCCAGGTCGAACACCACGCGCAGGCTACATCGAGGCGCATCCTCTCTCACCACCGTAATGGTGGAACGACCCTTCCAGCGGTATCTGCCCCCTCGGACAGTGATGACGCGGGACCCCTTCTTTGGAAGTGCCATGTGGGTGTTCCGCTAAACCTTTGTCCTGCAAACGGACCATTGATTCGTACGTCTCATCGGCATGACTCCGCTCATCGATAGCAGTTACGCCGATTATGATTTCGGTCGGCACCAGAAGTCCCGAAACGGAGTTCACCCGCCTGGCGTATCGTGCCGAGCACCTCACTTCCTATACGGTCCCAGGTACGACAGAAAGCCGAAGCAGAATCCGCATAAGCCTAACGCGCTCCTGCCGCATAGGTCCAATCTACCCTTTAGCCGGGCATACTACCTGCCAGAATTCTTCCGGCTGCTCGCTCGGTTTTCGGGCTGGCACATATTGGTCTTCGAGCAGAAGGGGATGAGTATGGATTGGGCGGCGCTGTATCGAAACACCGGGTGGGAGCTTCTCAAATCCCTGCCGCAGTTGCTCTGGACGTTTCGCTACCTCCTGCTGATGATGGCACTCTTCCAGGCGGCGAAGTTTGCGTTCCACCGCTACGAGCAGCGCCGCCTGGCGGCATCCGAGATCGACGAGATCGACCGGATGGACGGCAGGACTTTCGAGAAGTACCTGGAGGTGCTCTTCAAGAAACTCGGCTATCGCGTGGAACTTACGAAGTACGTCGGCGACTACGGTGCAGACCTCGTGACGCGCAAGGACGGGGTGAAGACCGTGATCCAGGCCAAGAGGTATAAGAAGAGCGTCGGCGTGAAGGCGATTCAGGAGGCGGTAGCAGCAAAGGGTTACTACGGCTGTGAGGCGGCCATGGTCGTCACCAACAGCACCTACACCAAACAGGCGCTAGAGTTAGCGCGAGCGAACTACGTCACGCTACGTGATCGGGAATGGCTGATTGCGGCTCTCTTATCCGTGCGTGAGGTGACGGGAGCAGAACGTGAGGTGACGGGAGCAGAAGCGGTTCCGCCAGTAGCGCCTGCCCTGGTATCCACCCCACCTACCCCAGAGGCTCCTACTGGGCCAGCGGAGACGTTAGCCGCTATCGACCGGTGCGCTACATGCGGAGTAGAGGTGTCCGAGAAGGTCCGCGCCTACTGCGCCGAGCGCCCGGAGCGGTTCGGCAGCCAGGTCTACTGCTTCGACCACCAGCGCTCCCAACGAAGGTCACCTGCTACTGTTTCGGCGGCAGGAGATTAGCTGGCAGTCGTCCGAACTACGAGGTGTCCGCTTAATTTATCTATTGCCCTGTGCCCCTCCGTCTACCCGGCGCATCTCAAGCTGGAAGCCACGGGACTGACGGCTGTATCAGCCACAGCCTATGCGCTTTCCCCTCCGGCGGCTACTGGGCGCAGGGCAAGGGCTGATCTCACGCCGGGGAGCCGCCGCGCCCCCTGGATGAGGAGACCGTATGCCCGGATACCGTGGAGAGTTGCGACACGTCTATACCCGACGCGGCAACAGCTACGAGATCGACCTCCGCCACAGCGAACTCGGCAAGCAGCGGACGGTGCGGGGCAGCGATCCCCACTTCGTGAACCGCATGGCGTCCGTGCAGTTGGGGCAGTGGGAGGAGCAGTGGCAGCGGGCGCAACTGGCGCTGGCCCGACGCACCGATGCTCGTCTGGCGCAGGAGACACGAGAAGAGAGAAAGCGTTATCAGGAGGCCCAGAAGTCCCTGGCGGAAGCTCGCACCGGCGAGGCCAAGCAACTCCTGGACGGACTGGCGAGCCTGCTGCGCCAAACCCTGAACCACGATGACACCGTGGATTGGGAGCAGTTGAAGGACCGCGCTCCCTTCCAAATCCCGCGTCCGTTCGAACCCAATTCGAACTTCAGCGGTTGACGGGACACGGACCTCACAGTGCTGCGCCGCTACGTGACACTGGCCGAGGCCGATCTCGCGCAAGCGCATCGAACTGCGATCCCGGTGGGTCGGATGAAGCTGAAGTCAACGAGAGGAGCAGTTTGCCGCGCCAGACTGCTCCTCTCCCCCGAGGGCGTCGTCATCGTTCGGCAGACTGCCGAACGATGACGACGCCGATATGCACTCGTCACCTACTGACGCGAGATGTGCCGTGCTTCTGTCCTGACTGGGTTTTGGAGGGCCTTGGTTCGTTCGGCTTCACTCCGCGTCGGTTCTTGTCTGCCTGCTTCTTCGCGTTTTGGGCTTCTCGCGCCGCCTTCGCGGCATCCCGTTCTTTTTGGGGCATTCTCTCTCAACCTTTCCTTCCGATCAGCAAACCGCCCGTCTTCTCGCTGGACGAGCAGTAAGACGATGGATTCATAGTTGACCCCGCATAATACATCCCCCTGCATTTGGCAACATTCTTTTTTACATTACAAGGCTACCAGCCCGGCATCACATACATAAACAGGTTCATCGACAGTCGAGGGGGATTCGAGACGGTAACCCGCTTCGACGGCTGCCCTAACTCCCTCCTACGAATTCGTACTTCTCAAGGCGCTCTTCCGTGCCCCGGACGTCTTGAAGGGGTACGATCAGCGGAGGTGCTCCACGTCGTGGATGGGTGGTTCATATCGGTAGAATCACCCCCCTAGCAAGGCGCTGACCGCGCGACTGCTAGAAATGCAGGACTTCGAGTCAAAATGGCCCAATAGACTCTGGAGTGTAATCTGCAGTTCTGCGATCAATGGTACAGCGTGATGGCGACCAACCGGCAGATGCAGGATTGGGTTAAGCAGCGATAGGGGTTCGTCCCGCAGACCTACTGGATTGCTAACCGCCAAAAATTAGACGGGCTTCCCCTGCGCGAGGTTGCTCACACCAATGGCGAAGTTAGATTGCCCGGATTACGGTGATCCCGCCTAGCGAGCTGACCTGGTGGATGCCCCGATGCGGGCACCCCGCGCAAGTGGCTTCAGAAGTACTCAAGTAATCAACGAGGATAGAACCGCGCTGGGTTAGGGCGGGTCCTCCTCCGATGGAACGAAAAGGAGACTCTTATGGCTGATTCGGACCTGAACCGCAGTGGCATCCTGCGAGTCCCCGACGCACGCTACCGAATGTTGAAAATCGTTGGGGAGAAGGGGCTTGAAGAAGTGCTCAAGTGGCCGCTGGTGAGCATCCACGATGCCTTCGATTCCGCACCGGGCCGCCACGATAGCGCGGAGTACCGGGTCCTCTCCACCTGTGCGAACGACGCCATCATTCAGGAGCTTCATCGAAGCCCGGTCCCATTCCTTATTCAATCCCAAGCTAGACGACTGGCTACTGCCAAGGACTTGACCGAGGCCGCCGCCGAATGGGGACTAACGTCCTGGGCAATTGCCCTCGGCGACTTGCCCGCGATTGAACGGGCGCTCCGAGAGCAGCTTCCACGGCCATTCCTCACCGAAAGCGGAGCGAGGCGTCACATGCCTAATGCACGGCGGCGGGTGATAGATTTCGTTCGCAACGGCGGTCTGCGGGGTCTCCAGGAGGACCATGAGTTCTCTATGGCCTTCATCGAGGCTTTCGATGATGTCTCATGGTGTCCAGAGTTCTGTGCCCTTGCTGCTTGCACCGATGCGCCCATTGTGTTTAAGCTCAAGAGCGAGGCGGACTTTGCAAGAGCCTCGGGGCGACCCCCGCGTTGCCCAGACTTGGCCGAACTCGCGCAGCCATTAGTGGCTGGCGGCTTCACCACAGCCGCCGCGCAGTGGGCAATTTCTTCGTGGGCGATGGCCTTCGGACTCGTTCAAGCTTCCTCCGCGTCGTTGGCCCAGCCTATACCACATCCTTGGGTAATGGGTTCGAGAAAGTCAAGCATCATGACCACGAACGTTGCACGGCATCTGGGATGTTGGCCTGCTGACGGCTTCTTCTGCACTGATTGCCAACGTGGCACGAGTCGGTAGGAGCCGCGAAGATGCTCTCGCCTGATCTCAACCAACTGCGACAGATTATCCGAGACAGCGCAAACATCAGAAGTACGCCATCTATGGGCGTAGAGCCTGCGAGTGCTAAAGCTATCGTAATCAAGGATGCGCGTCAACGTCTGTTAGAGGCCGTTAAGTCTGTCGGGTTAGAGTTAGCGAGTCAATATCCATCCAATATCGTGTACCGTGCATTCCACCCGGACGATATTGGATGGAGAAGTGCCGAGTACCGCGTGCTGGATGGGTGTCGGCATAGGGGAGTCGTCGGTCGATTGATTGAGTCGCATTCTCCTTCTATTCAATCAGTGGCAAAGCAGATAGCGGTAGACGGGGATTTTACCGAGGCTGCGGGCCTGTGGGGCGTCAAGTCTTGGGCAATAGCTCTAGGCTTGACGCCCGCTACGATAGATGAATTGCAAGAGGGATTGCCTCGTCCGTATCTTGTTCCTGGGCGTATGGTGCACCGAGTCCCCGACGCTCGTAGGCGGGTGTGCAAGTTGGTGTCCAGTGGCGAGTTAGCGGGAAATCAGAATGACCGCGTATACTTTGAATTTCTACTTAATGCGTTCCAAACTGGACCCCTATCTTGGAATCCTGATGACGTAGTAGAATCGCCAGAATTCTGTACTCTCGCGGCTTGCGTTCATAGCACAATCGTATTTGAACTGCACCACTTGTCGAGATGTCGGACTGTGGCATTTGAACAGACGCCGGATTCCCCCGAGGCTAAATCGTTGAGTCAACGACTGGTCTCCGAGCGTGGATTTACTGTGGATGCGGCACAATGGGGTGTTGAGACATGGGCAATGGCTTTCGGATTATTACAGTTGCCTTCCGCTGTGCTAAATGAACCGTTACCACATCCGTGGATAGCTGATCCAACCAAAACCAGTATCCAGACTGGCCAGGTTGCTCGCCATCTTGGGTGTTGGCCTCACGATGGGTTTTACTGCTTCGACTGCCAAAGCGGCTGGCAGCTTGAATGGGAACGAAATGTCTGACCCCGATCTTAATCGCCTCCGGCGAACGATAGCTGGTGGTGTAGCCGACGAATCGGCGCTTCGGCCCCAACGCAGTTTTTCGAACCGGACTGCGTCAATGGCCGAGGAACGGTTCCAACGGGGTATCACAGCCTGGCAGCTAGGAGAAGATGATGACGCCCTTCAGGAGTGGCGTGCTGTATCGCGTTTGGAGCCACACCACGCCGGTGCGCGGTGCTTTCTTGCTGCGAGCGCTATTACTTCAGAGCGGGATTGGTCATGGGCGACCGGATTGTTCGAAAACGCGTTGGCTGTTGACCCAGATGACCCTTGGCTTAACTACGGTTTCGCTGTATTGATGCTAAAAGGGGGTAGGATTAGCTCCGCCGAGAACTCATATCGGAAGTTCGAGGCACGGGCACCGGATGAGGTGAATTCTCGCCTGTATTGGGCCAACTTACTTTTCGAAAATGGTGATGCAATGGGAGCCGAGGACGTGCTTCGGAACGTTCTAGTGGCTGACCCAAACAATGTTGAGGCACGAGTATACCTGGGCAAACTGCTCGCGAAACAGGGGCACATCGCCGAAGCAGAGGACGAGTATCGCTGTGCTGTGAACTATTGTCCGCATAATGCCAAAGCCCACTTGCATCTCGCGAACTTTTTATCAAGTCAGGAAGATGATACGGGAGCAGAGCGGGAGTGGCGAGAGGCGATGCGGCTCAACCCAGCTGACAAATGGCCCATAGAGAACCTGGCCTATATGCTCGATAGAAATGGCCGACGCGCAGAGGCAACCGCACTATGGCGACAAGCGGCATTGCTAGAAAAGATGCCCGAGCTTTCGGAGTGGATTCGCCGCAGAGTTGAGACCGGTTGAGTATTATTTGCACCTGGCGGGCCGTATCTCGGTTTGAGGGACAGGAGGCATCGACGCTTGGGAGAATTCGTAAATGGGAATTATGGCGTTGCCGGGAGTAGGTTGCGAGCGGAAGTGCGTCGAGTAAGCTTTAGGTCTAGGCCAGCTTTAACCAGGTTCATCGACGCTCGTTTAGGCTCTTTAGCCCAGGCTACAAAGACAATGAGGCATGAGTATTGCTACTGAAATGAGCGGTCAATCGCACTCCAGGATGACCAGAGGGGTGTTTGGTCGAAAGAGATTAGCACTATGGTCCCAATCATCCCAAACAACGCCAGCAGATTGCACGCGCTCCGTACGCTGAACGAGCACTCACACATCACCTGGTCTACAGCGTTCGCACCGGATGGGACATTGGCGTCTGCGAGCTACGACGGAACCGTGCGGCTATGGGACCCGCCGACGGGCCAAGTGATCCAGACGCTTCGTGCGAATGGAGGCAGCTTTTATTGCGTTGCTTGGTCGTCCGAGGGGGTGCTGGCCTTTGGGGGTGACGACGGAATGGTTTGGATATGGGATCCCAACCTGGGACAGCTCGTACAACAACTCCAAGGCCATACCCAAAAAGTCACGAGTGTAGCTTTTTCGCGTACCGGCAGCCTGCTTGCGTCGTCAGGGTATGAAGGCTCCATTTGGATTTGGAACACTGACGACGGACAGGCGGCAGGCGTAGTACGGGGCGTTGAGCAGGGTAGCTTGGACGGCCTCGCATTTTCACCTCGCGATAACCGTACCCTGGCCTATATCGGGATAGGTGGGAGTGTAGAGGTCTGGGACCTTTCACAGCGTGCCGTGGTTCGTTCGCTTCGCGGGGCTTCGGAGGTCGGCTGCATAGCGTTTTCTCCGAACGGGCGTCTCCTAGCAGGCGGATGCAACGATGGAACGATCCAACTCTGGGACGCAATTACGGGCCAGTCGGTCAGGTCTCTTCAGGGGCATGCGGCAAGTGTAATGAGCGTCGCCTTTTCCCCCGACGGTCAGTTGATCGCATCAGGGGACAAGGGACAGCAGTGCGATCATTGGTCACCCGGCCTCGAAACCCTTCGGTTGTGGAATGTCTCTACTGGCAAATGCCTATCTACGCTCGTCGGTTTCGTGAGTCTTCCTGGATATTTCGGTCTGGCGTTCTCGCCCGACGGGGGCCTCATTTCGGCTGGGTGCCTCGATAACACTGTCCGGCTCTGGGCGACTTCATAACTTTCCTCGTGGGGCAGAAGTCCAGGAGGAAAGTTATGAATGGTAAGTCACCACGATATCTTCACGCATACCTGTGTGCTAGTAATTTTCGATAATTCCTGCACGCATGAGAGGAGTTGCGTCGGTCTATACGGGAGGTGGACGCTTGGTGCGGAGCGTTGTCACAGCTTTTAGCGCTGAAAAAATGGGCCGTAACCGCCCGGCCCCGCTCGTTCTTGCAGAGCACACGTGCCAGGAGAGTAATTGGGAAGTCCCGCAGCCGCGTGAGCCAGATTGGCGGGAGGTGGAGTGTGAGTGCCGTGCTTCGCGGGATGAAGCAGCGCCTCCTCAACGGGCGGGAGGATGAATCCAGCCCGAACCTCTGCACCCGACGCAGACTCCGTTTCCGCCACACCGGTGGCACTTGAGGTATTCGGGTTCCCGGCTTCCGTCGGGATACCAGTCCCGATTCTTAATCTTCCCATTCCCAGAGCACTCCCGGCAATTACCGTTACCTCGGCAACTCCCGCACTCCACCGCAGCGCCATGACTAGCCATCGAGAGCTTCCTTTCGAACTTACCATCCAATGGGGCTTTAGAGAATTCGGTGCAGGAGTCGGGATGACCTTCTAGGCTCGACGATGGAAGTTTTGGCAATCGCCCGGCGGTCCGAACAGCCTGTTTCGACGCATGGGGGACCAAACCAGAATGCACAGTCTGCTTGCCAGCCAATCACGGTGATACCACGGATTACCTGGAGCGGGCCGACCACGTTCACGCCGTGAACGTGGTCGGCCTGCGTTGTTCGTTGCTGCCGGTTGGATTTTCCGCTATCCACGAAAGCCTTTTTCCATTTACCGCTGCCTCGGGCACGAATGACGGGTGTTAGGCCCAGCGGGTTACTGCTTACAGCCCACTATTGCCAGTAGGTCGGACTCGTTGATCCCCTCGGGCCAGTGAAAACTGTAGTGGTTTGACCCGCCGAAGCGGCGATGTGCCACCGCGATCAAACCCGCTCGTTTGAGTTCGGCGATATACCGGGCTGCCTGCCGTTCGGAGACCCCCAGTTCCTTCGCCAGCGTCTCCTCGGTGGCAAACACGTTGCCATCGTTTCCCGCGAACTGCGCCATCCGGGCGTAGCAGAGTTTCGCCCCCGGCGACAGACCCGGCATCCGCATCAACCAGTTCGGTGTCATCGCACCGACAAACGTCCGGTAGGGATTGAACCGCTCGCCCCTCGTCCTTCGCATTGCTGATACCCCTCTTCAAGTAGGTCCTGCGTCCGACCCAGCGGCGCGGGACAGTCTTCATTGAATATTAGGGCGACCAGAGCGAAGTGCTTGGTCAAATCCGGCGCACCCCGGCAGAGCACCGCCTGGTTTCGGAGGAAAGGCGTCACGCCACCTGGAAGGAGGAGGCGAGACCAGTTTCTTCCCTTCCGGGCAGGCATCCATCCGGGTCAGCGGAGTTTAACCGGACCTGCCCGGAATCTGTCTCTTCTACGGAACCTCTTCCTGGAGCCTCTTAAACGGAGTCTCTTAACACGACGCCGGAGTCATCTCTATCCTGCCGCATCCGGCGTCGATGAGACGCCAGAAACGTCGCCTGAAAGAAGACAGCGGACTCCGGGGGTGCCACACCAGGGTGACTCTGTAATCCGAAAGTAGGAGTTCGCTAGACCGACCACCCGAGCGGGCCTAGCTGGACTGTTCGGTCAAGATGGGGGCATCTTACGAGCGACAAATTTGCCATCGGGCGCGGCGGCAGCACGCCTTCCTGCCGGGTCGCTTCTTCCATCCCGGCGGCACCGCGTCTCCTCGGAGTTCAGCAGGCACATCCCACCAGTTGAAGCGCCAACCGGTTAAGTTCACGCTGTGAACGTGATCAATCGGCTTCCGAGTTGCCGCCGGAGAGGGCTGCCTAAACTGGATTGCTTCTCCACGCGCTGCTCCGTGGCTCCGGTCTGTTGGGCGGATACGTTCAGCGGAAGGCGCGAGCGAAGCCGGAGCACCGCAAGACGGCGCGTTACGCGTCTTCTGTATGGCTGCACTTCGGATAGTCTGAACAGCCGAGGAACGTGCCCCGCCGCCCCTTCCGCTGCCGCAGGGTGCCCCGGCAGTCTGGAGCCGGGCATGTCTGTCCGGCTCGCCGCCGTGCTTCGTTGGTATCTCCGCTGGGTCGCTGGCGACGCGCATCCCGTGCATTCATTTTGCCGCCACACTCCCGTTCGCACTCGAAATAGATGCCGAAGCGTCCATCCTTCCAGATGGTCGGAGCGCCGCAAGAAGGACAAGCCGGGTTTTCGATTTCACCCCATTTCCCGGTGCTGTCCTTGCCGCCGAACGGGGTGGACACGAAGCGCATTACCTGCTCACAGGCCGAGCGGCTGGGGATGCGGAGCATGCTCTCGCTCGTGTCCCGATGGGAGAGGATATTCAAGGACCCGTGCCAGAGTACCTCACCATCCACCACGGCAATCTTCTCGTGCATCCGCGCCCGCAAGTCCACCACTACCCCGACCTGCCGGAGCGCCGAAATGAACTCCTCCAAGCCAACTTCGAGGACGCCGCCGTGGTCGCCGGGGGGCCGCGTAACCACTCTTACGGCCACCCCACGGGCCACCGCCGCTCGCAGATGCTCCACCCAGCGACTGCTGCCGCGCTCCGTCAGGAAGGGCGAGAAGATGACCAGCGACTCCCGGACCGCCACGAGGTCCTGGGCGAAGGCGGGATAGAAGGTGCCTTCCGTGAAGACGCCCGCACCATCGGCGGGGAGACTGACCTGGCCGACGTGGAGGTGGTGAAGCCCCGCAGTCCAGTCCTCGGGTCCTAGAGCCAGCAGTTGCTCCGCGTCCAAGGGTTGGCCGTGCGTCTGGAAGTGCCGCAGGAGTTGGCAGGTAAAGCCCTCTTTCGGGGCTTTGGACCGCAGGTAGTCGAAGTTCGCGACGAGGACGGCGTGCTCCCGTGCTCGGCTCACGGCGACGTTGAGCAGCCGGGCACCCGTCTCTTCCCGCTCGGTCGCCTTCATGAACTGGCCGAGCATGGTCCCGGTGGAGTCCGTCAGGTCCAGGAGCATCGTGTCCTTCTCGTTTCCCTGGAAGCGGTGGACCGTAGCCGCCAACTGCAACCCTTCCGGGCCGAGACTGTCCTGGAGCAACGCCTGAAGGAGGCGGGTCTGCGCCGCGTAGGGAGCGATGACGCCGAGCGCGTCACCCGCTTCCCGCGCCCCCACCAGATACCCGTTTTGGTGCAGGTGGACGGCGAGGTTGCGGATGAGCATGGCGTGGAGCAGGTTGTAGCGGGAGTACGTCCCGAGCCGCAACGCGGACCAGGGCTGCAAGGGGGCGGTGTCGATATAGAGGAGTGGCTGTTTTCCAACTGGAAGAGGCCGAGGAGTTCGGGTGCGAACGCTGGCGTCCGTAGACAATGGGTGGTCCTCGTAGAAGAGGTCGTTGATGACGGCGCAGATTTCCTCGTGCATCCGGTACTGGACCCGCAGCGGCACCAGATGCGGCAGCTTGTCGCCCCTTTTCAATGCCTGCGGGATACCGGAAGCCTCGAAGGCATCTCGTGCCAGCCATTCCTTCGCCAGCGGCTCGTCGGAGGCGACGATAGGCGGCAGTTGGCGGAAATCACCTGCTACCACCACGCTCTTCTGCGCGAGGCCCGCCGCATAGAACGTCATGGGGAGCATCAACATGGAAGCTTCGTCCACCACCACTACATCGAACTCCCGAGCCACCTGGCCTTTCAAGTACGTGCGATAGACGGTGGTTGCCATCACCCGGCAGTTTCGCACCACCTCGTCCCGCAGGGAGTCGAGTTGCCGCTGAATCGCTTCCAGCTTGGACTTCAGCACCTCCATCTGGTCGGTGAGAGCCTTCATCTGTCTGCGACACTCGGCCAGGTCTGGGTAATGTTTCAGCCTGGCTTCAAGCTGGGCGACCTGCGGTAATAGCGTCTCTAGCGCGGCTTGCTGGGCTTTCTCCCGACGGTCCGCCGCCTTCAGCGCGTCGTCAGTGGCCCGGCGGCTCATCTCCGCCACCCCAAGCTCCTTCGCTAGACGCTCGGGGTTCAACCGGGCGAGAAACCGCCGGAAGCTGTTCATGGCTCGGGCACGCTCCAGGGACTCCTGGAGTTGCCGCACCCGCTCCGTCTCCCCCGTTAGGCGCTCCGACAGTTGGTCCCGCTCGCGTACTGCTGCTGCGAAGGAGGCGTTTGCGTGACCCACCTGGGACCGCAGGTTTTCAAGCTGTTCAAGCTCCTCCAGCGACTTTTGGAGGGGCTTGGCTTGCTCTTGGAGCCGCTCTCTCTGCTCCGTGACCTGCTGCCGCTCCCGCTCCAGGTCTTGAGCGAGACGGGCTACTATCGCGTCCAGGACCACGCGGTCCCCATACCGCTGCTGGAGTTCCGACTTTACCACCGGCCCAAAGCGGATGACCGCGCCCGCCTGGAACCCACTGTCCGTCTCCAGGCGCTCGGCTACCTTTTCCAGGGCGGTGTCCACGGCGATGTTCGTGTTGGATACCAGCAGCACGGAGAGTCCGGCGCGATAGAACGCCTCCACGATGCGAGCGACTGCCGTCGTCTTCCCGGTGCCAGGTGGACCCCACACGAACGTGGCGTTACTGCCGAACGCCCGCCGAACTGCCTCTTGCTGTTCTTCGTTCAGCATCCCACCGCCCAGGAAGACCTCTCCGGGGACGCTACCCTCTCGGCTGTTGATGGCACCGCCCCCGATCACGCGGGACGCGGAGGCGTGCGAGAAGGGAGCCGCACCGCTGCGAACTTCCTCTAACCGCAGCCGCAGTCGCTCGATGAGGAAGGACTCGTCGGCGATCAGCACCGCGAAGGGGATGGTGGGACCGAGGTCCTGGTCCAGGCCAAGGACGAGTACGCCTTCCCGAAGGGAGACGACCGTACCATTCACCTCCTGGTTGGCGCACACGACCTGGATCGGGGCGTCATCCCGAAGCTGCAAGTCCTCTGCGACCGGGAAACGATAGATGGTCTGGCGCTCGGCGGTGCCTACCCGCTCTCCGCCGCGAATCTCGGTCCGGTTCGCCCCGCCCTTCTTGCGAATGGCTGTGACTTCAAGCTCCAGGGCTTTGATGAACTGGCCGAGGGCGTGTGCCGTGTCAGGCATCAGGTACTCCGTAGATGCAGGTCCGGGACGGAAGAGCGGCACCCTCCAAACCTTCCCTTGTATTGTCGTATAGACAGTTAGCTAACCGGAAGCGCCGAACCTCCAACCGGGCGTCAGCCTGATGGCTTGGTCAGAGCGGCCTGGGAACTCTCTCAAGCCAAGGACAAGTCGCCCAGCGACCCACGACCGAGTTGGATGCACAAGCTGGTCGAAATAGCGAAATGCGATCAGCCGGGCCAGATCAATTCACAAGGGGCAAGTGAGGTCCAAGTACGCTTGTACGCGCTGGGAAGACGGAGAAGGCGGGACTCCTACGCTCGGCCAAACTACCACCGCCTGCGCCTATGCTAATCGCCCGAAGACCTGCTCGCCTGCATCCATCAAGCATTGGCATTAGACATGATCCGGGGGAGGGCGCTCGGGTGTCGCATGAGCAGCGGACCAGTGATGTAGAGACTAACGAAGGCTTAACAGGAGGGCCTTTCCGATGACCGAGGGACGCGGGTCGCACCGGACCAATCCCGTTGGGCGGCGAATTGGCAATACCCGTGAACCGTGTAAGACACACGGGCAGGATGGCTGGCTCCGCGCGTTCGCTCGGCGCGAGGAGAAGAGAAAGAGCGCAAGCGAGTACGAGGACGAAGAGCAGAGTGACCTGCGGAAGCTGTTCCAGTCTTTCGGTGGGTCGGCGACGTATCTGGCTCCTGCTCCCACTTCCGGCAAGTGGATGCTGTTCGTCGGCTGTCCTCGGGTAACCGCCTGCTGGGACCTCGTTCGAGAAGCAACCGAAGCAGGACGGTTGGGCGCTGCAGCGAAGGTTGCACGTGAAGACGCCGCCAAACTACACGGTCGTACACCTGACGGAATGGAACACCTGATTTGCGTATACACCCGTGACTGGCGAGACGTTGACGACGTTCTGCGAGTAGCAACTACATTACATGAGCTAGCAGTCACCGGGCTGAACGCCGCACCCGCCATCTACTACAAGCCAAACGTGTTCACCTATCTGAACCACAAGGGTGCGATCTACCGAGCCGAGTCTCCCTGTGACCGGCTTCACGCTCACAGCGGGCTGCAAGATTGGGCTAGAGGGCGATTAGTAAGGCCCTTGTTCGGTTGGCAAGAAACCGTGGAGGAAGCCGCCGGTGTCCGCGCTGTGCTCATAAGAGACTGAACATCTAATGACAGGAGTTCATAACGTGCGCGACGTTCGTCTGATCAGGAACCTGCTGGAGGCGAGAGACGCGGCGTAACGCCGGATCGCGGAGGAGGGTGGCGACAGCGATGCCTTCGGAGTCTGGATATCGCAGCCGGGATGGACAAGCAGTAAGATCGCGGCGCAACAGGCGCAGAACTACGAACTCTGCGTCATTATGGGGATGCTCCCGGTGTTGGAAGCAGAAGCCTACATTCGGGTCCTCTCCTGGCTCCACGACGGGGTGACCATCAAGATCGCAGACTCGCGAGAGACGAGTCGAAACATCGCACGCCTCAAAGAGGCGGTGCTGGACGAGGCCGAGAGGAACGGCATGGTCACGGAACCGGAGTTAGGGGAACGGTAGGGAAGGCAGGCAGGGGGAGAGTAGGGAAGTGCTCTACTATTGGTTCCGGTAAGGAAGCCCGTTTCAGGCATTAATCGCTCTGGTGGCCTGGTCACGAAACTCCGTAATGGTAGCTAACCCTACGATGCCCTGACCTGTGGGGACAGCGGTTCACCTTCACGGTGTGAACGTGAACATGGAGTGCCAGCTACACTCGGACGGGAAGGGCGCGGCGCGGAAGGTACTCGAACCGGCGGGGGTGCTGCACTGGCGCAATCCACCCCTTGGTTCGTTGATGCGCCTCTACGCTACCTCTCTGCGGAGCGGCAGGCTAGACTCGCTACCGTTCGTCGTGAGGTCCAGCTACCAGCATCATGTGCTGGTTCGGTGTTGCCACCTTAACCCCATCGTTCCCACAGGCACTCCTTCCAGGAGGCTCCTGGCGCTCCCCGCACCGCCGGGCGTGTAACTCCTACGCGCTAGTCCCGGATATTAGTTTGCCGTGCCTGTATGTAGTGCGGACCGTATCCCGCTAATATGCAAGGCGTGCAACAATGCGGCAGGGAGAGGCGCTTGAGCACGACGGCACTTATCAACAGGGATCATGGGGAAGGAGCGCGATGGCTGTTTCATACGGAGACCTGGTGGTCTGCGCCGACCAAGGCAAGCAATGGTACGGCTGGATCGGAGTGGTGCGGGGCAAGAACAAGGGCACCATCGGCATTGGGTTCGAGGAGGACCCCGCTGAACCCCCACCTACGACTGGCCGCTGGATTGCCAAGGCGCAGGTCGTGTCCGTCGGAGACCTGGCTACTGCCGATTTGGCGCTCCAGGAGGCCGTGGCCCGGTTCCGGCAGTGGACGACCCTCCTGGCGAAGGCACGGGAGTCCGCCATCCTCGTAGTGGAGACGAATAACCGCCCGACGGCACTGTTCAGAACGGGAGCGTTCGCGTCCCTGATGGTAATCGCCTGTGCTATTGCAGATTGTCGCGTCCGTACGCTCGATTAAAACAGTCTACAGTTCCCCGGCAGCACGCTTCTCGGCAGACCCTCTACCCCCTGGCCTGACCTATTACGTTCACGGCGTGAACGTGATGTGGCTATTTGGTTGCTCCACGAAGCTCCACATGCGGAGCTTGGTAACTACGAGTCAGCTGTCGTGGAAGTTTCGGCGGTAGTCCCAAGGCGCAGACGGCGTGGATTGAGTCCACAACTCTAATTACCCGAAGAAACTATTGGTGCTCCTCCCAGTTCACATGCCCAATCCGGACCTTTGTGCTGACCAGTGCCGGAGCATCCTCGGGCGCTTCGTGCAATCCCAAGGTTTCTGCGTCGTCGTGCTCACCGGTAGCGGCACGTTCGGGGTGCAGATACCGTATAAGGCGGCCTATCCGCCTATTGAGTTAGGGGTAGTGGGCACCCTCGTGATCCTCTCGCTCCCCGTGATCGCCCCGTTTGTGGTTGGCGTAGGTCGGTTCCGGATGCTCGCACGAAGATTTCGGACTTATCCAGCTACACCGTTAGCCTCGTAAGGCTGCCTTATAACGTATCTACACCCCTTCCGATAGTCCCGCTGGACATTGTCCAGGACGGCGAAGGGGTTCATCTGATTTCGTTCTCTAGCGGCGCGGCATGAGCGTAGCGCTCGGGTGTAAGTCAGGTAGCATGTGTGATCCACCACCGTTGGTTGTCGCCGCCGTGCCACTCCCACTGGACCACTGCGCCACCGTCCGCAAGAGGGTGCGGGCACATGTCCAAGACTTTGCCACTGTGCTTGGACCGAATACGAAACGAGTGGTCCTCAAGCGGTTCCAACGTCCAAAGCTGGTTCGTGTTCCCGAGGTAATCCCACTGTTGAACTGGCGCTCCGTCATCGGATCGGTAGCCCTGAATATCCATGCACTTTCCGGTCAGCTTGGAAATGATGACGATGGCACCATCGGGCCGATGGTAAAGGCACCACTGCTGGTTCACGTTCCCGTGACGTTCAAACCGGAAGATGGTACGAACATCCATCTCCCAGGCCACGTCGATGCAGCAGCCGTGCTTTTTGTTGGTCAAGAGAACTCCGACCGGCACGATTCCTGAATCGCCCTTCTGTGACTTCTTCGGCCCGAGTCGCCACGTGCCTTCCGCCCAGAAGATTTGCGGTATGCCGACCCCGAACTTGAACTCATCTGGTTTGAACATAGTTTCCCCTACTGCTGTCCCCTTTATATATCGAACGGAGTCGTACTGCGAGCAATCGAAAGAGGATGCCGCCGCGAATCAAGGGGCATAAGGACAAGCTCATTGTCGCCCGAGCGCCGCCACTCCCCATGTAAGGTGGAGCCTCCGCTCTACAGTCTTGGTCTCCTTGAGCCACATCCACACCTGTATGCAGGTCATGCCTACCCAAATGAAGTCCGAATCGCGGGCGAGAGACCAAGGAGGACTCGCAACCTAGCAAACCTGCCGACCGAAAGGTAGGCAACGGATCGATGATTGTCATCGATCAACGTGAAGCACGTTCGATGCACTCCAAGCGGACTTGCAATTGGTCAACATGGCACTCCATCAACTCGGCCACGAACCAATGCCGTAGCTTTGCTTCGAGCTGCTTCGTTCAGCAACCGGGCTTATCCGGTCCAGATGATGTGCCGTGTCTGACCCTCATGCAGGGTTGGCACGGACGAATCCATATCTTCGGCTCGCACGCTTCCTGTTAAGCACAACGGCTGGGCTGGAGGGTGGAATGGCGGGCAACTCGAACTCCCCGGATTCACTTTTCCAGTCGCGCTGGCGACTATCCCCCCGGCTATAACCGGCCTTTTGCGCCCTATACAGGGACAATTGGGGGGCTAGGGGTTCCACATCCTTACCCCTTACTACCAGGCCGATCAGTGTTGCTGCGAGCAGGAAGCTGCTCTGATTTCGTTGACTAGCAAGTTCGCCCTAGCGCGGCCCACGTTCCCAAACGACCATGATGCGGCGATCTGGTTTAACGCGACTCCACTTCCCCGGCGGCTACTGTCCCCGGTGTCCCCGGTTCGCCAGGGATAAGAGCCACCGGGGTAAGGAAGGGTCAGGCTGTCAATTCATGGGGACCTAACCCCTATAGGCGTGGCCGCACCGCTGGTGGCCTTGCGTCTCGGCAACCAGGAAGCGGGGACAACGGGGACACAGGCGCTCCACCGAGACTGGACCACTTCTGACCGATGTGGGACTACTTGCACCAGCACCCCGTTTCGTCAGCCAGAGCAGAGACTGACCGCCGTCGCCTGTGGCTTGGATGGAGGCAAGGAACGTTGGGTGCCGCGAGAGGGCCGCGACTGGACGTTGACATACAGCGCTTCAGCCGCTGTGGGATTGCCTGTTCACCTTCACGGTGTGAACCTGATGTGCTAGATACGCTCGGAACGAGTTGGGCGCGGTGCGGAAGTTACTTTAATGGGTGGAAGTGTTGCACCGGTGCAACTCACTCCCAGTTCGGGCTGGGCGAACAGCGGACGCTACGCCGAGGCACTCGGATACCACAATGCTTCGTCACCTTGAATGATCACGTCGATGGCCGGAAGCTCCGTCTGAAGGAACTCGGCCCACCTCTCCCGGATGCGCCTCTCCAAGTCAGCAGCATCCGTGTACTCATAATCCACTGCCGTAAGGAACGGCTTCTGGTAGACAGACCAGAACTTTGGATTGAACCGCTTGGGTGCCACCCCGAATGGCGGCGACTCGCGGCGAGCAATCTCCAACAGCCGATCCCGCACCTCCTCTTGTCCCTCCGGCACCGGCCCCGCACAGAGATGCAGAGTGGTGGCAGCCTCGGTGTATTCGGACTGGAATGCGAGGACCCGGTTGCCGCCGAAGTCCCAACCCAACCCCGACTTCAGGGTAGAGGCCCCGTCCCAGGCGACTGGAAGAAACGTCGTGTACTGCTTGCTCCCCTGGATGAGCCGAAGGCGGTTGTGGCACTGGACTGGCCCGCGCAGGAGGTCCCTGACGCCGGACTGTAAGTCGGGGCGGTGCTCAAAGATGAGGTCAAGCGCAACTTTGTGCTCTCGGTAAATCTCACGGCAAAGTTGTGCGATATCGGAGTCGCTCATAATATGCCTCCGCAGCATCTGGCGGTAGTGCTCAAGCACCATCCGCACGTCCGGCTGAATATTGGAAACTTCCGCCAGCACCTCATCCAGCACGGCGCACACGAGGCCGTAGTCCACGGCGATGAACTCATCCATTGATGGACGAGTGCCACCGGGGGAGAGAAACACCGGAAGAACCTGCCAGCCGGGATACCGCTCGCGAACCTTCTGAACATAGCGGTTGAGTTGGTCCGAGTGCTCGGCGCTGTCCACCTTGTTCTCGACCAGCACAAGGAGCCGCTCGGCCTCGACCTCGACCAACACGTCCACAAACTCCCACTCCCGGTGGACCACCGCTCGGTCAAGCGACAATCGCTCCGGGTCGGGGACGGAGGCCGCTACCAGGGATTCGCCCATCGCGTTCCCTAGCAATCGAAGAAATCGCCGAAGGAAAGAGTCTCCCAGACCGTGGGACTCACGCGGGTTAAGAAGATGGGCGAGGAGGTAGGAGTGGCGAACTTCCTGCCGGACCATGCCGACGGCCTCGAACAGGTTGAACTGGCCGACGCGGGCAGCGAGGCGTTCGAGGTCACCGCTGTCGCGTAGTGCGGTCAATGCGTCTTGTGGGACCTGCCTTGTCACAGCCCTGATGAAGTCTCTCCTGTCGTCCACGAAGTCGTTAGACCTGCAAATGCCAGGAATTAAGTGGAGCAGCCGGACGCCAATTACATTCACGCCGTGAACGTGATGCGGCTGTACTCGCGACAACCATTAGTCGTTCTCTAATGTGAAGCGCCTCGGCTTCGGCGCTTCAGCCCGCTTACGGTCTAGCCCTCTCGCGCTTCGCTTCTGATTGAACGCCATGACTTCGTCATACAACTTCGAAATACGTGCATCTCGCTGATCATCATCCAGGCTTGGGTCGATCTCGGAGCACCGGCCCTCCAATTCTCTCCATTCGTCGTACAGGTCGTTATCAAGCGCACCGTATCCGTGGTCAGTGGTCACTGCTGACTTGGTTCCTTGCACGATGCGTTTCAAATCGTAGAGTGTACGGTCCAACGGTCGAGTTCTCCTTATGGGGCGGGGGAGTGATGCCTCACGTGGACGAGAGTGGGACAGTTAACTGGTGTGCGGCGGCGAGGCCCGCCAGAGTCGCGCTGTGTGTGATCACGTCGTGGGGAATGAGGAGATAGTGCCAGGGCTTGCCCCCGTGTGCGAGTTCATGCGTCGTGGCGTGCTCGCACCATCGGACGGCGGCACGGGCTTTGGCCTGGACTTCGTCGTCCTGCATGTCGTCCCTCCGCTTCGGCTCGCAGAGGAACTTGGTATCCTTCGTCTCAACCACGAAGTCCGGCTCATACGCCTGGTCGAGGTGGTAGTAAATCTGGAACTGCCCTCTGGCGGGCTTGAACCACTTGATCACCTCGCCCGTATCTTCTAGCAGGATGGCGAACCGCCGCTCGGCGTCCGAATCGAACTTCTGCTCGGAGTACAAACAGCGAGCGAAGCCTCCGAAGAGCATGCCCCGGATGTACTGCCGCTCTTCCACCGGCTGGCGAAAGTTGCGGGCCGCTTCCCCTGCGGCGGCGGAGTAGGTGTTCGGGCGCAGGGTCTGGAAGCCCCGGCTCACCTTTACCTCGTACTCTGTGTCACTGGTCCAGACGTGCTGCTGCATTTGGGTGTGGACCAGCCGCACCAACTGCTGCTGATGGTGCGCCAGCACGTTCTCCACCGCTTCCGCGTCCGGCAAGTAGGATCGAAGGTGCTCGACCATCTGCCCCGCCAACTTGTAGAGAAGTTCGGCCTGTTCGTCGTAAGAAATATCGTCGAAGTCGACCAGGCCACTGACCAGGTAGTTCTCCAGCCGCTCTTCCCGGCTTGGAGCGCGTCCGGCGTCCAATCGCTCCCGAGTATTCGAGCCGAGATGGTGGATAAGGATTTGCCCTTCGACCGGCTGAAGTCGGACGCCCTTTACGTCGAGGTCGAAGTCGCGGAAACCGGTCGTCACTTCTCCCTTCGGCAGCACGACGATACGCGGGATATCAATTGACTGCTGGATGAATAGCTCGACCGCCTTCTCCACCACCTCTGGGAGTGCCGTCGCGTCGGACGTACCTTCCAGTTCGGCTTGACCGGAGTGGGCGGTCACGTAGGCGGCGCGGACCTCCGCCACCAGATCGTCCCGCACCTCGGGCAGTTTCAGGTCCGTCGAGCGGGGACGGGACTCGTGGCGCTTGATGGCCTCGTACGTGAGTTGGGCGATCTCCTGTTCCACAGGGGTCGGGAAGGATATCGTTTCCTGGCCGGTACCCGCCGCCTGGGAGAGCCGCTTGACGATCTCCGGCTCCACGACAACGGTTTCCTTCTTCTCCTTCGCCACGTCCTTCCCGATGATGACCACCTTGCGGATGATCGAGTTCGGGTCGTTGGCCTCGTCCACAATGGTCTGGAAGCGGTCGTGGGCGACGATGGTGAGGCGGTCCAGGGCAGAGACGCCGACCCGCTTGCCGTAGGGGAGACGCAGTCCGCGACCGATGGACTGCTCCACCAGGGTTCGGGAGTTGGCTACCCGGAGCGGAACGATGGTGTAGAGGTTCCGCACGTCCCATCCCTCTTTGAGCATGTTGACGTGGACGACGATCTCCGTCGGCTCCTCCGGGTTCTCGACCTTTAGAAGCCGCTCGACCGTCTCATCCGCTTCCTCGCCTCGCTGATTAGAGTGGACAGTGATGACCCGATCCCGATAGCGGCCCTCGAAGAAGTCATCCCCCTTGATGATCTCCACGAGTGCATTGGCGTGGTTCGTGTCACGCGCTACGATGAGCATGAATGGCTTGACGGGAGGCTGATTGTTCTGCCGGGCATACACCTCCAGTTCCACCTTCACGTCCTCGTGAATCTCTACGCCGTCCCGCAGCTTTAGCCGCTCCAACTGGTCTGGGGCGTATGTGTCTGGGTCGAAGTCCGCCCGCGTAGCAACCGCAGGCTCCTTTACGAACCCATCCATAATAGCGTTGGCGAGTCGGTAGCCATAGATGACGTTCTTGAACGGTTGTTGTCGCCCCTGAACTTCCAGGTAGGGAGTCGCGGTGACTTCCAATCCCAGAAGCGGTTTCAACTCGTTGATGGCCCGCACCCCCGCTGAAGCACGGTAGCGGTGCGACTCGTCCATCAGGAGCACCAGGTCTTCCAACCCCGCCAAGTAGTCGAAGTAGCTCTGACCGATGTACTCCGAGAGGCGCTTTATACGGGGCGATTTGCCACCGCGTACTTCCGAGTTGATCTTTGAGATGTTAAAGATGTTGATATGGACCTGGGACTCGATCCCGTAGTCCAGACGGCGCTGAAGCAACGCCTCGTCCCGGACACCGCGTCCGCTCTCATAGTTGTCGCCGGTGATGATTTCAGGTGGGTTGTTGGCGAACTCCGCAATGCCCTGGAGCACGTACTTCGGCGTGCCGGGAGTGAAGTCTGCGACCAGCTTGTTGTAGATAGTAAGGTTGGGAGCGAGGACGAAGAAGTGCCGGATGCGGTGGGCCAGGTGCAGGTAGGCGACGAATGCGCCCATCAACCGCGTCTTCCCGACGCCCGTGGCGAGCGCGAAACAAAGCGAGGGGAAGTCCCGTTCGAAATCTTCCACCGTTGGAAACTCCGAGCGGATGATATCTAGCGCCAGGTCCAGTTTTGGCTGCCTCTCCAGCCCAACGATCTCCGTCACGCGGGCGAGGATGCCGAGCGCATCCCTTTGCGGCTGGCGGAGGCTCAAGCGCCCGCTGATGGCATTAGTGTGTCGATCCATCACGCGTCCCCCTCAACTTCCAGCGGGAGCGTAGGTTCAACGGCAACGACCTTACGTGCGGGGCGTTTGCTTCTGTCGTTCCCCGCCACTCCTTCCCCTGCTAGGTCATCCGCATCTCCTGGAGGCGCGGCGGGAAGGCTTGCCACATTTAGGCTGTAATCATCCCGTCCCCACTCGCAACGATTGAGGACCGCATTTGGTATCTTCTTGATTGTTAGGTTCTCGAAGCCGTTCGACTTGCTCTGGAACGCGGCGCAGCATACCAGCAGAGTGCGACCCATACCCACCTCTTCGCTTAAGTGAGCGAGTTGCTCGTGAGTAAGGGTCTGGGTTGTAACATAGATAAAATCGTCTTCGCGCCTCCCGTGCTGCCAGAAATCCGTCTCACTGGGGACATATGTGAAGCCCATGTGCTTGCATACAGCCTCGGCCAACATCTCCGGGTTGTAATCACGGTTGATGATAAGGTTGCCCCAGCGGTCCCGCTGGAGTAGAGAGGGTGCAATGTAGAAATAACGGTAGCCGCCGCCGCCTTTCCAGCCCACGGCCTTGCTAATTCCGCTCTGATCACTACCATCAATCACCTTTCGCAGCCGGGGGATGATGTGCGTGTGACAATGTTCCCCCAATTCAACCATGATCCATCGGCGACCCATCTTGTGAGCTACAGCGCCCGTGGTGCCAGAACCGCCGAAGGAGTCGAGAACCCAATCACCTTCCCGCGTGGACAACTCCAGGAGTCTCTTGATAAGAGCTTCCGGCTTCTTCCCCTTTGGAAAGTTCACACCACCTTCGTTATGCAGGTTGTTTGAAAGAAGGTCGTCCCAGATGGTCGTTAACGGCTCGCCCGACACATAGCTGCCATCAATCATCTTCAGTTTGTCAGAATAGAATAGGATGCGTTGACCTCCCGTCAGATATAGATCGGGATGCCCTTCGCGTTCGAGCCGCATAATCTCGGTTGCACGAATTCGCGATTGATCAATGAGTTCTCGGGCAGCGGCACTTACTCCGTCGTAACTAGGCTGGGCAAGACGTATTACACTATCGGAATTTGCGAGCACGAAGTCATCAACCTTCTCTTGGTACCCTGGCATTCGCCTAGCCTCGCGATCCGCTAGACCCAACGAGGCAGCGACTGCCTTTGCCAGAGATGTAAACTTCCAAAGGTAATAATCTTCGTGTCGATTCACGATAAACTGTGTATATCTCGTGTCACGATCCCTGGCGGTATACACACGATTGCAGTCCCACGACTCCTTATCTCTTGCGTAAATCAGAATAAAATTCGACGTACTCACACATCCGGGATTTATAGACTTATGACCGGTAGCTGATCCTTGTTTAAACGTGATGACGGAAACTCGATTGTCCCTGCCGAATATCTCATCCATAAGCACAATTAGATATCCAAGTTCATTATCGTCGATATGAACGAATATCGAACCATCGAGTGTCAGAAGCCGCCGCAGAATCTCAATACGATCCCGCATGAGGCTTAACCAAATCGAGTGCTCCAGACCATCTTCATAATTCGTGAGTGCCTGGCCCGTATTGAATGGCGGATCAATGTATATGGATTTGATTCGCCCGGTAAACTCCTGTTCCAGTGCCTTTAGAGCCAGAAGGTTGTCTCCGAAGATCAACCGGTTATCGAACAAGTCCCCCTTGGTGACGTGCGCTTCCGCGTGGTAAGAATGGTCCAGGTCTTCCAATAAGATGCGCGGCTCTAGACGAGGGCGGTTTTCCTTCCCGATCCAGGTGAGTTCCAGCTTCTGTCGATTTCCCACGGGGTGTCCCTTCCGTTACCTAACTTGTGCCGGTTCCAAGCGCGTTTTGCTGCACGGACACTCGAAGTGAGTGCCTTTGTTACGTTCTGGTAGATTTCCGCAATTGAAGCACACCAGAGTAGTTACAAGATTAAGAGTTTCTCGACCAAGTTCCCGAACCTCGGAATCACTTACATTTCCACCTTGCGAACCGAAATGGCAACCAACTTTATTTCGGATAAATGTCATAGCTTTGATCGCATCGAGTGTTTCCTTTATCATCAATTCCTCTACTTCCGGCGGCTCTATGAGATTCCCTTCCCCGTCGAATTTAGGGCGCTTGACCTTCACTTTTTTCGCGACTGCTGTGACCGCCCCTGTTAAATCCGAAAGGGTGTACTCATTAGCATCCGTGCGCGGGACCGAGCAACGATAGAGCAGCGCCAGTCGGTCCAAAGCTGCTTCCAACAGGATACCGGCTTTCGATGCAACGCTCTGACGATCAAAAGGCAGCGACGCCATTTTGCCTTTCAACTCTTCGACCGCCAACTTGCTCTTGTAGATTTGGATTCCATGATCCAATGTCCACTCGGCCAATTCAATAAACTCGATCTTCTGCGCCGGTCCGCTTACGACGCTGTAACGATCTCTCCAATAGCGATAATGGGTCGTAATAATGATCTGGTCAAAGTTTTTAGATTCGTCAGTAAGCAAATCCATTATCCTTGACAGATGGGCATGATCGACGGAGGTAAATACGTCGTCGAGAACCACGATGTTTACGCCATACCGCTTCGCAAGGGCGAGGAAGAGACAGAACCCGTAGGTATCTAAATGCGACTCGCTGAAATATACTTGAGGTGGGACGTCAGCGTGACCTTGGAAGTGTGCGTCATCAAGCAGTGACGCTCTGCCTTCAAGCCTAAACCCGGAAAGCCAAAGTGCTTCGTTTGGATGGATCAGTCCATAGAGGCGTTTACATTCATCCGCTATATCATCAAGTACACTCTGCGTGAATGCTACGCGTATTTGGCGGACAGTTTTCAGAGCCTGATCCAGACGCTCGTGAACTGCATTCAGCTCAACGATGTTCTCATCACTTTTCTGAATGCGAGCATACTGCGGCTTGATGAGGTTATACTGCGCCGCATCCTTCTGGGCATCGTCTCCCGACTGTTTCAGTCGGGGCTTCTCTCCAACTATCACTTCCAGTAATGTGTGCGCTTCCGCAAGAAACAAAGGATCAGCAACATGGGCGGCTATCAGCGCAGGAAAGTCGCTCCATTCAATGGATAGCAGGTCGGGAAAGCTTGTCGAAAGAGCCTTCGCTTCTGCTGCCAGAGATTTCGCCACTTCAATCCAGGCTCGCTGCGAGCGCGTACTTTCGACCGAGGCAGCATTGCGGCACTGGACTGCATCAAAATGTCGCTGGAGTAGATCGAGCATCTCTCCGAGAGCATTGATCCTAATGTCTATCTGCCCACGAAGCCCCGCTATATCAATCGGCTGACTACAAGCGGGACATTCCGCAGAAGTGTCCTGCGGCGCGATGAGTGCTTTGACCTGCTGTAGGAACTGAAGCATCCGACTCGCTTCACCACTGTCCGCACCACTCTGTGCAAGTCTCCTCGTACAAGCTATGACCTCCTGGTCGCAGACCGCAACAGCTTCGGCGGCGTCATTCCAGTTGTTGTATGTAGTTTGTGCCCTTTGGACGATCTGCAGGAGTTTTTCGATTAGTGCTGCCTTCCGTTGCGTCTCGGTGAAGTCAGCACTCACCTTCGCTCTCGCCCAGCTTTGTGGGGTGGCGTCGATCCCGCCGGGCTGACCCTCGCTCTGCCAAATCTCGGTTAAGGCGTCGTCAGCGTCTTGCTTGCTTTTAATGGCATCGTCAAGACGTTTGTTCGCCGAGCGAGCAGCAAGATTAAGGGTTCTTTCACACTCTTCAATCTGCTGTACGTCGATGAACCGCTTGAGTTCCTCGAAACGCTCTGCAGGTCGAGCTTCAATCAGCCGCAGCAGGCGCTTTCGGCGCAGCACGTGGGCTACTGGTGGGGAAGACGGCCCGGATATGACCGGCTCCCGCCCGGCGTGACTCCCTTCCCATTTCTGGCCTCCGCATGTAATCTCGACGGCTATGCTGCTAGAAGCCTGTCCGATGGAAGCAAGATGTTTACCCGGAGTCTTGGTCCTCCCATCAAGCGATCCAGCAGTGCGATTAAGAATAAGGTCAATGGAGTCGATAAGTGTGGTCTTTCCGGTACCATTCTCCCCAAAGATCATCACCACCACCTTCCCACTCGCGAAGGTCAGTTCTGTTGGTTTTGTGGCCCCCCTAAAGTGGTGAAGGCTTATTTTCTCGATGGCCTTACTCATTCGCACCCTCTGTATCCGTCTTCGGCAACGCCTCTTCGATTAGGAAACTCCAGTCCTCTTCCTTTAGTGTTCCGGCAGCAAGTTTTTGGCGCACCTGCTCAACCTTTCCATCCAAGATCAGACCTTCCCCACCGAGTGCAGCAGCGATGATTGCCGCAAGTTCCTCATTGGGAGGAAGTGGTGGGACTGTATTGGGAGTAGAACTTGCTTCCGACACGTGTGTCTCCTCGTCGAGCGTCTTACTGAACGTTCCAACGAATCAGGAACAACTCCGTCATCTCGACTTCCTGTTCCATTTGGGCTTCTACCTGGGCGATAAGAGCTTCCTTCTGCGCGTCAATAGTATCCTGGGCTTCATAGAGTTGGCGGCGCTTCCTGCTCCGCAAGGTTTCCAAGTCCTTAATCGTGCGATGAAGGGTGAGTTTGGATTGGAGGTCAGGTGCTCGCTGCGCTTCACGTCGTGTGGTCTTGATCTGGATATCCAGGTCCTTCAATTCCATCTCCAGGCCATGCTTGAGATCGTCGGCCCATCGGTCAAGCTTCTCTATCTCCTCTTCAAAGAAGCGTGCGTTCCGTTGCTGGATTTCGTGTAAAGCCTGCGCCCGAAGATCAGCTACTCTATGGGAAAGAGCACTAGCTGCCTCTGGGGAAGGGGGCGCAGTCTCGCACGACTGACCGCTCACGCGAAAGAGCCGCTCACAGGCGTCAGCGTGGACGACAGTGCCCGAATCATCTACCCCGGCAAACAGTAGACGATCTTCATCGTCAAGTGACCGGACGGTCAGCCGATTGAGGGAGAGCCATCCACTTGATCCCTGGAGTTCACGGACCAGTCCAATACTCCCCGGATGTGTGGAGTAGGAAAAGTTTACTTGGGCACAAGGAAGATGGCGGTCTTTTGCCTGGTCCAGCGCAGCTTGGGCCAGAGGGTGCCCGAGCCGGTAAGGCTCTCCCACGCCGTCCTGACGCGCTCGTGTGACGAGGTGATACCGGCCAGGATGCACGTCGGAAGGCCATCCCTCGGGGGTTTGAAAGAGGGTAAACTCTCGCCGTTCCTCATCAAACTCGGCAACACCTTGGAGTTCGTGCCGTGTGAGGTTCCAGAAGCAGGACTCCATCCGGTTCAAGTAGTCCCGGCTCACCTGAAGATTCACTCGGAGCCGTTCGTGGACTTCCTCATCGAAGTGCTCTAACAGGGCGGAGCGCGTCTCCTCCAGGCGAGCACTTATCTGTTCTTCCAATTCGCGCTGCAGAGAGTTGAACGCCAGGTCGATCTCCTCTGGTGACCGGCACTCCTGGTAGATGCCAGCGATGCGACTCTCGAAATCCACCCCGGACTCTAAAGCGCCAAGCACCTCGTCCGACGACCCGAAGATACCGTCGAACAACTGGAATTTCTGGGACAGCAACTCAAAGACGCGCTGGTCGGCGGCGTTCCCCCGGTTGAGGAAGTTAATAACTACTACATCGTGTTTTTGGCCGTAACGGTGGCAACGTCCGATCCGTTGCTCGATCCGTTGTGGATTCCACGGTAGGTCGTAGTTGACGACAAGGGAGCAGAACTGGAGATTGACGCCCTCGGCAGCAGCTTCGGTAGCGATCATGATCTCCGCTTTGTCCCGGAAATACTCCACCAGCGCGGCACGGAGGTCGACGGTCTTGTTTCCCGTCACCACCGGCTCTCCCCGGTGGCTCTCAACCCAATCGCGGTAGATCGCCCCAGACCGGTCATCCCCATTGGTGCCGTTGATGGTCAGAATTTGCCCGTCATATCCATTTCCGCTCAAGAGTTCCAAAAGGTAGGTCTGGGTGCGGCGCGACTCGGTAAAGATAACTGCTTTCCGCCGAGCACCAAGCTCGGCCAGCTTGTTGAAACCCTGACCGAGGGCTAGGAGAAGCGCCTCGCCTTTGGCATTGACAGAGATTGAACCTGCAAGATCACCAAATGCCGTAAGGTCCCTTATCTCCGAAGCGACGGAGGCGTCCATTGGCATTTCTGGGCCAGAGTCTGTCTCACCCGCGTCATCCGGCCACTCTTCGGCTACTTCCCGAAGCGTCTCGAAGTCCTCCTCCATAGTGCTGAAGTTCAGCTTGAGTTGTTGTTCCTTCAGGCGGTTGGCTAGAGAGGCGAACGTTCCCGCAATCGCAAAGGTCGAGGATGCCAGTAGTTTTCGCAGGACGAGTGTCATCAGCTTCCGCTGTGCCACCGGAAGAGCATTAAGCGTCTCTCGCTGGAGGTAGGAAGTCACCAGGTCGTAGAGCGACTGCTCCTCTTGCGTCGGCGTGAAATCCTGCGTCAGGGGGATGCGGCGCGTAAAGCGGACGTATTCGGTGACCTGACGCCGCAGGGTCCTCTGGCAGATTGGCCGGAGTCGTTGCCGCAACTCGTCAAGCTGACGCTCTTCCATCGGCCCCCGCATGTAGCGAGCACGGAAGGCCCCAATGTCTCCGAAGATATGCTCGTCTAGAAAGCTAACGAGGCCGTATAGCTCCAGCAGGCTGTTCTGGAGAGGCGTGGCCGTCAGGAGCAGCTTGGGCCTGCCGGTGATGGCTTGCTTGATGCCGGTTGCGACCTTGTTTCCTGACTTCCACACGTTGCGTAGGCGATGGGCCTCATCAACCACTACGAGGTCCCACGGCACCGCCGCGAACTCCGCCTCGCGGGCGCGGACGAATTGATAGGAGCAGATCAGGGCGCAGTTCGGAACCAGGAGTGGGCTGTGTGGATTAGAGCGGCGTCGGGTGTTGTATTCCCGCGTGTCCATCACAAATGAAGGGATGTAGAACTTCTCATCAAGTTCCTGCGCCCACTGTTTGCGAAGGATCGTCGGAGCGATGATGAGGATTCGACGCTTGTGCTCGGCCCAAAGCTGACTGATTATCAGGCCCGCCTCGATGGTTTTGCCCAGCCCTACTTCGTCGGCAAGCAACGCACCCCGTGAGAGAGGCGAGCGGAAGGCAAACAGAGCCGCGTCAAGCTGGTGCGGGTTGAGATCGACCCGTGCGCTCACCAACGATGCTCCCAGCTTCTCGATGCTGTTGGATGCGCTCCGCCTGACAAGTTCGTGTGCGAAGTACAGGCTGTGGTAAGGGGTGCTCACTCCGGGGAAACCTCGTGCATCTAACAGTGACCTGGCTGGCCTCTGTGGCAGCAATGGTGACGAACCACATCTAGGTTCGACACTCATACCCGAGCGACCTGCGAACAAACGTTTGCATACCTTGACACGTAGACGGCACGAGACGTCTAGCACCGTGAGTACGGAGCGTTAGGAGCGCCTCCCTGACGGTAGGGTAGGCGCTCCTTCAGGCAGTCGCGATCAAGGGGTGAGGCGACCCAACTGCGTTAGGATCATTGAAGGCGAAAGGCTAATCATGCCGCCCACTTGGATGAGCCGCCACTCTATCCGACTTTGTGGTAACTGTAGCTGCTCTTGATATTCTGATGAAAGTACGTTCCTTTGGAACTGGCGCTCATCAAACCCTGATGCACCCCCGGCGGCACCGCAGTGTACTGGTACACGCCGCCGCTGTGGAACTCGATCTCTAGGACACTACGATCAGGATCGTAGCCTACAGATCGTAGATTACTCGAACTCACTGGCTGTCGATTCATTTAGATTCCTTCGACACCCTGATCTTCAACCTCTGTCAGGTGTGATTGCACCGGATACCTAGCTGGCATCCGCTACTCATCTAGTTCTCCATTCAACGCCACTTTTCCTACCAGGGCAGTTGCGGAAGAATTTGACCCCACCTATGCTCCGTCCGAGGCTTCTCGGGGGGAAGCTTGGACCACTCAATGGCTCGGAACATGCATCCTGGGGAGGAGACGTTGAGTCAAGCGGCAGAAGGATTGTTGGACCTGATCCAGATTACTGCTAGGAGGCAAAACATGGGGAGCCACGACCTATATGGTAAGGCTGTGCTCCGGGAAGCCGCAGGCTCCGCGTTCCGCGACTCGGGATCGACAGTCAGTGTGTCGTACGGGACCATAGGCGGAGCAACCATCGACGGCGTGGTAGGAAACAGTATCGCCGTAGAGATCGAGTCGCGAGTCTCGAAGCAGGTTAGGGGAGCCGTTCTCGACTTAATTTGTCACAATTACCCGAAGAAGCTATTGGTGCTTCTCCCGGTTCACATGTCGAATCCAGCACTCTGTGCTGACCAGTGCCGGAACATTCTCGGGCGCTTCGTGCAATCACAGAATTTCCGTGTCGTCGTCCTCACCGGTAGCGGCACGTTCGATGCACGCCAGGCGGACTTGCAATTGGTAAGCACCGCACTCGCTCAACTCGGCTACGAAGCAACCCCGTAGCTTCTCTTTCGCCTGCCTCTCTCGGAGAGCAGTCCTCTACGGCTCGCTCGGTTTACATCCGGTGCCGATCTAATCCTCGTGCAGGGACGGACCGGACGCAACCATCACCTCGCTTCTGGCACTTTGGCCGTGTGGCCGAATAGCTGGGATCGAGGGTGGGATGATGTGGGTCGGAAGTTTTCGAAAAAATCCAGCTAGGGCATGGAAGCTATTATCCCCCTACTAGGGGGACCCGAATCGGCCCCATACAGGCACAATTGGGGGGTAGAAGTTCCGCATCCGTCCCGCTCATTACCAAGTCGATCAGCCTTGCATCGGGCAGGGCACGGCTCCTGTTTTCGCCGACGGTTAGGTTACCCGAGCGCCGCCTTCAACACCAAAGGGTCATGATTCGGCGATGTGGGTCTAGCGCGACTTTACTTCCCCGGCGGCTACTGTCCCTAGTGTCCACGATTCGACAGGGGTAAGAGCCGCCTGGACAATGAAGTGTCAGGCTGCCAGTTGATGGAAGCCCGGACCTCGACGCCTGGCCGCACCGCTGATTGTCCTACGTACCTCCCACCTCATGGAAAAGTGGCGGGGACAACGGGGACATTGGGGACCACCGTGGCTGGACCACCCCAGACCGCTGCGGGGTCAACCCTTTCCCGCTCGACGCGAAATTGACCAACAACTCCTCCAGCCCATCCTTACTATTGAGCCTGGAGGTAGGTTGATCATGTTCGATATTGATGTTTCAGAGGACGTGTACGAGTTTGCACGGTGTCTGGTTGCCAAACACAACCTGGGTCACCGGGGCCGGGTAGATGGTGGTCAAGAGCAACAGTTGACCGGCCTGATCGGCCAGACGGTAATCCACGACCTCTTCAGCGTGCAGCGCCCGCGCTTTGGGGCAAGCGCCGACAGCGGAGTGGACTTCGTGTTTGCGGGCCTTCGCTTGGATGTGAAGACCACGGGGCGGAACGTGCGCCCACAGCCGCATTACGTCAGCAGCCTCTTCCAGGTGCAGGCGCGTTCCTTCTCCCAGGTTCTGCTCTTTTGCAGCTTGAACAAGCCGCAGCGGGTCCTCACCGTTTGCGGCTGGATCAGCAAAGACGAGTTTCTGAAGAGCGCAACACTCTATCCCCGTGGAACGCAACGGGAGCGTGTGGACGGCACAAGCTTCGTGACGAAGGCCAGCCAGTACGAAATCGAGAACCGCCACCTGCACAGCCCGGCCAGTGGAGCAGAACTGAAGGCAGCCCTGAAGCGCGAAGGGGCTTCCCGCCGCCTGGCAGGGAAAACCCCACAACCTCTGCAAGCTCGGTGAGAGAGCTATGTGCGTTGCCCGGCTGGTTTTTGTTTCCGACAGTGGATGCGCTTTGCCTTACGGTCTAGAAGGAGCAGTAAAGGAGGTTGACGGCTCTTCGAGGCAGCGGTAAAGTACTTGTGTCCGTGCCCTGGCGGGTTTGAACACTACTCCGGCCCTCCCGAGGGGTTGAGCAGGTTGTTCTAACCTTTCCGGGACGGAATATGACCCCAGATTCAGGTTCAAACCTAGCGTAACCGATGGTTAGAGCACGCGGTTCATACCCGCGTTGTCGAGAGTTCGAGTCTCTCCTCCGCTACTTCTGAACGGCCTCGATGCGGTCCGGTGAGTTCATCCACCAAACCGCATGGGGGCCGTTTTGCATTCACCGGTCCTTCCGCTTCGTCTCGGCGGATCGCTCCCGGAACTCTTGCCTGCCCGGCGTGCGTAACGAGGCTTGACTTGGCTTCAGCCTTCCTCGTACGATGCACC
>Ga0255338_1001461_pt1 | contig 44512 bp, 48 predicted proteins | sample MeOH1_35cm_T4_19_FD_203715 | JGI IMG/M metagenome (GOLD analysis project Ga0255338, IMG submission 203715) | Sandy soil microbial communities from University of British Columbia, Vancouver, Canada - MeOH1_35cm_T4_195 | ecosystem: Engineered > Artificial ecosystem > Sand microcosm > Unclassified ... | reverse complement strand
CCTGCAGAACCCCGCCAACAAGCGCGAGATCCTGGCCGACGCCAAGCTCAAGCCCGTGTTCGACGGCAAGGACAAGGTCAGCATGTTCGAGATGAACAAGCACCTTGCGAAGCACCTGAAGTAGGACGTGCGCGACGCCTCCGTGCGTCGCGGCCTATGGAAGAAACACAGGGACCTCGCGGGCTTTGCGCCTTGCGAGGTCTCTTCACATTCGAGCCCCTGTTCCCTTTCGGGGCCTGAGCCTACATAAGGGCGGCCCTCGGAAACGAGGCCTCTGATCCCATGCCACGGACCGCTTCGTGACCTCTCCAAACCGAGCCATCATCCTCGCCGCGGGGCAGGGCAAGCGCCTGCTGCCGCTCACCGAGGCGCGTCCGAAGTGTCTCATCGAGCTTTCAGGCCGCTCGCTGCTGGCTTGGCAGCTGCTGCGCCTGCAGGCCGCCGGCGTGCAGGAAGCGGTGATCGTCACCGGTTTCCGCGCCGACGCCGTTGAGGCCGAGGTGGCCGCGCTCAAGCTCGACATGCCCGTGCGGCTGGCCTTCAACCCGTTCTATACGGTGTCCGACAACACCGCCTCGTGCTGGATCGTGCGCCATGAGTTCGACCGCGAGGTCTTGGTGCTGAATGGCGACACCCTGTTCGGCGAGGGGGTGGCCGAGCGCCTGCTGGCCGCGCCGCCGGCCGAGATCACCGTCACCATCGACCGCAAGCCGGCCTATGACGCCGACGACATGAAGGTCCTGACCGAGGCCGGCCGCCTGGTGGCGATCGGCAAGACCATCGAAGCCTACGACGCCGAGTCGATCGGCTTCCTGCGCTTCTCGGCGCAGGGCGCCGCCAAGTTCGCCGCCGGCGTCGAGAAGGTGCTGCAGACGCCCGAGGGCCTGCGCCGCTGGTATCTCTCGGTCATCGACGAGCTGGCCCGCTCGGGGGTCGATGTGAAAGTCGCCTCCATCGAGGGACTCGAGTGGGGCGAGATGGACTTCCCGCAGGATGTGGAGAACCTGAACCGGCTCTCCGCGGGCTGGATCGCGCCTCAAGCTGGGTGACGCCCAATTGAGCGGCGGTTTCGCCTAAATATTGGGCGCCTGGCGTCCCGCGCAGGCGCCTTGGCCGCCGGCTGTTGCGCCGACAACACCTTTGAAAGATTCTCAACCATAACGCTGTCCCATCAGGCGCCCGCGGGGGGCGTCCGACGTGCGGCAGAGGTTCCGTTGTCCGACACCGACGAGGCCCTGGTCCCGGAGCGTATCCTAGAGCTCTCCGGGCGTCTTTCCACGGCTGCGGCCACCAGCATCGCCGAGATCGCGCGCATCAACCGCGAGGCGAAGATGCTGGCCATCAACGCCTTGATCACCGCGGCGCGGGCCGGTGAGGCGGGGCGGGGGTTCTCGGTCGTCGCCGAGGAGTTCCGACAGATCTCGTCGCGCATCGACGAAGTGACGGCCGACCTGGAGAGCCAGGTCCAGGGCGACCTGAAGGAGCTTTCCGCCGTCGGCGCCGCGATCCTCGGCCACCTGCGGGGCCAGCGGCTGGCCGACCTGGCGCTGAACGCCATCGAGATCATCGACCGCAATCTCTACGAACGGACCTGCGACGTCCGCTGGTGGGCCACGGACTCCGCGGTGGTCGATTGTGCGACGGCGGCCACGGACGCGGCGGCGGCGCACGCCAGCGGCCGTCTGAAGGTTATCCTCGACGCCTACACCGTCTACCTCGACCTCTGGATCTGCGACGGGCAAGGCCGGGTGATCGCCACGGGCCGGCCCGAGCGTTATCCGCGCGTCATCGGCAGTTCGGTGGCGAGCGCGACGTGGTTCCGCGACGCCAAGGCCACGGCCTCCGGCCAGGACTTCGTCGCCTGCGACGTGGAGCGGGTCGCGCTGCTCAACGATGCGCCCGTCGCAACCTATGCCGCCGCGATCCGCCGGGATGGCGCAGCGACCGGCGAGGTCGTGGGCGTGCTGGGCATCCACTTCGACTGGCAGCCCCAGGCCCATGCGGTGGTCGATGGCGTGCGTCTCACGGAAGAGGAGCAAGGCCGTTCGCGGGTCCTGCTGCTGGACCGGACCGGCCGGGTGCTGGCCGCGTCGGACCGCCAGGGTGAACTGACCGACCGCTTCACCCTGCCGGCCAGCGCTGCGGGCATGGGCAGCTATGCCGAGCAGGGCGTGACCGTGGGCTATGCGCTGACCCCAGGCTACGAGACCTACGAGGGGCTGGGCTGGTACGGCTGTATCGTCCAGGAGGAGCGCCGGACGCAGGCGTCGTCCCAGCGCGCGGACGCCGCCTAACCGGCCACGATCTGCCGGACCAGGTCCAGGTCGGCGGGCTTGTCCACGTCCACCGAGGCCAGGCCGTAGGGCGTCTCGACGATGGCGGCGCGGACGCCCGCCAGCGCGCCCAACCTAGCCGCGGCGTCGCGTAGGCCCAGGCGCCGGGTGATGTAGCGCAGCAGCATGCGCGGCCCCAGAATCTGGGCCATCTTCCACGGCCGCTTGCGCTCGGCCTCCACGCGCCGCCAGAGGTCGATGACGCCCAGCGCGCGATCGTTGGCCAGGTAGAAGAGGTTGCAGCCCGACCAGTCGCCGTCCGCCAGCTTCAGCCAGGTGCGTTTCGTGCCCGGCGCGGCGGCCTCCACTGTGGCCCGGGCGGCCACCAGGACCGTGACGTCCGCATCGGCGGGGGTGTCGGCCAGGAAGCGGGCGACCCACTCGGGCTGGAGCAGGGCGTGGTCGGCGGTGGTGACCACCAGGGGCGTTCCCAGCCGCTCGGCGCCGGCGCGCACGCTGAGGCTGGGCCCCGTGGCCTCGTCCAGCGCCTCGACGCCCAGGCGGACGATCTCGGCCCGCACCTCGGGATGGCTGGAGATCACTGCGATCCGCGTCGCGCCGGCGGCCCTCAGCGCGCCCACCACGCGGGCCAGCAGGGTCTCACCGCCCAGTCGGATCAGCGCCTTGTGGGCCGCTCCGCCATAGGCCGCGACCGGGTCCACGCCGCCGCGTGAGCCCGCCAGCACCAGGGCCTGGAAGCCGCTCACCCCAGCGCCTTCTCGTAGAGGCGATAGGTCTTGTAGACCTTGGCGCCTCCAGCGTCGCAGATGCGCCGCATGGCGACGTTGTCCTCGAGGATCCACGACAGCTCGTAGCGTTCGTAGCCCAGCTTGCGGGCCGCCTGCGCCACCGCGTCGATCAGGTGGAAGGGCAGGAGCTGGCCGCGCAGGGTGTTGGCGAACTTGCGCTTCACGCCCATCAGCGGCACCCGGCCGGTCTTCGGCCCCTTCACCTTCAGCCGCCAGAGCAGCTTGAGGAAGCCGAACGGGAACAGCTTGCCCTTCAGGTCGGCGATCGCCTCGTTGATGTTGGGCAGCAGGATCATGAAGCCCGCCGGCTCTCCGTCGATCTCCGCGAACCAGGCCAGGCGGGCGTCGATCAGCAGACTGAGCGTCGTGGCCAGCGCCTTGGTCTCGGCCGCGGTGGTGGGCGTGAAGCCCCAGTTGTCCGACCAGGCGTCGTTGAGGATGCCGGTGAGGGTCGTGACCTCCTCGTCCAGGCGTTTCATCTCCAGCGTCCTGAGCGTCACGCCCTCGGGCAAGCCCTTGCGGATCCGGCGCAGGATCGGGTCGGGCAGGTCGTCGGTCACGCTGCAGGAGTAGGCGAAGATATCCTTGGCCCTGGCGTAGCCAGCGTCCTCGATGCGGCCCGGCGTGTAAGGCGGGTCGTGGCTCATCATGAACATCGGCGGGGTGTCGTGCCCCTCGACCAGCAGGCCTACCTCTTCGTTGGTGGAGAGGTTCACCGGGCCGATGGCGGTGGTGCGGCCCTTGGCCGTGAGCCAGGCCTCGGCCGTGGCGAAGAGGGCGGAAAACACCTCCGGGTCGTCCTCGGCGGCGATCATGCCGAAATGACCGACGCCCGCCTGAGTCTGCGGGTTCAGGTGGTCGATCTGGGCGCTGATCCGGCCGACGTCGCGGCCGTCCTTCACCGCCAGCCAGAACTGCACGTCGGCGTGCTCGAAGAACGGATTGCCCTTGGCCGTGAGCGACTCGCCGCGTTCCAGCATCAGGGGCGCGATATAGTTCGGGTCGCGCGCGCCCAGGCGCATGGGCACGCGGATGAACCGGTCCAGCTCCGCTTTCGAGCGGACCGGAATGACGTCGACGCCCCCCAAGGCGGTCATCCTTCCAGGTTGAGCAACAAGGTGACCCCGAGGGCGGAGAACATCGCCGGCGCCGCCCAGGCGGCCAGGATCGGCGGCACCGCGCCGTTCTCGCCCAGGGCCGTGAACGCACCGTCGAACACCAGGTACAGCAGCCCGGCCGCCATGCACTGGATGATCAGGGTCGCCCCGCCGCCCCGGAAGTTGGCCAGGGCGGCCGGCGCGGCCAGCAGCAGCATCACCAGGCAGGATACCGGTGCGGCCCAGGCCCGCTGCAGCTGGGTGTCGTAGAAGGTGCGCGGGCGTACCGAGAGGCCGCCCGCGAGCGCCCGGCTGGCCTCCGCCGGCGTCACCGAGGTCTGGCCTTGGGCCAAGGTGCGCACGTCGCTGGGGCGCAGGTTCTGGGTCCAGTCCATCGAGCGCGCCTGGCCCTCGGTCACGCTGGCGGTTCCCAGCGTCTCGAAGCGCGGTTCGATCAGCCGCCAGCGCTCGTTCTCGAAGACCGCCGCCTGGGCGCTGGTCCGCTGGACGAGCCGGCCAGCTTGGTCTCGGCGGTAGATGGTCACCTTCTCGAGGCTGCGGCCGTCGGGATCGCGTGGCACGGCGACCACGAGCTCGTCGCCGACGCGGAAGGTCACCGGATCGACAGCCTTGGACGGGTCCTTGAGCGCGGTGGCCTGCCACCAGTCGGAGAGGGCGTTGTCCGTGCGGGGCGCGATCTGCATGCCGATGGCGAGCTGGACCAGCGTCAGGACCAGGGCGGCTGGGATCGCCATCAGGGTCAGGCGATAGGCCGAGACGCCCGTGGACCGCATCGCCGTCACCGCGCTGTCGCCCGCCAGCTTGCCGAAGGCGAACAGCGCCCCCGCCAGCACCGCCAGCGGCGCGGCCTGCTCGACCAGCCGGGGCAGGCGCAGCAGGGCGTAGTAGCCGACGCCGCCCGCGCCCAGATTGCGATCCAGGATGTCGTTGGTGACTTCCAGCAAGTCGAGGATTTGCAGGATGCCCACCAGCACCAGCAGCGCGATGAGGATCCGCGACCCCATGAGCTTCAGGAGGTAGCCGCTCAGCGTCATGCGGGCGCTCCGGCGGCCTTCTTCTTCATCCGCATCCGGGCCATGGCGGCGCTGAGGTGCTCCATGAGCTGACCGATCGGGGTCTCGCCGGGCCGCTTGCGGCTGGTGATGAAGACGGTGGCGGCGATCGCGGCGAAGACCAGGAACGGCCCGCCGACCGCCATTTCCGGGGATACGCGGCCCTTTTCGGCCAGACCCTGGCCTAGCTGCACCATGTGGTGGAAGGCCAGCAGCAGCAGCCCGCCGACAAGCGCGCCGGGCGCCCGGCCGCTGCGCTTGGCGGCCAGGCCCAGGGGCACCGCCAGCAACGGCAACAGCGGCAGCGAGAGAGCCCGGGCCAGGCGACCGTAGAGCTCGGCCTTCAAGGTCTCCTTGGGGATCGTGGATCGGCCGCTGTGCGCCTGGTTCCACAGTTCGAACAGGGTCAGCTCGCGCTCGTCGCCGCCGCGGTTGCGCAGCAGCTTCGCCGGTCCCGTCATCGGCAGCTGCATGGTGAAGGTCTTGAAGCTCAGGATCTCGGGCCGGCCCTGGTCGTTGAAGCGCAGCTGCTGGCCGTTCTGGAGCTCCAGGCGGACGTTCTGGCCATCGTTGGTGCGGCGCACCTCGGCCATCTGGGCGGTGGTGATCTCCTCGCGTCCCTTGTCCGTGATCCGACGGATGAAGATGCGGCTGAGCTGCTGGCCGGCCGCGTCCGCCTCGTCGGTGGTCATCGTCAGGTTCCTGGACGGCGACAGGATGGTCTCGGCGGGGACCAGGCCGTTCCAGCCGGCGTTCTGGGCCGTGTGCAGCACCGCGCGGTACGCATAGCGGCTGTAGGGCTGCAGGAAGCCGAAGACCAGCAGGCTGACGGCGGTCAGCGCCGCGGCCAGGCACAGGTAGGGCGCCGCCAGCCGGGTGAGCGAGACGCCGGCGGCCAGCAGGGCGTCCACCTCGGACGACTGGTTCATCCGGTTCACCACCACCACCAGGGCCAGGAAGAAGGCGGCCGGCAGGGTCAGGCCCAGGTAGTGGGGGACTAGGTTCACCGCGAGCTGGGCCACGAAGCCGAAGCGGTCGCTGGAGGCCGACAACATGTCGAGCAGGCGCAGGATCCGCTCCAGCAGGAGCGCGATCAGGGTCACGCCCATCGCTCCCAGCATCGGCCAGAAGGCCAGGCGGAGCAGGTAGCGGTCGATGAGACTCAAAAGGTCCCCCGGAAAGCGGCGGTCATCATCGCCAGCGGCCGGCGAAGTCGGCGGCGAGCGCCGCTGCCTCCTCCTCGCTCAGCGCGACGTGCGACGCAAGCGCTGGCGGTCCTGGCCAGCCCGCGTCCTTGAACACGTGGACGCCGTATTCCCGCTCACCGTCGTAGCGCGGCAGGACATGGAAATGGACGTCGGGATCGACCATCATCAGCATCAGGTAGTTGATGCGCTCGTAGGCCACAGTATGGCGAAGCAGCGCCTCGATGCCGTCGATGGCGGGCTTCATGTCGGCGAACGCGGCGGGCGACAGGTCGGAGAACGCCGTCGCCTCTTCCTTGCAGACCAGGACCAACGCGCCGAAGGTCGGCTGTTGCGGCCGCATAAGGACCAGCCAATGCTCCGTCTCTGCGACCAAGGTGCGCGGGTAGCCGAACTTGCGGGCTGTGGCGTTCGTCACGATCTGTCCGTGCCAGGTGAGCGGCCAAGCCGCGTCACGATCATAGGGAGCCGGTCCTGAGCATGAAAGGCCGAACGGCTGCATTCGCCGTCGCCGCGGGCCTTCTGGCCGCGGGACCTGCCCTGGCCGACCAGGGCTGCGCGGGCGTGCGCGCCGCCAATTCCTCCCGGCTGACCGTCCATGTCGCCGGCGTCCGGCCCGCCACGGGCGAGGTGGCGGTCACCATCTATCCCGACGATAAGCGCCGCTTCCTGGCCAAGGGCGGCAAGCTGGCGCGCCAGCGGGTGAAGGCGGCGGCGTCGGTGCGGGCCTGTTTCTGGCTGCCCCAGGGCAGTTATGCGGTGGCGATCTACCACGATCGCGATGGGGACCGGGACTTCGACCGGACGCTGGTCGGCCTGCCCGCCGAAGGCTTCGGCTTCTCCAACGACCCGGAGACCAAGACCGGCCTGCCGCCGCTCTCCGCGGTCCGGTTCCGCGTCGGAGCCGGCGAGCGTACGATCCCGATCCAGATGAAGTACCTGCGCTAACACAGGACATAGCTTCCCAGCGGCTCGACGGTCGTGGCCGCGGTGATCTCGTGCGCGGTGACCTGGGTGCGGAAGCCCGCGCCATCGCGCTGGATCGCGATCTCGTTCCAGCGGGCGGGCTGTCCGTGGCCGCCGACCGGCGTGGAGGCCGCTGGAACGGCCAGGATGGGGATCGGCCCCGCCGGTCCCGCCGTGCGGGTCATCAGGGCCTCGTGGGCGTGGCCGTGCAGGACCAGCTCGGCGCCGGTCTCGGCCAACGCCGCGCGCAGCGCCTCGGCGTCGGTCAGTTCCTTGCGGGTCGCCACCACGCCCCGGGCCACGGGGTGGTGCAGCAGCACGACGCGATAGAGGCCCCGCTCGCCGGTCTCCCGAAGCAGCGCCTTCGCCCGCTCGATCTGGGTCGCGCCCAGTGTACCCTGAGCCAGGTGCAGCGCCGTCGGCACGGCGGATGAGAGGTTGATCAGGGCGACCGGCCCGCGAACCCGCAGATAAGGGAAGCCCGTGTCCTCGCCGTCGCCCAGCCAGGGCTGCCACGGCGCGAAGCTCTTCGGCGCGCCGGCGGCGCTGAGCGCGTCGTGATTGCCGGGACTGACGGTGACATTGGCGGGGTCGCCCAGGCCCTCCAGCCAGGTGCGCGCGGCGGTGAACTCCTCGGGTGTCGCGAAGTTGATCACATCGCCGGTTATGACCACATGGTCGGGCGCGTGGCCGGCGATGTCGGCGGCGATGGCGTCCAGGACCGCCTGGATGTGCCGGTGCTGCTTGCGCCGCCACGCGAACCGGCTCAGCAGCCGTTTGGAGGCGGCGTCGCGCCAGCGGAAGGGCAGGGGCGGCGGCGGAAGCTGCAGGTCCGACAGATGGGCGAGGCGGAACGCGGTCACGAGCTTTCCTAACGGAACGGCGCTCGGTATCAGGTTCCACTGATTTGCGTGAGAGGCGCGCGAGGCTTTTGCAAACCACCGGTGAGACGGCCGCCCCGCCCGCGGGCATGATCCTGGGCGCTGGCGAGGTCCGCATCTGGGGCATGACCGCGCGCGAACGGCTGCGCCGCACCTTCGCGCGCGCCAAGGTGACGGTGGTCGATGTGGCGCCGGCCTCCGGTGGCGTGGTTCTGGCGCTGGGCGGCTGGGTCTATGACGAATCGCTGCTGGCGACCCTGGCCAGGCGGCCGGGCGCGGTCCTGATCACCGACGACGGCGAGGCGGTGGCCGCCCACGTGCCGGCCGAGCGGGTCGTCGAGGCGGCCGCGGCGCTGGAACGGGGCGCCGATCCCGGCGGGCTGCAGCGGCTGTCCCTGGCCGAGCTCTCGTACAACGAGGCCCTGCGCAAGCGCGAGCCGCCGGTCCTGGTGCGCCTGACCCCCGACAATGTCCGCGCCGTCGAAGCCCGCACCTTCGCCGGCTCGTACAAGGGCGTGACGGACGTGGTCACCAAGTACTGGTGGCCGGTGCCGGCGCGCATCGTCACCCGATGGTGTGCCGTCGCAGGTTTGCGGCCCAACCACGTGACCTTCATCGGCTTCCTGCTGGTCCTGGCGGCCTTCTGGCTGTTCTGGGAGGGTCAGTTCGGCTGGGGCCTGGTCTGCGCCTGGATCATGACCTTCCTCGACACCGTCGACGGCAAGCTGGCCCGGGTGACCCTGACGTCTTCGGCGATCGGAAACGTCTTCGACCACGGCATCGACCTGATCCATCCGCCCTTCTGGTGGTGGGCCTGGTACGTGGGCTGCTTCGGCATCGCCACGATCACCTCCGACCTCGCGGGCTACGGTCTTTTGGTGATCCTCGTGGGCTACGTCGTGCAGCGGATCTTCGAGGGAATCTTCATGCGCCGCTACGGCTTCCACGTACATTCGTGGCGGCCGTTCGACAGCTTCTTCCGCCTGATCACCGCGCGGCGGAACCCAAACCTGCTGATCCTGACCCCCGCCGCGCTCCTGCACGCGCCGCAGATCGGCTTCCATCTGGTCGCGCTCTGGACGGCGCTGAGCCTGGTCGTCCACGGCGTGCAACTCGCCCAGGCGTTGGCGACCCCGCGCGAGCGCGTGGTGTCCTGGCTCTCGCGTTGATCCGCGCCGGGCTCATCTGGAACCAGCACAGCCACCGCAATCGCGGCGCCGGCCGCGCGCCCCTGCCGGAAGACGTACTGGATATCGTCCCTGAAGAGCCCAGCCACCTGGCGGCCGGCCTGCGCCGCCTGGCCGGCGAGGGCGTGGAGCTGGTGGTCATCGACGGCGGCGATGGCACGGTGCGCGAGGTGCTGACGCGCCTGCCCGAGGCGTTCGGCGGCCGCTGGCCCCGGCTGGCCGTCCTGCCGAACGGCAAGACCAACGCGCTCGCCTTGGATATCGAAACGCCGCTCGGCACGACGGTCGAGGAGATCCTGGCCGCCTGCGAGGCCGGCAAGCCCACAAAGCGCCGCCAGTGCCTCGAGGTCATTCGCGCCGGCCAGAGCGAGCCCGAGCGACGCGGGTTCCTGTTCGGGGTCGGCGCCTTCGTGCGGGCGACGAAGCTGGCCCAGAAGAACCACGGCCGGGGCTTTATCGACGACGCCGCGGTCGGCATGACCATGGCCGGCGGCCTGGCCCGAACGGTGCTGGGCGGGGCCGGAGACCGCTGGCGACGCGGTGAGCAGGCCCGGCTCACCATCGGAGCGACCGCGGAGGAACGCCGCTGGTTCCTGGTGATGGCTTCGACGTTCAAGCGCTTCCCACTGGGCTTCAAGCCCTATGGCGAACCGCGCGAGGGGCTGAAGGTGCTGTCGGTGGAGGCTCCGCCCCGACGACTGCTGCGGGCCCTGCCCAGGATCATCCGCGGCGAGGACACCGCCTGGCTGGAGGCCAGCGGATACCACCGCCACGACGCGGACAGCTTCGGTATCTCCTTTGAGGGCGAATTCGTCCTGGATGGCGAACCCTACAAGGGCGGCGACTTGACCGTGCGCCAGGGACCGTCGCTGGAGTTCGTGATCCCGTGAGCGACACGCTGGCCCGGCGCATCGAGGCCGAGCTGGCGACGCCGGCGCCGGACGCGGTGGTCGAACTGGCCCGGGCCCTGGCCGATCCGGCCCGCGACGCCGCGATTCTCTACTACGGCTCGACGCTCCGGACCGGCGACCTCTCCGGCATCCTGGATTTCTACCGCCTGACACGGCGACCGCACAGGCGCGGTTTGCATGGGCTGGTCGAGCGGGTGCTATGGCCGGAGGTCAGCTACCATGAGATTCAGGTGGACGGGCGCGTGCTGCGGGCCAAGGTCGCGACCCTGCCGCTGGTGACGTTCCGTCGCGCGGCCCAGGGCCGGACGCTGGACACCACCATCTGGGCGCGGTTTGTCCAGCCGACCCAGCGGGTGTGGAGCGCCGACGCCGAGGCTTCCGCGGCGACCGCGGACGCCGTGGCCGCCGCCGTGGTCACCGCGGCCCGCTACGCCGCGGCCCTGGGCCCGGACAGGGGCGCGGCGGAGGCCTTCTGGCTGGCGCTGTTCCGCAAGACCTATGCGGCCGAGTTCCGGGTGGAGGGCGCCGACCGCGCCGATACGGTGATGGCCTCGGGCGCCGAGCGCTATGCCGCGATCCTGCCGATGGCCTGGCGCGACGGCGGAGTGGGGTTCCAAGGCGACGGAGCCAGCCTGCGGCCTGTGAAGCGGGGCCTGCCGGGCTGGACCTGGCCGAACCTGGCCGGAAAGCCGCTCAACATGGCGCGGATCCTCAAGGCGGCCTTCACCTTCGACGGCGCGGCGCGCTACGCGGCCTACAAGGTCGAGCGGCACACGGGGATCGAGATCGCGGTCACGCCCTTCCGCGAGCGCCACCCGTTCCTGGCGGCGCCCGGGGCGTGGCTGGAACTAAGGCGTCGTCAGGCCGAGGCGCGGCGAGCCAGCTTGAGCAGCCCGAATTCCTGACCCAGTTGCTCGAACACCGCCAGAACCTGGTCGATCTGTTCGGGCGTGTGGGCCGCGCTGACGCTGGAGCGCAGCAGCGACTTGTTCTCAGGCGTGGCCGGCGGGATCGCCAGGTTCAGGTAGACGCCGTTCTGCAGCAGGGCGTTCCACATGGTCACGGCCATCGCCTGGTCCGGCATCACCACGGCGGTGATCGGGCTGGCGTGCGGCCCGACTACGTAGCCCATGTTCCGCAGGCCGTCGTAGAGGCGGTCGGCGTTGGCCGCGAGGCGGGTGCGCAGACCCTTGTCCTCTTCCAACCGCTTCAACGCGGTCAGGGTCGAGGCGATCACCGCAGGCGGCAGCGAGGCGGTGAACATGTACGGCCGGCTGACGATGCGCAGCAGGTCGAAATTGTCCTCGTTCGAGACCAGGAAGCCACCCACGGCGCCCAGGCTCTTGGAGAAGGTGCCGACGATGAAGTCGACGTCGTCCTCGACGCCGGCCGCCTCGGCGAGGCCGCGGCCCTTTTCACCCAGAACGCCCATGGAATGGGCCTCGTCCACCAGCAGGTAGGCGCCCATTTCCTTCTTGATCGCGACCATCTCCTTGAGCGGCGCGACATCGCCGATCATGGAGTAGATGCCCTCGACCACGATCAGGCTGCCCTTGGCGTCGTCGCCCATGCGGCGCAGGCGCTTGGCCAGGTCTTCGGGATCGTTGTGGCGGAAGCGGATGACCTCGGCGCCCGAGAGCTTGGCGGCGTCATAGATCGACGCGTGGCTGTCGGCGTCCAGGATGAGATGATCGCCGCGGCCCACGAGCCCGGAGATGCCGCCCAGGTTCGCCTGATAGCCGGTCGTGAAGACCATGGCGTGCTTGCGGCCGTAGAACTTTGCCAGGGCCGCTTCCAGCGCCGTGTGGCCCGCGAACGTGCCGTTTGCGAAACGCGAGCCTGTGGTGCCCGTGCCCCACTGGCGCACGGCGTCCGCCGAAGCCTCGATGCAGGCCGGGTCGAACGTCAGGCCCAGGTAGTTGTTGGTGCCGAGCAGGATGACGGTCTTGCCGTCCAGCACGCCCTCCGTGGGCGACAGGACCGCATCGAATCGAACGGCGGAGGGATCGGCGCCCGCCGCGCGGATGCCATCCAACGGGGCGCGATAGCCCAGGTGCTTGTCGAGCAGCGACATCCTTAAGCCTTCACCCGCAGCTTGTTGATCAGATCGGAGAGGTCGCCGACCGTTTGTACCGTCGCCAGACGGTCTAGGGGAATCGAGAGGTCGAAACGATCCTCAAGCTCCATGACGATGTTCATGAGCGCAAGCGAATCCACAGCCAGATCCCGGGCGATGTCCGTATCGGGGGTGACCTGAACGCTCCGGCCCAGGACCGTCTCCGCCGCTCGCGCGACTTCACGGACGGTCAAATCCGTCGCCAGTTCCACCATACGCGAGCCCCCCATCGGCTCTCATCTCTCAACGCCAAACGCGTACCTAAGCCTGTCCGGCCGATTTTTCCACCCACCCGTCGGGGGCGGGTCACAAAACCGCATCTAATGTTTCATCCATGCCGCACTGCGGTACCAGGCTACGGTCGCCGAAAATCCCGCCTCCAGGTCGTAGATCGCGGCCGGCGCCTGCCCCATGAGCTCCCCCGAGGCGACGGCCCAGTCCGGATGTAGCAGCTCCCGCGCCTTGGCCGAGGTCAGCATAGGAGTCCGCCCGAGCAGCAATGTGAAATCATTTGTGATTCCGATCGCGTGGATCAGGGCCTTCGGAACGGCCGCGAAACGCGGCGTGCGGCCACAGGCGCGGGCCGCCGCGGCCATCAGTTCGCGCCAGGAATAGCCATCCACGCGGGCGTCGCAGAGCGCCACCGGACGTCCCGACGGCCGCGCTGCAGCAAGCATCGCCGTCTGCCGGGCGGCGTCCTCCACATGGATCATCGCCACCCTGGCCACGCCGCTCAGCAGCGGCAGGACGGGGCTGATGGCGGCGGCATGGAAGACTGGCAGCAGTTCCCGGTCGCCGGGACCGTAGATCGCGCAGGGCCGGGCGATGGTCAGGCGCTCGCCCAGCACCTCGGCCATGGCGGCCTCTCCGGCCCGCTTGCTGGCGCTGTAGTGGGAGAGGTGCGGCTCGCGGGCGGTGAGGCTGGAGACGAAGACCACGTGCGGCGCCTGGGCGGCGGCCAGGGCCACACGGCGGGCGCCCGCGACATTCACCGCGTCGAAGGCGGCGCGGCTCCTGGCCTTCACCAGGCCCGCGGTGTGGATCACCACGTCCGCACCGCGACAGAGGCGCGCCAGGGCGGCCTCGTCGCCGAGGTCGCCGATCACCACCTCCGGCGTGATATCGCTCCAGAGCGGGTCGATCGGGTCGCGGCGGGCCAGCACGCGCACGCGCCAGCCGTCGGCGGCGAGGGCGCGGACGATCTGACGGCCGAGGAAGCCGGTGGCCCCCGTGACCGCCGCGATCCTGCCCTGGCCGACCTGGGCGGTCAGGCCGGCTCCTCCTGCTTGAAGGCCCCGGTCAGGAAGAGCGTGCGGGCCTTGGAGCGGCTGAGCTTGCCGGACGAGGTCTGGGGCAGGGTGTTGTGCCCGACCAGTTCCACCCGCGCTTCTACGCCGTGGCGGGCGCGAAGCACGGCGGCGACGTCGTCGATCAGCGTCCGGCGAGCCTCGGGGTCGCCCGTGCGCGTCTGGACCAGAACAACCAGCTGTTCGCCGGCGTCCTCGTCGATGGAGAAGGCGGCCACGTCGCCGCTGCGCAGGCGCTCGACCTCGGACTCGGCGGTCCATTCCAGGTCCTGCGGCCAGACGTTGCGGCCGTTCAGCAGGATCAGGTCCTTGGCGCGGCCGGTGGGTACGATCTGGCCATCGGCAAGGTAGCCCAGGTCGCCGGTGTCGAGCCAGCCGTCGCGCGACAGGGCCGCGGCGGTCGCCTGCGGGTCGCCGTAGTACTCCCGCATCAGGCTGGGGCCACGGGCGAACAGGCGTCCGACACGGCGCTCGGGCAAGACCTTGCCGTCTTCGTCGCGAACCTCGAGCTCATGGCCCTCGAAGATGGGGCCGCAGCGGACGAAGGCCCGCGCGCGCGCGCCTGCGCCTGGGGTCACGACGCCGTCCTTCTCCATGCGGTCGACATCGACGGTGTCGAAGATCAGGCCCTTGCCCAGCGGCGACATCGACAGACCCAGGGTCGCCTCGGCCATGCCGTAGCTGGCCACGAAGGCGGCGCCCTTGAAGCCAGCCGCGGCATAGCGCTCGGCGAAGGACGACAATGGGCCCGGACGCACCATGTCGCCGCCACAACCGGCGACGCGCCACTTCGACAGGTCCAGACCCTCGCGGGCGCCGTCGCCGCGCTTGGCGCAGAGTTCGTAGCCGAAACTGGGGCTGTACGTGATGGTGCCGCCGTTCTTCGACATCAGGTCCAGCCACAGGAGCGGACGGCGCACGAAGGCTCCCGTGGGCATCAGGTCGATGGACATCTGCGCCGACAGCGGCATCAGCAGGAATCCGACCAGGCCCATGTCGTGGTAGAGCGGCAGCCACGAGATCGCGCGGTCCTCGGGCGTCACCTGCAGGCCGCCACGCGTCGAGGCCAGGGCGTTGGCCATCAGGGCGCGGTGGGTGCAGAGCACGCCGGTGGGATTGCGGGTGCTGCCCGAGGAGAACTGGACGTAGGACGGGTCGTCCGGCGTCGGCGCCGGCAGGTCCGTCGCCTCGGCGGGGGGAAGGTCTCCGACCGTCATCGCGATCCGGGTCCCGGAGGTGTTCGCGGCGTCCTGCAGCCAGGGCAGCAGGCTCTCGGAGCCGAACACGGCGGCGGCGCTGGCCGACGCCAGCATCCGGCCGATCTGCTCCACATAGGCGTCGCGGCCGCCCAGCGGCGCGGGCAGGGGCAGGGGCGCGGGCGTCACCCGGGCGTACTGGCAGGCGAAGAAGGCGACGACGAAATCGACGTCGGTCTCGGCCACCAGGCCCACGCGGTCGTGGGGCTTCAGGCCGGCGGCCAGGAAGCGGGCCGCCATGGCGCGCGCGCGCGTCCGGAGCTCGCCGTAGGGGATGGCTTCGATCAGCTCGCCGCGCAGGCCGTAGAGATTGATGCCGGTCGGGCCCTGGGCGGCGAAGTCGAGCGCCTCGGTCAGGGTCGCGAAGCCGTCCCGGTGGAAGGGGCGGTCCGGAGCGGTAGGAGTAGCAGTCAAACGTCGCCTTTCAGACTTTCGGGATCGGGCGTGGGCGTGTCCGCCTTTCGCCGAATCCCGTTCTCTCGCAGGATGAACCACAGCATGCCCAGGGCAAGGCCGCCCGCCGCCGCCGCCAAGCCCGCGCCCGCGCCTATAAGGCCGAACTGCGTCACGAGGAAGGGCAGCATGGCCAGGAAGGCGGCGCTGACCGCCAATCTCACCCGCACGGCGGCGCCCGGTTTGCCCAGGGAGATCAGCATCGGCTCCAGCGGCAGCGCGAAGACGCCGATCACCGCGGCCCCCACCTGCCAGGTCATGACCTCGGCCGCCGGCTCGAACGCCTTGCCCATCACCACTGCCAGCAGGGTGGGGCCAGCCAGCCAGCTGGCCGCCAGCATCACCAGGGCCACGCCGCCCGCCAGCACGCCCACATTGCGGGCGAGCCGCCACATGGCGTGGTGGCGGTCCTCGGCCCGCAGGCGCGCCAGTTCGGGGTAGAGGGCCGGCGTCAGCAGCTTGGCGGGCTTGGCCAGCGCATCCGCCACCTGGCGGCCCACGCGCCAGAAGGCGGCCTGCGACGGCCCGACGAGGGCGCCGACGATCAAGGTCGCCACATGGGTGAACGCCACGTCCAGGGTGGTGGCGAGGTTGGTGTTCCAGGCGAAGCGCCAGGCGCCGGGCATGCCCTCGGTCAGCGGTCCGCGCCAGGCGAACTCGTGCAGCAGGCCGCGCTTCTTCAGTTCGATCAGGGCCGAGCCGGCCAGGTACAGCCAGCTCCCGATGGTCGCCAGCGCCGTGGCCAGGAGGAAGCCCTCCATCCCGGCGCCCAGCGCCAGGGCCACGAGGCCGCCGATCACCCGGATGAACGAGATCAGCCCCGCCTGCCAGGCCAGGACGTCGAAGCGGTCGAACAGCCGCAGCAGGCCCAGCGGGGTGGCCGAGACCATGAAGGCGATGGAGACCATGAAGAGCGCCGCCGCCGGCGCTTCCGCCGGGCCCCAGCCCAGCGCGCCCGCGAAGGCGAAGGCGCCGATCATGCCGATGGCGACCCCCAGCACGGTGCTGGCCAGGTCCAGCAGCAGCGTGAAACGCAGCACGCGCTGGAAATCCTTCACGCGCCCCTCGGCCAGCGGCCGGGCGCCGTAGTGCAGGATGGTCTGCCAGGACTGGAACTTGACCACCTCGCCCAGGAATTGGCCGAACGCCTGGATCAGCACCAGCACGCCCAGGGCCGACGCGCCCAGCGCCCGGGCCGCGATCGCCATGAACGCCAGGCTGAGCAGCGCATTGACCGTCCGTCCGCCCAGCAGGAGGCCCGCGTTGGCCACCACCCGCCGCAGGATCGGCCGAACGCCGGCGATCTGTTCCGCCTGGGAAGCGCTCATGCGCGGAATCGAACTCCTTCGCCGTCGCCCTGGACGGCGCGCCCTCAAGTACCTCCTACCATGAGCCGGCGCAAAACTCCGCGCGGCGCCGGCGCGCGGGCGGCCGCCTCCGAGCGGCCTTGTGATCCGTAGGATTCCGTAATGCGCCGCCTTGTGGTCGACGGCGCGCGCGTCATTCTAGGCGCGGCGGTTTAGGATTGGGGTGTTTCGATGCGGAGGTTGCTCGCAGGCGTGGCGGCGATGGTGGTGGCGGGGGTCGCCCAGCCGGCCAGCGCTGAGATCCGGGCCCTGATCGTCACGGTCTCGCAGTACACGGCGCCGATTCCCTCGCTGGAGGGGCCGCCCAACGACGCCGCCGCGCTGAAGGCTGTGCTGACCGAGCAGGGCGCCAAGGACATCGTCTCGATCAACGACGCCCAGGCCACCCGCGCCAGCATCCGCGCGGCCCTGGAGGCGCTGGGCAAGCGCTCCAAGCCCGGCGACTGGGTGGTCTTCTATTACGCCGGCCACGGTTCGCAGGCGAAGTCGCGCGACCCCGGCGAGGAGGACGGCATGGACGAGTTCCTGCCGCTGAGCGGCTTCAAGGTGTCCAAACCCGACGTGAACCAGTTCATCCTCGACGACGACCTGCACGGCTGGCTGGTGAACTTCTTCCCGACCACCGTGAACGTGCTGCAGATCGCCGACGCCTGCCACTCGGGCACGATGAACCGCAGCCTGGCGGCCGCCACGCCGTTCAAGCGCCGCTCGGCGCTGGACAATCCGATGGCCATCGCGCTGCCGCCCAGCCCGGCGGACCCGATGGCGGTGGCCCCGGCGGGCGCCAACCCCGCGAACCTGGTCTATGTGGGCGCCGCGCAGGACAACCAGTTCGCCCTCGAAGGCCCGCTGCCGCGCGGCGACAGCCCGTCGCGCGGCCTGCTGACCTACGCCCTCGAGGGTGCGCTGAAGGACCGGCGGCCCAACGGTCGGCTGGCTGCAGACGCCGACGACGACGGCAAGCTGTCGCTGGCCGAGCTGGCCTCCAGCCTCGAGACCCGCACCCGCGAGCTGTCCAGCACCCAGCAGTGGTCCAGCGCCGCCGTGCCGGCCCGCAACGAGCGCAGCGTGATCTTTCAGCCGCTGAAGGCGCCGCTGGCGGATGAGCGTCCGATCGAGGTGAAACCCGCCGACGACCAGGCTGCGGACCTCCTGGGCGGCAAGGGGCCCTGGGCCTCGATCCCGCGCGGGACGCCGGACCTCACCTGGAACGCCAAGGAGGGCTGGGTCACCGACAGCCGCGGCGACCGGGTGGCCGAGAACGTGACCAGCGACGCCCAGCTCAGCGGCGTGATCATGAAGCGCCGCGCCGTCAGCCAGCTCGCCGCCTCGGCCAACGAGCGCCAGCTCAAGGTCGACGTCGGGCCGCGCCCCAAGGGCCAGCTCTACAAGAGCGGCGAAAGCGTGGATCTGGCCGTCACCCACCGGGGTGGGGAGGCATGGCTCACGGCGTTCAACCTCGCCGGCGACGGCACGGTGCAGATGCTCTACCCGCTGGACGGGGACGGCGACGGCCGCATGGTGGCCGGCCAGACCCGCGTGGTCATGGCGCGCACCAAGGCCTCTCCGCCGTTCGGCGTCGACAATGTGGTGGCCATCGCCACACCCACCGAGCCGAAGGTGCTGCGCGCGGCGCTGAAGCGGATCGATGGGAAACGCGACGCGATGGTCGCGTCCGGCCTGGTCCGCGACGAGCTGGACGCCGCCAAGGGCCAGGCGGCGATGGCGCTGGGCGAGCTCTACACCGGGCGATAGGCCGCGCTAGGGCTTAGCCTGCTCGGCGATGTAGGTCTCCAGCGCCACCCGGGCCTGGACGGCGCAGCCGTTGGACTGGACGGAGAGGATCTCGTCCAGGGTCTTCAGGGTCGAGGGATCGGGGCAGACGCCCGAGCGGCGGGCTCCGAAGGTCCGGCCGGTGGGCGGCGGATCGACCAGCGTCTTCAGGGCCGCCATCCGCGCGTTGTCGGGCTGGGCTCCGGCGCGGGGCGCCACCGCGCCGCCGGCCGCGCCGCGCAGGGTGCTGACCGAGCCTGCGGCGGACATGAGGGTCAGGGTCTGGCCCGCGCCCAGCGCGATCCGCTGGCCCGCGTTCAGCTCGACGCCGGGCCTCACGGCCGGGTCTGTCGATTTCACCACCACGTAGTCCGCGGCTTGGGCCGCCCCGGCGAGGCCGGTCGCCAGCATGAAGCCCAGGATCGTCTTGCGCATCAATCGCTCCTAGCACCCCCAACGCACCGAGTGATCCGGTGTTGCGGGGGCTGGGTCAAGGGCGTGCGCCCAATGGGCGAGGGGGTTTCCCCTATAGCATCCGCGCCGCGGCCAGGCGGGCCACAGCCTGGGCGCGGTTCACGGCGCCCAGCTTTTTGCGGCCGTTGTCGACATGGAACCGCACGGTGGTCTCGGAGAGGCCGAGGATCACCGAGATCTCCCAGTCGGACTTGCCTTCGGCCACCCAGGCCAGGGCGTCACGCTCACGATCGGTCAGGCGCACCTCTTCGGCGCCGCCCGGCGGGGCGGCGAACGTCATCAGGCGCTCGGTGAGCATCAGGCCAGCCAACTGGATCGCCAGGGCGTCGTCGGGCGCCAGGTCCGGCTCCCGAAAGCCCAGGTGCAGCGAGGCGATGGTCCGGTGGCGGCCGTAGGAGGTGGCGCACACGGCGTCGGCGATGCCGGCCTCGCTCATCGCCTCCCAATAGGTCCCGTAGTGGGCCTGTCCGCGCGGCGCGAAGTCGGTGAAGCGGTAGCGGGTCAGGCCGCCGCGGATGGCTTCCAGGAGCGGGTTGTTCTCGAAGCAGACGTAGTCGAAAGCCGGCGTGCCCGCCCGCCAGGTGTCGGGCGCGATCCGCGAGACGATCCCACCGGCGGCGAAATGGGTGGCGGAGGTCAGGGGCGTGACGGGCCGGCGGTAGATGCGGGTTTGCAGGTAGGACACGCCCAGATCGTCCAGGGCGGCGAAGAATCCCTCGCTCGCCGCCTGAGGCGTCGGCGCGGACAGCGCGGCCTCCGCGATTCCCAGCGCCCGTTTCAACATGAAACTGGATTTCACCCCGCCAATACTGGGCGATCCTAGCAAGTCCGGGGCCGGCTTGTCATCGCGGAGCGTCAACCCCTCGTTTTCGAGAGGCGCCCAACGCCCGATCGTTTCGCGACACTCTCTCCGGGGTGGCCACTGAATTGGCATGGCTCCCCAACCACAGGTGTTGGGAGTGATGTGATGAAACCTTTGCTTGGCTTTGAACGCGGCGGGTTTGGCGGCATGGCCGCGGCCGCGGCGCTGGCGCTCGCAGGCGCCTTCTCCGCCGCCCCGGCGCATGCGCTCAGCTTCTATCAGAACTATTTCGTCGAGCCGACGTACGACATCCGTTCGATCGTGCTCCTGCAATACACCGTGGGCGGTGGCGGTTCGACGAACAGCTTCGAGGCGTTCGCGCCCTCGACGATGATCACCGACCCTTTCCTCAAGACCGAGGCGATCACCGACACCTACTTCCTGGGCGTCAGCGACTTCGACGGCGAGACAGAAGGCGACGAGCACCTGGTCCTGGCTCTGGACGACGGCTACGCCGCCGGCGTGCTGGGCTTCGACTTCAGCGACCTGTTCCCGACCTTCAACGAAGGCGACCTGATCGCGGCCCTGAACCTGCTGGCGACGCCCGACGACGACAACGCCGCCGAGAAAGACGCGGCGTACGACCTGATCGGCCAGTTCTCGGATCAGGTGCGGACGGGCGGCGGGACCTTCGGCTCGGTCGATACCTTCAGCCTCGTCGGCTTCTCCACCGCCAGCGCGGTCGGCTCCGGCGAATCCAGCATCACCGTCGTGCCGGAACCGGCCAGCTGGGCGCTGCTCATCGCCGGTTTCGGCGGCGCGGGCGCGATGCTCCGCCGGCGCCGCGCCCGGGACACCTCCGTAGCGGCCTGACACGGCAAGCTGCGCAGGGATCGCGGCGGGTGGGACCGTGTCAAAACCGCCCGCCGCGGTCGTTATTCGAAGGGGTCGCAAGACGCGCCTTGCCAAAGGCGCGATATTGCGTATTTTCCGCGCCCTCGCCGTGGGGCCTGCAAGGGTGTTCGCGACGTACGGGTGCTTAGCTCAGTTGGTAGAGCAGCTGACTCTTAATCAGCGGGTCGTGGGTTCGAATCCCCCAGCACCCACCAAATTTCCAGGGAAATTCAGGTGGCATTGTTTCCGGCGGCGGCATCGCCGCCCGAGCAGCCTGCTATGCCGGAGGGCTAGGGCGGCGAACAAGGCTGTTCGCGATCTCACGGGCAAACGGCGGCAGACCTGACGCAGCCTCGGGGTTCCGCCCGATTTCGAACTCCAGGCAGCCACGCGGCGGCGGCGGTCGCTATGATGTCCATCAAGGGCCCAGGACGAGTCGCGGTCTACCGAGGCCGCGCGGGAATTGAGCCCAGGGGCAGGGGGACGCATGTCGAAGGCCAGTCTTACCTTTCTCGGCGCCGCCGGGACGGTCACGGGATCGCGCCATCTGCTGCGCCTGGGCGGCCGCAGCGTCCTGGTGGATTGTGGCCTGTTTCAGGGCCTCAAGCCGCTCAGGCTGAAGAACTGGGCGCCGTTCCCCGTCGACCCCTCGACCATCGACGCCGTCGTCCTGACCCACGCGCATCTCGACCACTCCGGCTATCTGCCGAAATTGGTCCGCGAGGGCTTCCGGGGGCCGGTCTACTGTTCGGCGGCGACCGCCGACCTCTGTGAACTTCTGCTGCTGGACAGCGCCAAGATCCAGGAGAGCGACGCGGAATTCGCGAACCGGCACGGCTTCTCCAAGCACAAGCCGGCGCTGCCGCTCTATGGCCGGCGCGACGCCCTGCGGGCGCTGGACCAGCTGACGCCGGTCGCCTTCAACACGCCGTTCGACCTCGGACACGGCGCGAACCTGGTCTTCCGACCGGCAGGCCACATCCTGGGCGCCGCCACCGCCGAGGTGCGGTGGGGCGGCCGGACCGTCGTCTTCTCGGGCGATCTCGGCCGCTACGACGATCCGTTGATGCACGATCCCGCGCCCGTTCGGCAGGCCGACTACCTGGTGGTGGAATCCACCTACGGTGATCGCCTCCACTCGCCGGTGGCCCCGGCCGAGGCCCTGCTGGAGGTGATCCAGCGGACCACGGCCCGTGGCGGCACGGTCATCATACCCTCCTTCGCCGTCGGTCGGGCTCAGGAGCTGCTCTATCTCTGCTGGCGGCTCAAACAGTCGGGGCGCTTGCCGCTGACGCCGGTCTATCTCGACAGCCCGATGGCCATCAACGCCAGCGGTATGCTGGAGCGCCACCCACTGGATCACCGCCTGTCGCCCGACGAGTGCGAGGCGGCGATGTCCGTGGCGACCTACATCCAGGACGTGGAGGAGTCCAAGGCGCTCAGCCACAACACCATGCCCAAGGTGATCATCTCGGCCAGCGGCATGGCCACGGGCGGGCGCGTCCTGCACCATATCAAGGCCTACGGGCCGGACCCCAAGAACACACTCCTGTTCGCGGGCTACCAGGCGGCCGGAACCCGAGGGGAGGCGCTGCTCAACGGCGCGCGGGAGGTGAAGATGCACGGCGGCTGGGTTCCGGTTCGGGCCGAGATCGACAACCTGCCCATGCTTTCGGCCCACGCCGACTCCAACGAGATCCTGCGCTGGCTGGGCGGCTTCCAGCGGCCGCCCAAGAAGACCTTCATCGTCCACGGTGAAGGCGCGGCATCGGAAGCGCTGCAGGCGCGCATCGTCCAGGAGCTGGGCTGGGACTGCAACATTCCGGCGGAGGGCGACGAGCAGGTCCTGTCATGACCCCCACCGCACCTGCGCCGATGACGCGCCGGCTCCTCCTTCCGCTTCCGGGCAGCGAGGTCTTCGGCGCGCATCTGGCGGCCGCCGGCGGGTTCGAGCTTGCGGGCCTGGAATCCCGGCGCTTCCCCGACGGGGAGCGCTACGTGCGGATCGAAGGGGACCCGCGGGGGCGGGCGGTGGACGTCGTCTGCTCCGACGCCGGCGAGCAGTTCCTGACCGTGGCCTTCGCCGCGGACGCCCTGCGCGACATGGGCGCTGCGGAGGTCAACCTCGTCGCGCCCTACCTCGGCTACATGCGGCAGGATGCGCGGTTCCGGCCGGGGGAGGCGGTCACCTCGCGCACCTTCGCGCGCCTGGTGTCCTCCGTTGTCGACCGCCTGGTGACGGTGGATCCACACCTCCACCGGTTCGGGTCGCTCGCCGAGCTCTACGACATCCCTTGCCTGGCGCTGCGCGCCGCGCCGCTGATCGGCGACTGGATCGCCCGCGAGGTGACGGCGCCGCTGATCATCGGTCCGGACGCGGAGAGCGAACAGTGGGCGGCGGAGATCGCCGCCAGGGCAGGCGCGCCCTTCGGCGTGCTCGCCAAGCGGCGCCTCGGCGACCGTGAGGTCGAGATCCGGATGCCGGATCTGACGGCCCACGCGGGGCGGCAGCCCGTGCTGATCGACGATATCGCCTCGTCGGGTCGGACGCTGGTGGCCGCCAGCGCCGCGTTGCGCGAGCGCGGGTTCCCGCCGCCGGTCTGCGTCGTCGTCCACGCCATCTTCGCCGGCGACGCCTATGCCGAGGTGGCGGCCGCGTCGGCACGGACCGTCTCCACCGATACGCGGAGCCACGCGAGCAACGCCATCACCGTGACCTCGCTCGTCGCCGAGGCGTTGACGGGCCTTCCCCACCTCCCGCTGGCCCACTAGGGCGGCGCGTGGGCATGCTGCTCGGGTCCGCGCCTTCGCGGGCAAGTCTCCGCGAGGCGCCAAGGTGAGGTCACCGCCACAGGCCGGACCACGAGGGGCAGCGGCGGGGGTCGTTGGCGGGGCGCAGATCGCTCCGCCGGACTGGCACGCGCTTTCGCCCGAACAGGCCTTCGCCCGGCTGGTCAGTTCCGCGACCGGCCTGACCGTGGTCGAGGCGGAAGCTCGGCTTGAGCTCCACGGCCCCAACCGGATCCCCGAGCCGCGTCCGCCCGGCGTCGTGCGACGCTTCCTGCAGCAGTTTCAGAACGTGCTGATCTACGTCCTGCTGGCCGCCGCCGCGGGCGCGGCCCTCATGCAGCACCTCAAGGACGCGCTGGTGATCCTGGCGGTCATCGTGGTCAACGCGCTCGCGGGGTTCATCCAGGAGGGCCGCGCCGAGCGGGCGCTGGCCGGTATTCGCCGGATGATCGACCCCAGCGCCTCGGTCCTGCGCGACGGCGTGCGCATGACGGAGCCGGCCGATCGGGTCGTGCCGGGCGACATCGTCATCCTCGAGGCCGGCGACCGGATCCCGGCGGACCTGCGGCTCATCCGCGCCAGCAACCTCCGGGTCGAGGAGGCCGCCCTCACCGGCGAGGCCGCGGCGGTCGAGAAGAGCGTCCAACCGAACGAACCCGGCGCGTCGCTTGGAGACCGGACGTGCATGGCCTACTGCGGCACCCTCGTGGCGGCCGGCTCGGCGCGCGGGGTCGTGGTGGCGACAGGCGCGTCCACGGAGCTTGGCCGCATCAGCGACCTGGTCGCCGAGGTGAAGCGGCTGCCGACGCCGCTGGTCCGCCAGATGGGCCATTTCGCGCGCCAGCTCACCCTCGCGGTGGCGGTCCTGGCCGCCGCGACCTTCCCCTTGGCCTACTGGCTGCGCGGCTACGACGCCGCCCAATCCTTCATGATCATCGTGGGCCTCGCGGTGGCGGCGATCCCCGAGGGCCTGCCGGCGGTGATGACCATCGCCCTGTCCATCGGCGTCACCCGCATGGCCCGGCGCCGCGCGGTGATCCGGCACATGCCGGCGGTGGAGACGCTGGGCTCGGTGTCGGTGATCTGTTCCGACAAGACGGGCACGCTCACCCGCAACGAGATGACGGTGACGTCGGTCGTGCTGTCCAGCGGGATCGTGGAGGTCGGCGGGGTGGGTTACGCTCCGTCGGGAGATCTCGTCCTGCGAGGCGGAACCCTGGGCGACGCCGAGCGCCCGATGCTCGCGCAGGTGGCCGAGGCGGCCGCCCTCTGCAATGACGCCCGCCTCGAACGAACGGGGGAAGAGTGGGCGCCGCATGGCGACCCCATGGAGGCCGCTCTGATCGCCCTGGCGGGCAAGATCGAGCCCAACGCCCTGGGCGTCCCCTCGCGGGTCCGTCGGCTGGATGAGATCCCGTTCGACGCCCGGCGCTGCTACATGGCGACGTTGCATCAGCTTGAGGACGGCGAACGCCGGATCTTCGTGAAGGGCGCGCCGGAACGGATTCTCGGCATGTCCGCGCGACAATCGCGAGGAGCGGTCGAAGGGCCGCTCGATCCCGACTATTGGGCGCGCGCGATCGACGATCTGGCCCGCGAAGGCCATCGGGTGCTCGCCCTGGCGACCAGGGTCGCGAGCGCAGACACGGCCGAACTTCGGACGTCAGACGTCGAGCAGGACCTTGTCCTTCTGGCGGTGGTCGGCATCATCGACCCGCCGCGCGAGGAGGCCCGGGCGGCGGTCCTGGAGTGCCGGCAGGCCGGCATCGCCGTGAAGATGATCACCGGCGATCACGCCGCCACGGCCGCCGCGATCGCCCGGCAGCTGGGCCTTGCGGACGACCCCAAGGTCGTGTCCGGGCACGACCTGGCGCACCTGAGCGACGAAGAGCTTGTCGCCGTCGCCCAGGACGCGGTGGTGTTCGCCCGCACAAGCCCGGCCGACAAGCTTCGCCTCGTGCAGGCGCTGCAGAGCGTCGGGCACGTGGTCGCCATGACGGGAGACGGGGTCAACGACGCCCCGGCGCTGAAGCAGGCCGATGTCGGCGTGGCCATGGGCCGCAAGGGCACCGAGGCGGCCAAGGCTGCGGCCCAGATGGTCCTGGTCGACGACAACTTCGCCTCGATCGTGGCGGCCGTTCGCGAGGGGCGCACCGTCTACGACAACCTGAAAAAGGTCGTCGCCATGGTGCTTCCCACCAACGGCGGCGAGATGGGGGCGCTGCTCGTGGCCCTGGTGTTCGGCTTCACGCTGCCGATCACCCCGATTCAGATCCTATGGGTCAACATGGTCACGGGGGTGGCCCTGGAGCTTACCCTGGCCTTCGAGCGCACCGAGGCCGGCGCGATGCAGCGACCGCCGCGGCCAAGGTCCGAACCCCTGTTGACCGGTCAAATCTGGTGGCAGGTGCTCTACGTCTCCGCCATCTTCGTCGCCGGCACGACGGGGGTCTTCTTCTGGTCGCTCGGGCAGGGCGCAAGCCTGGAGCACGCCCGCACCCTGGTGGTGAACACCCTGGTGGTGATGCAGGTGTTCTACCTCTTCTCCGCCCGCTACATCCACGGCGCCGCGATCACCTGGCAAGGGGTGCTGGGCACGCCGGCCGTTCTGATCGGTGTGGCGGCGGTCGTGCTCGGCCAGCTCGCCCTGACCTACGCGCCCTGGTTCAACGCCACCTTCGGCACCGAGCCCCTGTCGATCTTCGATGGCGGCATGGTGGTGGCGATCGGCGTTGCGATGCTGCTCGTCACCGAGCTGGAGAAGGCGGTGCGCCGGCGCATCCTTGGGCGAGGTCATGGCCGGCGCCCGGACGATGGCCCTAGGCTTTCCCCGGGCCGCGCCGTCGCTCGGCCCTGACCCGTTGGAGCTCCTGGAGACGTCCGGACAACAATTCCCGCCGTCCGGACCGGCCTTGGCTTGAGCCAACGCAGGGCCGGGCGCCTTTTGCGCACGGCGAGATGTCCATCGCCAGACCGGGAACAGCATGAACACGCACGAGACCACGGCCGCGAGGCGATCCTTCGGGGCTGAGGCCGCGGACACCGTCAAGACCATCATCGGGGCCCTGATGATCGCCCTGGTGCTCCGGGTGATGATCTTCGAGCCCTTCACCATCCCGTCCGACTCGATGGAGCCCGGGCTGCGCACGGGCGACTACATCGTGGTCTCGAAGTGGGACTACGGCTGGAGCCGGTATTCGGTCCCCCTTGGCCTGCCGCTGTTTCAAGGGCGAGTGTTGGAGCGCCAGGGGCCGCGGCGCGGCGACGTGGTGGTCTTCAAGCTGCCGCGCGATCTCAAGCAGAACTACATCAAGCGGCTGATTGGTCTGCCCGGCGACCGGGTGCGGGTCGCCGACGGCACGGTGCTCGTGAACGATCGGCCGATCGCCCAGATCGACGCCGGCTTTACCCGCGATCCCGGATCGCCGGAGGTGACCGTCCTGCAGCGGATCGAGCATCGGCCGGACGGGCGGGCCTACGCGACGTTCGACCGAGGGCCGGGCCACGACGGGGACGACACGGCGACCTTCATGGTGCCGGAGGGCCACTACTTCATGATGGGCGACAACCGGGACAACTCGCTGGACAGCCGCTGGCCGCCCGCCGCGACGGGCGTGGGCTTCGTGCCGGCCGAGAACGTCGTGGGCCAGGCGCGGTTCGTGCTGCTGTCGTGGCGCGGGGCCTCGATTTGGAAGCCGTGGACCTGGGCCAACATCGACCTCAGGCGGATCTTCAAGCCGGTCGGCTAAGGGCGGCCGCGGACGTACTCGTCCAGACTGACGACGCCATCGTGATTGGCGTCGAGGTGGGCGAAAGCCATCCGACGCAGCAGGTCGTGCGCCGGGTCCGCCGGCCTGGCCAGCGAGGGCAGGGCGACGGCGCCCAGCGCCACTGCGATGAGCGCTCCGGCCGCAAAACGCCAGGGGCGGACGCGGCGCGGGGGCGCCTCGATCTGCTGGTCGATGAAGGCGCGCAGGGCCTCGCTGGCCGAGCGGCCGTCCTGGCGGCACCGCGCCATGAACGCCGCCTTGGCGTCATAGGGGATCCGGATCTCGAGCGACTCGCTCTTCTTGGGCGGCCTGGGTTTGCGCATGGGTCGAATCCAAACCCATTTGGCCGTCCGGCGACAGCGAAAACGTGTCCGGACAGGGCGGCGCGGCGGTTGTCGCGACGCGATCCGCCCGCTACCCACGCAGCACAAGGGGACGCCGATGAGCGACGAGGCCGTGGACTTCGACTACCTGGAGGGCTTCGCCGCCGGCGACATGCAGGTGGTCACCGAGGTGCTCGCGCTGTTCCAGGGCCAGGCCGAAGGCTGGATCCCACGGCTGGACCGGGCCGACCCCGAAGGCTGGCGCGATCTGGCGCACACCATCAAGGGCTCCGCGCGCGGCATCGGCGCCACGGCGCTGGGCGAGGCGGCAGACCGGGCCGAGCGGGGCGACCCGTCGCTGGCGCCGGAGCTGCGTGCGGCCCTGGCCGACGCGCTGGCCGCTATCGAGGGCTATCTCACGCGCATCGGCGGCGGCTAGCTGTCGGATCGGCCCGGCCCCGTTCGTCGTACCGGCAGCACCCTCAGGAGCGCCCATGAAAGCCGAAACCATCCTGGTCGAGAACATCGCCAGCCCCGACAGCCCGCCCAGGCCGGTGAACAGGGAGAAGTTCGAGGCGACCCGCGACGCCGTCCTGGCCGTGCTGCCGACCTCCGAGCCCGGATTCTCTTACGCTGAGCTCAAGGCCGCCGCCCTGCCGCGCCTCGAGGTCCTGTTCCCTGGCGGCGACAAGATCGGCTGGTGGCTGAAGTGCGTGCAACTCGACCAGGAGGCCAAGGGCGTCATCGTGCGTCACGGCAAGCCGCTGCGCTGGTATCGCAAGCCCTAGGGGATCAGCACCCGGTCGGAGTAGGTCTCCACCAGCAGGGCGAAGGGCCGGCCGTCGGGGGTCTGCAGGACGGCGCGGTGCTGCAGCACGTTCGCCGGCACGCTCACTGGAGCGTCGAACCCAGCAGGATCCGCTGCTTCCCAACCCGGCGGCAGGGGCTGGAACAGCAGGCGCGACGATAGGGTGCGCCGCTGGAATCTGAGCGGCCCCACCACCACGCCGAACGGCCGCTGGGTCGAGGCAAGATCGGTGTTCATCTGGGCGGTCAGGCGGCCCGGCAGATACCAGTTGTCGGCCCGCGACAGCACGGCATCGCCGCACTTCAGCTCCACGCGTCGGCGATGCACCGGCTCGTTGGCGGTGGCGCCCAACTGGCGGCGCGCGGCGTTCGCGGCGGTCAGGTCGTCGGGCACGTCGATCCGCTTGGCGAGGATGCGGGGCGCAGCGGGATCGCGTCGGTCGCACAGAGCCTGCAGCACCGCCGTGGCGCTGTCGTGGCTCAAGAGCTCGGAATTGAGAGTCTGGAGCTGTGCCTGGAGGCGCAGTCGCTGGAGATAGTTGGCTTGCGAACCTTCCGCCGCGGCGCCGGTTGGCGCCAGCGAGGCCGCGACAAGAACCGTCGCCACCAGACCTCCTAGAAACCTCAAGTCCCTATATCCCAGCGCCGTTGTCGATGGCCCGCAGCGCCTCTTCGTGCGCCAGCGCTTCCGCCTCGATCCAGCCGATGAAGGCCTTCACCTGCGGGAGCCGTCCCTTGGCCTTGGGATGGACGAGGTAATAGGCGAAGTCGACCGCCGTGGCGATCTGCAACGGCGCCACCAGGCGCCCCGCGTCGAGGTCCGCCTGGGCGAGGGTTCGCTTGGCCAAGGCCACGCCGCGCCCATTCGCGGCGGCTTCGATCACGAGGCTGGACTGGTTGAAGCGCGGCCCCCGGTGCCCGTCGATGCCGCGCAGCCCCCGCGCCGCCAGCCACATGGGCCAGTCGGGACAGCTGTCGTCGATCTCGGGCGAGCCGTCGTGCAGCAGGATGTGGTTGGCCAGGTCTTCCGGCGTCTCCAGCGGCTGCGCCTTCAGGAGCTCGGGGCTGATCACCGGGATCACCGCCTCGCTGACCAGCCGCTTCACCTCCAGGCCCGGATAGCGGCCGGCGCCATAGCGCAGCGCCAGGTCCACCTCGCCGGCGGTCAGATCCACCAGGTCCATGCCGGCGTTCAGCCAGACGTCGACCTGCGGATGGGCCCGCTCGAAGGCGCCGAGGCGCGGCGCCAGCCATTTGGCGGCGAACGAAGGCGGGGCGGTGATGGTCAGGCGGCGGCCGTCCACGGCGGCGGTGAGGAGGCTGGCGGCCTCGGCCAGGCGATCGAAGGCTTCGCGCAGGGCGGGCAGGGCGGTCTGGGCGGCGTCGGTCAGCAGCAGGCCCTTCGGGGTGCGCTTGAACAGGGCCGCGCCGACGTAGTCCTCCAAGTTCTGAATCTGCTGGCTGACCGCGCCGGGCGTCACCGACAGCTCGTCCGCGGCGCGGCTGAAATTCAGGTGGCGCGCGGCCGCCTCGAACGCCCGTAGGGCGTTGAGCGGCGGCAACCGTCGGCGCTGCTGGTTTCGATCCATCCTAGAATTCCTGACACCCCGGGCAGAAGTCCTTGGGTTGCGACTTGGGCTTCTCGAACCCTATTTGCAAGCGTCCGCCGGTGTATCGGCCCTTTTCACCGGTGGACGACAGGCGGGGCGGGCGAGAGTCCGCCCCGCCGTGATTTCCGGGCCGGTGTGTCGATAGAGAAGCTAAACATGGCCATAGGCGGCGGCAAAGGCAGGCGTACCGATCGCCTCGTGGTGCTGGGCGGAAACGCCGGCGCGCGTGGGCCGGGCCAGGTGTGGCTGGTGGGCGCCGGGCCGGGCGATCCCGAGCTCCTGACCCTCAAGGCGCTGAAGGTCCTGCAGGCCGCCCAGGTGGTGGTCCACGACGGCCTGGTGTCCGACGAGATCCTGGATCTGGCGCCCGTCGGCGCGCGCCGCATCTCGGTGGCCAAGCGCAAGTCGCGCCATTCCTACAGCCAGGACGAGATCAACCGGATGCTGGTCGCCTTCGCGCTGGAAGGCCTGAACGTCGTGCGGCTGAAAGGCGGCGATCCCTTCATCTTCGGCCGCGGCGGCGAGGAGCTGGAAGCCTGCCGTGAGGCCGGCGTCGAATGCCACATCGTCCCCGGCGTCACCGCGGCCCTCGCGGCCAGCGCCAGCGCGGGCGCGCCCCTGACCCATCGCGGCTCGGCGCAGGCGGTCACTTTCGTCACCGGCCATGCCGCCAAGGGCGGCGAACCGGACCTGGACTGGGATCACCTGGCCAAGGCCAACCAGACGGTGGTGATCTACATGGGCCTGTCGATGGCCACGCCGATCGCCGCGCGCCTGATGGCCGCCGGCCGGGCCGGTTCCACGCCCGCCCTGATCGTGGAGAACGCCAGCCGCGCTGACGAGCGCCGGGTCGTGACCACGCTCGCGGGTCTGGCCGAAGCGGCCGCGACCCTGAACGGTCCCGCCCTGCTGATCGTGGGCGAAGCCATGGCGCTCGCCCGGGCCGGTGAAGGCCGCGCCCAAGTCGAAACCCTTATCCAGGAGGCGCGCGCATGAAGGCGCTCACCGCCAACCGCCTCACCGACGGCGAGGTCGTGTTCTGGAAGGCCGGCCAGTGGGTCGAGCGCTTCGCCGACGCCCAGCTCTGGGCCGACGACGACCCGGCCGGCGTCCAGGCCGAGGCGACGGCCAAGAACCAGCCCCTGGTCGTGGTCGACGCCTACCTGATCGACCTGATCGAGTCCGAAGGCCTGTGGGCCCCGCTCAGCTACCGCGAGCGGATCCGCGCGCTGGGCCCCTCGAACCACCTCCACCACGGCAAGCAGGCCGAGGGCGGGGCGGTGATCGAGGCGCTGCAGCACGCCCACGGCGCGGCCCGCTCAACCGGCCGCGTCAACCTGATCAAGCGGAAGTAGGCCGATGTACCAGTACGACACCATCGACAAGGCGATGCTGGCCGACCGCTCCAGCGAGTTCCGCGGCCAGGTGGCCCGGCGCCTCGCCGGCGAGCTGACCGAGGACCAGTTCAAGCCGCTCAGGCTGATGAACGGCCTCTACCTGCAGCTCCACGCCTACATGCTGCGGGTGGCCATTCCGTACGGCTCGCTGAACCCGACCCAGCTACGCAAGCTGGCCTGGATCGGCCGCACCTACGACAAGGGCTACGGTCACTTCACCACGCGGACCAACCTGCAGTTCCACTGGATCAAGCTGGCCGACACGCCGGACATCCTGGACCACCTGGCCAGCGTGGACATGCACGCCATCCAGACGTCGGGGAACTGCATCCGCAACACCACGACCGATCCCTACGCGGGGGCGACCGCGGAGGAAGTGGACGATCCGCGGGTGTGGGCCGAGGCGATCCGCCAGTGGTCGACCTTCCACCCCGAGTTCTCGTTCCTGCCGCGCAAGTTCAAGATCGCCATCACCGCGGCGCCCAAGGACCGCACGGCGGCCCGCGTCCACGATATCGGCCTGGTGCTGAAGCGGGCCCGCGACGGCGCGTTGGGCTTCGAGGTGATCGTCGGCGGCGGCATGGGGCGCACGCCCTACGTCGGGCCGACCATCCGTGAGTTCCTGCCGGTCAACCGGTTGCTCTCGTACCTGGAAGCGATCCTGCGCGTGTACAATCGCCACGGCCGCCGGGACAACATCTACAAGGCCCGGATCAAGATCCTGGTCGCGGCGCTGGGCAAGGACGAGTTCGCCAAACAGGTCGAGGCCGAATGGGCCAAGATCGGCGAGGGCGACGACCTGCCGGACACCGAGCTGGCCCGCATCCGTGGCGCCTTCGCCGCGACCAACTTCGAGGTGCTGCCGGCGCAGTCGGAAGCCTTCGAGGCGGCCAAGGCCTCGACCCCGGCCTTCGCCCGCTTCGTGCGCAACAACGTCAAGCCGCACAAGAAGAGCGGCTACGGCATCGTCGAGATCAGCCTAAAGGGCATCGGCGACACCCCCGGCGACGCCACCTCCGAACAGATGGAGGTCGTGGCCGACCTGGCTGAGCAATACGGCCTCTCCGACATCCGGGTGACGCACGAGCAGAACCTGGTGCTGCCGCACGTGAAGCTGGACGACATCCCGGCCGTCTGGGCGGGGCTGCGCGACGCCGGTATCGGCACGCCGAACATCAACCTGGTCAGCGACATCATCGCCTGCCCGGGCCTGGACTACTGCGCGCTGGCCAATGCGCGGGCGATCCCGATCGCCCAGCACATCGCCGAGAAGTTCCGCGACCAGGACCGCGCCGAGAAGATCGGCGAGCTGAAGATCAAGATCAGCGGCTGCATCAACGCCTGCGGCCACCACCACGTGGGCCACATCGGCATCCTGGGCGTCGATAAGAAGGGCGAGGAGTTCTACCAGCTCACCCTGGGCGGCTCGGGGGCGGAAGACGCCTCGGTCGGCTCCATGCTCGGCCCGGCCCTTCCGTACGAGAAGGTCGCCGACGCGGTGGACACCCTGGTGGAAGTCTACCTGCGCGAGCGCCAGGGCGACGAGCGCTTCCTCGACACCTTCCGCCGCACCGGCGTCACCCCCTTCAAGGAGGCCGTCTATGCCGACGCTCATTGAGCTGAAGGATGGGGTCTATCGTGGCGTGGAGGACCCCTTCACCCACGTGGCCGACGACGAGGACATGGCGACCGGCGACGTGATCGTGTCGCTGGCCCGCTTCCAGTCGGAAGGCGAGGGGCTGCTGTCGGAAGGCCGCCGGGTAGGCCTGCGCCTGAAGGCTGAGGAAGAGGCCGAGGCCCTGGCCTACGACCTGCCGCGGCTGGCCGTGGTCGCGCTGGAATTCCCGAAGTACCGCGACGGCCGCGCCTATACGAACGCGCGTCTGCTGCGCGAGCGGTTCAAGTTCGCGGGGCAGGTCCGCGCCGTGGGGGACGTGCTGCGCGAGCAGGCGGGCTTCATGGTCCGCGTGGGCTTCGACGCCTTCGAGCCGGCCGACGACGCCAGCGCCAACGAATGGCAGGCCGCGGCCGGTCGCTACCGCCACGTCTACCAGAGGTCCGCCGACGGCCGTGCGCCGGCTTTCGCGGAACGGGAGGCATGAGCCATGGCCTTTGACGCCCTCGCCCGGAATCCGGTCGCGCTCCGTCTTGACGCCGAGCTGCGCCACGCGCACCCGCGCACCATCCTGGAAGCCGCCGTCGAGAGCTTCGGCGACAAGCTGGCGCTGGTCTCGTCCTTCGGGGCGGAGTCGGCGGTGCTGCTGGACATCGCCGCCAAGGTGAAGCCCGACATCGCGGTGCTGTTCCTGGACACCGGCATGCTGTTCGGCCAGACGCTGGACTATCGCCAGCAGCTGGCCGCGCGCCTGGGCCTGACCAACGTCCGCGACCTGCGGCCCGCCTACCAGGACCTGGCCACGGGCGACCCTCAGGCCAAGCTCTGGGAAACCGACACCGACGCCTGCTGTCACATCCGCAAGGTGCTGCCGCTGGACTTGGCGTTGGGTGAGTTCGACGCCTGGATCACCGGCCGCAAGCGGTTTCACGGCGGTGACCGCCTGAACCTGCCGGTGGTCGAGCAGTCGGAAGGCAAGCTCAAGTTCAATCCCCTGGCCAACTGGGGGAAGGAAGACCTCGACGCCTACGCCGTCGAGCACGGCCTGCCGGCCCATCCGCTGGTGGCCCAGGGCTTCCCGTCCATCGGCTGCTGGCCCTGCACCCAGCCGGCGGAGGAGGGCGAGGACGTCCGCGCTGGCCGCTGGAAGGGTCTGGACAAGTCCGAGTGCGGCATCCATCTGGCGCGTGCGCCGGGGACGCCGAACAACGTCGGCGGCGACATCTAGGGTTTTCAGGAATGAACGACGTGACCTTGGCCACTCCGACGCCCGCCGGGGCGGCCCCCAAGGCGTCCGGCGCCTTCTTCGTCGAGACGGTGACCTGGGTCCATCACTGGACCCCCAGCCTGTTCTCGTTCCGCACCACCCGCGACCCCGCGCTCCGCTTCTCCAGCGGCCAGTTCGTCATGGTCGGGCTGCAGAAGGAGGACGGTAAGCCGCTGGTGCGCGCCTATTCCATCGCCTCGCCCTCGTGGCACGAGGAGCTGGAGTTCTATTCGATCAAGGTGCCGGATGGCCCGCTGACCTCCCGCCTGCAGAACATCAAGGTGGGCGACCCCGTCCTGATCGGCCGCAAGCCGACCGGCACCCTGGTGCTGGACGGCCTGAAGCCCGGCAAGCGGCTCTACATGCTGGGCACCGGCACCGGTCTGGCGCCCTGGCTCTCCCTGGCCCGCGATCCGGACGTCTACGAGCGTTTCGAGACGGTCGTGGTGACCCACACGGTGCGCGAGGTGGGCGACCTGAACTACGCCGACCTGTTCGACGAGCTCCCCCGCGACGAGATCCTGGGCGAACTGATCGACGGCAAGCTGAAGTACTATCCGACGGTCACCCGCGAAGAGTTCCGCACCAAGGGCCGTATCACCGACCTGATCGCGTCGGGCCAGATGTTCGCCGATCTGGGCCTGCCGCCGTTCAACCCGGCCGAGGATCGCGTCATGCTGTGCGGCGGCCCCTCTGTGCTGGCCGACCTGAAGCAGCAGCTCCTGGACCTGGGCTACGTCGAGGGCTCCATCGCCCAGCCGGGCGATTTCGTGCTCGAAAGAGCGTTCGTAGAGACCTGAGGCGGTCTGCCGCGCGGCGTCGTGACACAACCGCGACGCGTGCGGCTAATCGCATAGGCGAATCTACGTAGGTGTTCGCCCCCAATATTAACCATAAATCTCACGTGTTTAGATGGACGCGGCCTGGAGGAGCCAGCTGTGTCCGCCATGTACTTCGAAACGCCCCGCGCACAACCGACGCTTGTGGGCCAGATCACTACCTGGCTGCGCCGCGCAGCTAGGCGCACGGCCGCTGCGTCCGCCTCGCGAGCCGATTCGACCTCTCGGTTCGTCGCGACGCCCGGTGAGTCCGTCGGCGCCTGCGGCTGCTGCGCGGATCGGGCCCTGGCGCGGTATGTCTCGCCGCAGGTGATCGACCGGCTGATGGCCGACCCCGACGGCCTGAGCCTCGGCGGCGAGACCCGCGACGTGACCGTGCTGTTCGCCGACCTTCGGGGGTTCACCGCCCTGGCCGAGGCCCTGAAGGACAATCCGCGACGCCTCAACGACCTGATCAACGCCTTCCTCGACCCCATGACCGACATCGTGCTGGCCCACGGCGGCACCATCGACAAGTATATGGGCGACTGCGTCATGGCCTTCTGGGGCGCGCCGCACGACGACCCGGACCACGCCCGGCACGCCTTCGAGGCGGCCCAGGCCATGCTGCTGGCAATGGACGACATCAACCGCCGCGTCCGCACCGCCTTCGCCGGCGAGATCGACCTGCCCACCATCGGGCTGGGCATCGGGATCAACTCGGGCGAATGCGTGGTGGGCAACCTCGGCAGCCGCAAGCGCTTCGACTACTCGGTCCTGGGCGATCCCGTGAACATCGCCTCGCGGATCGAGGGCCTGTGCAAGATCTACAACATCCCCCTGTTGGTCGGCGAGGAGACGGCGCGCCGCCTGCCGGACCTCGGGCTGGCGGAGATCGGCCGCATCACCCTGCGCGGCCGCAGCGAGAAGCAGTGGGTCTTCAGCCTGGGCGCGCTGGGCCCGCCGTCGGAGCCCTTCCAATGACCTACTGGCAGCAGTCCGGCTCGAACGACCTCGGCTTCCTTGCCGGTGTCTCGAAGGCCCGCCCGCTGTCGCGGGGTGTGGGGCTCGCCGTCGGCGCCCTGGCGTCGCTGGGCCTTTGGGCCGCCCTCGTCTGGGCCGCCCTGCGCCTGATCGGCTGAGCGGCTAGAGGGCAGCCCGCGCCAGCACGAAGTCCGCCCGCGCCTCGACGGTCGCCCTGGGCAGCGTCACTGGCTTGTAACCCAGCCTCGGCAGGCGTTCGAGGATGACCGCGAAGGTCCGCTCGGCCTCGGCCCAGTCTTGGCGGCGCTCGGCGTCGGCCTTGTAGATCTCCCGCCAGGGTGGGGCGATGAAGACCCGGGCGTTGTAGCGCCGCGTGCGCACCGCCTCGACGAGCTCGGGGGAGGGCGTGGCCCCGTTCGCGGCATAGCTGTCCATGATCCCGCGGTCGAGGAACACGCGACGCGTCTCGCCGGCCATGGCGTCGAAGATGGCGATGTCCCGGCGCGCCGTCTCAGCGACGAAGCGGTCGTTGTCCAGCCAGGGGACGGCGTCGCCGCCCATCTCCACCTGCTCACGGATCACCGCCCGCGCCGTTTCCTGGACGACGCGTTCGCTCATGGCCTGCAGGCGGCGGATGAGCGTGGTCTTGCCCACCCCGGGACCGCCGGTGAGGACGAAGAAATTCGGCTTGTGGATCATGATCTCGTTTCCCTCCCCATGAGGGGAGGGACGGAAGCTACTTCGGCGGGCAGCCCGTGAACTGGCCGACCTTCACCGCGGTGAGCGTGGCGAGGTTCAGCTTCTGCATCGGCTTCATCGAGGCGGCGCCGTGACCCGTGTAGAGGTCGATGCGCTGGCCCTTGATCGCTCCTCCGACATCGGACGCGTACCAATAGCCGTCATGCTGGGCGCCGTCGGGCATCTTCAGGCCGACGGTCTCCTTAATGAACAGCACGGTGCGGCGCGGGATCAGGGTCTTGTCGACCGCGATGGTGCGCATGGGCACGACCCGGCAGCCCAGGCTGTCCAGGGCGCCCACGCCCTTGGCGCCGGCGTGATACAGCGTCGCCTTCACGTTGAAGACGCCCGTGCCGGGAAGAGCCCCGGAAACGATCGAGGAAACGAGGTCCCCAATCGGATCGTTTGGCGCGGCGTGCGCGTTGGATGCGATACCGATGGCGGAAATAACTGCCAGGGCGGCGAGGCGGCGTCGCATGGACGGCGTCCTCCTTCGTCGTTGAACTGGTGGCCGGAGTCCTACCGGCTGAGGTCCTCGGGGGCAACCCCGCACGGACGATTGGCCGCGACCTGTGAGTTTCCCTAACAGCTAAGGTGAGGCTCTATCGCTTGCTCCCACAGGGATTTCGCCGCACAGCCACACCTGGAGCTCGGGAGCATGGCGCATGAAAATCTATGGGGACAGCATCTCCGGCAACTGCCTGAAGCTGAAGTGGACGGCCGATTTCCTGGGCCTGAAGTACGATTGGATCGAGACCGACATCCTCAAGGGTGAGTCGCGGACGCCCGACTATCTGGCGATGAACCCGGCCGGCCAGGTTCCCCTCGTGATCTTCGAGGACGGCCGTCCGCTCGCCCAGTCGAACGCCATCATCCTGCACTTCGCCGAGGGCTCCAGCCTGATCCCGGCCGACGCCTATGATCGGGCCAAGATGCTGGAATGGATGTTCTGGGAGCAATACAGCCACGAGCCCTACGTCGCCGTGGCGCGCTTCCACGTGAAGTACCTGGGCAAGCCGGTCGAAGACCTCGAGCCCCGGCTGGTGGAGCGGGGCGGGGGCGCCCTGCAACGGATGGAACTGGGCCTGGCCAATTCGCCGTTCCTGGTGGGCGACGGCCTCACCCTCGCCGACGTGGCGCTGGTGGCCTACACCCGCGTCGCTCACGAGGGCGGGTTCGCGCTCGACCTCTATCCGGCCGTGAAGGCCTGGGTGGCGCGCGTGGAAACGGCGCTGAAGATCGTCTGAGCCGGCTTGCCATCGCCACTGGTCCGCGTGCAAAGCGGGAGGATGAAACGTCTTCCCGCCCTGGCGCTGGCCGCCGTGCTCGCCTCCGTCCCCGGCTCGCTGTTCGCCTGGGGCAACACCGGCCACCGGATGCAAGGCGAGATCGCCATGCGGGCGCTGCCGGCCGAGATGCCGGCCTTCCTGCGGACGAAGCAGGCGGCCATCGACGTCGGCGAGCTGTCGCGCGAGCCCGACCGCTCCAAGGGCTCGGGCCGGCTGCACGACCAGGACCGTGACCCCGGCCACTTCATCGACCTGGACGACGACGGCAAGCTGCTGGGCGGCCCGCCGATGCTGCCGCTGGCGCCCACCCGCGCCGAATTCGAGACCCAGCTCCGCGCGGCCAACCTCGACCAGTGGAAGGTCGGCTACCTGCCGTACTCGATCATCGACCGCTACCAGCAGCTCACCACCGACTTCGCCTACTGGCGGGTGTTGAAGGCGGCCGAGGCCAATCCGGCCTGGAAGAAGAACCGCGCCTGGTTCAAGGCCGACCGCATCCGCCGCGAGGCGCTGATCCTGAAGGGCATCGGCGAACTCGGCCACTTCGTCGGCGACGGCAGCCAGCCGCTGCACGTGACCAGCCACTACAACGGGTGGGGCGACGGCCCGAACCCCAACAACTACTCCAAGGCCCGCCTGCACGGACCGTTCGAGGGCGACCTGGTCCTGGCCACGGTGAAGCCGACGGCCGTGGCGGCCAAGGTGACGCCGCTGCGCCTCTGCAACTGCCCCATCGAACAGCGCGTTTCCGACTATCTCAGCGCCACGGGGAAACAGGTGATCCCGTTCTACGAGATGGAGAAGGCGGGCGGCATGGCGCCCGGTGACCCGCGCGGGACCGCGATGGCCACCGAGCGCCTGGCGGTCGGCGCGTCCGAGCTGCGCGACGTGACGGTCGAGGCCTGGCGCGCCAGCGCCAATGTCAAGATCGGCTGGCGGCCGATCGCGGTGCAGGACGTGCTGGCCGGCAAGGTCGATCCCTATCCGGCGCTGTACGGCATCGACTGATGACCACGCCGCAGTTCGGCCAGGGCGAGCCTGGGGCGGCCTATCCGGATCGCCCCGCGGCCTTCGCGGTGATCGAGCGCGACGGGCTGATCGCCCTGGTTCGGGTGGAGCGGCGCGGGCGCGGCCTGGTGCTGGATCTGCCCGGCGGCGGCATCGACGAGGGCGAGACGGCGGCGGAGGCGGCGGTCCGGGAATGCGGCGAGGAGGCCGGCCTGGTCGTGGCGCTGGCGGCGGATCCCTTCATCCACGCCGACCACTATTTTCTCCACAACGACGGCGAGGTCCGCAATACGCGCGGGGCCTTCTTCAAGGGGCGGGTCATGCGGGAAGACGTCGCCCTGAAGATCGAGGACGACCACGAGCTGGTCTGGACGGCGCCCGACGAGGCCCTGCTTCGCCTCGACCGGGAGTCGCATGTGTGGGCGGTCGTCACCTGGCTGCGATTGCGCGCCGGCGCTTGAGGCGCTAGCAGCGCGCCATGACGGCGCAAATCATCGACGGGAAGGTCCACGCCGAGCGCGTCCGGGCCGAAGTGACGGCGGAGGTGGCGCGGCTGCGCGCCGATCATGGGCTGCAGCCCGGCCTTGCGGTCGTGCTGGTGGGCGAGGACCCGGCCAGCCAGGTCTATGTCCGGTCGAAGGGCGAGCATTCGCTGGCGGCGGGCATGCATTCGGTGACCCACCGGCTGCCGGCCGACACCCGGCAGGACGAGCTGATGCGGCTGGTGGCCGACCTCAACGCCGACCCGCTGATCCACGGCATCCTGGTCCAGCTCCCGCTGCCCAAGCACCTGGACGAGAAGGCGGTGATCGGCGCCATCGACCCGGACAAGGACGTGGACGGCCTGCATGTGGTCAACGCCGGCCGCCTGGTGGCGGGCTTGCCCTCGCTGGTGGCCTGCACGCCCGTGGGCTGCCTCATCCTCCTGAAGGCGACCCTGGGCGACCTGACCGGCAAGCGGGCCGTGGTCGTGGGCCGCTCGCTGCTGGTGGGCAAGCCGATCTCGCAGCTGCTGCTGGCCGAGGACTGCACGGTCACCATGGCCCACTCGCGCACCGTGGACCTGCCGTCGATCTGCCGCGAGGCCGACATCCTGGTCGCCGCCGTGGGCCGCCCGCGGATGATCCGAGGCGACTGGATCAAGCCCGGAGCCTGCGTGATCGACGTCGGCATCAATCGCGTGCCCTTCGACGACCCGATCAAGGCCGCCGAGGGCCGGACCAAGATCGTTGGCGACGTCCACTACAAGGAAGCGCTGGAGGTCGCGGGGTCGATCACCCCCGCGCCCGGCGGCGTCGGCCTGATGACCGTGGCCGTGCTTCTCCGCAACACCGTCACCGCCGCCAAGCGGATCGCGGGGCTGGACAGCTAGGTCGTCGGCTTGGCGTTCGCGTTGGTCCAGGCGACCACCTCGGCCAGCAGTTCGCCGACCGCGCGGTCATAGGCAGGGACGATGGCGGTGACGCGGTTGTCGCCGGCCCGGATCCGCTTCTCGAACAGCTTCTCGCCCACCAGGCCACGGTCGGTGGCGCCGGTGATGGCGGCGCGCACGCGGACCACCACGAGGGGCGCGGCCTTGGGCCCCTGGTCGTAGTGAGCCTCGAAGTTCCGGACGTCCAGGCGCAGCACGTAGGGCGCGGTGACGGGCTCCCCCCGAGCGACGAGGCGCACATGGCCCGGATCGGCGTCGAAGGCGGCGACGACCGCCTCGTCCCAGAGCACGGCGGCGGGCGCCACCCAGCGCGTTTCGGCCACATAGGCCGCCTTGCCGTTGCTGAGGGTCAGCAGGCGGTCGCCCGCGGACTCTCGCTGGAACGTCGCGCTGGTGCGAAGGACCCCGACATTACCCATGGTGGCGTCGACGGCCTGGGCGGCTGCCGGCTGGCCGAAACGGTAGAGGTGCGCCGGCTTGGTCTTGGGCAGCAGAGAAACACAGGCCGACAGCGTGAGCGCTGCGGCGCCGACGGCGGTCAGGCGAAGAATGGCGGACGAGCGCTTCATTGGGGCACCTTCACTTCCTCGGCCTTGCTCTTGCCCAGCGCGCCGGTGGGATTGGACTGGACCTCGTTGATCAGCCGCTCCAGCGACTCCGCCGTCGTCTGGAGCTGGATAACCGCGGTCGTGACCTGCGGCAGGCCGTTGGTGGCGAAGTCGGTGGTGGGCCCCTGGAGGCGGCCGATCATGGTGCGGGCGTCCGTCGCGGCGGCCTTGGCCTCCTGGGCCGCGTCGGCCAGGTTGCTGATCGCGCGCTTGCCGTCGCCGTCGATCACGCCGCGGGTGGAGGCCGACAGCTTGGCGATCTCGTCGGCGGCGGTGTCGATCCGCTGAAGGGCGCTCTGCGCGTCGGCCAGGATCGCCTTGCGTTCGCGCAGCTCGGCGGTGAACGCCTGGGCGTCCGACAGCGAGGCCGAGAAGGTCTTGATGTTCTGGTCCGAGAGCACCCGGTTTACCCGGTCCAGCGCCTCGATGGTGCGGGTCAGCACGGTGCCGCCGCCCTCCAGCAGGTCGGAGATGGCGCTGCGCTGGCTGCGGATCACGGGGATGCAGTCGCGGCCCAGCCCCGTGCGGTCGCAGCGGGGCTTGTCGGCGTCCTTGAGCAGTTGCCGGGTCCCGGTGCCGGCGGTGATCTGGACGTAGTTCAGGCCGGTGATGCCCTGCGGCTCCAGGGTGGCGTAGCTATCGACCCGGATCGGCACGTCCTCGGTCACCCGCACCCGGGCGATGACGTTGCGCGGGTTGAACTTGTCGAGCGCGATCTTGGTGACCTCGCCCACCTTGATGCCGTTGAAGTGGACCTCGCCGCCCTCGTTTAGGCCGCGCACGGGTCCCTGGAAGACAATGTCGTACAGGTCGTACTCGGCATTGATCCGAACCCGGGCCAGCCAGACGACGAAGACGATCAACGCCACCGTCAGGATCATGGTGGAAAGCCCCACCAGGGCGTAGTTGGCGTTTCTTTCCATCAGTCTTTCGTCCCAGTTCGGGCGTCGCGAGCCGCGCGGCCCCGGGGTCCCAGGAAGTATTCGCGGATCCACGGATGATCTGAACGCTCGAGTTCGTGAACCGGCGCCGTGGCGACCACGTGCTTGTCCGCCAGGACGGCGACGCGGTCGGTGATTTCGTAGAGCGAATCGAGGTCGTGGGTGATCATGAACACCGTCAGGTCCAGGCTGTCGGCCAAGTCGCGGATCAGCTCGTCGAAGGCCGCCGCGCCGATCGGATCGAGGCCCGAGGTGGGCTCATCCAGGAACAGCAGTTCGGGGTCGAGGGCCAGGGCGCGCGCGAGGCCCGCCCGCTTCTTCATGCCGCCCGACAGCTCCGACGGCTTCAGCGAGCCGGCCTCGGCCCTGAGGCCGACCATCGCGATCTTCAGGTCGGCGAGCTCGTAGCATTCGCGGCGGGTCAGCCGGGTGTGCTCGAACATCGGCGCGGCCACGTTCTCGCGGATCGTCAGGTTCGAGAACAGCGCGCCGCCCTGGAACAGGACGCCCCACGACCGCTCAAGCGCGCTCCACCGGCGGCGGGAGGCGCGCCAGAGCTGCTGGCCGAAGACGGTGATCTGGCCCGCGTCGGGGTTGCGCAGGCCGATGATGGTGTTCAGCAGCACCGACTTGCCGGTGCCCGAGCCCCCCACGACGCCCAGGATCTCGCCGCGCTTGACGGTGAGGTCCAGGTTCTCGTGCACCACATGCTCGCCGAAGGCCGAGCGCAGTCCCTTGACCTCGATGGCCGGGCCGTCCTGGTCGAGCAGCTGTTCGTCGGAGAGGGCGGCCTCGCCGCGGGCGTCCGTCATATGTCGAGCTGCATGTAGATGAGGGCGAAGATCGCATCGATCACGATCACGGCGAAGATGGCGTGCACCACGGCCGCGGTGACGCGCCGGCCCAGGGACTGGACGTCGCCGCCCACCAGAAGCCCCTGGCGGCAGCCGATCCCGGCCACCACCCCGGCCATCACGGGCGCCTTGGAGAGCGCGACGTAGAAGTGGTCCGCACCCACGTTGTCGACGATCCGGGTCAGGAAGAAGGTCGGTCCGAGGTCGAGGGTGGTCCAGGTGACCAGCAGGCCGCCCAGCAGGCCGGCCAGGGTGGCGACGAAGGTCAGCAGCGGGATGGTCACCAGCAGGGCCACGAAACGCGGCAGCACCAGGGCCTCGAAGGGGTCGACCCCCATCACCTGCATGGCGTCGATCTCCTGCTGCATCTTCATCGAGCCGATCTCCGCGGCGAAGGCCGAGGCCGATCGGCCCGATAGCAGCACTGCCGTGATCACGATGTTGAACTCGCGGATCATCGAGACGCCGATCAGCTCGACCGCGAACACCTCCGCCCCGAACTGCCGCAGCATGTCGACGCCCAGCAGCGCCACGACGGCGCCGATGAAGAAGGTGGTGATCGCGACGATCGGGATCGCGTCCAGGCCCGCCCGTTCCATCTGGATGAAGATCGGCGCCCAGCGGACCTTGTGCGGCCTCGTGACCAGGTGGACCAGCGAGCGGAAGGCGACCACGAGCAGGTGGCCGAGGAAGCCCATGGTGTCGAGGAACTCGATGCCGAGGTCCACGACGCCGCGGCCGATCCGGATGGTCATGTCGTGGAAGCCCTTCGGCTCCTTGCGCACGACCGGTTTCACCCGCACGGCGTTGTCGACCAACTCCAGCAGCCGCCGCGTCTCGGGGCGGGCCGTGATGTGGTCGAGGCTGAAGCCCGGGCCGATGGCCCGGATGATGGCGTAGGCCCCCGCCGTGTCCATCCTCCGGACCTGGGTGAGGTCGAAGGTGACGCCCTGGCGGCCGCGCAGCTCGTGCTCCAACGCGTCGCCGACCCCGCCGAGGAGGTTGGTCGTCCAGTCGCCGCTGAGGATCGCCATGGGGCGATCGGTCGCGGCCGGCATCTGGAAGGCTGCGGGCTTCTCCATACTTGGGTTGTTTCGGGGTGCGAGGCGGCTGTCCAGCCCCGGCTGCCGAATTCGGTCTCCCTCTTGGCGCTGGCGCCCTACACAGACAGCGCCAGGGCCGAACGTCCATATGGCGAAGGTTGTTCCTCAACATGATTTCGCGAACGAGCGCCCTCTACGGCCGAGCTCAGCCAAGTTTTGGTCCAAGTCTGCCGGGTAAGCATCCGGTGGTCCTGCCGCGGACCCGACTCGCTAGCGTAGGAGTGGAGAGAGTGACGCAACAGATCGACCTCGCGGGGGCCTCCGGCGCGCGCTACCGCTACAGCCCCTTGGAAGAGAACCGCTTTCTGCCGCCG
>Ga0255338_1001460_pt1 | contig 44562 bp, 37 predicted proteins | sample MeOH1_35cm_T4_19_FD_203715 | JGI IMG/M metagenome (GOLD analysis project Ga0255338, IMG submission 203715) | Sandy soil microbial communities from University of British Columbia, Vancouver, Canada - MeOH1_35cm_T4_195 | ecosystem: Engineered > Artificial ecosystem > Sand microcosm > Unclassified ... | reverse complement strand
CCTGTCGGACGTGATGTTCGTGGCCACGTCGAACTCGCTGAACATTCCGCCGCCGCTGCTGGACCGGATGGAAGTGATCCGCCTGTCGGGCTACACCGAGGACGAGAAGATCAACATCGCCATACGCTACCTGCTGCCCAAGCAGATCAAGAACAATGGTCTGAAGGCTGGAGAGATCGAGGTCACCGAAGCGGCGATCCGCGACATCATCCGCTACTACACCCGGGAAGCCGGCGTGCGGTCGCTGGAACGCGAGGTGTCGAAGATCGCGCGCAAGGTGGTCAAGCTGCTGCTCCTGAAGAAGGAGTCGGGCGCGGTCAAGGTGGATTCGGAGAACCTGGACAAGTTCCTGGGCGTGCGCAAGTACGACTTCGGCCTGGCCGGCAAGGAAAACCAGGTGGGCCAGGTGACCGGGCTGGCGTGGACCGAGGTGGGCGGCGATCTGCTGACCATCGAAGCCGCGATCATGCCGGGCAAGGGCAATATCACGCGCACCGGCTCGCTGGGCGATGTGATGAAGGAGTCGGTCGAAGCCGCGCGTTCGGTGGTGCGTTCGCGGGCACGTCGCCTGGGTATTGCGGATGAGATGTTCGAGAAGCGCGACATCCACATCCACGTGCCCGAAGGCGCCACGCCCAAGGATGGTCCGTCGGCAGGTGGGGCGATGACGACCGCGCTGGTGTCGGTGCTGACCGGCATTCCGGTGCGGGCGGACGTGGCCATGACCGGCGAGATCACGCTGCGCGGCGAGGTGCTGCCGATTGGCGGCCTCAAGGAGAAGCTGCTGGCGGCCCATCGTGGCGGCATCAAGCTGGTACTGATCCCCGAGGAGAACGTGAAGGATCTCGCCGAGATTCCTGACAACGTGAAGAACGCCATCGAGATCGTGCCGGTACGCTGGATCGACAAGGTGCTGGAACTGGCACTCGAGCGCAAGCCCGAGCCGCTGCCCGAGGAAGAGGCCAAGCCCGCCGAGGTGGCGGACAAGGCCAAGGCCCAGGTCGAGATGATCCATCACTGATCGATGCTGACTGGTAACAAGAACGCCGCGGGCTGACCCCTGCGGCGTTTTTGTTTGGGCATGGGAGTGTCACAGGATTGTTGCAATCGGGGCTTTGCAAATCGAAAAGTCTCGTATTACAATCGCGGCCTCGCAACGCAAACAGCGGCAACCAGCGGTACGTGTCGAGTCGTGCGAAGCGAGATTACCCAGCGGGCGCGCATGCCTGCGATGGTCAAATGGGTGCTTAGCTCAGTTGGTAGAGCGGCGCCCTTACAAGGCGTAGGTCGGGGGTTCGAGCCCCTCAGCACCCACCATTTCACCAGGGTACCCACGCAGGAGTGGTAGTTCAGTTGGTTAGAATACCGGCCTGTCACGCCGGGGGTCGCGGGTTCGAGTCCCGTCCGCTCCGCCAAACAAAAAAATGCCCGCGCAAGCGGGTTTTTTTGTGTCCGCTGCCTGTGACGCTGCCGTATCAGCAAATGACTGCGGACGGTCCGGCACCTGCTAGAATCGCGGTTTGACCTTCGTGCCAACCCTCTACCCGAATCAGCATGCTTGATTTCGTACGCAACAACCGGCGCCTGATGCTTCTGCTGCTGCTGGTGCTCGTCTTCCCGTCGTTCGTATTCTTCGGCGTGGAAAGCTATTCGCGATTCATGGACAGTTCGCACGACGTCGCCAAGGTGGATGGCCGTGCGATCACCGTGCAGGAAGTCGACAATGTCGTGCGCGACCAGAGTGAGCGCATGCGGCAGATGCTGGGCAACCAGTACGATCCGCGCATGTTCGAAGGCGCCGCCGCGCGCCAGTCCGTGGTCGATCAACTGATCCTGCAGCGCGTGGTGTCCGATGCCACGGCCAGGAAGAACCTGACTGTGTCCGATGCCCAGGTGGCAGCGGCCATCCAGAACATCCCGGCCATTGCGCAGTTGAAGACCGCCGACGGCAAGTTCGACGAGAAAGCTTATGTGCAGCTGCTGGCCGCGCAGGGCATGACGCCCGAGCAGTTCGACGCGCGCCTGCGCTTCGACCTCGCCACGCAGCAACTCGGCGGCGCCGTGGGTACCACGGCATTCGTGCCGAAGTCCCTGCTGGACCGCCTGATCGCCGTGCGTGACCAGCAGCGCGACGTGCAGGCGCTGGTGATCAAGCCGGCCGATTTCACCGCGAAGGTCACGCCCGATGCCGCCGCGCTGAAGGCATATTACGACGCGCATGTGTCGGCCTACACCACGCCGGAGTCGGCCAAGGTGGAGTACGTGGTGCTGTCCGGCGATGCGCTGGCCGCCAGCCAGGCCGTGACGCCGGAAGAGCTGAAGTCCTACTACGACAGCAACATCGCCCGTTTCCGCACGGACGAGCAGCGCCGCGCCAGCCACATCCTGATTGCCGCGCCCAAGGACGGCAAGGACGCCGACCGCAAGGCCGCGAAGGACAAGGTCACGAAGCTGCTGGAAGACCTGCGCAAGCATCCCGATACGTTCGCCGACGTGGCGAAGAAGCAGTCGCAGGATCCCGGCTCGGCCGAGAAGGGCGGCGACCTGGGCTTCATGGGGCGCGGCGCGCTGGTCAAGCCGTTCGAGGACGCCATGTACGCGCTCAAGGATGGCCAGATCAGCGACGTGGTGGAAACCGACTACGGCTATCACATCATCAAGCTGACCGGCATCAAGCCGGCCGAGACGCAACCGCTCGACGCCGTGCGCGCCGAACTGGAAGCCGAACTCAAGAAGCAGTTGGCGGGCAAGAAGTACACGGAGCTGGCCGATGCCTTCGGCAACACCGTCTACGAACAGTCCGAGAGCCTGAAGCCGGCCGCCGACAAGTTCAAGCTCACCATCGAGACCGCGGACAACGTGACCCGTCAGCCGAACCCGGCCTTGGGCGCACAGAGCGCGCTCAACAATGAGCGCCTGCTCAAGGCGCTGTTCAGCGACGACGCGATCAAGAACAAGCGCAACACCGAGGCCGTCCAGGTTGGCCCCAACACGCTGGTGTCGGCGCGCATCGTCGACTATCGCCCGGCCACCGCGCGCAAGTTCGAAGATGTGGAGGCGCAGGTGCGCCAGGCCTACGTTGCCCAGCAGGCTGCCGAACTGGCCCACAAGGATGGCGCGGCCCGCCTGGAGGCGCTGAAGAAGGGCGACAGCGCTGCCGGCTTCGGCCAGATCGTGACGGTGTCGCGCATGAAGGCGGACGGCATGTCGCCGAAGGCCGTGGAAGCCATCATGCGCGCCGACGCGACCAAGCTGCCGGCCGTGGTGGGCGTGGATCTGGGTGCGGATGGCTATGCGATCTATCGCATTGCCAAGGTCAGCGCGCCGGCGCAGGTGAATCCGGGCCAGCGCGAAGCCGAGGCGCAGCAGCTGGGCCAGCTGGCCGGCCAGACCGAACTCGCCGCCTACTATGAAGCCCTGAAGTCGCGCGCGAAGGTCAAGGTTCTGCGGCCGGTGACGGTCGCCGACGTGCCCGCGAGCGAGGGCGCCGCGCAGTAGCCTTCAACGGCTGGCGCCAGCAAGAAACCCCTGCGGCCAAAGCGGCCGGCAGGGGTTTTTTATCGATGGGCGTCAGCTTTTCCGGGCGGGGGGCTTCAGCAACGGCTGCAATTGCGGCCAGACATTGTCGAGCAGCGTGGCCTGCGCGGCCGAGGTGGGATGGAACCGGTCATCCTGGAACCATTCCGGCCGGGTGACCACCTTGTCGAGGAAGAACGGCACCAGTCCCACGCGATATTCGCCAGCCAGCTTGCTGTACAGCCCGAAGAACCGTTCGGTATAGTCCTGGCCGTAGTTCGGCGGAATCCGCATGCCGACCAGCACCACGCCCGCGCCGGCCTGGCGTGCCGCGGCGAGGATGCCGCGCAGGTTGGCCTCGGTGGCTTGCAGCGAGAAGCCGCGCAAGGCATCGTTGGCGCCCAGCTCGATCACGACCACGGCGGGCTTGTACCGCGCCAGCAGGTCGGGGAGCCGGGTCTTGCCGCCGGCCGTGGTCTCGCCGCTGATGCTGGCGTTGACGACGCTATAATCAAGGCGCTCCTTGCGCAGGCGGTCCTGCAACAGGCTCACCCAGCCGGTGCCACGGGCAATGCCGTACTCCGCCGACAGGCTGTCGCCAAGCACCAGCACCGTCGGCGCGGCCGTGGCCGCGGGCCTTGCGGACGCTGGCGTGGGAGCCGGCGCCTGGGCCAGCGTGGCCGTGGGCAGCGCGGCCATCAGCATCGCCGTGGCCAGCATCGCCCCGCAAGCTGCCAGCGCCTCGGGGCGCCAACCGTATCCAATCCTCTCGCTCATGTCCTCTTCCATTCTCGCTGTCGAGTCACTCGGAAAGACCGTTGCCGACACGACAGGTTCGCTGACGATTTTGCACGACGTCTCGTTTTCCGTCACGCCGGGCGAAACGCTGGCCATCGTGGGCGCGTCCGGTTCGGGCAAATCCACGCTCCTGGGGCTGCTGGCGGGCCTGGATCTGCCCAGCACGGGCGCGGTACGGCTGCATGGACAGGATCTGTTCGCGCTCAATGAGGACCAGCGCGCCGCATTGCGGGGCCGGCACGTGGGTTTCGTGTTCCAGTCGTTCCAGCTCGTGGGCCACCTGACCGCGCTGGAAAACGTGATGCTGCCGCTGGAGCTGCGCGGCGAGACCGACCGTGTGCGCGAGCGTGCCACCGAGATGCTCGAGCGCGTGGGCCTGGGCAAGCGGCTGACGCACTATCCGCGCACGCTGTCGGGCGGCGAGCAGCAGCGCGTGGCGCTGGCGCGCGCGTTCGTGGCGCGCCCGGACATCCTGTTTGCCGATGAGCCCACCGGCAGCCTCGATACCGCCACCGGCGAGGCCGTGATCGCGCTGATGTTCGAGTTGAACCGCAATGCCGGCTCCACGCTGGTACTGGTGACGCACGACCGTTCCGTGGCGGCGCGCTGTGCCCGCATCCTGACCATCGACGCCGGCCGCGTGGCCAGCGACGAGTGGATGGGCACTGAAGTTTAAGAGACGCTAACAAGACGATTCTGGCGTCGTTGCGCGGCCTTGTCGTACGATTTGTACTGTCTGCGGCCGCGCGCCTAGCCAGAACCGCTTCGCTTCGTCTTGTTAGCGTCTCTAGAATATCTAGCCGCGCGCCAGCACGCGGCGCGCGCGGGCGATCAGCGCGGTGGTGGACGCATCATGCGTGGCCTGCGCGCTGCCGTTCAGTTCGGCCTCGATCGGGCGCGCCAGGATCTTGCCCAGCTCCACGCCCCACTGGTCGAACGAATTGATGTTCCACACCACGCCCTGCACGAAGGTGCGGTGCTCGTAGAGCGCGATCAGCGCGCCCAGCACGTGCGGCGTCAGGTCTTCCATCAGCAGCGTGTTGCTCGGGCGGTTACCCTCGAACACCATGTGGGGGATGATGTCCTCGTTGGACATGCCGGCCGCGCGCAGTTCCTCGGCGCTGCGCCCGCGCATCAGCGCCTCGGCCTGCGCGAAGCAGTTCGCCAGCAGCTTGGCGTGGTGGCCCGGCAGGCGGCGCGGCGGCACGAGCGGCGCCACGAAGTCCACCGGCACGATCTGCGAGCCCTGGTGAATCATCTGGAAGTATGCATGCTGGCCGTTGGTGCCGGCCGTGCCCCAGACCACGGGCGAGGTCTGCGCCTGCACGGGCTCCCCGTCCAGTTGCACCGACTTGCCGTTGCTTTCCATCTCCAGTTGCTGCAGGAAGGCCGGGAACAGTTCCAGCGAGGTGGAGTAGGGCGCCATGCAACTCGTCGGCATGCCGAAGAAATTGCGATACCAGACGCCCAGCATGGCCATGACCACGGGCATGTTGCGCGCCAGCGGCGCCGTGCGGAAGTGGTCGTCCATGGCGCGTGCGCCAAGCAGCAGGTCGTCGAAGGCGTCGAAGCCCACCGCCAGCGCGATGGACAGGCCCACCGACGACCACAGCGAGAAGCGGCCGCCGATCCAGTCCCAGAATTCGAACATGTTGGCCGGGTCGATGCCGAACTCGATCACGGCCTCGCGGTTCGTGGATACCGCCACGAAATGGCGCGCCAGCTGGTTCTCGGCCACGCCGCTGCGCAGGAACCAGTCGCGCATGCTGCGCGCGTTGGCCATGGTTTCCAGCGTGGTGAACGTCTTCGAGCAGACGATGACGAGCGTGCGCGCCGGGTCCAGGCGCACCAGCGTCTCGGCCAGTTCGGTGCCGTCCACGTTCGAGACGAAATGCATGCGCGGGCCCGGCTGGTCGGCCAGGTGTGCCAGCGCGCGGCAGACCATGCGCGGGCCGAGGTCGGAACCGCCGATGCCGATGTTGACGACGTCGGTGATCGGCTGGCCCGTGGAGCCGGTCCACGCACCGCTGCGCACGCGCTCGGAGAACGCCTGCATGCGGCAACGGACCTCATGGATGCCCGGCATCACCGAGACGCTATCCACCTCGAACGGCGCATCGGGCAGCGCGCGCAGCGCCACGTGCAGCGCGGCGCGGTCTTCGGTGATGTTGACATGCTCGCCCGCGAACATCGCGTCGCGGCGCTGCGTCACGCCGGCTTCCTCGGCCAGCTTCATCAGCAGCGCAAAGGTCTCGAACGTGATGCGGTTCTTGGAGTAGTCCAGATACAGGCCGGCGGCTTCCAGCGAGAAGTCCTCGACCCGCCGCGCGGCCTTGGCTTCGGCAAACCAGTCCTGCATCGGCGTATGGCAGATGTCGTCGTGGTGTTGGCGGAGGGCGGTCCAGGCGTGGAGTTCAGTCGGCATGCGGAATTCGGTCTGTCGGGAGCAAAGGCCCGTCTTCACGGGCCAAGACTAGTATATCGCCAGTGCGTGGCGGCTAAAGCGGGAGATCAGACGGTTCTTTGCCGTCCTAAGTTCCGATTGCGCCACGGGGCGGGGGTGGTTCAGGCCACCTTAGCAGGCTTGCCGGCCCGGTGTTATCGGGCTTTGTCCGACGTGGCACGGTGCGCGTCACACGGCGCGGCCGTGCAGCAGCGCGTTCAGGATCTCGCGTGCCGGCAGGTAAAGTTCGCTTGCCGTCATGCCGGCCGGGCCGGTGCCGCCCGCCACGAGGCGGTCCGCGGCGCGGCCATGAATCCACACGGCGGCGCGCGTGGCGTCCGGCACCGGCATGCCTTGCGCGAGCAGCGCGCCGATCATGCCGGCCAGCACGTCGCCGGTGCCGGCCGTGGCCAGCGCGGCATTGCCGGTGGGATTGACCGTGACGGCGCCACGCGTTGCCGGCGCCGTGGCGATCACCGTGCCCGATCCCTTCAGCACGATGGTGGCCTGCCGCGCCGCTGCCAGCGCGGCCGCCGCCGCCAACCGGTCGCGCTGGATGTCTGCCACGGTACTGCCGAGCAGCCGGGCCGCTTCGAGCGGGTGCGGCGTCATGACGTGAGGCACGCCGCTGTCGCGCAGCACCCCTGCCAACGCGGCGTCGCCGGCCAGCAGGTTCAGGGCGTCGGCGTCCAGCACGAGCGGCGGTTGCGGTGCCGCCCGGGCGCAGGTGTCGATCAGCGACGCCAGCAGCTTGCGCGCCGCCGTGCCGGTGCCCATGCCGGGGCCAACGACCAGCGCCGACATCGCGTCGATGGCCACATCGCTCACGTCGTGCAGCATCAGTTCGGGGTGGACCGGGTCCATCAGCGGCGCCGGCTGCGCCAGGAATCCCACATGCACGCGCCCGGCCCCGAGGTGCAGCGCCGCCCGCGCGCCCAGCAGCGGCGCACCGGCCATGCCATGGCTGCCGCCAATCACCGCGAGCGAGCCGTAACTGCCTTTGTTGACCGCGTGGTGGCGCCCCGGCAGCGCGTTGCGGAATCCGCCCGGCTGGTTCACGTGCGCCACGGCCGGTTGGGTGGGCGGATAGGGCAGGCCAAGCGGGGCGATGTCGATGTTGCCAGCGCAATCGCGGCCGTCCAGCGTCAGCAGGCCCGGCTTGGCGGCGATGAAGGTCAGCGTGCGTTGCGCGCGCACGGCCGGCTGGCCCGCGCCGGTATCGGCAAACAACCCGCTCGGGATATCCAGCGCGAACACCGGCAGCCCCGCACCGTTGATATGGGCGATCCAGCGCGCCATATTGCCGTCCGCCGCGCGGCTCAGGCCAATGCCGAGCAGGCCGTCGACCAGTGCCACGCAGCCCGCCGGCCAGGGCGGCAGCGCGGCGGCGGGATCGAGCGGCACGGCCAGCAGCGGCACGCCTGCCGTGCGCGCCTCGGCCCATGCGCGGGCGGCGTCGGCCGGCAGGCGGTCGGGCGCGGCGGTCAGCCAGGCTTCCACCTGGCGCCCGGCCTGGTGCAGCCGCGTGGCCGCCACCAGCGCATCGCCGCCGTTGTTGCCGGGCCCGGCCAGCAATACGATGCGCCCCGCCGGGGCGTGCCGCGCGACCCAGCCCGCGGCGGCGCTGCCGGCGCGGGTCATCAGCGTATACGCGGGCAGCGACGCCAGCGCGGCCTGCTCGATCGCGCGGATCGTGGCCACGCCATGGAGCGGCGTGGCGGCGTTGCCGGCGGGATCGAGCGGCAGCCAGTCGAGCGAGGCGGGAGCGGAAGTGGTGGCGTTCATGTCGGGTTCAGGCGGGCGCCAGGCCGTAGCGGGCGGGCGTCAGGCCCTCCATGTCGATGGCGGGTCCGTCGCCTTGTCCCGCGCTTGCGGCAATCTGGTCCGCCGCAATTTTGCCCGATCCGCAGCCCATCGCCCAGCCCGTGGAGCCATGGCCAAGGTTCAGGAACAGCCCCGGCACACGCGTGGCGCCGATCAGCGGGGGGCCGTCGGGCAGCATCGGACGCGCCCCGGCCCACAGCGTGGCCTCGTTGTAGTTGCCCGCCACGGGAAACCAGTCGCGCGCCACCTTGATCAGCGTGTGCAGCGCGGCCGGGCGCGGATCGAGCTTGCGCGACCCCAGTTCCGCCGTGCCGGCCACGCGCAGCCGGTTGCCCATGCGCGTGATCGCCACCTTGAACGATTCGTCCATCAATGCGGCCAGCGGCGCCTGCAGCTCGTCGCGCACCATCACCGTGGCCGAGTAGCCCTTGACCGGATAGAGCGGCACGCGCAGCCCCAGCGGGCGGAGCAGCGCGGCGCTGCCTACGCCGGCGGCCATCAGCACGCGGTCTGCCGTGAGCGTCTCGGGCGTCGCGCCCCGGCGCGGGGCGGCCAGTTCCACGATCATCCCGCCATCGTTGCCCGGGCGCAGCCGTGCCACATTGGCCTCGAAGCGGAACTGCACGCCAGCCGCCTCGGCGTGCTGGTGCAGCCGGCGCACGAACATCGGGCAATTGCCCGATTCATCCTCGGGCAGGTGCAGGCCGCCGGCCAGCGGCGCGTCGGCGGCCAGGCCGGGTTCGATCCGGTGGCACGCGGCGGCGTCGATCAGGCGGTGCGGCACGTTGTTCTCGCGCAGGATGGCCAGCGCGGGCGCGGCCAGCTCCAGATCCTGTCGGGTGCGGAACAACTGCAGGTAGCCGCGCGACTGCTCGTACTCGATCTCGAGCGTGTCGCGCAGCGTGTGCAGGCATTCGCGGCTGTAGAACGCCACGCGTTGCATGCGCAGCTTGTTGGTCCGATAGCGTTCCGGCTGGCATTCGCGCAGCCAGCGGCCCACCCAGCGCCACATGGCCGGATCGGCGCTGGGCCGGAAGACTACGGGCGATTCGCGCTGGAGGAGCGTGCGCAGGACCTTGCGCGGCATGCCCGGCGCGGCCCAGGGCGTGACGTAACCGGGCGCGATGACGCCCGCATTGCCGAAACTGGCCTCCTGCGCGGGTGCGCCGCGCCGGTCCAGCACGGTCACCGTAAAGCCCGCCTGGCGCAGGTACCAGGCGGAGCAGACGCCGATCACGCCGGCGCCAATCACAATCACATGCATCTTGGCGGTATGTCCCTGTGGCTAAAACCCCGGTGGCCCCCGCTGCTCACGCTCCCCGTCTTCTTATTTCAGTTCCTTGGCCATCACCACGTCCGGCAGCCATGTGACCACGGTCGGCCATACGGTAATGATGCCGATGGCGACCACCATCATCATGAAGAACGGCAATGACACCCGTGCGATGTAGTTGCTGTCCTTGCCGGTCATGCTCTGCAGCACGAAAAGGTTGAACCCCACGGGCGGCGTGACCTCGGCGATCTCCACCAGCAATACGATGAAGATGCCGAACCATACCAGATCGAAGCCGGCCTGTTGCACCATCGGCAGCACCGTGGCCGTGGTCAGCGCGATCATCGAGATGCCGTCCAGCGCCGTGCCCAGCAGGATATAGATGACCGTCAGCACGCCGATCAGCGCCCAGGGGGACAGGTGCAGCGCCGCCACCCACTCGGCCAGCGCGCGCGGAATGCCCGTGAAGCTCATGGTGACCGACAGGAACGACGTGGCGCCCAGCACGAACATGATCATCGCGGTCAGCCGCGTGGCCGACATCAGGCTCTCCCAGAACGCCTTGCGCGTCAGCGATCCGCCGGCCCAGGCCAGGCCCAGCGACGCCACCACGCCATAGGCGGCGGCCTCGGTGGCTGTGGAGTAGCCGGCCATCATGATCCACGCGATGAACGCGATCAGCACGATGCACGGCATCAACTGGCGCACCGAGGCCAGCCGCGCGTGCCAGCCATAGGTCTCGGCGGGCGGCACGCGCTTGGGGTTCATCAGCGCCCAGACCACGATGTAGCCCGAGAACAGCAGCATCAGCAGCAGTCCGGGCAGGAAGCCGGCCAGGAATACGCGGATGATCGACACGTCGGCGGACACCGCGTAGACCACCATGGTGATCGACGGCGGAATCAGGATACCCAGCGTGCCGGCCGTGGCGAGCGAGCCGAGCGTGATGCGCTCGTCATAGCCGCGCCGCGTCAGCTCGGGCAGCGCGGACTTGGCGATCGTGGCGCACGTGGCCGCCGACGACCCCGAGACGGAGCCGAAGATGCCGCAGCCGAGGATGTTTACGTGCATGAGCCGGCCGGGGAGCCAGTTCAGCCATGGCGACAGGCCGTTGAACATCTGCTCCGACAGCTTGGTCCGGAACAGGATCTCGCCCATCCACACGAACAGCGGCAGCGAGGCCAGCGTGTACGACGCGCTGGACGACCACCACGCGTTGGCCAGGTTGACCAGCGCGTCGTGGTCGGAGAAGACCACCAGCCCCAGCCACGAGGTCACGGCGATGGCCACGGGAATCCACGCCCCCACCGCCAGGAAGACCACCAGCACCATCAGCAGGATCAATGCCACGACGACGGTGCTCATCAGACGGTCTCCCCGAAGTCGCCCGAGGCCAGCTTGGCCTCCTGGGCCATCTGGTAGCGCGGCTTGTGCCGGCGCACCACGCGCAGCCATTCGTCGCCCACGGCCAGCAGGAAGCCCAGCATGCCGATCACCGCGAAGCTCTGCGGAATCCACAGCGGGATCACGATCTGGCCCTGCGATACGTCGCCGATATCCCAGCTTTGCCACGCGAACGTGCCCAGCGCCCAGGCCGCATAGCCGGCAAAGAGCAGGCAGATGGAGAGCGAGAGCACCTCGAGCCACCAGCGGCGCCGCGGCCCCACGGCTTCGAGCAGCATCTCCACGCGCACGATGCCGCCGTGCTGGAAGGTCTGTCCGAGCACCAGGAAGGCGGAGGCGGCGCACAGCCAGGCGACGATATCGTCGCCGCCCTTGAGCGTGATGGAGGTCTCGCGCGAGACCGACATCGCGATCATGACGATGCACACGGCAAGGATGCAGAGCGCGCCGAGCGTGGCGCAAAAGTCGAGCCAGCGGTCGAGCCAGCGCCGCTGTTGTCTTGAAGGGGGCGAGGAGGCTTGCATGGCGGCTTACTTCTTATAGGCGTCGAGGATGGCCTTGCCGTCGTCGCCGGCGCTCTTGGCCCATTCATTCACCATGACCTGGCCCACCTTCTGCATGTCGGTCTTCAACTGGGGCGATGGCGGCGCCACGGTCATGCCGTTCTTGGCCAGCGTGGCCAGGTAGTCGCGCGTCTTCTGCTCCGAGACCTGCCAGCCGCGCTGTTCGGCATCGGCCACGGCCTTCAGCAGGGCGTCCTGCGTGGGCTTGTCCAGTGCCGCGAACGCCTTCTTGCTGACCACCAGCATGTTCTTGGGCAGCCAGGCGTCCACGGTGTAGAAGTACTTCACCGATTCCCACACCTTGGTGTCCACGCCGGTGGCGCCCGACGACATGAACGAGTTGACCGTGCCCGTGGCCAGCGCCTGGGCGAGGTCGGCGGCCTGGATCGTCACCGGCTGCGCGCTCACCAGTTCGGCGATCTTCGACGTGGCCGGGTTATAGGCGCGCCATTTCAGGCCCTTCATGTCGGCCGCGCCGTTGAGCGCCTTGTTGGCGTAGATGCCCTGCGGCGGCCAGGCCACGGCGTACAGCAGCTTCATGCCCTGGCGGTCCAGCACCTTTTCGGTGACGGGTTTCGACGCCTGCCAGAGCTTGAAGGCATCGGCGTAGCTCGTGGCTAGGAACGGCACGGCATCGACGCCGAACACGGGATTCTCGTTGGCCAGCGTGGACATCAGGATCTCGCCCATCTGCACCTGGCCGGTCTGCACGCCGCGCTTGATCTCGTTGGCCTTGAGCAGCGAGCCATTGGGGTGCAGCACGATCTTGAGCTTGCCGCCGGTGGCGCGCTCCACATCGGTCGCCATCTGCTGCAGGTTCTCGGTGTGGAGGTTGGTGGCCGGATAGCCCGTGGGCAGGTCCCACTTGGTATCCGCCCATGCCGCGGTGGCGCCCGCCAGCAGGCCCGCCGCCGTGACTGCCGCCGTGACTGCCATTGCCTTGACTCGCATCTTGATCTCTCCTGGGGGTTGAGGATTGCACGATGGTTCCCATGCAAGGGCCATGCCCGGCAACTGCGCGCGCCGCATCGGACCATGGGGGAGCAGGGTAGCAAGAAGCGTCGAGGGCCGACAGATAGGGTTCGTCTGGATGGGCGCGGCGCGGGCAATCAGGGCAATCAGGGCAACGCCCGTGCCGCCTCGGGATCGGGGAGGCGTATCGCGAAGCGGGTGACGCCATGTTCGGACATTGCCGAAATGCTGCCGCCGTGCGCGGCGACGATGGCGCGCGTGATCGACAGCCCCAGGCCGACCGTTTCGGCCTCCGGCCTCGACCGCGACTTGTCGGCGCGGAAAAAGCGGTCGAACAGCGACGGCAGCAGGTCCGGCGGGATCTCGCTGCCTTCGTTCTCGACGGCAATTTCCACCTCGCCCGCCTGCCGCGTGGCCGTGACGACGACCTTCCCGCGCTCGGGGGTGTGCCGCAGCGCGTTCGAGAGCAGGTTGCTGAGCGCGCGCCGGAGCATCAGGCGGTCGCCGTCGATGACCGCATCGCCCGCCAGCCGCAGCGCGATGCCCTTGTCCTCGGCCAGCGCCTCGTAGAAATCGAACAGCGCCCGCACTTCCGCGCCGACCGAGATCGTCTCCTTGTGGGGCAGGTCGAGCCCGTGTTCCATCTTGGCGAGGTACAGCATGTCGGACACCATGCGGGCCAGGCGCTGAAGCTCTTCGGCATTCGAGGCCAGCACGTCGCGGTATTTCGCGGCGTCGCGCGGCTGCGAAAGCGCAACCTGGGTCTGCGTCATGATGTTGGTCAGGGGCGTGCGCAGTTCATGCGCCAGGTCTGACGAGAACTCCGAGAGCCGGCGGAAGTCGTCCTGCAAGCGCGCCAGCATGGCGTTCAGGTCCGCGGCCAGGTCGGCCATTTCGACGGGAACGGCCTCCACCGGCATCCGCTCGTACAGGCTGTCTCCGGTGACCGCCTTGGCGCGCGACGCCATGGCGCGCAGCGGCGCCAAGCCGCGCCGTGCCGCCCACCAGCCGAAAACGCCGCTTGCGAGTGCCGCAAGCGCCACATAAAGGATGAGGGACTGGCCGAATGCCCGCATGAAGTGCTCGTGCATGTCGGTGTCCATGGCGAGCACGATCTCCACCGGCCGGGCGCTGTCGCCGGCCTTGCCGGCCACGGCACCGGCCCGTATGCCCCGGTAGGCCGTGCCCCCTTGCCGCCACACGATGACATCCATGTCGCCGTGGCGAACCGGGGTCGCCTGGAGCGCGGCGGCAAAGTCGAATCCTGGCGTGGCGTACTGGACGTGCCCGTCCGCATCGCGCACATGGAGCAGCAACCCGGCATGGTGCTGGTAGGCATCGCGCAGGTGCGCCGGCAGCGCCCCGGCGGTGCTCGTGCCGATAGACTTTTCGACCAACTGCAGGTTGTCGCGCAGCAGAACGTAGTCCTCGTCGGCAAAATGCCGGTCCATCGCCGAGAAGATCAGCAGGCCGAGCCCCAGCAGCACGCAGGCGGAGGACAGCGAGAAGAACACCGTCAGCCGCGTGGTGAGCGAATATCCGCGCATTACGCGTGGTCCTCCGGCACCTCGAGCACGTAGCCCATGCCCCGAACGGTCTGGATCAGCTTCTGGTCGAATTCGTCGTCGATCTTCGCGCGCAGGCGGCGGATGGCAACGTCGATCACATTGCTGTCGCTGTCGAAGTTCATGTCCCAGACTTGCGAGGCGATCAGCGAGCGGGGCAGGACTTCCCCCCGGCGGCGGGCCAGCAGTTCCAGCAGCGCGAATTCCTTGCTGGTCAGGACGATCCGCCGCCCGGCGCGGGTGGCCCGCCGGCGGGCCAGATCGAGGACCAGGTCGCCCACCTGGATGCGGTCGATCGGCACATGCGCCGCGCCGCGCCGGAGCAGGGTCCGCACGCGCGCCAGCAGCTCGGAGAAGGCGAAGGGCTTGACGAGGTAGTCGTCGGCGCCCAGTTCCAGCCCCTTGACGCGGTCGGCAACGCTGTCGCGCGCGGTCAGGAACAGCACGGGCACCGGATTCTCCGCCGCGCGAAGGTGTTGCAGGATGCGCCAGCCATCGAGGTCGGGCAGCATCACGTCCAGGATCAGCAGGTCATAGGCCTCGGTCATGGCCAGGTGCCGGCCATCCTGGCCGTTGCGGGCCAGGTCCACGACAAAGCCGGCTTCCGTCAGGCCCTGCCGCAGGTATTCGCCCGTCTTCGGTTCGTCCTCCACCACCAGCAGCTTCATCGACATCCTCGTCTAGATCGTCAGGGCCATCGCCGGACGCCGCCAGTGTACGTCGGCACGCCAACATGACGCGAACATTACCGGATTGTAATTTTCGGGTCATTTGGCGGTTACTGCGGCTTCACTACGCTGTGCGTGCTCTCTTAAACCAAGGATTCCCCGCATGCGACCCAGATCTTCAGCCGGCCTGTTGTTGCCAAGGCCGCCCGGCCTCTCCAGGCGCCAATTCGTTCAAGGGCTGGTGGCGGGCGGCGTGGTGGGTGCGCTGGGCGGGTTGCCGGCCGGCGCCTGGGCCCAGGACCCGGCCGGCCCTCGGGTTGCCGGCAGCGGCACGGCGCCGGTGCTGCGCGGCACCGAATTCGATCTTGTGGTCGAGGAATCCGTGGTCAACTTCACCAGCCGGCCCGGCGTGGCCACCACCATCAACGGCATGCTGCCCGGCCCCACGCTGCGCTGGCGCAAGGGCGACACGGTGACCGTTCGCGTGACCAACCGGCTGCGCGAGCCCACGTCCATCCACTGGCACGGCATCATCCTGCCGTTCCAGATGGACGGGGTGCCCGGCATCAGCTTTGCGGGCATCCCGCCTGGCGAAACCTTCACCTACCGCTTCAAGGTGGCCCAGAGCGGCAGCTACTGGTATCACTCGCATTCCGGCTTCCAGGAAATGACGGGGCTCTACGGCGGGATTGTCATCGACGGCGATGACGATCCGATCCGGGCGGACCGCGACTATTCGCTGCTGCTGTCAGACTGGACCGACGAGGACCCGATGCGGGTGCTCTCCAAGCTCAAGATCCAGAGCGACTACTACAACTACAACCGGCCCACCGCGGCGGACTTCTTCCGTGACGTGTCCCACGACGGCCTGGGCGCCGCGCTGGAAAAGCGCAAGATGTGGAACCAGATGCGTATGAGTCCGACCGATCTGGCGGATCTGTCCGGCGCAACGCTGACCTATCTGATGAACGGCGTCACGCCGGCGGGCAACTGGACCGGGCTGTTCCGGCCGGGCGAGACCGTGCGGCTGCGCTTCATCAACGGCGCGGGGAACACCTTCTACGACGTGCGGATTCCCGGCCTGAAGCTCAAGGTGGTGCAGGTCGATGGCCAGAACATCGACCCGGTAACGGTTGACGAATTCCGCTTCGGCCCCGGCGAGACCTGCGACGTGCTGGTGACACCCGCCGACGACGCCTACACGGTCTTCGCGCAGTCGATGGACCGCACCGGCTTTGCGCGCGGCACGCTGGCCGCCCGCGACGGCATGCAGGCGCCCGTGCCGGCCCTGGACAAGCCCGAATGGCTGACCATGGCCGACATGATGGGCAATATGACGGGCGGCATGGACCATGCCGCCATGGGTCACGGCGCACCGCCGACGGACCACAGCCAGCACGGCGCCATGGCCATGGACCACAGCCAGCACGGCGGCGCCGCCGCGTCCACCTTGGCCGCCGCCGATGCGCTCAAGGTGCCAAGCACCCGGGCGCGCCACGCGCGGACCGAGTACGGGGCCAGTACGGACATGCGCGTCGACATGGCCCGCACGAATCTCGATGATCCCGGCATTGGCCTGCGCAACAACGGACGCCGCGTATTGACCTTGGCGGACATGCACACCACTGGCGGCCCCCTGGATGCGCGCGGGCCGGGCCGCGAGGTGGAGCTGCACCTCACCGGCAACATGGAGCGCTACACCTGGTCGTTCGACGGCGTGGAGTTCGGCAAGTCGACGCCGGTGTTCTTCCGGCACGGCGAGCGGCTGCGGGTCATCCTGCACAACGACACGATGATGACGCACCCCATGCATATGCACGGCATGTGGAGCGAGCTGGAGGCGCCGGACGGGTCTTTCCAGGCCCGGCGGCACACCATCCCGGTGCAGCCCGCGCAGCGCATCAGCTTTCTGGTGACCGCCGATGCGCTGGGCCGCTGGGCATGGCATTGCCATCTGATGCTGCATATGGATGCGGGCATGTTCCGCGAAGTGCTGGTGGCCTGATGTCCAAGATGACCAAGATCGAATCCTGCAAACGAACCCTCGTCGCGGCCCTGCTGGCATCGGCCGGCATGAGTGCCGCATGGGCCCAGCATGCCCATGGCGACCACGCACCCGCGAGCGCTCCCGACGCCTTGCAGACCATGGACGGCGGCGAGTTCCAGACCATGGACGGCGGTGAAATCCAGACCATGGAAGGCGGCACGCCACCGGCGCCGATGGATCACGCCGATATGAAGATGCAGGGCGGCAGCGCGCCGCCGGACGCGCGCGACCCGAACGCGTATTCGGGCGGCTACCTGCTGGGCGTTGGCCCCTACGCGCTGGGCGCGCATCGCCAGTTGCACATGGCCGACGAGCACCTGTTTGCCTCGGTGCTGGTGGACCGGCTCGAGTGGGCCCACGGCAATGACAGCGATGCCGCCGCCTACGAGGTCCAGGCGTGGTTCGGCAGTACCTACAACAAGCTCGTGATCAAGGCCGAAGGCGAGGCCGAAAAGGGCAGGGTGCACGACGCCCGCACGGAACTGCTCTGGGGGCATGCCATCGGCACGTACTGGGACACCCAGCTGGGGTTGCGCAACGATGCGGGACATGGCCGCCCGGGCCGGAACTGGCTCGCGGTAGGGGTCCAGGGCCTGGCGCCGTACTGGTTCGAGGTGGATGCCACGGCCTACCTGGGCACGGAAGGGCGAACGGCCCTGCGGCTGTCGGCCGAGTACGAACTGCTGCTGACGCAGCGCTGGGTTCTCCAGCCACGGATCGAAGCCAACCTGTACGGCAAGAACGACCCGGCGGTGGGCGTGGGCAGCGGCCTGTCCAGCGGCGCGGTCGGCATCCGGCTGCGCTATGAGATCAGCCGGCAGTTCGCCCCTTACCTCGGCGTGGAGCGCTACCAGACGTTCGGCAATACGGCCGACATGGTGCGTGCCTCGGGTGGCCGCAGCGGCGAAACACGCTTCGTGGCGGGCATTCGCGCCTGGTTTTGATCGATTTCGACTGTTATTAACAAGGAACTACCATGAAAGCCGCCCCCCTTGCCGCAAAGGCCCTGATTTCCGCCGCAATGCTTGTCGTCAGCGCTGCGGCGTTCGCGCATCCAAAGCTCGTCAGCTCCACGCCCGCGGAGGGCGCCGAAGTGGCCGCGCCGGCCAGGATCGAAATGCAGTTCTCCGAGAACCTGGTCAAGCAGTTTTCAGGCGCCAGGCTGGTGATGAGCGACATGCCCGGCATGGCCGATCATCCGCCGATGAACGTGGCGGCGGCGGTCTCCGGCGGCGATGACCCCAAGACCATGGTCGTCGCACCGAAGCAGCCGCTCGTGCCGGGCACGTACCGGGTGGAGTGGCGCGCGGTCTCGTCCGATACGCATCCCATCACCGGCACGATCAACTTCAAGGTGAAGTGACGGACCCGATGCCGATGGACTGGCTGAACGTCCTTGTACGCGTTGCGCTCTATCTGGACCTGATGCTGATGTTCGGCCTGCCGCTGTTCGCCTTGTGCATGCTGCGGGCGGACGAGCGGGGCGCCGCGCTGGCCGTGCGCCTGGTCCGGTGCACGGCGGTGGCCGGCGTTGCCGGCATCTTGCTGTCCCTTGCGGGCATGGCCATCATGGCCAAGGCCATGACCGGCGCCGCCACCTATGCCGAGCTGAGCCAGCACGTGCTGGAGATGATGGTGACCGGTACGGACTTTGGGGCGGCGTGGGTCGGCCGGCTGGCGGCCTTGCTGGCCGGCGTGGCCTGCGCCATGGCACTGCAACGGCGGCCAGCGCTCCGCTTTGCTGCCCTGGCGCTTTGCGGGGCGATCGCGTTGTCGACGCTGGCCTGGGCGGGGCACGGCGCCATGGATGACGGCACCCGGCGCGTGGTCCACTTGTCCGTCGATATTGTCCATCTGCTCGCGGCCGGGGCCTGGGTCGGGGCGTTCGCCGCGCTTGGCCTGCTTGGCGCCGCGGCGCATGCCGAGCCGCTGGGCATGGCGCGGCTCGCGCGCGCCGCCCAGGGTTTCGCGCACATGGGGACGGCCATTGTCGTGACATTGACCGTTACCGGGGCGGTCAACTACTGGCTGATCGCCGGGGCCCCGACCCGTGAGGTGGTGGATTCGCCCTACGGCCGGCTACTGATGCTCAAGCTCGCGCTGTTCGCCCTGATGCTTGGCGCGGCGGCGCTGAACCGGTATCGGCTCAGTCCGGCACTGGCCGCCGCGTCGGGCCCTGAAAGCCAACGGACCGCGGTGGCTGCGTTTCGTAAAAGCCTGAGATTCGAGGCCGCGATGGCGCTTGCCGTCCTGGTGGCGGTGGCCGTGCTGGGCCTGCTGTCGCCGGATATGCAGGATCGGCCGGATCCGGGGCCCCGCGAGCCCGGCACTTTGACTCAGGCGGGCTTCACCTCGATAATTCGCCAATAAATTATCGAGAGACCTCAATTCATGGCACGCAAGCCAGTCCAGGGCAGCGCGGTCGGTGACGCGCCGGCTGCCGCCGCCAAGCCACATGCAGTGCTGACGCGCGCGGCCGGTGTCAATATCGTATCGTCCTCGCACCTGGTGTCGGTGCGCAGCCCCGAGTTGTCCGAGTTCGAATTCGGCCTGAACACGGCCTACAACGCCTACAGCCGCTGGGTGGTGCGCTGCATGGGCGCGGCCGGCGTGCGCGACCTGACGTTCCTTGACGTGCTGGTGCTGCATCACGTGAATCATCGCGGCCGTGCCAAGCGGCTGGCCGATATCTGCTTCGTCCTGAACGTGGAAGATACCCACCTGGTGACCTACGCGCTCAAGAAGCTGGCCGGGCTCGGGCTGGTTGCCGGCGAACGCGTGGGCAAGGAAGCCACCTACGCCACCACGCAGGCCGGCGCCGACGCCTGCGCCCGCTACCGCGAGATCCGCGAGCAATGCCTGACGAGCAACTTCACTGAAGGCAGCGAAGAAAATGTGGAGATTGGTGAACTTGCCCGACTCCTGCGCGTATTGACGGGTCTGTACGAGCAGGCGGCGCGGTCGGCCACCTCGCTCTGAGCAAGGTACAATAGCGGTTTCCCGCCAGCCGGCCCCCACTCAGCGGCGCCGGCGGCCGGCAGCCCCGACCTCCCTACGCCTCCCGACCGCTACGATCATGGCGCATTTCTCGTGCTTCCCCGGCGCTTTGGCGCTTTCCGCCTTCCGTCAGCAACGCCTGCTTGCCACGCTTAAACAGATTGACGCCGATATTGAATCGGTGCATGGCCAGTTTCTGCATTTCGTCGATACCGACACGCCGCTTTCGGCCGAAGACCAGTCGCGCATTGCCGCGCTGCTGACCTATGGCGCCCCATTCACGGCCCAGGCCGAGGGCGACCGCTTCGTGGTGATTCCGCGCTTCGGCACCATCTCGCCATGGGCCAGCAAGGCCACCGACATCGCCCATAATTGCGGTCTCTCGCACGTGCACCGCATCGAGCGCGGCGTCGAGATCACCGTGGTCTGCAAGAAGGGCCTGCTGCGCGGCCGCAAGACGCTGGACGCCGACGTGCGCGCCGCCGTGGCCGCGCACCTGTTCGACCGCATGACCGAGACGGTCGTCGCCTCGCGCGACGATGCCGCCGGGCTGTTCCAGGAATTGCCGGCCAAGCCGCTGCGCTTCGTGGACATCGCCGCCGGCCGTGCCGCGCTGGTGGAGGCCAACACGGCCATGGGCCTCGCGCTGTCCGAGGACGAGATCGATTACCTGCTGGACGCCTACGCCAAGCTCGGCCGCAACCCGACCGACGTGGAACTGATGATGTTCGCGCAGGCCAACAGCGAGCACTGCCGCCACAAGATCTTCAACGCCACGTGGACCATCGACGGCGTGAGCCAGGACAAGTCCCTGTTCGCGATGATCCGCAATACGCACCAGCTGAATCCGCAGGGTTCCATCGTGGCGTATTCGGACAACTCCGCCGTGATGGAGGGGGACGTGGCCGAGCGTTGGTTCCCGCGCGGCGCGGACCAGCAGTACGGCCGCCACGAGGCGCTGACGCACACGCTGATGAAGGTGGAGACGCACAACCACCCGACCGCGATCTCGCCGTTCCCGGGCGCTTCCACGGGGGCCGGCGGTGAAATCCGCGACGAAGGCGCCACGGGCCGTGGCGCCAAGCCCAAGGCCGGCCTGACCGGCTTCACGGTGTCCAACCTGATGCTGCCGGATGCCGTGGAGTCTTGGGAAAACGCCCGCGATGCCGCGCAGCCGGTTGCCCATCGCAACCCGGACGACCAGCCGGGCGTGACCGGCAAGCCGGACCGCATCGCCTCGCCGCTGCAGATCATGATCGAGGGCCCGCTTGGCGGCGCCGCGTTCAACAACGAATTCGGCCGCGCCAACCTGGGCGGCTACTTCCGTGTCTACGAGCAGAACGTGGGCGGCACGGTGCGCGGCTATCACAAGCCGATCATGATTGCCGGCGGCATTGGCAACATCGACGCGGGCCACACGCACAAGGACCCGCTGCCGGCCGGCACGCTGCTGATCCAGCTGGGCGGCCCGGGCATGCGCATCGGCATGGGCGGCGGCGCCGCCAGCTCGATGGCCACCGGCACCAACACGGCGGACCTGGACTTCGACTCCGTGCAGCGCGGCAACCCCGAGATGGAGCGGCGCGCGCAGGAAGTCATCAATGCGTGCTGGCAGCTGGGCGACGAGAACCCCATCCTGTCGATCCACGACGTGGGCGCGGGCGGGATCTCGAACGCGTTCCCGGAAATCGTGGACGGCGCCGGCCGTGGCGCGCGCTTCGATTTGCGCCAGGTGCACCTGGAAGAGTCGGGCCTGTCGCCGGCCGAGATCTGGTGCAACGAATCGCAGGAGCGCTATGTCATGGCGATCGCGCCGAATAGCTTCCCGCGCTTCCAGGCGATGTGCGAGCGTGAGCGCGCGCCGTTTGCCGTGGTCGGCGTGGCTACGGAAGAGAAGCAGCTCCAGTTGGTGGATGCCCACGTGGACGCCTCGCTGAAGGAGCACTTCACCGTCGACATGCCGATGGAAGTGCTGCTGGGCAAGCCGCCGCGCATGCATCGCGACGTGGCGCGCGTGGCGCAGCCGCTGCCGCCGGTGGATGTGACCGGCATCGCGCTGGAACAGGCGGTGCGCGACGTGCTGCGGCATCCCACCGTGGCCAGCAAGTCGTTCCTGATCACCATCGGTGACCGCACCGTGGGCGGCATGAACGCGCGCGACCAGATGGTCGGTCCGTGGCAGGTGCCGGTGGCCGACGTGGCCGTGACCACGCTCGACTACAAAGGGCGCGCGGGCGAGGCCATGACGATGGGCGAGCGCACGCCGCTGGCGGTGATCGACGCCCCGGCCTCGGGCCGCATGGCGATTGGCGAGGCGCTGACCAATCTGGCCGCCGCGCCGGTCAAGGACCTGGGCAAGGTGAAGCTGTCGGCCAACTGGATGGCCGCCTGCGGCGCGGCGGGCGAAGACGCCCGGCTGTATGACACGGTGCATGCGGTGGGCATGGAACTGTGCCCGGCGCTGGGCATCAGCATTCCGGTGGGCAAGGATTCGCTGTCCATGCGCACGAAGTGGCAGGACGCCGACGGCGACAAGGAAGTGGTGGCGCCGGTCTCGCTGATCATCTCGGCCTTTGCCGCCGTGGATGACGTCAACAGGACGCTGACGCCGCAGTTGCGCACGGACCTGGGCGAGAGCGTGCTGATCGCCATCGACCTGGGCCGCGGCAAGAACCGTATGGGCGGCAGCATCCTGGCGCAGGTGACGCAGCAGGTGGGCGACTGCGCGCCGGACGTGGATAGCGCCGATGACCTGAAGAACTTCTTCAACGTGATCCAGCGCCTGAGCCGCGAGGACAAGCTGCTGGCCTATCACGATCGCTCGGACGGCGGCTTCATGGCGGCCGTGGCCGAAATGGCGTTTGCGGGCCACTGCGGGGTATCGCTGAACGTGGATATGCTCGCGCTGGACCCCGCGCAAGAGCAGGACTATGGCGACGCCAAGAACTGGGCGCAGCAGGTTGCCGAGCGCCGCAACGACCAGACGCTGCGGGCGATGTTCTCGGAGGAGCTGGGCGCCGTGATCCAGGTGCGCCTGGCAGAGCGTGACGCGGTCTTTGCCGTGCTGCGCGAGGCGGGGCTGTCCGCGTGCAGCCACGTGATCGGCAAGCCGAACGCCACGGACCAGTTCGAGGTGTACCGCGACGCCAAGAAGGTGTTTGGCGCATCGCGCACGGAACTGCAACGCAACTGGTCGGAAGTCAGCTGGCGCATCGCGCGCCTGCGCGACAACCCGGCTTGCGCGGACAGCGAATACGAACTCCTGCAGGACGCCGCCGACCCTGGCATCAGCCCGGTGCTGACGTTCGATCCGGCCAATGATATCGCCGCGCCGTTCATTGCCACCGGCAGCCGTCCGCGCGTCGCCATCCTGCGGGAGCAGGGCGTCAACTCGCAGATCGAAATGGCGTACAGCATGGATCGCGCCGGCTTCGACACGCACGACGTGCACATGAGCGACCTGATTGCCGGCCGCGCCAACCTGGCGGATTTCAAGGGTTTCGTGGCGTGCGGCGGCTTCAGCTACGGCGACGTGCTGGGTGCCGGCGAAGGCTGGGCCAAGACGATCCTGTTCAATGCCCAGATGGCCGAGCAGTTCGCGGCATTCTTCAACCGTCAGGACACCTTTGCGCTGGGCGTCTGCAACGGCTGCCAGATGATGAGCAACCTCGCGCCGATCATTCCTGGCGCCAACGCCTGGCCGAAGTTCACGCGCAACCAGTCGGAGCAGTACGAGGCGCGCTTCGTGACCGTGCAGGTCGAGCAGTCGCCGTCGATCTTCTTCGCCGGCATGGAAGGCAGCCGCATTCCGATCGTCGTGGCGCATGGCGAAGGGTTTGCCGACTTCTCGCAGCAAGGCGACATCGGCGCGGCCAGGGTTGCGCTGCGCTTTGTCGACAACAAGGGCGTGGTGACGCAGGCGTACCCGCTGAATCCGAACGGCTCCCCGCAAGGGATTACGTCGGTCACGACGGTGGACGGCCGGTTCACGGCGCTGATGCCACACCCGGAGCGCGTATTCCGTGCCGCGACCATGAGCTGGGCGCCCGATGCCTGGAAACAGGCGGCGGACGGTGGCAGCCCCTGGATGCGCATATTCCGCAACGCGCGGAAATGGGTGGGTTGATCACCGGTCCGCCCCAGATGGCCTGAAGAAGAGAGAAGCCCGCGCAAGCGGGCTTTTTTCATTGGCTCCACAGGCGGCCTTCGTTTCGGAGAGTAGCCAGCGAAATTCAGCGGGTCGCCGGCGGTTTTCTTGGTCCGCAGCCGTCCCTACGACGCTTCGATGCCTTCCTGATCTCGGCTCAGGTTGTCTAGCATCACAAGCAGCGCCCTGCGCGTGGTAGCCACATCCTCCGTTGCCAGCCGCTGCACAGCGACTGCATTGACCTCCTCGGCCAGCGGGACAAGCGTCTTGCGCAAGCGCTTGCCCGCTGGTGTCAGGAACACATAAACGTTCTTGCGGTTGTTCGGTCGGCGCTCCAGTGTCACGTAGCCGAGTGACTCCATGCTCTTCAACGCCGTGAACGTGGTCGGCTCCATGACGCCGGCTTCGATGCTAAGTTCGCGCTTGGTAATACCATCGCGCTCCCAGAGGATCCGTAGAAAAGTCCAGTGGCCAAGCTGCACGTCATGCTTTGCCAGCCGGTGCTGAAGCGCGCGCAGGAAGGCCCGGGTTGCATCCTTGACGAGGTGCGCCATGCGATCGTTGGGTACATCGTCATGCCATCGGCGAAGGATGCGCTGGGCAACCTCCTGTTCTCTGTGTTCAGACGTTTTCGGCATAAGGGAGGGTAGCAAAGGCAAAAATGTATTTTGCCATGAGCATCATGGCGGGCACTACGGCCGAGCTATTCCCGCATCCCTGCGGAAGACAAGAGGCTTGGCACCGGCAGCCTGCTTCCAGATCCAGTGCGCCAGGGCCGAATCCAGATGTTGAACATGTGCGGGAAACCAGCGCTCGAGTTCGTCCGCAAGCCGTCGGACGACTGCGATGTCGCCGCGTTCCAGCCTGGCCTTCACAGCAGACATCGACGCCAGCACAGCCGCATGCTCGCCAGTATGGCATTTGCGGGGCGGGAAATCTCTTTCCTCCATCAGGCGGTCTTCGTGGCGGAAATGTGCCAGGGCCAGCCCCAGTAGCGCTTCCAGCACTTCGGCCAGACCGCCGGCAGGCGTCTTCCGTAACGTGTGTATGAGAACCACAAACTGCCGGTGTTCGTCATCCATGTCGGGATGCCCGACCAACAGCCCGTCATGCCAGATAAAAGGTTCGCCCGTTGCCATGTGCTCCGCTCGAATAGTTATATGCCTAAGCATATTAGGCGTTCTGGGACGAAGGGGCAACAGCTTGATGTTGGGCGGCCATAACGTCTTCCCTTGGCTCAGTGCCGTTGAATAGACTCCATCAGCCTGGCGGTCTCCAATCTGATCAGCTTCGGCCATGCACAAGCAATATTAGCTGGCTAAGTATTTTCCCTCGGTTACACGATGTCGCCCTTGTCATCGCCCCTATCCCTCATTATTCTTAGGCACCTAAGTGTTTGAGAACGAGCCATGACGAGTACCGGCTTACACCGGTGACACGTCCGCCAGGAGCAAAGCGATGATGACGAAGGAAGAGAACGATCTGTTGTGCCGTGTCGAAGGCGATGCGCCGATGGGGCAGCTAATGCGAAGGCATTGGACCCCGGTTTGCCTGATCGAAGAGGTCCCCGAACCCGACGGTGCGCCGGTGAAGGCGCGCATGTTCGGCGAGGACCTTGTCGTGTTCCGCGACAGCGATGGCCGCGTCGGGGTGATGGATGAGTATTGCCCGCACCGCCGGGCCTCGCTCGTCTATGGCCGCAACGAGGAAGGCGGCTTGCGATGCCTGTATCACGGCTGGAAGATGGACGTCGACGGTAATGTGCTGGAAATGGTGTCGGAGCCCGCTTCGAGCGGCATGGCTGAGAAGGTCAAGCACAAGGCCTATCCGACCAAGGAGTGGGGCGGCATGGTGTGGGCCTACATGGGGCCCTCCGACGCCTTGCCGGAATTCGTTCCGCCGCGCTGGGCGCCATCCGCGGACGTCCGTGTGAGCATCGCCAAGGTACTGCTGCCCTGCAATTGGGCACAGATCCTCGAAGGTGCGATCGACTCGGCTCACAGCTCCAGCCTGCATAGCTCCGACATGGTCCCGGCCCGCGTCGATGGCGCCAAGGCGACCGGCGGCCTTTGGCTGCGCCCCTCGACTGACAAGGCGCCGCGCCTCCAGGTGCAGCGCGGCAGCTACGGCTTCCGGTATGCGGCGATCCGCCGTCCGATCCATCAGGCCCAATCCCACGACTATGTCCGCTCCACGGTCTTCGTCGCCCCCGCGACCGCGCTGATCCCGCCGAACAACCTCTACAACGTCGCCAATATCAACGTGCCGATGGACGACACCAATACGGCGTTCTATTTCATTGCGTGGGGACATCCGGCGCAAACACCGGAACCGGAAACGTGGCGCAAGTTCCTGCGCCAGACCGTGGGGGTGGACCTTGACGAGTCCTACCGGCCGCTGCGCAACATCCAAAACCGCTTTTGGCAGGATCGGCAAGCGATGAAGGCCGGCAACTTCACCGGGATTTCCGGTTTCCCGAACCAGGATGTGGCCATGTGGCTGACGATGGGCCCGATTGCGGACCGCAGCCATGACCGCCTCGGCGCAAGCGACCTGGCCATTGTTGAATTCCGCAAGCAAATGCTGGAAGCCGTCAGGGCCTTCCAGCAAGGCGGCGAAGCGATCGGCACCGGTAGCCATGCAATTCCCGCCCACATCTGCTCATTCCAGGCCGTCGTGCCGAAGACCGAGGATTGGAGGACCTTTGACGTGACCTATGTATGGGCGGATGAACAAGACCGGACCGAGTTCGAATCGTCCTATTCGGTCACGGCGTAGATCGCGTTCGCCACGCTGGCTGCCAATGCAGCACTGAGAAAAAAGCCCCCATTCCATGACAAAACTCCAGCTCTCCGTCGCCATGGGCGACTATGACCGTACCCGCGCGCTGCTCGATGGCCGCGTCCAGATCGATGGCGTCGACCCCGTCTACATGACGCTGAATCCGGAAGAGATGTTCTTCCGCGCCATGCGCAGCCAGGATTTCGACATCACCGAGCTTTCGTTCTCGAGCTACCTGCTTAAGCACTCGCGCGGTGACTGCCCCTACATTGCCGTTCCGGTGTTTCTTTCGCGAGCCTTCCGCCACACGTCGATCTATGTGCGCAAAGACCGCATCAAGCGTCCCGAAGACCTGAAGGGGTGCCGCATCGGCATTCCTGAATATCAGCTCACGGCCATCGTGTGGGCGCGGGCGGTCTTGCAGGATGACTTTGGCGTCCACCCGTCTGACGTTACGTGGGTGCGGGGCGGCATCGATACGCCGGGGCGTCCGGAGAAGGTGAAGCTGCAGTTGCCTTCCGATGTTCGCGTGGAATCGGCCCCCGAGGGGCGCACGATCTCCGACCTGCTCGACCGCGGGGAGATCGACGGATTCATTGCGCCACGGCCGCCGGGTGCCGCTGCGCTGCGCAACGAGAATGTGGCGTGGCTTTTCGATGACCCAACCGCCACGGCCAGGGATTACTTCCGACGCACGGGGGTCTTCCCCATCATGCATGTGGTCGGAATCCGCAAGACCCTTGCCGAGGCACATCCCTGGCTGCCAGGCGCCGTGTACAAGGCCTTCAACCAGTCGAAGGCATACGCGCTGGAGCAGCTTTCCGATACGTCGGCGACCAAGGTGACCCTGCCGTTCGTCGAGGAAATGCTCAAGGCCGCCCGTGAAACGCTGGGCGAGGACTACTGGTCGTATGGCGTCCAGCCCAACCGGCGCACGCTGGAAACATTCACACGCCATCACCACGGTCAGGGCCTGTCCGAGCGGCTGGTGGCGGTGGAAGAGATCTTCCATCCGTCCACGTACGAGTCCTACAGCATTTGAGAACACCGCGCTCGCCCGGACACCCGTGCCGCGCGGCTCCCTGGAGTCAAGATGTTCGAGTACAACGAAACCCTGGAGCAGGCGCTGCGTCGCAATGTCGATGACGCGCTGCGCGAGGATATCGGCCGCGTCGACTGGACCGCCCAACTCGTGCCAGCCGGCAAGCGCGTGCAGGCGCGCGTCATCGCCAAGGAAGACGCGGTGATCGCGGGCCAGCCCTGGTTTGAGTCCTGTATGGTCAGGCTCGACCCGAATGCGTCGGTCAGTTGGCTGATCGCCGAGGGCGCCGACGTGACGGCAGGCACCGAGGTCTGCCGTATTACCGGCGACGCGCGAGCCCTGCTTTCCGCAGAGCGCTCGGCGCTCAATTTCCTTCAGATGCTGTCCGGAGTGGCTACCACAACCCGCCGCTACGTCGAGCAGATCGCCGGTGTGTCGCCGAATCCCAATGGTTGCGCGGTGCTCGATACGCGCAAGACGCTGCCCGGCCTGCGTCAGGCGCAGAAGTACGCCGTGCGGGTTGGTGGCGGTACGAACCACCGCATGGCCCTGTGGGACGGCATCCTGATCAAGGAGAACCATATCGCCGCGGCGGGCGGCGTGCGTCAGGCGCTTGAGTGTGCCCAGCGACTCGGCGCTGACGTACCGGTCCAGATTGAAGTGGAGGACCTGAGCGAGTTGGAACAGGCACTCGCCGCCGGGGCGGCCAGTATCCTGCTGGACGACTTCAGCCTTGCCGACATGAAGCGCGCTTTCACCCTGACGGCAGGGCGCGCGTTACTGGAGGTGTCGGGCGGCGTCGGCCTGGATTCGCTGCACGCCATCGCCGCGACTGGCGTGGACCGGATTTCGAGCGGCAAGCTGACCAAGGACGTGCGCGCTATCGACCTCTCGATGCGCATCGACGTCTGAAACTGGATGAGAATCATGACCAATCTACAGCCCCACGCCGATACGCCGTTGCTGCTTCGCATCGCGCGCATCCATGATGTCGCGGAAGGCATCCGCAGTTTCGAATTCGAGCAGCCAGACGGTTCGGAACTGCCACCGTTCACGCCCGGTTCCCACATCAAGGTGCGGGTGCCGAATGGCCTGCTGCGCAAGTACTCCCTGTGCAACGATTCTGCCGAGCGACATCGCTACGTGATTGCCGTGAAGCGCGACGCCCAAGGGCAGGGCGGATCAATGAGCCTGTGTGACGACGCCAAGGAAGGCGACCTGATTCCGGTGGGTGTGCCCGACAACGCATTTGCACTCGTGGATAGTGCCAAGGCCTTCATCTTCATCGCCGGCGGAATCGGCATCACCCCGATTCTCTCGATGATCCGCAGCTTCGGCGAGTTGTCGAACGCGAAGTGGAAGCTCTACTACTTTACGCGTTCGCCTGAGACGACCGCCTTCCTGGAGGCGCTCCAGGCGCCGGAACTCAAGGGCAAGGTCAGGGTCCACCACGACTTTGGCGACCCCGCCAAGGCGTTCGACCTGTGGCCTGTGCTGGAACGGCCGAGCGACACCCATGTTTACTGCTGCGGTCCGCGTGGCTTGATGGAGGCGGTGCGAGACATGTCGGGTCACTGGCCCGCTACGAAGATCCACTTTGAAAGCTTCAACGAAGGCGGCGAGGTGCGCGTCGACGACAAGCCTTTCGACGTGGTGCTCAAGGGCAGCGGAGAGCGCTTCCAGGTGCCGGTTGGCGTGAGCATCTTGAACGTGCTTCGCCAGCATGGCTGCAATGTGCCTTCGTCCTGCGAAAGCGGCACCTGCGGAACGTGCCGCACCACGCTGGTATCGGGCGAGGCAGACCACCGCGACATGGTTCTCCTGCCGGAAGACTTGGCGCACCAGGTAATGATCTGTGTCTCGCGGGCAAAAAGCGCGGAACTGGTGATCGACCTATGAGGACAATTCCCGACAGAAGGATACGCCTGGGGGTTGTGGGGCTCGGCCGCGCGTTCTCTCTGATGCTACCGACGTTCCTCGCTGATGAACGGGTCCGCATCGCCGCCGCTTGCGATCCGCGTGAGGTGGCGCGCCAGCAGTTTGCGCGGGATTTCGGCGCACCCGCCTACGACGACCTGGCAGCCATGGCGTCGTCCCCCGACATCGACGCAATCTACATCGCGAGCCCGCATCAGTTCCATGCGGCTCATGCGTCGCTGGCAGCGGAAAACGGCAAACACCTGCTCGTGGAGAAGCCAATGGCACTCTCCATGGCGGAGTGCGACAGGATGATCGAGGCCTGCGAGCGCGGCGGCGTCCAGATGATTGTGGGTCATTGCCACAGCTTCGACTCGCCTTACCTGCACGCACGACAACTCATCCAGTCTGGCCGTTTTGGTGCGGTACGCATGATCCACGCGCTGAACTACACCGACTTTCTTTATCGTCCTCGGCGCCCGGAAGAACTCCAGACCGAAGCCGGCGGCGGCGCCGTATTCAGCCAGGCAGCGCACCAGATCGATGTCGTCCGCTTGCTGGCCGGCTCGCCCGCAACACGCGTAAGGGCAACATTAGGGAAATGGGATCCGGCCAGGCCGACCGAGGGTGCCTATTGTGCAATGCTCTGGTTTGAGGGGGGTGCCTATGCATCACTCTCTTACAGTGGCTATGGGCGATTCGACTCGGATGGCTGGAACGGCGGCTTCACGGAAATGGGGTTCCCTGTGCGCGATGCGGACTATGGAAAGGCGCGGCGCAGGCTCGCGGCGATGGGCTCGGCTGAAGAGGAAGCGCGATTGAAGGCGGATGGCACATATGGCGGATCGTCGTGGCAGACGCCCGTCGGGAATGAACGCCCCCTCGCGAACCAACACTTCGGGCCGGTCATCGTCAGTTGCGAGCACGCCGATATCCGGCCCATGCCAGACGGCGTCTGGATCTATGGCGACACGCGGCGCGAGCATATACCCCTGCCGGTGCCTGCCGTGCCTAGATTCGAAGTGATCGACGAGTTGGTCGATGTCCTCGTGCATGGGCGCAGGCCCCTCCATGACGGCCCTTGGGCGAGGTCCACGCTTGAAGTCTGCCTGGCTATGCTGACTTCGGCGCGAGAGGAGCGCGATGTCGTGCTTGTCAACCAGACCGTGGCCGCTTCTGGCCTGATCGGCGCCACATCGATTGATCAAACGTATTGCCAGTAGCACAAGGCCCGCCGTCAAAGGCACCGCATTGCCCAGCCGCAAATGTCGTCATCAGAACGGCATCGGCACATGACCACCGATCCTAATCAGGAGACAAAACATGAATCGCCCCCACACCTGTTTTGCCCGGCGCAAGCTCTGCCTTGGCCTCATGGCCGCAGCACTTGTTCCCGCCGTTTCCTCGGCCAGTACAGAACCGTGGCCCTCCAAGCCGATCCGCTTTATCGTTCCCTACGCGCCGGGGGGGTTGCCAGACACCGTGGCGCGCGCCCTGTCGCAGCAACTGACGCAGCGCCTGGGCAAGTCAGTGGTCGTGGATAATCGCCCCGGCGCCAATGGCGTAGTGGCCGCGCAGGCGCTGAAGTCCAGTCCTGCCGACGGCTACACATTCCTGGTGACCGATGGGTCGATGATGTCCATCAATCCGGTGATCTACAAGAATCTGGCGTATGAACCCAAGCGGGATTTCGTTCCCGTGTCGCTTGCTGCGCGGTCGCCGCTGTTTCTGGCCGTCAACGCACGTGTCCCGGCCGACTCGCTCGCATCCTTCCTTGCGCTGGCGAAATCCAAGCCAGGCACGCTGAACTACGGTTCCTCCGGCATCGGCAGCAGCCATCAGCTCTCGATGGAGGCGCTGAAAGCGGCGCTCAAACTGGATATCAAACACATCCCATTCCGAGGCTCCGGCCAATCCGTTCCCGCCTTGATCGGGGATCAGGTGCAGGTCGTATTTGCCGCGCTGCCGTCACTATCGGGTTTCGTCAAATCCGGGCAGGTCAAGATCCTCGGTACGAATTCGCTGCACCGATCAAGTCTTGCGCCGCAGATTCCGGCGATCTCCGAGGTCGTGCCCGGCTACGACTATGCGGTGACAGTGGGCGTGCTGGCTGCCGCCGGAACGCCCGATGCCGTGGTGAAGAAGATGGCCGACGCCGTCGCCGAGGCGGTCAAGGTGCCGGAGGTGATATCGCAATTCCATGTCGCGGGTATCGAGCCGGTAGGCGGATCGAGCGGGGAGTACGCAAAGGCAATCAGCAACGAGGCGGCGCGCTACGCTGAGGCGCTCAAGCTGGCCCACGTCGAGGCCGAGTAGGGCAATGCCGCCGGGGGATCCCGGCGGTCGTTGGCTGCACTGCCATCGCGCGGAATCAGATCAGGCGATGGCGTGCATCGGCGCCGTCTGGGGCCGGGCGCTCCACGGCAGGTAGCGCGAGTACAGCAGGCGCATGCGGTCGGCGTCGGGCGGTACGGGAATCTCGCCGCGGATTTCCATGTAGGCGATGGTGGCCTGCAGCAGCTTGGTCTGCGCGTAGCGGTCGCGCTCGGGCAGGTGCCGATGAAGGTCGCGCCAGCGCACGCCTGTGCAGTTGACGTGGGGCATCCCCAGCGCGCAGTAGATGGTGCCGCGGGAATAGAGATGCCACATGTGCCAGTAGCCGCTTGTTACGCCCATGCCCGCCAGGTGCCCCCAAGGCTGCCGCCCGCCGGAACAGCCCGACGGCGCGTCGGAAACATCTTACCGATGACGCGGCACGGCGGGAACGGCGAGATATCACCAAAGTGTGCGCCGGGGCGCTTGATCACCCGTTGTGGCCGCAAAAAACAAAACCGGCGCCTGGGCGCCGGTTCCGGGTGCTGCCGAAGGGCCGATCCTTACTGGATCTTGGCCTTTTCCTTGAGCGACTTCATCATCGCCTGGAACTGCTCGCGCTGCCAGGCCTGGTCGCCCATCAGCATCTGCTGAAGCTGAGGCTTCACTTCCTCGAACGAGGGGATCTTGGCGTCACGCGTGTCCACCAGTTCGATGATGTGCCAGCCAAACTGGGTCTTGACCGGCGTGTCGGTCATCTGGCCCTTCTTCAGGCCGGTCATGGCCGCCGAGAACTCGGGCACGTAGCTGGTGCTGTTGGCCCAGTCCAGGTCGCCGCCGTTGGTCGCCGAGCCGGTGTCCTTGGACGACGCCTTGGCCACTTCCTCGAACTTGGCGCCACCCTTGATCTTGGCGATCAGGGCCTTGGCATCCGCTTCCTTCTCCACGAGGATGTGGCGGGCGTGGTATTCCTTGCCATTGCCGAACTGCGACTTGATCTTGTCGTACTGCTTGCGCAGTTCGTCGTCGCCGGCGCCGTGGGCGCGCACGTAGTCTTCGAATACCGCGCCGGCCAGCACGTTCAGCTTGGCCTGTTCCAGTTGCTCCTGCACGTCGTCGCGCTGCGTGATGCCACGCTTGTTGGCTTCCTGCAGCAGCAGTTCCCGGTCGATCAGCATGGTACGGGCGCGGTCGCGCAGCTCCTGGCTGGCGGGCTGGCCGGTGCCGGCAATCAGCTTGTCCAGCTTGGCCGAGGGGATGGGCTTGCCATTCACTACGGCGGCGTTCTGGGCGAATGCGGGCAGGCTGCCAGCAGCAAGCACAGCCGCCAGGCTGAACGAGAGGACGGTGGTCTTCATGGAATCAGATCTGAGAGTTGCGGGTAGCGTCGCGTAAAGCTTCGCGGGATTGATATTCCTGGTCTGTATAGGCGCTCACGGCCAGCGCATGAATCTGCGACGGGAACAGCGTGCGCAGCGCATCATACACCATGCGATGGCGGGCGACCCGTGCGTGGCCCGCAAACAACTCGCTGACAATGAGCACGTCGTAGTGGCCGCCGCCCGAGGCCGCGCCCGCATGGCCGGCATGGGCCGCGCTGTCATCGCGCACGGCCAGGCGCGAGGGGGCGAGGGCGGCGCGCAGCAGCGCTTCGATGGTGGCGGGATCAGCAGCCATCCGGATGTCCTTGGGTGGTTGGCGTCCGCTTACTCGGACGGGGTTTCCTGGATATGGCGCGACAGCCAGATGCTCTGGATCACGATGAACACCACCATCAGCCCCATGCCGCCGAACAGCTTGAAGTTGACCCAGGTGTCCGTGGAGAACTGGTACGCCACGTAGAGGTTCAGCACGCCCATGGCGGCGAAGAAGCCCGCCCAGGCCAGGTTCAGGCGGCCCCACATCGGGTCGGGCAGCGTGACCTGCTTTTCCATCATCGCGCGGATCAGGTTCTTGCGCCAGCCGATGACCGACCCGAGCAGCGTCACGGCGAACAGCCAGTACAGCACCGTGGGCTTCCACTTGATGAAGGTTTCGTCGTGCAGCACGATGGTGGCGCCGCCGAAGACGCCGATGATCAGCAGGCTGACCCATTGCATCGGCTCCACCTTGCCGTGGCGGATGCGCACCCAGGCAATCTGCAGCACCGTGGCACCCATGGCCACGGCCGTGGCCGGGTAGATGCCGAACAGCTTGAAGGCGGCGAAAAACAGGATGACCGGGAACAGGTCGAAAAGAAATTTCATGCGGACGGATTGTGATTGGCGGGCCCGAAGGCCCGCGGCTGCGCCATTGTACGCAATGTACGGCGCGTGGCGGGCGTCCGATGTACCGGTTGCGTCACCTGCGGGCGAGGTGTCACGTACGGTCGGCCGGATCGCGATCGTCGAATTTTAGCGCAGCCGAGTTGATGCAATAGCGCAGGCCGGTCGGGGCGGGGCCGTCCTCGAAGACGTGGCCCAGGTGGCTGCCGCATTCCTTGCACCGGACCTCCACGCGCGTCATGCCGTGGCTGTGGTCCACGTGCTCGGCAATCACCTCGCCGTTGATCGGCTTGAAATAGCTCGGCCAGCCGCAGCCGGCATCGAACTTGGTGGCCGATTCGAACAGCGGCGTGCCGCAGCCCACGCAGTGGTAGACGCCCTGGTTCCAGTGGTCCCAGTAGCGGCCCGTGAACGGGCGCTCCGTGGCGGCCTCGCGCGCGACGCGGTATTCGATGTCGGAGAGTTGCTCACGCCATTCGGCGTCGGTTTTCTTGGTGGTCATCTTGCGTCCTTCTTGCATGACGGTGGCGCATGGCCCCGGTCACCTTGGTCGGTCTTGCGCGGCAATCCTTACACCCTCATGACGAGCAGCTGACTTCGAGCCCCGATGCCCAGTCCGGCGGCAGGGCCGCATAGTGTTCGGCCCCGGGCTGTTCGTCGTACGGACTCGACAGCACGGCCAGCAGGCGGTCCACCTCGGCAAAATCCTTGTCGCGCGCGGCGCGGATCGCGGTCTCGGCCAGATGGTTGCGCAACACGTACTTCGGGTTCACGGCCAGCATGCCGGCGGCACGCGCGGCGTCGTCGGACTGCTCGGCCTGCAGCCGGGCGCGATATTCGGCGGCCCAGGCATCCCAGGCCGCGCGGTCCAGGAACAGGTCGCGTACCGGGGCGTCGGCGCCCGCATCCTTTGCCGAGATGCGGGCGAGGTTGCGCCAGAACAAGGTGTAGTCCACGCGATTGGCGTGCAGCACGCGGAACAGGTTGGTCAGCAGCGTCTCGTCCTCGTTGTCCTGCGCGCCCAGCGGGCGCAGGCCCAGCTTGGCGCGATAGTGGCGGAAGAACGCGGCGGCGTAGCGGTCGCGGAACGGGTCCAGCGCCTCGCGCGCGGCGGCCACGGCGGCCTCTTTGTCAGCTTCCCTGGCGGCCTCGGTGTCCGCGGCGCCAGTATCGCGCCACAGCGGCAGCAACGCCTGTGCCAGGCAATGCAGGTTCCAGAACGCCACCTGCGGCTGCTGGCTGTAGGCGTAGCGGCCCTGCTGGTCGGAATGGTTGCAGATGTGGTTGGCGTCGAACGCGTCCAGGAAGCCGAACGGGCCGTAGTCGATGGTCAGGCCCAGGATCGACATGTTGTCGGTGTTCATCACGCCGTGGCAGAACCCCACGGCCTGCCAGTGCGCCACCATGTCGGCGGTCCGCAGCGAGACTTCGCGCAGCAGCGCCTGGTACGGATCGCCGCCGGCATCGCGGCAGGCCGGGTAGAACCGGTCGATGACGAAGTCGGCCATGGCGCGCAGCGAGGCATGGTCCTCGCGCGCGGCAAAGTGCTCGAAGTGGCCGAAGCGGATGAAACTCGGCGCCAGCCGGGTCACCACCGCGGCGGTCTCGATGGTCTCGCGGCGCACCGGCGCGTCGGAGCCGACGATCGCCAGGGCGCGCGTGGTGGGCACGCCGAGCGCGTGCATGGCCTCGGAGCACAGGTACTCGCGGATCGACGAGCGCAGCACCGCGCGGCCATCGGCCATGCGCGAGTAGGGCGTCAGGCCGGCGCCCTTGAGCTGGATCTCCCACGGGCCGTCGCGGCCCTCGGCCTCGGCCAGGCGGATCGCGCGGCCATCGCCCAGTTGCCCGGCCCAGACGCCGAACTGGTGCCCCGAATAGACCGTGGCCAGCGGATCGGCCCAGTCGGGAATGCGATTGCCGGCGAAGGTGTCGATGAAATCCTGCTGGCGCGCCGCGCCGCCGATGCTGTCGGGCTGCCAGCCCAGCAGTGCGGCAGCGGCCGGCGCCACGCTCACCAGATAGGGCGAGGGCAGCGGCGTGGGGGCCAGGCGCGTGAAGAAGCGCTCGCCCAGCGCGGCGAAGCCGGGCACGGTGCGGAACGGCATGGTAGGGGAAAACGACATATTGAGACGTATCAGGGCACGCAGTATTGTACTTGCACCGGTTTTCCCCTGTCGGCCGAGGGGGTGTGTCCACCGGGGCGCCATGCCTTATCGATAGCGGACATCAATCTTGTGCATGACATGGATGCGCATGCCACGAGGAACGCGGGGTCGTTCCGCTAAAAATAAGCACGGTTGTTCGTTTTTCTCAGGCCGATCACGACAAGACTGGAGACATTCCATGGCATTGATGGGTCAAATGATGAGCGCGCCACTGCTCATTTCCTCCATCATCAAGCACGCCGCGCGCTACTACGCCGGCACCGAAATCGTCTCGCGGCGGACCGAGGGCGACCTCCACCGCTACACCTACCGCGACTGCGAACTGCGCGCGCGCAAGCTGGCGCAGGCGCTGGGCGCGCTGGGTGTGCAGCAGGGCGAGCGAATCGGCACGCTGGCGTGGAACGGCTACCGCCACCTGGAGATCTACTACGGCGTCTCCGGCATGGGCGCCGTGTGCCACACCATCAACCCGCGCCTGTTCCCCGAGCAGATCGCCTACATCGTCAATCACGCCGAAGACCGGTACGTGTTCTTCGACAGCACGTTCCTGCCGCTGGTGGAAGGCGTGGCGGCGCACTGCCCGGACGTCCAGGGCTGGGTGATGATGACCGACCGGGCTCACATGCCGGCCGAGTCCAAGGTGCCGCTGCTCTGCTACGAGGACCTGATCGACGCCCAGGACGGCGACTACGCGTGGCCGGAGTTCGACGAGAACCTGGCTTCCAGCCTCTGCTACACCTCGGGCACCACCGGCAACCCGAAGGGCGCGCTGTACTCGCACCGCTCCACGGTACTGCACTCGTACGCGTCGGCGCTGCCCGATGCGCTGGGCTGTTCCGCGCGCGACGTGATCCTGCCCGTGGTGCCGATGTTCCACGTCAACGCCTGGGGCCTGCCGTACTCGGTGCCGCTGGTGGGCGCCAAGCTGGTGCTTCCGGGTCCGAAGCTCGATGGCGCGTCTTTGTACGCGCTGTTCGAGGAGGAGAAGGTGACGTTCTCCGCCGGCGTGCCCACGGTCTGGCTGGGGCTGCTGCAGCATGTCCAGGCCAACCACCTGAAATTCTCCACGTTCTGCCGCACCGTGATCGGCGGTTCGGCGGCGCCGCCGGCCATGATCCGCGCGCTGGAGGGGCTCGATGTGGAGGTGATCCACGCCTGGGGCATGACCGAGATGTCGCCGCTGGGCACGACGTGCAAGCTGCTGGCCCGCCACAACGACCTGCCCGACGACGCGCGCCACAAGATCCTCGAGAAGCAGGGCCGCGTGATCTACGGCGTGGACATGAAGATCGTGGATGGCGAGGGCCGCGAGCTGCCGTGGGATGGCCAGGCGTTCGGCGATCTCTACGTGCGCGGCCCGTGGGTCATCTCTGAATACTTCCGCAACGGCAACTCGCCGCTCGTGGATGGCTGGTTCCCCACCGGCGACGTGGCCACGATCGACGAAGAGGGCTACATGCAGATCACGGACCGCAGCAAGGACGTGATCAAGTCAGGCGGCGAGTGGATCTCGTCGATCGACATCGAGAACGTGGCCGCCGCGCATCCCGCGGTGCACATGGCCGCGTGCATCTCGGCCTTTCACCCGAAATGGGACGAGCGCCCGCTGCTGGTGGTGGTCAGGCGCCCCGGCATGGACGTCACACGCGAGGAACTGCTGGGGTTCTTCGACGGCAAGGTGGCCAAATGGTGGATTCCCGATGACGTGGCCTTTGTCACCGAGATTCCGCTGACCGCCACCGGCAAGATGCAGAAGCTGAAACTGCGCGACCAGTTCAAGGACTACAAGCTGCCAACCGCCTGAGCCATACGGCGCCGGGCGCGATTCCTATCCATAACAGGCAGCAACACAGGCGGCCGGCATGGCCGCCTGCGGCGGTTCCATTCGCCATTCGACAACGAGAGTGAAGGAGACAGGTATGACGAAGATGCGTCCGCTGGCAGTTGGTGTGGCGGTATTTGCGGCACTGGGTTCCACGCTGGTTTCGGGCATGGCGGCAGCCGATACGGTGAAGATCGCCTTCATCGATCCGCTGTCGGGGCTGATGGCCCCGGTGGGACAGAACCAGCTCAAGAGCTGGCAGTACGTGGCGGAGGTGGCCAACCAGAAGGGCTGGGCCGGCCCGCACAAGTTCGAGGTGGTGGGCTTCGACAACAAGCTCTCGCCGCAGGAAAGCCTGACCATCCTCAAGCAGGCCGTCGACCAGAACATCCGCTACATCGTGCAGGGCAACGGCTCGTCGGTGGGGCTGGCCCTGGAGGACGCGGTGGCCAAGCATAACGAGCGCAACCCCGGCAAGGAAATCGTCTACCTGAACTACGCGGCGGTGGACCCGGACATGACCAATGGCAAGTGCAACTACTGGCATTTCCGGCTCGACGCCAACTCGGACATGAAGATGGAGGCGCTGACCACGTACCTGGCCAAGGACCAGAACGTCAAGAAGGTGTACCTGATCAACCAGAACTACTCGTTCGGGCACCAGGTGGCGCGCGCGGCCAAGGAGTACCTGAAGCGCAAGCGCCCGGACATCCAGATCGTGGGCGAGGATCTGCATCCGCTGGCGCAGGTGAAGGACTTTGCGCCGTATGCGGCCAAGATCAAGGCATCGGGCGCCGATACCGTCATCACCGGCAACTGGGGCAGCGACCTGGCGCTGCTGATCAAGGCGGGCAAGGACGCCGGGCTGACCACCAACTACTACACGTACTACGCCGGCACCACGGGCGTGGCAACGGCCATGGGCGCCGCCGGCGCCGAGCACGTGAAGTACGTGGGCTACTACAACCCCAACAACAAGGGCTTCCGGGGCTCGGACATCGTCGAGGGCTTCAAGAAGAAGTACAACGACGATTTCTACGTGATGGCGTCGTACACCGGCATCGCCATGCTGAGCCAGGCCATGAAGGCCGCCAACTCCACCGATCCGCTCAAGGTGGCCAAGGCGCTCGAGGGCCTGAAGGTGGAGAGCATGAACGGCACCGTCGAGATGCGCAACACCGACCACCAGGCGCAGCAGCCGCTGGTGGTTGCCACCTGGACCAAGGTGGACGGCAAGGAGGTCAAGTACGACGCGGAGAACACCGGCTACGGCTGGAAGACCAACGCCCAGCTGGACCAGTTCGTGGCGGCGCAGCCCACGTCCTGCCAGATGAAGCGGCCGGGCTGATCCAGCGCGCGGCCGTCATCTGAGCGGTTCGGCGCGGATGGGTTTCCGTCCGCGCCGGATCGGCGGACAATCCCCCTTTTGCCCTGGGCGCCGCGTCGCCGCCCTGTCGCACCGAAGGACTCGCCGTGGAATTTTTCGTCATCTCGCTGTTGAACGGCATCAGCTACGGGCTGCTGCTGTTCATGCTGTCATCGGGGCTCACGCTCATCTTCAGCATGATGGGCGTGCTCAACTTCGCGCACGCCAGCTTCTATATGCTGGGCGCCTACTTTGCCTACACCCTTGCCACCAAGGCTGGCTTCTGGCCGGCGCTGATCTTCGCGCCGCTGCTCGTGGCCGGGGCCGGCGCGCTGGTCGAGCGCTTTGGCCTGCGCACCGTGCACAAGTACGGACACGTGGCCGAGCTGCTGTTCACCTTCGGCCTCGCCTACCTGATCGAGGAAGGGGTCAAGCTGGTCTGGGGCCTGGCCGCCGTGCCGTACCGGATTCCGGCGGAGCTGGACGGGCCGCTGTTCACGGTGTTCACCTCGTCGTTTCCCAAATACCGCGCGTTCATGATGCTGGTGTCGCTGGGCATGCTGGTGGCCATCTACGTGGTGCTGACCCGCACGCGCATCGGGCTGGTGATCCAGGCCGCGCTGACGCACCCCGAGATGGTGGAGGCGCTGGGCCATAACGTGCCGCGCGTGTTCATGATGGTGTTTGGCGGCGGCGCGGCGCTGGCCGGGCTGGCGGGCGTGATCGGCGGAAATGCCTTCGTGACCGAGCCGTCGATGGCGGCGGCGGTGGGGTCCATCGTCTTCGTGGTGGCCGTGGTGGGGGGCATGGGCTCGCTGGTCGGGGCGTTCATCGCCTCGATCCTGATCGGCGTGCTGCAGACCTTCGCGGTGACCATCGATGCCTCGCTGGCCGGCCTGTTCGGCGGCCTGGGGCTCGATGTCACCGACGCCACGCCGCTCAGCTCGGTCTGGAAGCTCACGGTGGCCCAGGTGGCGCCGGTGCTGCCGTACTTGCTGCTGGTGGTGATGCTGATTTTCCGCCCGCGCGGGCTCATGGGTACCCGGGAGAGCTGAGCGATGGAGTCCACGACCATGCAACAACACCCGGATGCGGTGGTGACGGGCCGCACCCTGCGCTATCGCCCGCTCAACCTCGCGCGCTGGATTCTCTGGGGCGCCACGGCGCTGCTGATGCTGGTGGCGCCGCTGGTGTTCACGGGCGGCTTCGCCGTGACGCTGATGTCCCAGATGGGCATCATGATCATCTTCGCGCTGTCGTACAACATGCTGCTCGGGCAGACCGGCATGCTTTCGTTCGGCCATGCGGTCTATGCCGGGCTCGGCGCGTTCTTCGCCGTGCATGTGCTGAACATGATCGGCGCGGGCAAGGTCTGGCTGCCGGTGTCGATGCTGCCGCTGGTGGGCGGGCTGGCCGGCGCGTTCTTCGGCGTGCTGTTCGGCTATGTGACGACCAAGAAGTCGGGCACCACGTTCGCCATGATCACGATGGGCATCGGCGAGATGGTGTTCGCCAGCTCGCTGATGTTCCCGGACTTCTTCGGCGGCGAGGGCGGCATTTCCACGAACCGCGTGGTCGGCGACCCGTTCCTGGGCATCACGTTCGGGCCGGGGCGGCAGGTCTATTACCTGATCGCGGCGTGGTGCCTGGTGTCGATGGCCGCCATGTATGCTTGGACGCACACGCCGCTGGGCCGCATCGCCAACGCGGTGCGCGACAACCCCGAGCGGGTCGAGTTCATCGGCTACAACACCCAGCGCGTGCGCTTTCTGGTGGTGATCCTGTCGGCGTTCTTCGCGGGGATCGCCGGGGCGCTGTCGGCGATCAACTTCGAGATCGTGTCGGCCGAGAATGTCAGCGCGGTGCGTTCGGGCGGCGTCCTGCTGGCGGCGTTCATCGGCGGGGCCGGGGTGTTCTTCGGCCCGGTGATTGGCGCGGTGGTCTTCGTGCTGTTCGCGGTGGCGCTGTCGGACCTGACCAAGGCGTGGCTGCTCTACCTGGGGCTGTTCTTCGTGATGATGGTGATGTTCGTGCCGGGCGGCATCGCCAGCCTGCTGCTGATGCAGCTGCCGCTGCTGGCCAGGAAGCAGTTCGGCCGCATGCTGCCGCACTACGGGCGGGCCGCGGCGGCCGGCGTGGTGGTGCTGGCCGCGCTGATCCTGACCGTGGAACTGGTCTACAAGGTGCAGGTGGACAGCGCCAACGGCACCGAAATGCGCCTGTTCGGCATCTCGTTCGATGCGGGCACGCTGGCGCCGTGGGTCGTGGCGGCGGCGTTGTGGGCGGCGGGCTATGTGGCGTGGCGATGGGCGGCGGGCCGCGTGCGGGCCGAGCTAGACAGGATCCAGGCGGAATTCGGAGGTCACGCATGACGGCGGCCATGGCAGGCGCGGGTACGCCCGCGCTGGAACTCAACGATGTGCGCAAGAAGTTCGGGCAGACCGAGATCATCCGCGGCGTCACGCTGGCCATCGGACGCGGCGAGCGCCACGCGCTGATCGGGCCGAACGGCGCGGGCAAGTCCACCACGTTCAACCTGATCTCGGGGCGGTTTGCGCCAAGTTCGGGCTCGGTCAGGCTGAACGGCGAGAGCATCGCGGGGCTGCGGCCGTTCGAGATCAACCGGATGGGACTGTCGCGCAGCTTCCAGATCACCAATATCTTCCATCGGCTGTCGGTCTTCGAAAACCTGCGCTGCGCGGTGCTGTGGTCGCTGGGGTACAAGTATTCGTTCTGGCACCGGCTGTCCGAATTGCGCGACGCGCGCGAGCGGGCCGACGAGGTGCTGGAGCTGATCGGCCTGCACCACCGGTGCAACACGCAGGCCGGGCTGCTGACCTATGCCGAGCAGCGTGCGCTGGAGATCGGCATCACCATCGCGGGCGGCGCGGAAGTGATCCTGCTCGATGAACCCACGGCCGGCATGAGCCGGTCCGAATCGGATCACGCGGTGGAGCTGATCCGCAGGGTCACGGTGGGCAAGACGCTGGTGATGGTGGAGCACGACATGAGCGTCGTGTTCGGCCTGGCGGACCGGATCTCGGTGCTCGTCTACGGCGAGGTCATCGCCACCGACACGCCCGAGGCCATCCGCAACAACCGCAAGGTCAAGGAAGCCTACCTGGGCACGAGCCTCGACGAACCGGTACTGGAAGGAGCGCACTGATGGGACGCCGCATGCTGGACGTTACCGGGCTGCACGCCTACTACGGCAAGAGCCACATCCTGCACGGCGTGGATGCGCATGTCGACGAGGGCGAGATCGTGGCGCTGCTCGGGCGCAATGGCGTGGGCCGGTCCACCATGGCCAAGGCGATCCTGGGCATGGTGCGCGCCGAGGGATCGGTGTGCTTGCGCGGCCAGGAGATCCTGGGCCGGCGCACGTTCGAGATCGCGCACGCGGGCATCGGCTACGTGCCGGAGAACCGGGACATCTTTCCCACGCTGACGGTGCGCCAGAACCTGCAGCTGGGCGAGAAGCGCAACCCGCGCCAGTCGTCGCCGCGCTGGTCCGTGGCGGACATGTATCGGATGTTCCCAAGGCTGAAGGAGCGCGAGAACACGCCGGCCGGCGTGCTGTCCGGTGGCGAGCAGCAAATGCTGACGCTGTGCCGGACGCTGATGGGCGATCCGGACCTGATACTGATCGACGAACCCACCGAGGGGCTGGCGCCGATGATCGTGGCGCTGGTGGGCGACTTCCTGAAGACGCTGAAGGAGCGGGGCGTGTCGGTGCTGCTGATCGAGCAGAAGCTGGCGATTGCGCTGGACATCTCGCAGCGGGTCTACGTGATGGGGCACGGCCACATCGTGTTCGAGGGCACGCCGGCGGAATTGAAGGCGAATGCGCAGGTGCGCAAGGAGTGGCTGGAGGTCTAGCAGGCCGCTGAAGTCCTCCCCGCGCAAAACGGTTCGACTTGATTTGACTGCGCATTCGAATCCACTAAATAAGATACGGTAGACTCGCGGCTTTCGTTTTCCCGGGCAGGGCGTCCCGCACGCCCCGGCTGGCCCACAAGGCCATCGGATGCCCCGACGTTACAGCGACCCTGATGTCTTCCCCGTCTTCTCACTCCCACCAGCACCCTCACCAGCATCCCGCCGTCGAGCACGACGACCTGCGCCGCAAGCTCAAGGCGCGCCACCTGACCATGATCGCCCTGGGCGGGGCGATTGGCACCGGGCTCTTCGTGGCCTCGGGCGCGTCCATCGCCCAATCCGGCCCCGGCGGCGCGCTGCTGGCTTACTGCCTGATCGGCCTGATGGTCTATTGCCTGATGACCAGCCTGGGCGAACTGGCCGTGCACATGCCCGTGGCCGGATCGTTCGTGACTTATAGCGCACTGTACGTGGAAGAAGGCTTCGGCTTCGCGCTGGGCTGGAACTACTGGTTCAGCCTGGCGGTGACCATCGCCGTGGAGCTGACGGCCGCGCAACTGGTGATGCAGTACTGGTTCCCCAGCGTGCCGGGCGTGGCCTGGAGCGCCGCGTTCCTGACGCTGATGTTCCTGCTCAACGCGATCTCGGTCCGTGGCTTTGGCGAGGCCGAGTACTGGTTCGCGCTGATCAAGGTGGTCACCGTGGTCGTGTTCCTGGGCGTGGGCGTGCTGATGATCTTCGGCATCATGAACGGCGGCCCGCAGTCTGGCTGGCACAACTTCACCACGGGCGA
>Ga0255338_1001459_pt1 | contig 44593 bp, 43 predicted proteins | sample MeOH1_35cm_T4_19_FD_203715 | JGI IMG/M metagenome (GOLD analysis project Ga0255338, IMG submission 203715) | Sandy soil microbial communities from University of British Columbia, Vancouver, Canada - MeOH1_35cm_T4_195 | ecosystem: Engineered > Artificial ecosystem > Sand microcosm > Unclassified ... | reverse complement strand
GGGCGCCGGCACCGAGCAATTCGTCCCGTCCTTCGTGGCGCGGCGGCTCAAGCTGAAATTTGGCAGCCCCAAGGTCAAATAGCCTCCTGGCGTTGGCCGCGGCGCTGCTCCTCGGCGCCGCGTGCAAGCGCGCGCCCGCCCCGGTCCCCGACGAGACGCCGGACCTGGCCCCGCCCGAGCCCTCCTCGTCTTTGGTCGTGAGCCCCCTCGACTCGGCGACCACCGGCTTCACCAACGAGATGCAGGCCGCCAACCTGACCAAAGAGACCTCCGACCTGGGCATCCAGCACATCAGCAAGCACATCGAGGAAGGCCAGGGGGAGTCCGAGCGGCGCGGCCCCCCGCCGCCGCTGTCCGAGGTGGAGAAGAAGGAGCGCATGGCCCAGCTCAAGGAGATGCGCGAGGAGTTCACGCGCATGCGCCGGGGCATAGACGCCCAGCGCGACAAGACCGTCTCGTTGCCGGGAACGACAGCCGCCATCATCAAGGGCCGCGAGTCCGGCGGCATCCTCGGCGCCGTCGAGGACGGGCCCGGCGTCTGGAGCGGCGCCTACGGCGGGGCCGTCGAGACCGGCGAGCGCGTCGTCGAGGACGCCGCGGCCTGGGCCGAGCTGTGGGGGCGCCTCTCGCGCGAGACCCCCCCGGAGATCGATTTCTCGAAGACCCGCGTCGCGGCCGTGTTCGTGGGGCCGCGGCCGACCTCGGGCTACCGCGCGAGGCTGATCGGCATCGAGGTGGAGGCGACGCGCTACCTCGTGCGCTGGTACGAGGAAGGCCCCGCGCAGGGCGAGGCGGTCGCCGACGGGGCCACCGCCCCCTTCCTGCTCGTCTCGGTGCCGAAGGACGACAAGGCCATCCGCTGGGACAAGAAGCGTCGGGCCGAAGGGCCTAAAACAAAGTAGGCCTTTAGTCCTTTTTTCGCTTGACTCGGTTTCCGGGCCGCGCTTATAATGGGGACTGTCCCGTTTGGAGCCCCCAATGAGAACACTCGCCGCCGTGCTCGTGCTGTGCGCCGGAAGCGCCCTCGCCCTCCCCGATTCGTTCGACGGGAAGGGAGCGAAGACGCCCTCCGTCGTGACGGTCAAGGCTCCCGCCTCCGCCATCGCCGAGGCCGACTCCCGCGTCTGGGTCGAGCTCGAGGCCCCGGACAAGGCCGCGCGCCAGAAGGCGGTCGACGCCGGCATCAGCGTCGAGGAGGTCAAGCCCGGCTCGGCCGCCGGCTTCGCCACCCCCAAGGCCCTCGAGCGCGCCAAGGCCGCGGGCCTGAAGGTCCGCACGACGGTCACTTTGCGCCAGCGCTTCGGCGCCCTCGACTTCCCCGAGAAGGACGCGGTCTACCACAACTACAAGGAACTCGAGGCGGACATGCGCTCGCTCGCCGCGCGCGCGCCGGACCTGGTCTCGGTCCTCTCCATCGGCAAGTCCACCCGCGGCCGCGACCTGTGGGCCGTGCGCCTGACCAAGGGCGCGACGGGGACGCAGCGCAGCAAGAAGCCCGGCATCGTCTTCATGGGCACCCACCACGCCCGCGAGCACCTCTCCACCGAGGTCCCGCTGCTGATCGCCAAGCACCTCGTCGACAACCGGGCCGACGCCGAGATCGCGCGCCTCCTCGACACCCGCGACGTCTACTTCATCCCCATGGTCAACCCCGACGGCGTCGAGTACGACATCGAGGGCGGCAAGTACCACATGCACCGCAAGAACATGGCGCAGAACTCCGACGGCTCGACCGGCGTGGACCTCAACCGCAACTACGCCTGGGGCTGGGGCGGCGGCGGGGCGTCCCCGAACCCCGGCGACGACACCTACCGCGGCCCATCCGCGTTCTCCGAGCCGGAGAGCCGGGCCGTGAAGGCCTTCGTGGAGGCCCGCCCCAACCTCAAGGTCATGCTGTCCTACCACACCTTCTCCGAGCTGATCCTGTACCCGTGGGGCGGCTCCGACGAGCAGATCCCCGACAAGAAGGCGCTCGCCGCCTTCAAGAACATGTCCGGCGAGATGGCCAAGATGACCGGCTACACCCCCGAGCAGTCGAGCGACCTGTACGTCGCCACCGGGGACACCTGCGACTGGGCCTGGGGCGAGAAGGGCATCTTCGCCTTCACCTTCGAGCTGACGCCGAAGTCGATGTGGGACGGCGGCTTCTACCCCGGCGCCGGCGTCGTGCAGCGCGTGTTCCAGGCCAACATCCGCCCCGCCCTCTACCTCATCGACCTGTCCGACGACCCTTATCGCGCCGCCAAGGACGCGGCGGGGATCACCGCCCGATGAAGACCCTCCACGCGGTCCTGGCGGCGGCGGTCCTGGCGTCCCCGGCTTCGGCGCAGTCCCTCGAGGCCCTGCGCTTCTCCGCCGACGCGGCGCTCATCCAGGCTTTCCCGGAGGCGATCAACCCCGACCTCCAGCAGCCGCTCGAGCCGGTCCTGCAGCAGCCGCTCAAGCCGATGCGCCCCTCGGCCGCCCCCGGCGCCGTCGTGGGCACGGCCGTGCTCTCCAAGCTGAAGTCCGCCAACCGCCATGTCACGACGCGCCAGTTCGGCGCCCGCGCGCTCGACCTCGGCATCGCCTCCGACGCCTCCTTCGCCAACAAGTACTTCACCTTCTCGGACGCGAAGACGACCTCGCTCGCCCCGCTCGGCGACATGAACCGCCTGCGCGGCGAGGGCGTCAACGCCCGCGTCGACGCGAGGACCGTGTACAACTTCAAGGTCGTCGTGAACATCTTCAGCCCGGTGCGCGGCAGCACGCTGAAGATGACCCCGGTGCAGGGCACCTCCGGGCCGGCCCACGACATGAAGACGGGAGCTTTGCTCGACGCGATCAAGGCCAAGTCCTTCATCTTCAAAGCCAAGGGCCAGGAGCTGCTGCTCTCCTACGACGCCGACGTCCTCCCCGACGGCTCCGGCTTCGCCGCCACGAACAGCTTCCTGTTCACCAAGGAGGACGGCCTCTCGTCCAAGGCCTGGCCCCTCAACGAGTCCAAGCTCCCCCTCGACGCCCCCGCGGTCGTCGACCTGGGCGGCATCAAGCTGACCCTGACCCGCACCTCCGCCGGCCAACTCGTCATCCGCGAATAAAGATCGGTGTCAGGCCTGTCGTTCTTTGCATAAGTCGGGAGTTATGCAACAACGACAGGCCTGACACCATTTTCCATTTTTGTATCATCAACCTATGAAACAGCTCCTTCTTCTCGTCGTCCTGTCGTCCGTCGCGTCGGCGGCCGCGCCGTTCGTGCCCGCCTCGACCTTGCGCTACGCGCCGACGCCGCAGGAGCTGATGGACGACTGCCGCGGGGCCAAGAAGCGCGCCGAGTCGGCGCTCGAGGCCGTCGCGCGCATGCCCGCGGGCAACCGCACCTTCGACAACACGCCCTGGGCCCTCGACCAGATCGGCGCGGACCTCTCCGACCAGACCGCGTCCGACACCTTCCTCAAGTACGTCTCCGTCTCCTCCGCGACGCGCGAGGCCGGCAACGAGTGCGAGACCTTGCTCGGGCAGTTCTCCGTGGACATGTACTCCCGCGAGGACCTGTACCGCGCGCTCAAGGAGTACGCGGCCAAGGGCGAGGCCCTGACCGGCGAGTCCAAGCGCCTGGTCGACAAGGAGCTGCTCGACTTCAAGCGCTCCGGCCTGGAGCTGCCGCAGGAGAAGCGCCAGGAGGTCCGCGACCTGCGCAAGAAGCTCGTCGAGCTCGAGGCGACCTTCGGCAAGAACATCAACGAGTACAAGGACTTCGCCCTGTTCGACCTGTCCGAGCTCGAGGGCCTGCCCGAGGACTTCGTCGCCCGCCTCGAGAAGGTCGACGGCAAGTACAAGGTCGGCCTCGACTACCCCGACTACTTCCCGTTCATGGAGAACTCCACCAACCCGGCCGCGCGCCGCGTGATGGAGGGCAAGTTCAACGACCGCGCCACCCGCCAGAACCTGCCGGTGCTCAAGGAGGTCCTCGCCCTGCGCCTGAAGGCCGCGCGCCTGCTCGGCTACCCGACGCACGCCCACTTCGTCCTCGAGGACCGGATGGCGAAGGACCCGAAGACGGTCGCCGCCTTCATCACCCGCCTGCGCAAGAAGGTGAAGGTCCTGGGCACCGACGAGCTCGAGGTCCTCAAGGCGCTCAAGGTCGTCTTCGAGGGCCGCGCCTCCGACGGCAAGTTCAACGCCTGGGACTGGCGCTTCTACGACAACCAGCTCAAGAAGGCCAAGTACTCCGTGGACAACCAGAAGATCAAGGAGTACTTCCCCGCCGACCACGTGACCGAGCAGATGCTCGGCGTCTACCAGAAGCTCCTGGGCCTGAAGTTCCGCCAGATCACCGACGCGGACACGTGGCATCCCGACGTGAAGCTCTACGAGATCACCGACGCCGCCGGCGGCGAGCCGATCGCGTACTTCTACCTCGACCTGTTCCCGCGCGAGGGCAAGTACAAGCACGCCGCCGCGTTCTCGATGATCACGGGCCGCGTCATGCCCGACGGGCGCTACCAGCGGCCGGTGTCGTCGATGGTCGCCAACTTCAACAAGTCGACCAAGGACCGCCCGTCCTTGCTGACGCACGACGAGGTGGAGACCTTCTTCCACGAGTTCGGCCACATCATGCACCAGACCCTGACCCGGGCCCGCTACGGCCGGTTCTCCGGCTCGGCGACCGCGCGCGACTTCGTCGAGGCCCCGTCGCAGATGCTCGAGAACTGGGTCTGGGACCGCGAGGTCCTGCAGTCCATGTCGGGCCACTACTCCGACCGCTCCAAGAAGCTACCCAACGAGCTGCTGAACAAGATGCTCGCGGCCAAGAACGTGAACTCCGGCCTCGTGACCCTGCGCCAGCTGCTGTTCGGGTCGGTGGACCAGCTCTACCACGGCAACCCGCCCTCGGACACGACCAAGGCCTACGCGCGGCTGGCCTCGGAGGTCTCCATGATCCCGATGTCCTCCGGCACCCACCCCGAGGCGAGCTTCGGCCACCTGATGGGCTACGACTCGGGCTACTACGGCTACATGTGGTCGAAGGTCTACGCCGAGGACATGTACTCCCTCTTCAAGGAAGGCGGCGCGCTCAACCCGCAGCTGGGGCGGCGCTACCGCACCGAGATCCTCGAGAAGGGCTCCTCGCGCGACGAGATGGAGTCGCTCAAGGCCTTCCTGCTGCGCGAGCCCAACGAGGACGCGTTCCTCGAGAGCATCGGCCTCAAGCCCGGCAAAAGCTGAACGGCGATATTGGCCGGGGCGGGGAATCAACCTTCGCCGGGGACGGGCGGGATTGACCCGCCCTGCGGGGTCTGTCCGCGACGCATAAAACACTCTTGTCGCGGCAGACCCAGCCCGCCGGCGAAGGTTGATTCCCCGCCCCGATTAAATCGCCTGCGGGCGCGACGGCGAGGAAGCAGGCGGGCCGATTCCTTCACAAGGCCCGGCGGCGGGTTCATGTCCTGAGGGGTGTGGGGTCGCCGCGCCGTTTGCGCTCGAAGCGCGGTCGACCCCAAGCGAGGCTCAATGCCGAGCGGCCCCGAAGGACATGAAACCGCCGTCGGGCCGTCTTAAGGACTAGGGTTTTCCGTCGGCGTAGATCGTGCGCGACCCCGGGTCGCGCTCGATCACGCCGCGGGCCTTGAGCGCCCAGGCGGCGGCCAGGCCCGCGCCGAGGGAGACCCACTGCGACGGGGACAGGAACGACCAGAGGAACACGCCGCGGTCGTCGCCCCGCAGGAACTCGAGCAGGAAGCGCAGGACCGAGTAGTACAGGATGTAGCCGAGGAACGCGGTGCCGTAGCGGTACTTGCCCGCGCGCACGGCCGGCAGCGTCCATCCGATGAGGACCGCCGCGGCGACGGCCTCGCCGAACGCCTCGTAGAGCTGGGTCGGGTGCAGCAGCACGCCGAGCAGGCGCGGCGGCACGCTCGAGGCGGGGTCCATGAACGCCGAGCCCCAGGGCAGGCCCGTGGGAGCGCCGTGGCAGCAGCCTTCCGCCCAGCAGCCGAGGCGCCCGAGGACGTGTCCCATCGCGAGCGCCGCCCCGAAATAGTCGGCGACCGGCAGGTAGAGGCGGGGGCGGTGGGTCTTGTTGTACCAGAGCTGATAGAAGAACCCCGCGAGACAGGCGAGCAGGAAGCCCGACCAGAACACCCAGCCCGTGCCCCAGTCGCGCAGCATCGCCCAGGGGTCGGCGGAGAAGGCCCGCCATTCGACGAGAAAGAAGCCGAGCTTGCCTCCCGACAGGGCCGCGACGAGCAAGGTCGCGACCAGCGAATAGAACAGCGCGGGCGTGGTCTGGAGGTTCTTGACCTGGATGCGCAGCCAGACGATCCCGGTCAGGTAGCCCAGCGCGGTCAGGACGGAATAGGTCGAGATCGTCGTGCCGTCGGCGAGGCGGCACAGGGTCGGATGCATCTCAGGGCTTCTCGCAGAGGATCTGCTTGAGCACCGACTGAGGCCCGTCGATGACCGAGGCGTAGGTCAGGTACAGGTGCCAGGCCCGCTCGATGGTGGGAGTGATCATGTGGCGGGTCTGCGGCAGGTTCTCGACGTACGCCTTGTACCAGTGGCGCAGGGTCTTCGCGTAGTGGCCGTAGCGGAAGTTGATGTTCTTCACGCGGAAGCCCAACTTCTCGATGATCTTCAGGTGCACGTGGATCGGGAACTGGAAGTGGTCCGGGAACACGTACTTCTGCGAGAAGGTGCCCGAGATCGTCGTGTAGTTCGTCAGGCCCGCGTCGTTGGCCGGCGGGATGATGGCGTGGAACCAGGCCTTGCCGCCGGATTTCAGCAGGCCGTAGCAGTGCCGGTAGTAGCGCTCGATCTCGGAGCGGTCGAGGTGGCTGATCATCCCGCAGGTGTAGAGCTTGTCGAAGCTCCCGTCGGCGGGGACCTCCAGGTAGTGCAGAAGCTTGAGGTTCTTCGAGAAGCCGTTATCGACCTGGTTCTGGGACAGCGTGATGCCGAGCGTGTTCTTGCAGCCGAACTTGGTCTCGGCCAGGTGCGGCGCGAAGCCGTAGCCGGTGCCGATGTCGATGAACTTGTCGTCCGGCTGGACCTGAAGGGCGGTCAGGGCCTGGTCGAACTTGTCGTACTGGGCGTCGCCGAGCTCCTGGTCGTCGAGGTTGCCGATCTTGAGCGGGTCCTTCCACATCGCGCACGAGTACGCCTTCGTCCTTTTGTCCAGATAGGACAGGATGAAATCGTTGGGCAGGTCGTAGTGAGAGCTCACCGCCCGCAACTTGCGGCGGATGTTGGAGGGAAAAAGGGACGTCGTGAGGTAGCGCAGCTGATACTTGAGATGGATCCGCCACAGCTGGTCCTTTCGCACGAAGTTGCGCGCGCCGACGAAGGAATACATGTCGCCGTTGAGGTCGGCGTCGCCCATCGCGTAGTGGTCGAGGAACTCGGAGAGGTCGTGCCGGGCCAAGGCCGCGACCGATTCCTCGGTCTTGCAGGCCATCTCGACCTTCTCGGGGCCGGACCCGACCGCCCGGCTCTGCCCCTTGTACGAGATGCGGATGGTATAAGGGAGGGCGGGGAACATCCAATTCATCGCGGCGCCGGCCTGGTCGAGTTTGGACAAAGGGGTCTCCTGAGCCTTAAGCTTAACGGCGCGCCGCGCGCGCGTCAAGCCCGGGGCTTGACGCCGGGGGCTTCCCGCCCCATACTGCTCCCTATGAACACCTCCCCCCTCCTGGCCGCCGCTTTGGTCGTCGCCTCCTGCCTCCCGCTGCGGGCGCAGGACTACGACAAGAAGGACGTCAAGAAGGCGGAGAAGCTCGCCGCCGACGACAAGGATTTCAAATCCCTCCCCGAGGACGAGAAGCAGGAGGTCATCCTCTTCATCGCCAAGGAGATCCACGGCCACCGGCGCAAGGCGGTCGACGCCGACATCCGCACGCTGAAAGGCTCCAAGCTCGAGGACCTCAAGAAGAAGGCGCGCCGCAACATCGTCGTGGCCGAGCAGGACAAGGAGGCGGTGTCGGTCCCGGGCACGAGCCGCCTCGAGGTCAAGAACATCGACACCCCGCCCTTCGGCCGCCTCTTCAAGGACAACGAGTGGGACGTGCTCTCGGACTCCGCCGAGGCGCAGACCCTCAAGCAGAACATCGACAAGGTCGCCGACATGGTCAAGAAAGGCGGCGGGCGCCTCGTCTCGATGCACGTCGAGTCCTCGGCGAGCACCTTACGCAACACCGGGAAGGCCGCGAAGCTGACCCATCTCGAGCTGTCGAAGCTCCGCGCCGAGGCGGCGGCCCGCTACGCCCTCGACTACCTGAAGACGAAGGGCTTCGTCCTCGACGAGGACGAGCAGGTGACCCTCGATTACTACGGCACGAACAAGAACGGGACCTCCGGCGCGTCCAGCCCTTTCGCCGTGCCCGCCGGGACCGACCCCAAGCTCGTCGCCGAGGGGTCCTGCCAGGCGCCGCCCGACATGAAGGCCGCGGCCGCCGCCGGGGACCTGGCCAAGATCGCGGCGTTCTACGACCCGAACAAGTTCGTCCAGCTCACCTTCGACGCGGTGTTCGAGGTCAAGGACGACAAGCCCGGCAAGGACATCCCCGGCGAGGCCCATGTCGTGACGGCGACCGTGGACTACCGCGACCCGGTCAAGATCAAGCTGCCGCGCATCCGCCTGCCGCGCATCCACATCGGCTGGCCCTTCGGCAACAAGGATTCCCGCCGGGCGCGCCGCGCCGTCAGGTGCCCCAAGTTCTAGAGGCCTCGTGCTGACCCTGCTCGCGGCCCTGCTCCTGGCGGGGCCCCCCGCCGCGCGCGCGGAGGACGCCCCGTCGATGCAGGCCCCGGCCCGCGACCCCGCCGACGCGGACGGCGACGGCGTGGTCAGCGGCAAGGAGCGACGCCAGCTGCGCCGCGCCCAGCGCCGCGCGCGCCGGGGCGAAAAGGGTCCCAACGGCGAGGTCTTGAGCGACGAGGAGGCCGACGCCGCCGACGCGGCCGAATCCTCCGCCCGGGGCTCGGCCGCCTCCGGCAAGGCCTCCGCCGCGGCCGCCGCGCTGAAAAGCTCCTTGCCGTCCATGGACGCCGCCGGCGGCCTCCCCGGCGGCGGGGCCAAGCCCGCCGATTCGCCCGGCGGGGCTTCGCCCTCGGGCCAGGCCCCCTCCGCGGGGACGCCGGGCGGCGCCAAGACCTACTCCGGCGATTTCTCGAGCGGCGCCAGCGGCGACCCGGGCCGGCCGGAGGCTCCCTCGGATTTCGCCTTGGCCGCGCGCTCCGGCTACGCGCCCGCCTTCGCCGCCGCGGGGCTCAAGCTCGGTCCCGACGGGAAGAGCGTCGTGCGCCTCGACGGCAAGCCCGCGACGGCGGAGGACTACGCCCGCCTTCAGCGGGAGATCGCGTCGATGCCCGCCGCCCTCGGCCGCCGCCCCGACTTCTTCTCCGTCGTGAGCCCCGCGCATTACGCCGACCTCAAGAAAGGCTATAAGGAGAAGAAGGCGGGCGACACGGTGTACAAGGACGTCGGGACCACCGCCGAGGACCGCGACTTCGTCCACACCGCCTCGTGCGAGAAGCTCTCCGGCGGGTGCAACAAGAACGTCGAGAAGGCCTCGTACAAGAAAGGGGATTTCGTCGCCCCCGAGGACCTCGACAGCATGTGGGACGCCCTGCAGAAGGAGCTCGACGGCTCCGCCGAGGCGGGCGGCCTGCCCAGCCTCGCGACGGCGCGCTCCGACATCTCCCGCGCGGCGGCGATGGACGCGGCGCGCGCCCTCACGTACGCCGCCGGCGAGGACGAGGCGACCCGGATCGCCACCGGGGAGGGCCCCAAGCCCGCCCCCACCCCGGTCTCCAAAGCCGTGGCCTCGCTGGGCCGCTTGTGGAAGAAGGCCTCGTCGATGACGTCGCCCGGAAACGAAGGGGCGCGGGGCGGCGACTCGGGCGCTCCCATAGCCCTCGGCGCCCTGGCCCTCGCGGCCCTCGGCGCGGGCGCGCTGCTCATGCGGCGAAGATAAATTCATCATTTATTTAATTGGGCGAATTAAAACAATAAAAACGATATACTCCCGTCACATGGGCATTTTCAGGATCGCGATACTGTTGACGGCGCTGCTGGCGGGCGCCCCGATCCAGGCCAAAGAGACCGATCTCAACGCCGAGGCGCGCCAGATCACGGCCGACCTTCTGCGGCAGGCCCCCTTCCGGGGCAAGAAGATCGCCGTGGGCGACTTCACCGATTCCGAAGGCCGGGCCACCGCGCTGTCCGCCCTTCTCTCCGAGAACATGGAGCTGGCCCTCGTCGGCCAGGCGCGCGCCGGCGATTTCAAGATGATCGACCGCCGCAACTTCCAGGAGCTGGTCAAGGAATGGGAGCTCAGCGTCAACGGCTCGGTCGACGACGAGAGCCTCACGCGCGCGGGCCGTCTTCTCGGGGCCGACGCCCTGTGCGTCGGACGCTATACGCGCATCGGCAAGAAGATCGTCCTGCGCACGACCTTGGTCGGCGCCGAAAAAGGCGAGATCCTGGCGGCCTCGTCGACCGAGATCAAGCTCGGCGGCGACCTGCTCGAGCTGAGCGAAAGGGTCCGTCCGGCGGCCGGAATACGGGCCTCCGCCGCGGTGGACGCGGCGGCGCCCGCGGCATCCACGCAGGCGCTCACAGTGGAGCTCTGGGCCGACAAGACCCGCTACGCCATCGGCGACAAGATGACGATCGGCGTCAGGGTCAACCAGGACTGCTATCTGACGGTGATCCACGTCGGCGTCAACAACAAGGCGACGGTGATCTTCCCCAACATCTACGCGCAGAACAACGCCGTCAAGGCCGGCGCGGCCTTCTCGATCCCGGACCCCGCCGCGGGCTTCGAGTTCGAGGTCAGCGCTCCGGCCGGCCTGGAGCTCATCCGCGCGATCGCCTCCAAGGTCCCCTCCGTGGATCTGGACGACGTGATGAGCAAGCCCAGCGCCGAGAGCCCGTTCGGCGACGTCACCGCGGACCTCTCGGTCCTCACGCGCGACATCCGCGTCAAGGCCAAGAAGGCCAAGCCCGGGGAGTGGAGCGAAAGCGTCTTGAAGCTGTCGATACGTTAGCCTCTAAGAGCCGCAAAAGGAGAATTATGAAAAAAGCCGCATGGAGTTTCCTCGCGTTCGCCGTGGCCTTCCCGTATCTCGCCGCGACGTCCGCGCTCGCCCAGGACGGACGCGTCATCGATGAAGAGATCGTCCTGATGGACCCGACCGTGTCGGCGCCCCAGAAGTGGGCGGCGGGCGCTTCCGCCGAGTACTGGTACATGGCCGGGCCCTACAAGACGAAAAACGCGGCCGGCGAAGTCACGGCGAAGGGGAACATCAACGGCTCGATCCCCGGCGGGAACGTCTTCATCGGCTACGACAAATTCACGCTGCAGTATTCGCACCGTGAAGGGTTCCTCAACATCAAGCAGACGGACACGGACAACACCAACGTCATCTACAACAGCAAGGACCGGCAGATCGAGGAGGAGGTGACGCTGCGCTACCTCTTCAAGGCCAACAAGCACTTGAGCCCCTACGTGCTCGTCGGCTACAACGAGACCTCCCTCGAGGTGAGAAAGGAGATCGAGGCGAACTCGGGCTTCGTCTGGGCGTACAACATGACCAGGTTCCACGGCGAACGGACGACCTACAGCTCCGGCCTCGTGGGCCTCGGCGCGATCGTTCCGCTGAACGAGAGGATCGGCTTCCGGGCCGACGGACGCCTGCTCTACACCCGGGCCGTCTACGCGCGCGACGACCAAAACCTCACGCGCAGCGGCAGCGGCATCGGCGGGGGCGCGACCGGCACGGTCTACGTCAACATCGTGAAGGGCCTCAACGTCCAGGCCGGGCTGAAAGGCCAGGTGCTCAACGGCGGCAAGAACGTCGGGGCCTACGGCCGCATCGGCATGTTCGCCAGCGCCGGCTACAGCCACAAGTTCTAAGCGTCGTCAAAGTCTAGGAGGAAGCCGCCCGGCCCGCCCGGCGGGCGGCTTCCGTCTTAGATATGATAATAGGCGGTCTCATGCAGCGCACATCGATCCTCGTCTCCCTGGCCTTCCTGGCCCTTCTTTTGACCGGCGCGTCCGCGGCGGCGGGCGGCAGCAAGGCCCTTCTCATCGGCATCAGCCAGTACGCCGACCCGGAGATGAACGACCTGGCCTACGCCGACGAGGACGTAAAGACGTTCGCCTCGATCCTCGAGGACTTCGGCGACTACCGCCGCGAGGATATCGACGTCCTGCTCAACGAGAAGGCCACCAAGCAGCGGATCGTGTCGACGATCGTCGAGCTCGTCAAGGAAAGCCAGAAGAACCCGCTCGATCATTTTCTTCTCATGTACGCGGGGCACGGCCTGCCGGCCAACATCGCGTCCAACAAGACCAACAGCTTCCTGGCCCCCAACGACGCCTATCTCAACCAGTTCTTCCCCGAGGGCGCGGGCGGCCTGCTGGGCAACGAGACGTTCATCAACAAGGCGTGGCTGATCCGGCAGTTCTCGGCGATGAACGCGAAGAACATCGTCATCATTCTCGACTCCTGCTACAGCGGCGCCAAGGACTTCGGCGAGCTGTACGCGGACAACCTGGGCTTCAAGACCGAGTTCACGGCGGGCGGGGGAGAGGGCAAGCGCGGCATCACGATCGTCCGCAAGAAAGGAGGAGACGGCTCCCTGGACCGGCGCATCGCCTTCCTCGCCTCGAGCCGGGAGAACGAGCCCTCCGCGGAGTACAAGGAGCTTCGCCACGGCGCGCTCAGCTATACGATGTTCCGATATTTGGAGACCTTTCGCGGCGAGACGGAGATCGGCCAATCGAAGGGGGTCACCGTCGACGGGATATTCTCGGGCATCAACACGCTCTTCGACACGGTCCAGGTCAAGGGCGGCTCCCTCTCGCGCATGCACCAGCCGGTGCTGGTGCCCATTCCCGACTATGACGGCGTCAAGGACATGCAGTTCGTCTCGATGCGCGGCACCAAGCCCAAGCCCGTTCTCATCGCCGCGGTGGAGACGCCGCAGGCCGTGATCGCGCCCGAACCCGCGCCCCCCGCCGCGCCGACGACGGGCGAGCTCTATCTGGATACGGGGCCGGACGAGTGCGAAGTCTGGGTGGACGGAGACTCCTCGCGCCGCCGGTCGAACACATCCCTGGAGCTCAGCGAAGGCCGGCACCTCGTGTCGATGTACTTCACGAAAACGAACTACAACCGCACGCTCACGGTCGACGTCCGAGCGGGCGGAAAACAAACCATCTCCGTTTCGCTTCGCGGCCAGCTCTCGGTCGAGTCGCGCTCCGGCGTTCGGGGGCAGGCCGCCCCGATTCTTCAGGTCTACCTGGACGGAGAGCACGTCGGCGCGACGGGACTGAAGCTCACGGACATCGTCGCCGGGACCCACACGCTGCGCGTCGTGGCCGACAACATCAGCAAGAGCCGTCAGATCGAGATCCGCCCGGACTCGCCGCTGCTCGTTCGCTACAAGGTCGTCCGCCAAGCGGCGCCGGCGACGGACGACGACTCCGGCGCGCGGGACGTGACTTTCTAGACGCCGCCGCGATCCGGTCCCGCCCCGGCGACGCCCGCACTGTTTCTGCGCCGAAAAGGCTAAAATCACGAATACGCCCCTGTAGCTCAGTTGGTTAGAGCGGTCCGCTCATAACGGATTGGTCGCCGGTTCAAGTCCGGCCGGGGGCATTCTTTTAGGAGACATCTCGCATGGCCAGTCAGCGCTTGAAGGGCATCGTGCTCGCCGGAGGCTCGGGGACGCGCCTGTACCCCGTGACCCGCTCGGTCAGCAAGCAGCTTGTCCCCGTCTACGACAAGCCGATGATCTACTACCCCCTCTCGACTCTGATGCTGGCCGGCATACGCGACATCCTCATCATCACGACCCCCGAGGACCGGCCCGCGTTCGCGCGCCTGCTCGGCGACGGCTCCTGGGCGGGCCTGAACATCTCCTACGCGGTGCAGCCCAAGCCCGAGGGCCTGGCCCAGGCCTTCATCATCGGCGCCGACTTCGTCGGCAAGGACCGCGCCGCCCTCGTCCTCGGCGACAACATCTTCTACGGCCACGGCCTGCCCGATCACCTGCGCGCCGCCGCGGCGCAGAAGACGGGCGCCACCGTCTTCGCCTACCACGTCCGCGACCCCGAGCGCTACGGCGTCGTCGAGTTCGACGCCAAGGGCCGCGCGGTGAGCCTCGCCGAGAAGCCGGCGAAGCCCAAATCCAATTACGCCGTGACCGGCCTCTACTTCTACGACAACACGGTGCTCGACATCGCGGCGAACCTCAAGCCCTCCCCGCGCGGGGAGCTCGAGATCACCGACGTGAACAAGGCGTTCATGCGCAAGGGGAAGCTGCACGTGCAGACGATGGGCCGCGGCATCGCCTGGCTCGACACCGGCACGCACGAGGCGCTCCTGCAGGCCTCGACCTTCATCCAGGTCATCGAGGAGCGCCAGGCGCTCAAGGTCGCCTGCCTCGAGGAGATCGCCTTCAACATGGGCTGGATCGACGCCAAGAAGCTCCGGGCGCTGGCCGAGCCGATGCGCAAGAACGAGTACGGCCGCTACCTGCTGCGCGTGGCCGAGGAAAGGGGCTGAGATGCTGAGGCCCGACGTCGTCGAATACCTGAAGGAGAACCTCAAGAGCTATCCCGTCGAGGTCCTGCGCAAGCAGCTCGCCGACGAGGGCGTCTCCGACCAGGACTTCACCGATTCCCTCGCCGTGGCCCTGCGCGCGCCGACGACGGTCTCCAAGACGATCCCGGCGAAGCGGAAGACCAGCCTGGCCGCGATCGCCTTCCTGTGCGTCGGGGTGGCGATCATCCTCTCGATCGGCTTCTACGCCCTGTCGCAGAAGCCGAAGCTGTCGCGCGGCGAGGGCAACACCGAGAACCCCTCGGGAGAGTCCGGCTTCATCGGCCACGCGGGCTGGATCGTGCGCCTGCCCAAGGACTACGTCGGGGTCTCCGATTTCCGGGACGCGGCCAGGCAGCATCAGGTCGTCTATTTCTGCAAGAAGGGAACCGACCCGACGAACTTCGTCAACGAGGGCCTGTTCGGCCAGCTCGGCATCGTCAAGCTCGAGGTGCTCCCGACGCAGTTCCCCAACAACCCGACCGGGATCGCCAACCTCTCGCGCATGGCCGCCGGCAAGTACAAGAACGCCGGCGAGAAGTTCACGATGAAGAACATGCAGGTCGCCACCTTGCCCGGCGTCTCGGTCACGGTCCTCTCCCCCTTCCCTCGCGCGGAGGCCTTCGTCCTGGGCCAGGACCACATGTACTTCTTCTCCGCCGGCCAGGAGGACGACATCTGGCGCGACATCGTTCTCAGCCTGCGCGACGCTCACACCGAGAATTAGGGGTCAGGCACGCAAATTCGTTGAATTCTCTCTGGAAACGAAGAAGCCCCGACTATTGCGAGTCGGGGCTTCTCTTTTTGAGGCCCTTAGGAATTCAACGGATTTGCGTGCCTGACCTCAACGGCTAGACGCCCTTGCTGACCTTCTCGAGGGTGAGCCAGCGGTTGGTGCCCGCGAACTTCTGGTGCATGCGGGACCGGGGCTCGCCGTTGGGCTGGTCGATCTCGGAGAGCTGGAGGTCCGCCAGCGCGTCGATGCCGCGCGCGTGGAAGCCCTTCAGCGAGTTCTCGAGCGCCATGCCCACCGTGCGGAAGGCGAGCAAGGTCGAGAACTGGAGCGTGAAGCCCATCTTGCCCAGCATCTCGTTGGTGATCAGCTTGCCGTCCTTCTTGGCCTTGCCCCAATGCAGCGAGGGCGAGAGGTTGAAGCCGAGCATCTGGTTCGGGTAGTACTTGTGCACGCCCTCGGCGAACTCCTGGGGCCCCTCGAGGTCGGTGTTGTTGAACTCGGGCCAGATCACGTCGACGCCGAGCGAGGCGGCCTCGAGCGCGCGGTCGATCGCGTGCTGGACGCTGCCGGTCCGGCCGCCGGGGACGGCGCCGTCCACGGCGTCGGTGCGAGCGATGACGACGAGGTTCGTCCCCGTGGCCTGCGCCGCGGCCTTCACCGCGATGAGCTTCTCGATCCACTTGTTGGTCGGCACGAGAACCTTCTCGCGCTTCACGCCGTGGTGGGCGACGATGTGTCCGCAGGTGCGCTCCGCCGGGTCCTGGTCCTCGAGGTGGACGCCGGCGACGCCGGCTCTGATCAGTTCACGCGTAAGCGTGAACGTCTGGGTCGGCCCGCCGAAGCCGGCCTCGATGTCCGCGAAGATCGGGGGCGCGTTGAGGACCAGCCCGCCGTCGTCGTAGAAGTGCCGGTCGCGGGTACCCTCGATGCCGCGCACGAGCTCGCGCGCCAGGTCGACCATCTGGTGCGACGGGTAGATGCCGATGTCGGGGTACATGTTGTGGGCGACGGCCAGCTGCCAGCCGCTGGCGTAGATCGCCTCGAAGCCCAGGTCGGTCAGCATCGACGCGGTCATCGCGTCGTACGCGCCGGCCGTGTGGAGGAAGGACTTCGACGGGTTCGTCAGGCGATGGGCGAACTTCTCATGGAGCAGGGCGCGGAGCTTGTCGGAGGGGTGGACCGTCTCGTGCGGCGCGTACATCTTGGCGAACTCGGCTTGGGGGTACTTCCAGGACTTGATGCCCTCGGGCAGGGGGGCGACGGCTTCCTTGATCATTTGCTGGCTCCATTCGCTGGCTCTGTGGTATTTATCCGCCGTGGCGGACTCCGGATTCGCGGCCAAGATCTTGCCCAGCTCCTCGCCGAACCAGCGTTCGACGAGCGCGGCGGTCACCTTGACGCCCTCGGCGGTGACGACGGCGTGCCTCACGCGCTGGGCGATCATCAGGCGATAGATGCGGTCGGTCGCCAGGTCCTCCATGAAGTTCCCGATCAAGGCGCCGGTCTTGTCGTAGCCCTTGATCATGCGCGCGCCGAGGCCGGAGAGGACGCCGAAGCGGTACTCGATGCAGGTCCGGATCGCGTCGCGCGTGCCGGCGACGCTGACGACGCCGGCGCCGGCGGGCGACGGCGTCAGGTCGGGCCGCGCCGCGTCCGGGTGCGTCACGCCGAGTTGGTTCGGCGCCGGGAACTGGGAGATGGCTCCCTCGTGCTGGTCGGGATGGCCGGTCCAGGCGCCGTCGAAGCCGAAGGAGGCCTCGTTCTTCTTGTCGGCGGCGAGGCGCTCGAGCGCCCGGGCGTTGACCGCGGCGTCGGTCCGGTCGGGGAACAGCGCGCTCATGCCCCCGATCGCCAGCGCGCCGCGCCGGTGGCAGGCGTCGACGAGGCGCTTCCTGAGGTTCTGGAAGAAGGGGATGTCGTGCGGGATCGTGTTCCGGTCGGGCAAGATCCACTCCGGGTCGGCGAGCTTGAAGTGCAGCAGGCTCGCCATGTAGTCCCAGCGTCCGAGGTTGAGGCCGATCGCGTGACGCCGCGCGGCGAACAGGATCTCCTCGACCTGATACGCCGCCGGGAGCGACTCGATCAGGAACATGATCTTCGTCGTGCCGACGGGGATGCCGATCGCCGTCTCCATCTCCGCGAGGACGTCGGAGAACCAGGCGGCCTCCTCGAACGACTCGGTCTTGGGGATGTAGAAGCAGAGCTTGGCTTGGAGCCCGGGCGTCCCGACGGCTCCGCGGCGGCGCTCCGCCGTCCCGAAGAAGACGGCCGCGAGGTCGAACAGGGCGCCGGAGACCGTCTCGCCGGGGAGCGCGTTCGTCTCGTCGAGATGCAGCCCCCGCGGCCGGTAGAACATCACCTGCTTCGACGGCCTGATCGCCGCGCCGTTGAAGGAAAGGGTCCCCTGGATCGCCGCGATGGTGTTGCGGTGCGCGGCCCGCACGTTCGCCCAATCCGTCGTGATGGAGTCCTCTCCGTCGGGCATGCAGCCGGGGTCCTTCGTGTTGCACATCGCTACGAGGAGCTTCGCGTTGTCGGCGGGCCCGGTGATCTGGTTGCGCTGGTCCTTCGCCCACTCGGGGACGGTCAGGCGCCACGCCCCCCCCGTCGCCTCGGAGGCGGGCAGATAGCCCGGCAGCCTTCCCGCGTGAGCGTCCTCGAGGGCGCGGCGACGCGCCGCGAGCAAGTCCCGGCGGCGGGGCTCGAAGGCGCGGTGCAGCGGGCGGAAGAAATCCAGGAGCTCCGCGGAGGGCGCGTCCTGGATCGGGGTCTCCATGATGTCTGTCATAGTCGGGGCCCCACTAAGGTAAGAAACATGGCTCTCCCGGTCAATGACGAGTTTGTGAACAATCGTCGTTATTTTTTTGACCCCCCTCCCCCCTTGCGAAAACCGGGAAGTCCCGTTACACTCCTATCCCGAGCCGACTCAGCGGCTCGGACCGGAGGAACCCTGCATGAAAAAGAAGGTCCAGCGCGCCGCCGCCAAGAAGGCGGCCCCCCGTAAAGTCAAGAAATCTCCCGTGCGCCGCCTCGTCCTGAAGGCCGCGCCCGCCGAAGCGATGACCCCTGACGAGGTCTCGCATCTCGAGACTCTGGTCAAACGCTTTGAGGACAGCGAAAAGGCGTGGCAGCGCATGACGGCCCCCATCGACGACGCCGATCCGTGGACCCAGGTCGAGGAGCACATGCTCGAGCGCCGCGACGGCGACTCGGACAGGCGCTGGAAGTTCTTCTCTAAATAGGCGCTCCGCGCCCAAGCATCCCGCCCCGCTCTTCGGCGAATCGAAGGGCGGGGCGGACTCTTTTTCCTATAATAATGACGATGAAAGCCTCCTCCCGGCGGACGAACATGCTCATCGTGATCGCGTTGCTCATGATCGCGGTCGCCTTCGCCGCCTACTCGGTCATCATGATGAGCTGGTTCAAGGCGCCGCCGCGCTCCGGCGCCGCGGCCGGCTTCTCCGGCGCGTCCCGGGCCGAGGCCGAGGAGCGCCTGGCCGCGGCCCGCAAGGAGTTCCGCGCCCGCCTGCTCGACCCGCGCGCCCATCTGCGCCTGTCGGACGCGCTCTGGAAGGCCGGGCGCCCGGTCGATTCCTTCTACGTGACGTACGCCGCCCGCCAGCTGTTCAGCGAGGACGCCTTCGCGCGCGCGCACGCCGAGGTCGTCCTCGGCGCGGGCGGGCCCGCCGATTCGATGCGCCGCCGCCTCGAGGGCGTGCGCGACGCGGCGGCCGCCGTCCCGATCCACGCGGAGATCGCCCGCGAGCACCCCGACACCCCCGAGGGCCGCATGTCGCTCGACGCGCTGTCGCGCATCGCCGCCGGAGACGAGAACTCCGCCGGCGGAGAGGCCGCCCAGCTCGCCCGGACCGCGCTCGAGGAGATCCATCACGACGACCCCAAACACCCCGGCAAGCTCGCCGCGCTGGGCATGGCGTTCTTCGCGCGCGGGGATTTCGCCCTCGCCCACGCCGTCGCCTCGGAGGCCCTCGCCAAGGACGCGAACCAGGCGGGCGCGGCGCAGATCATGGGCGCCCTGGCGCTGCAGCAGAAGGACATGGACGGCGCGCTGCGCTGGCTCTCCGCGTCCTGGGACCGTAACCCGGACGACCTGTACAGCGCCTCGAAGCTCGCGCAGATCTACGACAAGCGCCGCGCCGACGCCGAGAGCGCGCTCCCGTTCTACCTCGCTCTTTACCGCCAGAACCCCGATTTCTCCGACGCGGGCGAGCCCGTCGAGCGCCGCATCCGGGAGACCTTGGACGCGCGCCGCGAGTCGCTGCTCAAGCTCGCGCCGGTCGAGGGGCTCGGCGCCCGCTTCGCCCTCGACGACGCGTCCCTGCGCGCCGAGGCCTGCCTGCGCGCCGCAGCGTTCAAGGACCCGCGCTGGATCGACCGGCTGAGCGAGCTCCTCGACGACGACGCCGAGATCGTGCGCCGCAACGCCGACTACGCGCTGTTCGAGATCGGCAAGAAGGACCTCGAGGCGGTGCGCCTGCGCCGCGACCTGTGGCTCGCCAGCGACAAGCCTCTCGTGCGCATCCGCGCGCTCAACCTGTTCGCCGACCTCGAGGGCAAGAACGCCCTGCCCGCGCTGTCCACCGCGCTGCGCGACCCGAACCCCGCCGTCCGCGCCTTCGCCAAGGTGATGGTCCTCGACCATTACTTCGACGGGCTGCCGGAAGCCTCCAAGCTCCGCGCGCGCTACCTCGCCGAGGAGCGCGACCCCGAGGCCCTGTCCTTGCTGGCGCGCTTCCCCGCGAAATGACCTTCGTCGACACTCACGCTCACCTGGGCGACGCCCAGTTCGACGCCGACCGGGACGCCGTCTTCGACCGGGCCGCCGCGGCGGGCGTGTCCCGCGTCGTCGAGATCGCGGACCATCCCGACGAGTGGCCGCGCGCCGTCGCCATCGCCCGCGCGCGCCCCGGCGTCGCGCGCTGCACCTTGGGGCTCCATCCTTATTACGCGGGCCTCTACGACGCCGCCTTCCTCCCGCGCCTGCGCGCCGCGCTCGACGCGACGCCCGAGGCCGTCGCCATCGGCGAGATCGGGCTCGACTACGCCCGGGCGGAGGTCCCGCACGACGTCCAGCGGCGGGCGTTCGAGGACATCGCCGCGGCCGCGAGGTCGTGGGACGTCCCGGTCGTCGTGCACTGCCGCGACGCTTTCCCCGACCTCCTTCCGATACTGGCCAGAGTCTACGGAGGCAAGCCGTCCGGCCGCTTCTGGGGCGTCATCCACTGCTTCACCGGCACGCCTGAGCAAGCTCAGGCGTGTTTAATACTCGGCTTCGCCCTCGGCGCCGACGGCCCGGTGACGTACAAGAAGAACGACGCCCTGCGCGAGGCCTTCCGCCGCGCGGGCCCGGACGCGACGGTGCTCGAGACCGATTCCCCCTACCTTCCGCCGCAGAGCAGCCGCGGCAAGCGCAACGAGCCCGCCGCCATCCGCGAGATCGCGGCGAAGCTCGCCGAGGTCTGGGGCATCCCGCTCGACGAGGCCGGCCGGCGCACGAGCGCCGCCGCCGCCGCGCTTTACCGCTGGCCGTGATCCGTCCGCTCTCCGAAGGCGAAATCCCCGGGGCGGCCGCGCTCGCCGCCGCCGCCTTCCGCGAGGACCCGGGCTTCGTCCACATCCTGCCCGACGACGCGCTGCGCCGCCGGCGCCTGCCCTCGCTGTTCGAGGCGATGCTGCGCGTCGACGCCCTGGCCGGCGGGAACGTGTCCGGGGCCTTCGACGACGGCGCCCTGATCGGCCTGTCCTCGATCATCCCGGCGGGCGTCGCGAACCCCGACCTGCCGGACTGGATCAAGCACCTCCCGCAATTGGCCTGGTTCCTCGGCGAGCCGGCGGCGCTGCTGCGCGCGCTCGCCCTGATCCACGCGATCGAGGAGCGCCGCACGAAGGAGTCGGATTATCTCCACCTTCTCGCCGTCCATCCCGCGACCCAGGGACGCGGCGTCGGCGCCGCTCTTCTCAACGCGGCTCCCAAGTCCCTCTATCTCGAGACCTTCGAGGAGCGGAACGCGTCGTGGTACGAGGCCCGGGGATTCCGGCGCATCGCCGAGGTCCGTTCCCCGGTGCGGCCCTCGTTCTGGGCCCTGCGGCGCGGCTAGACGTTCGAGATGAAGACGTTCTTGACCTCGGAGTAGAGGTCGAGCGCCTTCAGGCCGAGCTCGCGGCCGAGGCCGGAGCCCTTGTAGCCGCCGAACGGCGCCTCGAGATGGACGCTCGAGCTCGTGTTCACCGAGATCACGCCGCTCTGCACGGCGCGCGTCACGCGCAGGACCCGGCCGACGTCCCGCGTCCAAAGGGAGGCCGACAGGCCGTACGCGGAGTCGTTGGCGAGCGCGATGGCCTCCGCCTCGTCCTTGAAGGGGATCACGGCGAGCACCGGCCCGAAGATCTCCTCGCGGACGATCCTCATCTCGGCGTCGGCGCCGGCGAACACGGCGGGCGTCAGATAATGGCCTTTCGCGGGGACGCCTTTCGGGCGGACGCCTCCGCACAGGAGCTTGGCGCCCTGGGCCTTGCCGGAGGCGATGAGGGCGGCGATCTTGGCGTGCTGCCGGGCGGAGATGATCGGCCCGATCTGGGTCCCTTTCTTCTCGGGATGGCCGACGACGAACTTCCTCGTGCGCGCGACGAGCGCGGCGACGAGCTTGTCATGGACCTTGCGGTGGACGAGGACGCGGGAGCGGGCGCAGCAGTCCTGGCCGGCGTTGTAGAAGACAGACCAGACCGACTTCTCGACGCACAGGTCGAGGTCCGCGTCGTCGAAGACGATGTTGGGGGACTTCCCCCCCAGCTCGAGCGAGACGCGCTTGATGCCGTCGGCCGCCGCCTTCATGATCCCCGTGCCGGTCGCCGTCGAGCCGGTGAAGGAGATCTTGCGCACGAGGGGATGGGTCACGAGCGCGTCGCCGCAGCCGGGCCCGGGGCCGGGGACGACGTTGAGCACGCCCTCCGGCAGTCCCGCCTCGGCGGCGAGCTCGGCCAGCGCGAGGGCCGTGAGCGGGGTCTCGGGCGAGGGCTTGAGGACGACCGTGTTGCCGCAGGCGAGCGCGGGGCCCAGCTTCCAGGCCGCGATGACGAGCGGGAAGTTCCACGGCACGATGAGGCCGCACACGCCGACCGGCTCGCGCAAGGTGTAGTCGAGGCCGGCACCGGCGACCGGGATCGTCTCGCCGAAATGCTTGTTCGCCGCGCCGCCGTAGTACTCGAAGGTGTCCGCCGCGAGACCCATCTCGTCCTTGGCGTCGCCGAGCGGCTTGCCCGCGGTCCGGCACTCGAGCAAGGCCAGCGCGTCCAGGTTGTCGCGGATGAGCCCCGCGATCTTGAGGAGGATCTTGCCGCGCTCGCGCGCCTGCATCCTCCCCCAGGGTCCCGAGACGGCGCGGACCGCGGCGCGGACGGCGGCGTCGACGTCGGCGGGACCGCCTTCCGACACCCGGGCGACGAGCGCTCCGTCGGCGGGGTTCAGGACCGGGTAGACGCGCCCCGACTTCGCGGGGACGAACCGCCCGTCGATGAACAGGCGGTTCCGCATCTCAGAAATAGTTGGACGTGATGCCGCCGTCGACGACCATGGCCGCGCCGTTGGTCCACTTCGACTCGTCGGAGGCGAGGTACAGGGCCATGTTGACGATGTCCTCGGACTTGCCGAACCGGCCCATCGGGATGCGGTTGAGGCGCTTGGCCTTCTCGGCGGGCTCCTTGAAGAGCCATGCCGTGAGCAGCGGCGTCTCGATCGGGCCCGGGCAGATCGCGTTGGTGCGGATGCCCTTGGGGCCGTACTGCACCGCGAGGGACTTCGAGAGGGCGAGGACGGCGCCTTTCGACGCGGTGTAGGCGTCCTGCGGCACGGTGCAGCCGACCAAGGCGACGAAGCTCGCCACGTTGATGATCGAGCCGCCGCCGGCGGCCAGGAGCTCGGGGATGCCGTGCTTGCAGACGAGATACACGCCTTTGACGTTGACGGCCAGAACCGTGTCCCAGACCTTCTCCTCCGTGTTCGTCACGGAGTTGTCGTCGTTGGGGAAGATGCCGGCGTTGTTGTACAGCACGTCGAGCTTGCCGTACGCCTTCACGGCGGCGGCGACGCCGGCCTTCACCTCGGCCTCCTTCGCGACGTTCATCGCGACGGCGATGGCCTTGCCGCCGGCGGCCTGCGCCGTCTGCACGACGCGCTGGGCGGCCTCGAGGTTCATGTCGCAGGCGACGACCTTCGCCCCTTCGCGGGCGAAGCGGACCGTCGCCTCGGCGCCCATGCCCGACCCGGCGCCGGTGATGAGGACGACCTTGCCCTCCAGACGCCCGGCGCTCATGAGATGACGAGGAAGCCCGCTTTCTTGACGGCTTCGCGCAGGCGGGTCTTGCCGAGGTCGGTGTCGAGCCCCCGGTCGGTGGTCACGGTCAGGTTGCGGACGACGCGGCCGCGGCCGCGCAGCTTCCCGACGAGAGTGGAGATGTCCTTGGCGGCGGCGCGGACGTTGGTGACGCCGTCCTTGGCGAACCAGCGGATGGTGACGGTGCCGCTCTTGCGGCTGGGCATCAGCTTGAGGGTCAGGGCGGTCTCGGTGACGAACAGGTCACCGACCTCTTCCTGCGAATTCTTATCGATCATGCGAGTCTCCTTCTCGGCGAGAGTGTCAGAATACCAATTTGTCAGCGGGCGAGGGAAGGCTGGATCAGCCAGCCCTTCTCCTTGGCCTTGGCCTCGAGGTCCTTGTCCCCGGACAGGATGACCCGGACCCCGTCCCCGTAGGACATCAGGTCGAGGTCGGCCGCGTCCCGCCCCAGGGCGAGGTCCGGGGGCCTCCCCACCGACGCCTTGACGATCTCGGCCTTGCCGCTGCGCGTCGGGACCGGCTTGAGGACGGACGCGGAGAGCCGGTTGCCGTCGGGGGCGGCGCGCACGCCCGCGACGCGGCTCGGATCGATGCCGTAGTCCGCCGCGGAGGCGGCCAGCACCGGCTGCGGGAGGTCGTCGACGACCCAGACGTCGACACCGGCCTCGCGGAGCTTGACGGCGAGGTCGCGCATCTCCGGGATCAGCCTCAGGCCGCGGCGCAGGCGCAGCGGCTCCTGGTCGGCGGGCTCGGAATGGACGAGCTCGATGCCGCCGGGACGGGATTTCTCCTCGGCGAGGACCTGGCGGGAATAGTCGACGGCCTCGTCCTCCCGCCAGCCGGCCCACACGCGCATCAGGTACTGGCGGCACTCGCGGCGGCCGACCTCGCGGCACAGGCCGATGTAGCTGCCGAGCACGGCCTTGCGGTAGACGTGGTAGTCCGGCTGCGAGGGCCACACCGAGCTCGACAGGGAGATGAAGTGGTTGTAGGCGGCGCGCGCCGGCTGGCGGCCGTAACCGACGGGCATGATCTCCCACCAAGGGTCGTCGAAGCGGAAATCGACGCTCGTCGCCAGGTGGAGGAAGACGAGCTCGGCGGGATCGCCGACGACCAGGGCGTCGCTCCACGGGAGCACGGCGACCGGGGGCTTGGCCAGGTCGTAGCCCGGCGCGCCCTTCCAGCGCTCCGCGAGGAACTTGTCGATGGCCGCGCGGACCTCGGGCTTCCAGCGGCCGCCCATCAGGCGCGGGACGACCGGCGCGGTCGAGACCGCGGGCTCCTCGACCACGGCCGGGCGCTTGGGCATCTTGCGGAAGTTCTTCGTCCGGCGCGCCTCGGCGGGCGCCGCCGCGAGCAGGAGGAGCGCGAGAAAAAAGGCGATTCCCGGCAAATTTTTTCTCATCGTCGTCGAGCAATGTTATAAAATAAACGGCCGTTCATTCTTCGTCGGAGGATCACCAAGCCCAACATGGCGAACATCAAGAAGTCGGACCTGCTTAAGGAAGAGATCGAGCACATCGACATCACCAAGCATGACATGCGTCCTCTCGTCGAGGCCTATTCGAAGATGTCCTTCTCCGCCCGCGACCTCGCGCGCGCGAGCAACATCTACGACAAGATGCTCGCCGACAAGGAATGCGGGGTGATCCTCTGCCTGGCCGGTTCCTTGTTCTCCGCCGGGCTCAAGAAGATCGTCTGGCAGATGGTCGAGAGCAACATGGTCGATGCGATCGTTTCCACGGGGGCCAACATTGTTGACCAAGATTTCTTCGAGGCCCTCGGCTACAAGCACTACAAGGGGTCGAAGTGGGAAGACGACATGGCCCTGCGCGGCGCGCGCATCGACCGCATCTACGACACCTTCATCGACGAGGACGAGCTCGGCGCCTGCGACAACACGATCTCCGAGATCGTGGGCAACCTGAAGCCGAAGCCTTACTCCTCCCGCGAGATCGTCGAGGAGATGGGCAAGTACCTCGTGAAGAAGGCCAAGGTCAAGGACTCCATCGTGCTGTCCGCGTACAAGAAGGGCGTTCCGATCTTCATCCCGGCGCTCTCCGACTGCTCGGCCGGCTTCGGGTTCCTCCACCACCAGTGGCACAACCCCGAGAGCCACGCCTCGATCGACTCCGCGAAGGACTTCCGGGAGCTCGTGCGCGTCAAGCTCGCGTGCGGCGACACCGGCCTTCTGATGATCGGCGGCGGCGTTCCCAAGAACTTCGCCCAGGACGTGACGGTCGGCGCCGAGATGATCGGCCTCGAGCCCATCATGCACAAGTACGCGGTGCAGATCACCGTGGCCGACGAGCGCGACGGCGCGCTCTCCGGCTCGACCCTGCGCGAGGCGTGCTCGTGGGGCAAGGTCGCGGTCACCGACGAGCAGATGGTCTTCTCCGAAGCCACCATCGCGCTCCCGGTCCTCGCGGGCTACGGCTGGCACAAGGGCAACTGGAAGAAGCGCCGCGAGCGCCGCTTCAACGCGATGCTCAACGACGAGAAGGCGAAGATCCCCGCCGCCCTCCGCTAAAATAACATGGGTCGGGTCTTCTCCGACCTCAAGACGGCTGAATACGGCGCCTCGGGACACCCCGAGGCGCCGTTTCGCGTTTTACGGACCTTCGAACGGGTGAAGGCCGCCGGCCACGCGCCGGAGCTCCCGGCCCTGACCGCCGGGGCGTCGGACGTCGCCCTGCTCCACGGCGAGGGGCACCTGAACTCGATCCGCCTCGGCACCTTCGAGGACGCCGACACGCCGATGTTCGCCCGGATCGCCGACATCGCTCTGATCTCGCTGGCCGGCGCCCTCTCCGCCGCGGACGCGGCGATGAAGGGGGAGCCGTCGTTCTCCCTGATGCGCCCTCCTGGCCACCACGCCGGCAAGGACCGGGTCGCGGGGTTCTGCTACCTGAACAACCTCGCGCTCGCCGTCGCGCGCCTTCAGAAAGCCAAGCCCGGCCTCAAGGTCGCCGTCGTGGATTTCGACGTCCATCACGGCGACGGCACGGAGTCGCTGGTCCTCGGGCGAGAGAACACCTCCTTCCTCTCGCTCCATCAATACCCGCTTTACCCGGGGACCGGCTTCGAGTCGCGCGGGAATTGCCGCAACGTCCCACTCGAGGCGGGCACGGACGGCGACGAGTGGCTGTCCGCCTTCGAGCCGGAGCTTCACCGCCTGCTCGAGGCCAAGCCGGACGTCCTCGCGGTCTCCGCCGGCTTCGACGCTTACAAAGGAGACCCGATCGCCGGCCTCAAGCTCGACCGAGCGACGTTCAAGCGTATCGGAGGGATGCTGTCGCAGACCAAGCTGCCGCGCTTCGCGACGCTCGAGGGCGGCTACTCCGAGGACCTCCCCCTCCTCGTCGAGAGCTTCCTCGACGGGTTCTTCTAACGATGGTGTCAGGCCTGTCGTTGTTGCACAAAGTTATGCAACAACGACAGGCCTGACACCAATTTCCGGTTTGCTAGAATCAACCATGCTCGACTTCGATCCCAACTCCGCGCCCGGCGAAGACACCGGGGTCTTCGGACTCCCCCACGAGGAGAAGGACGCCGCCCTCGTGCTCGTTCCCGTTCCCTGGGAGGCGACGACCTCCTACGGCGGCGGGACCTCGAAGGGGCCCGCCGCGATCCTCGCGGCCAGCGGCCAGGTCGACCTGTTCGACGGCGAGGTGCACCGGCCCTACGAGCCCGGCATCTTCATGCGCCCGGAGTCGAAGGAGGTCCGGGCGTGGAACAAGACCGCCAAGGCCGCCGCGCAGAAGGTCATCAAGCAGGGCGGACGCATCGAAGGGAACAAGTCCCTGCAGAAGGCCCTTAAAACGGCGAACGACCTCGGCGGCAAGCTGAACGACTGGGTCTACCGCGAGACCAAGGGCCTCATGGACGCGGGGAAGATCGTCGGCATCGTCGGCGGCGACCACTCGGTCCCGTACGGCGCCTTCAAGGCCGCGGCCGAGAAGCACGGGGAGTTCGGATTGCTCCATTTCGACGCGCACTCGGATACCCGGGTGGCTTATGAAGGCTTCACCTGGTCCCACGCATCCATCATGTACAACGCGATGGAGAACATCCCCCGGATCACGCGGATCACCCAGGTCGGCATACGGGATTTCTGCGAGCAGGAGCACGAGTTCACCCGCGCCTTGGGCGCTCGCGCCAAGGTCTTCTTCGACCGCGACCTCGCGCACCGCCGCTTCTCCGGGGAACCCTGGACGAAGACGGCCGCGGAGATCGTCGCGACCCTCCCGCCGCAGGTGTGGATCAGCTTCGACATCGACGGCCTGGACCCCAAGCTCTGCCCTCACACCGGCACCCCCGTCCCCGGCGGCCTCGAGCTCGCCGAGGCCGTGCACCTCATCGGCCTCGTCGCCCGCTCGGGCCGGAAGATCGTCGGCTTCGACCTCAACGAAGTGTCCCCCGCCCCCGGCGGCAAGGACGAGTGGGACGCGAACGTCGGCATGCGCCTGCTCTACAAGCTCGTCGCGTGGACCTTCGTCAGCCGCGGCCTGCGCAAAGCCCGCGAATGAGGATACTCGTGGTCATGGGCACGCGGCCCGAGGCCATCAAGCTCGCTCCCGTCGTGACGGCGCTGCGTCGGCGGAAAGGCTTCAAAACGCTCATCTGCGCCACGGCCCAGCACCGCGAGCTGCTCGATCAGGTTCTGAAGCTGTTCGCCCTGAAGCCGGATCATGACCTCGATCTCATGCGCCCCGGCCAGTCGCCGGACGCCGTCGCAAAACGAATCTTAGCCTCGCTCGGCCCCCTGCTCGCCAAGACGAAGCCGGACCTGGTCGTCGTGCAGGGCGACACCACCACCGCCGCCGCCGCCGCTCTCTGTGCCGCGGAACGCGGGATCCCGGTGGCGCATGTCGAGGCAGGATTGCGCTCCTTCGATTTCAACGACCCGTTCCCCGAGGAGCTCAATCGGGTGTTCATCGACGCGCTTTCCTCGCTCGTGTTCCCTCCAACGCCGCAGGCGAAAAAGAATCTGATCCGTGAGAACCTCCGCGGCCGTTTGTCGTTGATGACGGGTAATACCGTCGTCGACGCGTTAAGGTCCGCCGAAGGCGGACAAGATCCAAAGCCCGTTAACCCGCAAGAGGTGCTCGTGACGTTGCACCGCCGCGAGATCCATGGAAAGCCGTTGAAGCGGGTTTACACGAGTTTGCTTCGGCTCGTCAAACAACATGAGAATCTGTTGTTCGTCTATCCGGTGCACCCCAATCCGTTGATTTTAAAAACCGCGAAGCGGATGCTCCGGCACCCGCGCATCCGTCTCCTGCCCCCCCTGACCTACCCCCGTTTCCTCGCCCAGTTGAAGCGGTCCCTCTTCGTCGTCACCGACTCCGGCGGCGTCCAGGAGGAAGCCGTCTGCCTCGGCAAGCCCGTCCTCGTCGTCCGCGAGAAGACCGAGCGCCCCGAGGTCCTCGCCTCCGGCGCCGGCCGCCTCGTCGGCCTCGACCCCGCGCGCCTCGAACGCTGGACCACGCGCCTGTTGACGGACCCCGCCCTGCGCCGTAAGATGAGCCGCGGCCGGGGCCTTTACGGCGACGGCCGCGCCGCGGAGCGCGTCGCCGCCGGGATCGCCCATTGGCTCGGCCGCGGCCCCCGTCCCAAGGAATGGAGAGCATGAAACACATACTGCACGTCGTCGGCGCCCGCCCGAACTTCATCAAGGCCGCCCCCGTCCTTCGCGCGCTCGCCGCCCGCAAGGGCGTCCGCCAGACCTTGGTCCACACGGGCCAGCACTACGACGTGAACATGTCGGACGTCTTCTTCCGGCAGCTCGGCATGCCCAAGCCCGACGTGTCCCTCGGCGTGGGCTCCGGCACGCACGCCGCACAGACCGCCCAGGTCCTCCTCGGCCTCGAGCCCGTCCTCCTCGAGCGCAAGCCCGACGTCGTCGTCGTGTACGGCGACGTCAACTCGACGATGGCCGCGGCGCTCGCCGCGGTCAAGCTCCACGTCCCCGTCGCGCACGTGGAGGCCGGCCTGCGCTCCGGCGACCGCGAGATGCCCGAGGAGATCAACCGCATCATCACCGACGCCGTCTCCGACCTCCTCTTCACCCCCTCCAAGGACGGGGACGCCAACCTGCTGAAAGAAGGGGTCTCGAAGAAGAAGATCCGCTTCGTCGGCAACGCGATGATCGACACCTTGATACGCCTCCTGCCGGCGGCGAAGCGGCCCCCCGAACCCGCGATCGACGGGCCGTACGTCCTCGTCACCGTCCATCGCCCCGCGAACACCGACGATCCCGCGGGATTGGCCGACCTGATGCGCGCCCTGACGGCGATCTCGAAGCTCGCCCCGGTGGTCTTCCCGATTCACCCGAGGACCCGCGCCCGCCTCGACAAGGCCGGTTTCAAGGCCCCGGCCGGCGGGCGGTTGATGCTCGTCGAGCCCCTCGGCTACCTCGAGTTCCTCGCCCTGCAGAGGGACGCGGCCCTGGTCGTGACCGATTCGGGCGGGATCCAGGAGGAGACGACCTATCTCGGCGTCCCGTGCCTCACGGTGCGCACGACGACGGAGCGCCCCGTCACGGTCACCGCGGGCACCAACAAGCTCGTGCGCGACTACTCGACGCTGCCGCGCGAGGCGGCGGCGGCCCTCAAGCGCGCCCGGAAGCCGGCGAAGCCGCCGAAGCTCTGGGACGGGAAGGCGGGCGAGCGCGTGGCCGACGGCCTCCTGGCCTGGCTCGCTCAGCGCCGCGCGGCGTAGACCGCTTCGTAAGCCGCGATCGTCTTGCGCGCGGCGCCGCTCCAGGAGAAGTCCTTGCAGCGGTCGAGGCCCTTGGCCCGCATGCGCGCGCGCAGCTCCGGATCGAAGGCGACGGCCTCCATGCCGCGGCACATGTCCTCCGCCGTCGGGTCCACGTGCAGCCCCGCGTCGGCGACGATCTCGGTCTGGGCTCCCCCCCGCGCGGCCACGGTCGGTATGCCGCAGGCCATCGCTTCGATCAGCGGCAGGTGGAAGCCCTCGAGCGCCGACGCCGACACGTAGGCCAGGGCCTTCCGGTAGTACGGAGCGACCTTCGACTGCTCGACGTTGCCCGCGAAGGTCACCTCGCCGGTCAGGCCGGACTTGGCGAGGAGCTCCTCGATGAGGGCCTGCTCGTCGCCGGGAGCGCCGCAGATCACGAAGCGGTGCGGCGCCTCGGGATGGAGCTTCTTGAAGCGGACGAAGCCCTCCATGAGGATGCGGGTGTTCTTCGTCGTGCGGGTGACTCCGACGAACAGGAAGTAGGGCTTCTCGGCGGGGTCGCGGGGCGAGTCGTCGGGCTTGAACTCGTCGAGCGGGGCGCCGTAGTACACCACCTCGACCTTCTTCGGGTCGAGGCCCCAATGCTTGATCGCCGCCTCGCGCGCGACGCCCGAGATCGCCAGGATCCTGTCGGCCTGGCGCGCCGAGCGCGGCAGCAAGGTGTTGAAGTAGAACCCGTCCCAGCCGGTGAACCTCTCGTCGGTCGCGTAGGCGAGCGTCATCAAGGACGGCAGGCGGTCGAGGCGGGGCAGCCAGTTCGAGAAGCCGTGGACCATGTCGACGCCGAGCTCGCGCAGGCGCCTCTCCTGCCAGCGCAGGCCGAGATACTCCTCGGCGGGCAGGAGCAGGCGCTGGGGCGCCTTGATCGTCGCGACGCGGAAATTGGGCTGCGGCGGGAGATACAGCTCGCGGATGCGCTCCGGGTTCTTCCAGAAGGCGCCGAACAGGACGTACTCGTTCTTCTTGTCCTCGGCGGCCAAAGCCCGGACGATCATGTCCGTGTAGCGGCGGAAACCCCCTCCGGCCAGCGCCCCGGAGACCTCGAGCGCGATCCTCATCGCGAGCCGAAGCGGTCGCGGTACCAGGCCACGGTGCGGCGCAGGCCGTCCTCGAGGCCGACCTTCGGCGACCAGCCGGCGTCGCGCCGCGTCAGGCGGTTGTCGGCCCGGCGTCGCAAGGTCTTGTCCCAGCCGCGTCGGGGCGTGAAGCGCACGTCGACCGTACGGCCGCAGGCGTCCTGGATCATGGCGGCCAAGGCCTTGATCGAGGTCTCGCGGCCGGTGCCGATGGGGTAGACCCTGGGGCCGAGCGTCTTCCTCGAGCGCGCGACGGCCAAAGTCCCCGCGACGATGTCGTCGACGAAGGTGAAGTCCCTGGTCTCGCGGCCGTCGCCGGTGATCGTCAGCGCCTCCCCCTTCATCACGCGCTCGATCCAGTTGATGATCACGTTCCGGTAGCGGCCGGGCCATTCCCCGGGGCCGTAGCAGTTGTAGTAGCGCACGGTCCGGACCGGGACCGCCGAGATCCGGCGGTAGTACCGGCAGTACAGCTCTCCGGTGAACTTCGAGGCCATGTACGGGGTGCTGAACCCCTCGGCCAGGCCGGCGTCGAGGTCCCCCGTCAGGGACGAGGTCGACGCGAACAGGAAGCTCTCGAGCCCGCGCATGCGCGAGGCCCCCTCGAGCATGTGCATCGTGCCGAGCGCGTTGGCGCGGAAGTCCTTGAGCGGGAAATCGCAGGAGTTCTGGTTGGCGAAGAAGGCCGCGAGATGGTAGATCTCGTCGAAGCCGGGCTTGAGGACGCGGGCGACTGTCTTCTCGTCGCCGACGTCGCCCTTGATGAAGCGCACGCCCTTGGGGAGGTTCTCCCTATGACCCGAGGTGAGGTCGTCGAGGACGGTCACGCGGCACCCCTCGCGGACGAGCGCGGAGACGAGGTTCCCCCCGATGGCCCCCGCCCCGCCCGTCACGAGAGCGCGTTTCATCGCTCAGCGCCGGCCGCGGCGCTGCAGGCGCTCGCCCCGGTTCTCGCGGCGCTCGCCGCGGCGCTCCATGCGCTCGCCGCGCTTCTCGCGCCGCTCGCCCCGGCGCTCCATGCGCTCGCCGCGCTTCTCGCGCTTCTCGCCCCGGCTCTCGAGCCGCTCCCCCGCCCGCTCCACCTTCTCGGCGGCGTTCTCGCGGCCGGCGGCCTCGAACTTGTCGGCCTTCTCCTGGAGGTTCTCGCCCTTCTCCTGCAGGCGCTCCCCCTGCTCCTGGCGCTTTTCGCCCCGCTTCTGCATGTTCTCGCCCTGGCGCTGGAGCCGCTCGCCCTTCTTCTCGAGCGCGGGGCTGGCCGGGGTCGCCCCGTCGCCGGGCGCGCCGGGTTGCGCCGGCGTCGCGCCGGACGGCGTCTCGGCCGGATTATCGGACTCGTCCTGCGCCCAGGCGACGATCGGAACGGACAGCGCGAGGCTCAAAAGAGCCGCCGAAAAAATCATCTTGATCATGCTTCCTCCCATCTTCCTTATTATACGAACGGCTGAGGCGATTGTCCTCATTCCAGGTCGCCGCTCTTCAATCTCCAGATCCACCCGACGGCTCCGCACGGGAGGAGCACGACGGCGACGGCCGCAGCCGCCGACGCGTCCGCCCAGCCCAGGGCCTGGACCAGCGCCTGGGCGGAGCCTCCGGGAGACGGCATGCCCAAGTCCCAATACCAATGACGCCACGCGGCCAGCACCCCGGGCCAGGCCCCCGATAGCGCGGCCGGGACCCAGCCGTACTTCAATTTCCGCAGGAACATCCCCGTCGAGCCGGCCGCCATGACCGACGAGAACAGCATGTGCGTCGAGCCCTCGGCCTCGAGGCCGAAAAGGACCGTGGCGCACGCATGGACGAACGGCGGCATGAGCCCGAGGTAGACGACATCACGCAGCCAACCCGGCCACGCCTTGAAGGGGTTTTTGCTCAAATCCTCTCGAAGTAGCGTCCCCTTTCCCAGTCGGAGACGGCGCGGTCGGACGCGGCCTGCTCGGCCTTGGCCGCGTGCAGGTAATGCGCGTGGACCGCGTCCCCGAAGGCGGCCTTCGCCGCGGCAGACCTCTCGAAGAGGCCGATGGCCTCGGTGAGGGTCTTGGGCACGGGCGTCACGTTCGCCTTGTAGGCGTCGCCGGCGAGCTCGGCCGGCGGCTCGATCCTCTTCTCGATGCCGTGAAGCCCCGCGGCGATCGTCGCCGCCAGCGCCAGATACGGGTTGGCGTCGGCTCCCGGGAGGCGGTTCTCGATGCGCAGGGAGTCCCCCTCCCCGACGACGCGGAAGCCGCAGGTGCGGTTGTCGCGCGCCCAGGCGATGCGGGTCGGCGCGAAGGTCGCGGCCTGGTACCTCTTATACGAATTGACCGTCGGCGCGAAGAGCAAGGAGAACTCGCGCGCGAGCGCCATCTGACCGCCCAGGAACCAGCGGAACTCCTTCGCGGGCTTCCCCCCCGACGAGAAAGCCGACCGGCGGCCCGCTTTGTCCCACAGGCTCGCGTGGATGTGGCACGAGGAGCCCGCGAGCTTGTCGCTGTACTTGGCCATGAAGGTGAGCGCCGCCCCCTTCTGCATCGCGATCTCCTTGGCGCCGTGCTTGTAGACGGTGTGAAGGTCGGCCATCCCGACGGGGTCGGAGTACTCGAGGTTGATCTCGTGCTGGCCCGGCCCCCACTCCCCCTTCGAGTTCTCGATCGGCACGCCGGAGGCTTCCATGAGGTTGCGGATCTCCCCCACCACCGGCTCCTCGCGGGTCCCCTGCAGGATGTGATAATCCTCGATGTAGGTGCCGTAATGCTCGAGCCCCGTCCAGTTCTTCTTCTGAGCGCTCTCATACGTCTCGCGGAGCAGGTAGAACTCGAGCTCGGTCGCCATCTTGAGGGACCAGCCTTTCGCCGCGGCGCGAGCGACCTGATCCTTCAAGATCTGACGGGGCGCCACGGCGACGGTCTTCTCGTGCGCCGCGTCGAGGACGTCGGCGACGACCAAGGCGGTGCCGGGGAGCCAGGCGAGGCCGCGCCACGTCGAGAAATCGGGCACGAGCGCGAAATCCTGATAGCCCTTGTCCCAGCTCGTCAGAGCGAACCCCGGGACCGGGTCCATCTCCATGTCGACGGTGAGCAAGTAGGCGCAGGCGTGGGTGCCGTGCGCGGCGACCGACTTGGCGAAGTGCCGCGCGGTGAAGCGTTTGCCGATCCAGCGGCCCTGCATGTCGGGCATCGCGAGGATCACGGTGTGGAACTTCCCCTTCTTGATGGCGGCGAGCAAGGACGCGGCGTTGTTCATGGGCTGAGTGTAAGATATAACCGCAAAACTGTCCAGCCCGGGAGGGCCGCCGCACGCACAACCAACTAACAACCCTAAACAACACTGAGAGGTCTGTAACGATACAAAACAACAAGTTTGCTAAGTCTTGACAACTTTGGGGCCACATGCTAACATCAGTGGAGTTTTCACGAGTAAACAAAGGCGGAGTCAGAAAAACGAGTTTTCACGAGTAAACACGCTATGGTTGAAATAATCGCGATCGCAAACCAGAAAGGGGGGGTGGGAAAGACCACCACCGCCGTCAATTTGGCCTCCGCCTTGGCCGTTCTTGGTCACGAAACCTTGCTGATCGACATGGACCCGCAAGGCAACGCCACCTCCGGAGTGGGCTTCAATAAGCACGAATTCGACCCCAACATGTACGATGTCCTCGTCGACCTCCTGCCCTTGGAAAAGACCATCAAGCAGTCCCCGCTGCCGAAACTGTCCGCGGCGGGAGCTAACAACGACCTGGCGGGGGCGGAAATCGAGCTCGTTTCGGCCCTGGCGCGAGAAAGCCGGCTCAAAGGGGCCCTTTCGGCGGTCAAAAACAGGTTCGCCTTCGTGGTCATCGATTGCCCGCCTTCTTTGGGCCTTTTGACTGTCAACGCCCTCAATTCCGCGGATAAAATCGTCATTCCGATCCAAGGGGAGTATTACTCCATGGAAGGATTGGCGCAATTCACAGGAGCTGTGGACAGAGTGAAAAGCGCCTTGAACCCGAAGCTCGAGACCGAGGGGGGGGTCCTGACCATGTTCGATTCCCGGATGACTTTATCCAACCAGGTCAGGGACGAGGTCGCCAAGTTCTTCGGCCCCAAGATGTTCCAGTCCATCATCCCCCGGAACATACGCCTGGCCGAGGCCCCCGGGTTCGGTCAGAGCATCTTCCAGTACGACGCCAAGTCCAAGGGAGCCGAGGCGTACATGGCCTTCGCCCGGGAGTTCCTGTCCCGGCGCGGCCTGTCCACCCCGCCCTCGCCCGTTACACCTGAAACCACGGAGAACCCAGCATGACCCGCAAAGCTCTCGGCCGAGGACTCTCGGCCCTCATCCCCGGCGCGCCCGCGTCGGCCGCACCGGCGGCCAACGCTTCCGTTATATCTTCGTCGACGAACGGCATCACGCGGGTCCCCGTCGAGAAGATCCGGCCCAACCATCTCCAGCCCCGGCGCCACTTCGAGCCCGAGGCGCTGACCGAGCTCGCCACCTCCATCAAGCAGCACGGCCTGGCGCAGCCCATCGTGGTCTCCTTCGACGTCGCGACCCGGTCTTATGAGCTGATCGCGGGGGAACGCCGCTGGCGCGCCACCCAGCTGGCCGGTCTTAAGGAGATCGACGTCGTCGTCCGCGAGCCGCGGGACGAGAAGCACCGCATGGCGCTGACCCTCATCGAGAACCTCCAGCGCGCGGACCTGAACCCGATCGAGGTCGCCCTCGGCTATCTCCGCCTGATGAAGGAGTTCGGCATCAATCAGACCGCGCTCGCCGAGGAGGTGGGGAAGTCGAAGGCGACGATCTCCAACACTTTGCGTCTGCTCGAGCTGTCCGAGGAGATCCAGAAGGCGCTTCAATACGGCCAGGTCACCGAAGGTCACGGCCGCGCCCTGCTGACCATCACCGACCCGAACCTCCGCCACGCCGTCTTCCAAAAGCTGGTCGCCAACAAATTGTCCGTCCGCGAGACCGAGGCGTTGGCGCGCGAGATGGAGGCGGGCCCCGTCGCGCCGGAGACGCCGGCCAAGGACAGGAAGGCGGAGACGAAGCCCGCCGACTTGCGCGCGCTCGAGGAGTCGCTCCAGCAGATCCTCGGGACCAAGGTCGTCATCCGCGCGAAGAAGGACGCGTCGAAAGGCTCCATCCAGATCTCTTACTTTTCCTTCGAGGATTTTGACCGCATATTAAAAGTGCTTAAAAATTAATGATAATTTCATATTTATCCCTCGTCGCGGCCCTGACCGCGGCCGCGGCGGACGGGCTGCCGGCGACCCTCTCCACGAGCTCGATCGTCCCGACCATCGTCACCATCGCGCCGAGCCTTCACGAGTACGGCCGGTTCGCGGACGGCGGTCCCGACGCCAACTGGTACGTGGGCTTCAACAACGCCTGGATCGTGAAGCTGCCCCCCGCACCGGCCGGAGATTTCACGCACGCCTTCATCGGCGCCAAGCTCGGCCGAGCCAAGACGAGGCCCGTGCCGGACAAGCCGTGGCTGCGCGAGACGATCCCCGGAAAAGTGTACGCGGGCATCTCCGCCTCTCCCGCGTGGACCTCGGAGCAGAGCTTCTTCCTCGCCGAGACCAAGGACATCCCCGCCGAGGCCGACGCGCAGGCGCGCGTCGACGGCGTGGGCGCGGGAGAGTGGTTCTGGGCCGAGGTCCCGCTGTCGCAGGTGAGCTTCACCGCGCCCAACTACCTGATCGTCTGGTCGCCCACGAATTATTTCACGAAGGCCTCGAGCGCGCCGATCCTGGCCGCCGCCGACCTCGAGGAGCCGGGGGGGGAGACCCGCGCCTGGCTCAACCGCTCGATCCAGGGCGTGCCGCCCCGCTCGCGGGGAGCGTCCCTCGAGACCCCGCTCAACACCTTGGCGCCCGCCATCGCCATCAAGCTCGTGCCTCCCGGGCCGGAGGAGCCCGCCGTGTCCGTCGCCGACTTCAGCGTCGCGCGCGCCGGCAAGCGCGTGATCGTGCGCTTCTCCGCGGCCGGCGAGGACGTCGCCGAGGCGTGGGTCGAGTCCTCGCGCGACCAGCTCGAATGGCAGCGCGTCTCCCGCATCCAGCGCCGCCCGCCGTACACGTTCTCGCTCCCGCCGGATAAATCCCCCGCGCCCGGCTCCTTCCTGCGCGGCGCGGCCCGCGACATCTCCGGGGCCGTCGGCGTCTCCGACGGCTACATGATCCCCTATGCGCCCCGGTAGAGGCCTCGTCGTCGGCGTCGTCGGCGCCACCGGCATGGTCGGCCGGGAGCTGGTCGCTCTGCTCGAGCGGCGGCGCTTCCCCGTCGGCGAGCTGCGCCCGTTCTCCTCCGGCCGCGCCGCATCGTCGGTTCGCTTCAAGGGACGCTCGGTCGCCGCCCCCGGGGTCTCGGCGGCTTCTCTGCGGTCCTGCGACCTCGTATTCCTCGTCAGCTCCGACGAGGTCGCCCTCGAGCTGGCCCCCGCCCTCGCGAAGGCCGGCGTCTGGACCATCGACGACAGCGCGGCGTTCCGGTTGAAGAATTCCGTTCCGTTGGTGATCCCCGAGGTGAACGGGGCGGCTCTCCGCGAGGATCGCCGCCTCATCGCCGGTCCCAATTGCACGATGACCGGCCTCGCCGTCGCCGGCGCGCTCCTCCATCGGCTCGTCGGCGTGCGCGAGGTCCGTCTCGCCTCGTACCAGGCCGTCTCCGGCGCCGGCAAGGCCGCCCTGGCCGAATTGTTCTCCCAGTGCTCGGCGCTGTCGGGGCTGCGCGCCGAGTCCGACGGCCGCGCGCCGACGCTCGGCCCCGGCAGGTCGTCCGTGCTCCCGCGCGCCATCGCCTACAACGCGATCCCCCAGGTCGGCCGCTTCGGCGCCGACGGCTACTCGAGCGAGGAGACCAAGGTCGCCGCCGAGCTGCGCAAGATCTGGTCCGCGCCGGAGCTCAAGGTCTCGGCCACCGCCGTGCGCGTGCCCTCGATCCGCGGCCACGCGCTGGCCGCGTGGCTCACCTTGGCCCGGCCGGTGGCGCTGTCCCGCGCCCGCGCGCTCCTCGCCCGGACCCCGGGCCTCGTGCTCAGCCGGGAGGGGGACTACCCCACGCCGCGCTCGGCGGGCGGCCGGGGCCCCGTGTACGCCGGCCGCCTGCGCCGCGGGACCACGCCGAAGGAGCTGGCGCTGTGGATCACCTCCGACAACCTGCTCAAGGGCGCGGCGCTCAACTCGGTGCAGGTCGCCGAGGAGCTCCGCCGCCGCGGCTGGCTGTCGCGCAGACCCGCATGAGCCCGGCCTGGGCGCTTCTGGCGGTCGCCTTCGCCGCGGCGGAGGCGGTCAGCCCCTTCGCCGCCATCGACGCGGCCTGGCTGAGCAAAGGATACAACGCCCGCGAGCGCGTCAGCGGGACGAACGGCGGCCTCTCCGCCTCGGCGGTCATCTACAGCCCCGCCGAAGGCGGGGCCGACCGCCTCGAGGTCTACGTCGTGGCCAAGGGGAAGGCCTACCTGGGCTTCACGCACCCCTCGACGGTCGAACGCCTCGAATTCGACCCGTCTCCCGCCGGCCGCTTCGCCGACATGTTCCGCGACGGCTCCCTGACCGTGGCCTATCGCGCGACCCGGGCCTCCCTGGGCGCCACCGAGCTCAACGTCCTGCGCTGGAAGCGCTTCAAGATCGAGCGCGTGGCCACCTTCCCCGAGGGCCGCTTCCTGCGCTTGGAGAGCGGCCCCGTCGTCGCGGCCCGCGACCTCCCGCTCGGGCGCTACCTGTCGATGGGCTGCGAGGACTTCGGCACGATCTCGCGCACCGCCTTCAAGACGAGCCTGCACGCCCCGCGCGACGGCGGCTTCCAGGACGTTTCGGCCAAGAACCCGGGCTTCTACGCGGCCGAGATCGCCCGCAAGGAAAAAGCGCTGGCCCGCCTCAAGGACGACCTCGAGAAGAACGCCGGGGAATACCTGGGCCTCGCCATCTCGACCTACTACGACTACTCGGTCCTCGGCCGCGGCCGCGAGGGCTGGAAGCGCCTGCGCGAGTTCTTCACGATCCCGGCGATGGCTCCCGCGTCGGTGAGGACCTGCATGACCTCCATGGAAAAGGACCTGCGGGGCAAGCTCGAGATCCCCGCCGCCTGGCCCTAAAGACCTGGACTCGGGCAGGGCCTTTCGGGTAGAATCGGCGCATGAACAACATCATGGCCGCCGCCGCGCTCATCGCCTCGCAGATCGGAGCCCCGCTTCCCGTCGACGCGCCCGCGGTCGTCGTGCCCGTCGCGACGGCGAAGGCCGTCGTGGCGCCCGCCGCCGCGACGTCCTCCTCCTACGTCTCGGCCAGCGGCACCTTGTCCGGCTCGGGCTACCTGCACTGCAGCGCGCCCCAGAACGGCAGCGGCTGGATGAACGGCTCGGTGAACCTGACCGCGAACATGCCCGTCAACGGGCCGGACGGCGTCCACGGCTACGTGCCCGTCTCCGGCTACGTGCACCTCAGCGGCTCGTGCCAGAACGGCGGCGGGTTCGTCTCCGGCTCGGCGTTCGTCAGCGGCTACGGCACGCTGTACGGCCGCGACGGGAAGGTCGCCGGGACCGTTCGCCTCGACGGGAGCGTGTTCGTCAACCAGTACGCCTCGTCTTCCTTCGTCTGGGTGAACCAGTTCGCGACGCTCAGCGGCTACTTCACCGCCAACCCCTAGGACTGTTTCCGGAAACAGTCCCCGCCATTCCACGGACCTATCGTCCGATCGCCTTCTTGAGGAAGTTCGGGAGGGCGAAGCAGGCGGCGTGGATCTCGGCGTTGTACCACCGCAGCTTCAATCCCGACTTCTTCACGCGCGCCGGCTTGAAGTCGCGCACCGGATGAAGGCCCTTCGTGGCGACCGTGAACGCCCACAGCCCGCCCGGGTAGGTGAGGTTGTTGAACAGGCAGACCTCGACGACGGGGAAGATGGGCTTGGTGATCTTGAACAGGTTCTTGATCGTCGAGATCTCGTAGAAGGGAGAGCCGGCCTGGCTGGCCACCACGCCGTCCTCGGTCAGGATCCTCTTCACGTTCTTATAGAACGCCGGCCCGAACAGCTCGGCGGCGGGACCGAACGGCTCGGTCGAGTCCACGATCACGACGTCGAACTTCTCCTTCGTCTCCGCGACGAACTTCACGCCGTCCTCGATCAGGACGCGCGCGCGGCGGTCCGACAGGGCGCCGGCCGTCTGCGGTATGTATTTGCGCGAGGCCGACACGACCAGGCCGTCGATCTCGACGAGGGTGCAGCGCTCGACGCTCTTGTGCCTCAGGACCTCGCGCACGGTGCCGCCGTCGCCGCCGCCGATGACGAGGACGCGCCGCGGCCTCGGATGAAGGAACAAGGCGGGATGCGCGATCATCTCGTGGTAGACGAACTCGTCGCGCTCGGAGACCATCGTCATCCCGTCGATGAGCAAGAGCTTGCCGTGGCCCGCGGTCTCCACGACCTCGACGCTTTGAAAGGGGCTGCGCCCCTTGAAGAGGCGCTTCTTGAGCTTGAAGCTCGTGCGCACGATGCCCTGATAGACCTCGTCGACCCACGCGGTCTTCCTGCTCACAGGACGATCTCCACGGCGGGCGCGGCTCCCTCGACGGGCTTGAAGTGGTGGTCGAAGGTCACCCGATAGCCGCAGGAGAGGTTCTGCCTCACGGCGCGCTTGATCGGGTAGTAGCAGCGGATCTTCTGGCGCGAGGACTGAGGCTGGAAGAGGATCACGTCGCAGGACTGCGGCTTGAACAGGTCGAGCACGCGCGTGATGGTCTCGTTGGCGTCGCCCTCGACCGCGTTCGTCTCGAAGCTCACGTACGAGCCGATCTTCTGCGGCGTCACGTGGATCGTGTAGTACTTCGAGCCGCGGATCGCGTTGAGCGAGTAGCCCATCGGCTCGAAGAGATAGTCGTCGACCTGGAAGCCGGGCAGGATCGACCAGACTCCGGACTTTTCTTTGATGAAATCTTTTTTACGTGCGGGACCGCTCATGAAAACCCGGGACGCCTGCGGGTCGATCCCATGCATGAGGATCTCGAGGGTCAGATCCTCCGGCGCCGGCGTGTACGGCTTATCCAGATGGAAAAGAAACACGTGGTGGTCGTCGCCGTCTCCGAAGCGGTAGGACTTGGCCGGCATGCGGTCGGTCAGGCGGCGGCAGTCGTCGAAGAAGTTGGAGGGCTGGTACTCCTGATGATGGGCGTTCTTGCGCTCGTAGACGAGGTATTGGAAGGAGTCCGTCCCGAAGTCGTCTACCAGCTGCAGGACCGCGGCGACGAGGTCGGTGCGGCCGCAGGTGATCATCGTCAGCCAGGTGTCGGTGACGAACAGGCTCGACTCCGACAGCAGGTAGGCGTCCATCGATTCGTTGGAGATCATGGACAGGACCTGCGCGTTCGACTTGGCGACGATGCCCTTCCAATAGTCGTGGCCCCGAGCCCGAAGGGATTTTTGTCCCGGGGCCATCGCGAGCTCCACCTTCTTTTCCGGTCCTTCGAAGAACATCTAGCGTTTCCTCTTGTTGCGGGCCGCGACTTCCTTCACGCGCAGCGCCCGTTCGGCGGCCTTGATCGCCTTCCAGTTCGCCAGGACTTCCTGGGCGTCGCGGAAGCTCCGGGTCCGGCCGAAAACGTGGGGGTGGCGGCGCATGAGCTTCTTGGCCTGGCTCTCGGCGACCGAGCCCAGGTCGAAGCGCTTCTTGCCCAGGCGGGCGTGGAAGAGGACCTGGAAGAGGACGTCGCCCAGCTCGTCCTCGATCTCATGCCAATGGCCGCGCTTCAGCGCGACGGCCAGCTCCGCGGTCTCCTCCTGCAGGAAAGGGATGAGGCTCTTGTGCGTCTGCTCGCGGTCCCAGGGGCAGCCCTTCGGGCCCAGGAGCCTGGCCACGACGGCGTCGAGCTTTCGGATGCCCTTGCTCATGTCAGGGGACCGCGATGCGCTCGGCGCCGAAATAGGGAACAAGAGCCCGCGGGATGAGGACCGAGCCGTCCGCCTGCTGGTTGTTCTCGAGGATCGCCGCGGCCAGGCGGCCGACGGCGACGCCGGAGCCGTTCAGGGTGTGCACGAGCTCCGCCGGCGCCTTCGGGTCGCGCCGGAAGCGGGACTGCATGCGGCGGGCCTGGAAGTCGGAGCAGTCCGAGCACGACGAGATCTCGCGGTACTTGTCCTCCGACGGCATCCAGACCTCGATGTCGTAGGTCTTCTGCGAGGCGAAGCCCATGTCCCCGGTGCACAGATGGATGACGCGGTGGGGGAGCTCGAGCGCCTCGAGCGTCGCCGCCGCGTCCTTGGTCAGCTGCTCGAGCGCGCCGAGGGATTCCTCCGGCTTCGTGATCCAGACGAGCTCCACCTTGTCGAACTGGTGGTTGCGGATCACGCCGCGCACGTCCTTGCCGTAGGTGCCGGCCTCCTGGCGGAAGCAGGCGGTCAAGGCGGTGAGCTTCATCGGCAGCTTCTCGGCGGGGAGTATCTCCTCGCGCACCATGTTCGTCAGGACGATCTCGGAGGTGGAGATGAGATAGAGCGTGCTCACCTTGTCGCCTTCGACGTTGACGGTCTTGTACATGTCGGCTTCGAACTTCGGGAGCTGGCTCGTCCCTTCGAGGACCTCGGGCAAGGCGAGATAGGGGGGGTGGACCTCGAGATACCCCTTCTTCTCATGGCGGTCGAGGAGGAAGTTGCCCAAGGCCCGGATGAGCTTGGCGCCGGGCCCTTGCCACAGCGCGAAGCGCGAGCCGGCGAGCTTGACGCCCGTTTTCAGGTCAAGAATGGCCAACTTCTCGCCTATCGCCTGATGGTCGAGCGGCTTGAAGTCGAACTTGCGCGGCTCGCCCGCGGTCCGGACGACCGGGTTCTCGGTCTCGTCCTTGCCGACCGGCACTGAATCGTGGGGGATGTTCGGAAGGCCGAGCGCGGCGGCCTTGATGGTCTTTTCCGACTCCGCCAAGGCCGCTTCCTTGGCCGTCATCTGGTTCTTGAGCTCGGACACGGCGGCTTTGAGCTGCTCGGCCTTCGCCTGGTCCTTGGCCGCCATCGCCTTGCCGATCTCCTGGGAGGCGGCGTTGCGCTTGGCCCGCATGTCCTCGACTTCCTTGAGGAGCGACCGGTGGCTCTCGTCGAGCTTCAGCAGCTCGTCGAAGGCCGCGCCGAGCTTGGGATTCCGGGACGAGAGCGCCGCCCGGACCTTGGCGGAATTCTTCCGCGCGCCGCCGAGATCGATCACTTCGAGACCTCCAGGACCGACTCCAGGGACTGCACCGCCGTCGCGCCTTGATGCGGCTCGATCATCGCCTGTATCTTCAGGCGGTCCGCCCACCATCCGGCCCTGCCGAGCTTGTTGAGATAGAGCTCGAGGGCGGGGGAGGTGGTGAGGAACACGTCCTGGATCTTATTGGGCCCGACCTTAGGGACCCGCTTCTCGTCGACGGCGAACGGCACGCCCCACGCGCCTTCGGGGGCCTCGCCCGCGGCCGTTTTCACGCGTCCGGTCATGCTGTAGCGGATCAGCACGCCTTCGGCCGCCTTCGGTCCGCGGTTCTTCAGGGTCAGCCGCGCCCGCAGGCGGGCGTCGAGCTTCGGCGCCGCGTCGGAGAGGCTCGGCGCGTCCTCCCAGGCGACGACGCGCCCGCGCTCCACGCGCGCGCGCTGCCAGGACAGGCTCTCGATCGAAAGCTCCGCCCCGGCGTTCACGGCCGCGAAGGCCGCGAACGCCAGGACAGGAAGGAGGCGCAGCTTCAACCCTCGCGCCTCACTTCTTGCCGCCGTCGATCGGAAGCTCGGGGGTCGGGCTGACGGGCGGCTCGTTGGCGATCGGAGCCACGCGCGCCACCTTGTCCGACTCCTCGAGACGCACCAGGCGGACGCCCTGGGTGTTCCGGGAGATGGTCTTGATGTCCTTGCAGCGCAGGCGGACGGCCTTGCCCTGCTCGGTCATCACCATCAGGTCGTCCTCGTCGGTGACGAGCTTCACCCCGATCACGGAGCCGTTGCGGTCCGTCGTCTTGATCGTGATGATGCCGCCGCCGCCGCGGTGCTGGCCGCGGTACTCGGAGAGCTCGGTGCGCTTGCCGTGGCCGTGCTCGCAGACCGTCAGCAGGGTCTTCTTCGTGTTCGGCGGGAAGACCTCCATGCCGACGACCTTGTCGTCC
>Ga0255338_1001458_pt1 | contig 44608 bp, 54 predicted proteins | sample MeOH1_35cm_T4_19_FD_203715 | JGI IMG/M metagenome (GOLD analysis project Ga0255338, IMG submission 203715) | Sandy soil microbial communities from University of British Columbia, Vancouver, Canada - MeOH1_35cm_T4_195 | ecosystem: Engineered > Artificial ecosystem > Sand microcosm > Unclassified ... | reverse complement strand
TCTGCGTCTCGCCGCTCTTGCCCGATTTGTCCTTCCACTGCGTCATGCGGTTGAGCCAGCCCATCCGCGCCGTGCCGCCCAGGATCCAAGCAAGCTCGCTGTGCGCCGGCACGCGTGCCTGATTAAACAGGATCGAACGATCCGAATCGATCCCGCAAGCCAGCAGGGTCGCCGCCATCTCGATCGAGTTGGCGGTCAGCTCGGCCGCGACCACCGGCTGTGACAGCGCATGGAGGTCGGCGAGAAAGAACAGGCATTCCTCGCCCGGCTTCATCGCATCCTGCATCGCGACCCATTGCTTGATCGCGCCGAGATAATTGCCGAGATGAAGATTGCCGGTGGGCTGGATGCCGGAGACGACGCGCATGTTGTTCTCGTGTCAGGCGGCGCGCTTGCGCCGCAGGAAGGCCAGATCGTCGCGGGTGAAGGCGCCGAGTACGAAAGAGGCGACCGCATAGACGATGCAGCCAGCGCCGACCAGCACCACCATCGCACCCGTGCGTACTGCCCAGCTGCCATGGGTATAAGGCATCAGCAGGTCCTGCAGCAGCCACAGGATCACGCCCATCGCCAGCGCCGCCGCCGCCAGCCGCCAGGCCCGGCGCCGCAGCCGCGCGTCCGGCTCGAAATGGCCCCTTAAGCGCAGCGTGCGATACAGCAGGAGAACGTTCACCGTCGAGGCGAGCGCGGTGGCCAGCGGCGGCCCAATATGCTTGAGCGGCACGATGAAAGCGAGGTTGAGCAACAGGTTCACGCCCATGCTCATCGTCGCGTAGCGCACCGGTGTCCTGGTGTCGGACCGCGCATAATAGCCCGGCGTCAGCACCTTCACGAGGATATAGCTCGGCAGGCCCATCGAGAAGGCGGCCAGCGCCTGTGCGGTCAGATGGGTGTCCTGCGCACTGAACTTGCCATGCTGGAACAGCGCCGCGACGATCGGTGCGCCGCACAGCACGAGTGCGACCGTGGCGGGCAGGGTCAGCAGCAGCGCCAACTCCATTCCCCGGTTCTGCGATTCCATCGCCTCGGCTTCCTTGCCCGCGCCCAACTGGCGGGAGATCAGCGGGAGCAGAACGGTGCCGAGCCCGATGCCGATCAGACCCAGCGGCAACTGGTTCACCCGGTCCGCGGTGTAGATATAGGTCACAGATCCGTGCGGCAGCAGCGAAGCTGCCAGTGCAGTCGAGACTACGAGATTGATCTGCACTGCGCCGGCGCCAGCCGCCGCTGGCCAGATCAGCGCCATCAACTGCTTCACGTCGGTGCTGAAGCGCGGCAGCTTGATGCGAAGCCTGACGCCGCTCGACCAGCACGCCTGTGCCAGCCAGATCAGCTGCAGCACGCCGGAAACGCTCACTGCGATCGCCTGGTTGCGCGCGGTCACGAGCGGATCATGGTTGTGGAAGAGGAGCAGCGCCGCGATCAGGGTCAGGTTCAGCAGGATCGGAGCTGCGGCGTTGACCCAGAATTTATGCAGCGAATTGAGGATTCCGCCGAGCAGCGACACCAGGCTGATGAACAGCAAATAGGGAAAGGTATAACGCGAAAGTTCGACCGCGAAGCCGAACTGCTCGTTGGTGATCCCGTTGAACTTGCCGGACAGGATATAGGTCACCGGCCAGGCAAAAATCTCGACCAGGATCGTCATCACGATCAGGATTGGCAGCAGAACTGAAAGCGCGTCTTCGGCAAAGGCAACGCCGGCGGGCAGGCCGGGGCCTTGCTCGTCGGCGACCTTGCGGTTGAACATCGGGATGAACGCCGCCGAAAAGGCGCCTTCCGCGAAGAGCGCGCGGAACATGTTGGGCAGCCGGAAGGCGACGAGAAAGGCGTCCGAGGCAAAGCCCGCGCCGGCGAATCGCACGAACAGCGAATCACGTACCAGCCCCAGCACTCGGCTGGCCAGGGTTAGCCCGCCCACCGATCCCAGCGCGCGCGTAAGGTTCATGGAGAGGGTGTTCCCGTTGCCGTTCGTCCCCGGTCCTACCGGGGACGAACGGAAAAGCCAGCCTTACGCGCGACTGTCAGGCGTTGCCGATTTCGCCGCTTACACCCTGCTGGGCTTCGGCCTGCTGCATGTAGATCGCGGCGAAATCGATCGGCTCGAGCAGGAGCGGCTGGAAGCCGCCGTCACGTACCGCGTCCGCGAGCACGCGGCGTGCGAACGGGAAGAGCAGGCGCGGCGCTTCGGCGAGCAGGAAAGGCTGGACATGCTCGAGCGGGATGTTGCGGAGGCCGAACAGCCCGGCATAGGTCAACTCGACGATGAACGCGACCTGGCCTTCGGTTTCGGCGCGGACTTCGACGCGCAACAGCACCTCGTGCACGTCTTCACCGACCTGCGCGGTGCCGATGTTGAACTGGACATCGATCTGCGGCGCGGTCTGGACCTGGAAGATCGCCGGCGCATTGGGATTTTCGAACGACAGGTCCTTCACATATTGCGAGAGGAGCCCCGCCGCCGGCGTGGTATCGGCGCCATTGGGAAGGGGCTCGGTGCCCGTGATGATGCCGTCGTCCTGCTCGTCCATCGAAAGTCTATCCTTGAATATCGAAATAATCTGCTGCGCCCAGTAGCGTGAGAGCGAACGCGCGCCTAGCAGGGGGTGGCGGACAGTTCAACGGGCCGCGCCGGTGCCATTTGAAACGTTGGCGCGTTACGCCTATGTAGAGGGTCAGCCGAAATCGGAGGCAAGGTGTTCCTGGTAGTTCTTCTCGCGATGGTCGCCGCCTTTCTGGCGTTGCGTCTTTATATGGTCCTCGGCAAGCGGACGGGCCACGAACAGGCTTTGACCAAGCCGGCGGAGGAGCGGGCCGCGCCGACTCCGCTGCCGCGCCCGATCGAGATCTTGCCCGAGCCGCGCGAGATCGCGAACCGCAATATCGAACCGCGCGCGGAAGCGGGCCTGCGAGCGATTGTCGCGGCGGAGCCCGGCTTCGATGTAGCCCAGTTCATCGAAGGGGCCAAGTCTGCCTATCGGATGATCCTCGAAGCCTATTGGAAGGGCGACGAGGAAGCGCTCGGCTGGCTGGTCGAGGACGACGTCCGGAGCGCCTTTGTCGAGGCGATCGCTGAACGTGCGAACGCAGGGCATGTGCTAGACAATCGCCTGGTCTCGATCGAGCGTGCGATGATCTCCGATGCCTCGGTCGACGGGCGCCAGGCGCGGATCACGGTACGCTTCGATGCCGATATCGCCGCTGTCACGCGTGACGCGGAGGGCAATCTCGTCGCCGGTTCGATGAGCGATGCGGTCGAAACGCATGATATCTGGACGTTTGCCCGTACGCTGAAGAGTAGCGATCCCAACTGGAAGCTTGCCGACACCGACGAGGCCTGACGCGTGCGGCGGGGGGCTATCGTCGCGCTGGCCTTGCTGCTGAGCGCTTGTGGTGGTGTGGTACCGCATCCCGGTAGCCCCGCGAGTAGCGGTGGGCCGCCGGCGCGTCGCCCGGTAGCTGCCACGCCGATCGCGCCTGTGCCGGTGGGGCCGGTGACCGGATCCGCCACTGCTCTGAAGGCCGGCTTCGTCGCCGGTCCGCCGGTATCGTCCCTTCCCATCACTGACGCGCAGGCCACGCGAGCACTGGCCGCCTTTCGTCTCTCCTGCCCGACGCTGCAACGTCGGGCTGATGCCTCGGGGCTGACGCGTGGCACCGATTGGCAGCCGGCCTGTGCGGCTGCAGCGGAGACGGGCTATGCCCGGGGCTTTTTCGGCCAATGGTTCGAGACCGTCCAGATCGGCGATGGCCGAGCTTTCGCGACCGGCTATTACGAACCGGAGATCGCCGGATCGCGCGAGCGCCGGCGGGGCTATGACACGCCGATCTACGGTCGGCCGACCGATCTGGTGGATGTCGATCTTGGCCAGTTCAGCGCCGACCTGAAGGGCAAGAAGATCCGCGGCCGTGTCGACGGCACAAATTTCGTCCCCTATTTCGATCGAACGGCGATCGAGCAGGGCGCGCTGGCTGCCCGTGCGCCGGTCATTGCCTGGGCGGCCGATCCGGTCGAACTGTTCTTCCTGCAGATTCAGGGCTCGGGTCGCTTGCGCCTCCCCGATGGCTCGGTCATGCGGGTCGGGTATGACAGCCAGAATGGCCGCGATTATACCGGTATCGGCGCCCTGATGAAGCAGCGCGGCCTGCTCGGGTCCGGCCAGACCTCGATGCAAGGCATTGTCGGCTGGCTCCGCGACCACCCGGAGGAGGGGCGCGAGATCATGCTGGAGAACAAGAGCTTCGTCTTCTTCCGGGAACAGCAGGGCCCGCCGCTCGGCGCGCTCGGCCTGCCTGTCGCAAGCGGCGTGAGCGCCGCTGCCGATCCAAAGTTCGTGCCACTCGGCGCGCCCGTCTTCCTGTCGATGGACCGCGCCGATGCTACGGGGCTCTGGGTCGCGCAGGATACCGGTGGTGCGATCCGCGGCAGCAACCGCTTCGATACCTTCTGGGGCGCGGGCGATGATGCGCGCGCGACCGCGGGCGGCATGGCGGCGCACGGTACCGCGTTCCTCCTGCTCCCGATCGGGACCCTGGCACGTCTCGCTGCGGAGAGGGCCGGTGGCGGAACGCCCCTTAACCCCTGACGAAGCCGCCCTCTGGGCAAGGGTGATGGCAAGCGTGCGGCCGATGGTGAAAGCCAGGCCCGCGCCGCTGGTCGCTGTCGCCCCGTCTCCCATGCCGCCCGCCAAGCCGCTGCGTATGGCCCCTGGCAAGCCACCGCCCCGGCATGCCGCGCCCGACCGCAAGGTGGAGCCCGTCCGCGCGGCACCGGGAGTCACGCTGGACGGCAGTTGGGACCGCCAGCTTTCGCGCGGGCTGGTCTCGCCGGACCGGTCGATCGATCTGCACGGCCATAGCCTTCAGACCGCCTATGCGCTGCTTGATGCCGCGCTGGGTGCAGCGATCCGGGAAGGCGACCGGCTGATCCTGCTGGTCACCGGCAAGCCGCCACGCGCGGAAAGCGAGCGGCCGCACGCGCGCGGCGCGATCCGGGCCGCCGTCGGCGACTGGCTTGCCGGCTCGCGGCACGCCGCCGCGATCGCTGCCGTCCGCGGCGCCCATCCGCGCCATGGCGGCACGGGGGCGCTCTACATCGTCCTGCGGCGGGTACGCGCTCATCGAAAATCTTAACCTTTCGGGCTGATACCGTGGCGCAACCGGACGACTGGGTCCGCCGCCATGGGGGGCATCTGCAACGCGATGGAAGGCGTATCGCTCAAGAGCCGCGCAATCGTCTTTGCGATGTGCGCGGGCGCGGTCGCGTTCATTCTTGCGCTGGTTGCGACCTCGAGTGGCCAGATCGGCATCGGCAATGTCTCGCGGGCGCTGATTCCCGCCCTGGTGTGCGCGGCGATGTGCTGGGCCTCGGCCGAACGCTCGATCGCCTCGACGGCGGCCGCGATCGATGCGGCGATCGCGCGCCTGACGCGCGCTGCGCATGGCGACCTGGATGGCGACATCCCACCTGAGATCGGCGAGAATGTCCCCGAACTCGCCCGGGCGATGAACGGGCTGTTCCAGCAACTGAGCACCAATCTGGAAAGCGTGCACCGCCTGGCGATGTTCGATCCGGTGACGTCGCTGCCCAACCGCACCAATTTCCGCCGGACCTGCGAGCGCGCGCTGACCGACATGGCGCCGGGCGCCGGCGCTGCGCTGTTCTTCATCGACCTCGACCGGTTCAAGTCAGTCAACGATACGATGGGCCATGCGATGGGCGACATGCTGCTCGGCATGGTCGCCAACCGGCTGCGCGCCGTCGCCGACCGGGTCACCGCCGAGACGGGCGTGCCCCAGCCGCTGATCGGGCGGCTCGCGGGGGACGAGTTCACGATGTTCTTCCCCGATGTCACTGATCCGGCCGAGGCGGCGCGGATCGGGCGCGGCGTGCTCTTCGCGTTGAGCGAGACATTCGACCTGGTCGGCCATGACGTCGAGATCGGCGCGTCGATCGGCATCGCGCTGCGGCCCCGGCATGGCGAGAACCTCACCGACCTGATGCGCGCGGCCGACGCCGCCATGTATCACGCCAAGGCGACGGGCCGGGGCAGGGCGGAGCATTTCACCGAGGAACTGGCGAGCCAGATCGCGGACCGGGCGCAGCTCGAGCGGGACCTGCGCGAGGCGATCGAGCAGGATCAGTTCGCCCTGGTGTTCCAGCCGCAGATCGCGGTGTGGAGCGGGGAGATCGTCGCCGCGGAGGCGCTGCTGCGCTGGCGGCATCCGCGGGACGGCGTCAGGCTGCCCGGCACCTTCATCCAGCGCGCCGAGGAAACCGGGCTGATCGTCGAGATCGGGGAATGGGTGATCGTCACCGTCGCCGAGACGATCGCGCGCTGGGGGCGGATCGGGATCGAGCAGCGGCTGGCGATCAACATCAGCCCGCGCCAGTTGGACCACGCCGGCTTCTTCCGCCGCCTGCGCGAGGCGATGCGCGCGGCCAATGCGCCCGCGCGGCTGCTCGAACTCGAGATCACCGAGACGCTGGCGATGCACTGCAGCGACGAGGTCATCGAGGCGATCAGCCTGTTGCGGGCCGATGGCGCGACCATTGCGATCGACGATTTCGGCACCGGCTATTCCAATCTCGCGCGGCTGCGCGACCTGCCGGTCGACCGGGTCAAGCTCGATCGCAGCCTGATCGAGCACATCGCCGACAATGCCGAGGCGCGGACGATCGCGCATGCGGTGGTCGGCCTGATCCACGGCATCGGCTGTGAGGCGGTGGCCGAGGGGATCGAGACCCGGGCGCAGGCCGAGGTGATGCGGGTGATCGGCTGCGACGTCATCCAGGGCTATGCGATCGCGGCGCCGATGGACGAGACGGCCTTCATTGCCTGGTCGCGGCAGGAGAGCCGGCAGCGCGCGGTCGGCTGACCGTTACAGGTCCGTCTCCCCGCACGGCCCCGCACGCGGAAGGGCGACTTCCCGATGGAAGCCGCCCCTCTCATCGCCCTGGCGATCCGGTCAGAAGTTGAACTTGACCGTGCCGTGATAGCTCTGGTTGGCGACGTCGTTGCGCCCCAGGGTGGAGTCGGCGCCGACCGAAATCTCCACCTTCCCGCTCGTATAGGCCAGCCCGGCGCCGACCTCGGCCCAGTCATGGTCAGTCGTGGCGATCGGGAACAGCGCGCTCGGGCCATAGCCGCCGACGAAGTTCGCGCCGACAAAGGCGGGCCGGTCAGCGAAGTCATGGACGTAATAGGCCGACACATAGGGCTTCACCATGCCCGTGCCGCGCGCATCGAAGCCGGCGCGAACCTGGGCGCTGTCGAGATTGCCCTTCTTGTAGACCAGGGCCGGGCCGCCGCCCGCCTCGCTGATGTTGCCGAACCGGATGCGGGTCCCCCGCGCCGCGACGCGCGGATCGACCTTCACCTTGCCGAGGTCGAACGAGCCGCCAAGGCCCAGTTCGCCGCCGAGCACGAGCGAATTGGCGTTGCTCGTCAGCCGGTAGCTGGTGCCGACGAACGAGACGTTGCGCACGGTCTTGGTGTTGAGCGAGCCGACGCTGAGCACGAGATCGGCGACAAGCCCGCCGGTCGTCTTCGCCTTGGCGTAGAAGCTGCCCTGGAACAGGGCGCTGCTTGCGTCCTGGCTTGCCAGGAGCGGCGATGCGCTGGTGTCGGTATAGGAGAAGGATGCGCCGATCACGCTCCGCTCGCTGACCTCCTTTTCGAGGCCGGCCGCGATGAAGAAGCCGTTGAACTGGTCACGACCGCCGCCACCGACGGCACTGTCGCCATCGATATAGCCGCCGGCCACGAAGCCGCTCATCGTCTCGGGCAGCTTGCCTTCCATCACCGAATTGCCCGCATCGCTGCGCACCTCGGCCTGGCCCGGCGTCGCCGACAGGCGCAGCGCTGCCATCTCGACCGGCTTGCCGATCACCGCGACCGAGCCGTCGAGATTGCCGACATCGATCGAGGCGAGATGATCGCGGGTGAAACGCGCCATATTGTCCACCGAGACCAGGCCCAGCGCGTTACGCGTGGATTCGGTCAGTGGCGCCAGCGACTGGAGCGTCGAGCGGATCGTCGCCGCATTCTGCAGATCCAGCGGACCGTAGAGATCGGAGAACCTGCCGGGGACGCGGTTCTGGTCGAGCAGCTGCGCATAGGCGACCTGCACCGGCGACGAACCCAGCACCACATCCTTGTAGAGCCCGGCGTCAAACGAGACCGAGACCGCCTTCGCCGAGACGGTGAAGTGCGGCGTGATGATCGCGCTGATCGGCGCGGTGGTGAAGGTGCCCGTCACGCCGCCCTGAGCGGTCAGGATGGTGAAATTGTCCCCCGCGCGGATCGAATAGCCCCCGACCGTCGAGAAGCCGACGGTACCGCCGATCGACGCGATGCCGCTGCCGGCCGCGCCGGTGACGACGGCGATCTTGTCCGACGCGCCGTTCGCGCCGAGATTCACCAGGAACATGTTGCCCGACGAGAGGATCACATTGCCCTGGAAGGTCAGCGTGCCGATCGTGGTCGCGGTGCCCGGTGCGATCGTGCCCGCCACGCTGGTGAAATAGGGGACGCGGATCGTGCCGGTGCCGTTCAGCCCGCCGGTCATCATCAGATAGTCGCCGCCCGAGATCAGCGAGCCGTTCACCTGCATCGTGCCGGTGGCCTGGGTGATGTCCATCAGGCTGGTGAGCGAGCCGGTCGAGGTGATGTCGAGCATCGCCGTGCCGCCGGCGATCGAGAAGCGATCGACCGTCGCCGCGGTATCGAGCGTGGTCGTGCCGGCGGCCGACAGCGTCACGTCGAAGTAGCGCGGCGGCGTGCTGGTGAGGCGGTCGCCGTCATAATTGTTCGGCACGAAATTGGTCGCGCCGGGCAGGCCGTTGAGCAGGGTGGGGGCGGGGAGCGCCGCCACGGCCGCCTGAGCCGAGGCCTGCTGCGACCCGGCCGGGGCCTGGCCCTCGGCCTGGGCGCTGGCGTCGCCATCGAGCGAGGCAGTCGACACGGTCGCCTTGTCATTGCCGGTGGTGGCGGCCGCATCCTGCCCGATCGGCCGGGCGACGACGGTTTCCGTGCCGGAGGCGACGTCATAGCAATCGCTCACGCCGCCGGCCTCTTTACAGGCCTGGCCGAAGCCGGGCTGTTCCGCGGTGCCGGCGCCGGGCGTGGTCGGCACGCCGTTCACCAGATTGCCGTTGGCGTCGATGATCTGATAGTTCGGATCGAGGTTCGTCACCCAGTGCGTCGGATCGGTCCAGTTGCCGTTGCCGGTCTTGGCCGAGACATAGTGATACGGGTTGTTGGCCGCGATCCAGTCCCAATAGAGATAGAGCGGCTGGTAGAAGCTGGCGGTGCCATAGCCATTGGCCGGCTGGCCGTCGAAGAAGCGCGTATAGCCGCCCGACAGCACGCCGATCACGAGCGCCTTGGCGAAGGCGCGGTCGAGGATGAGCGGGCCGCCCGAGTCGCCGCTCGCCGTGATGCCCTCATTGGGCAGTGCATTGTCGCGCCAGGCGTTGAAATCGAACACGCTGGCCTGTGCGGTGCCGCGGCGGGGATCGTCGAAATCGATCCAGTAGAGATTCTGGTTCAGGCCGTTGGGCGAGTTGAAAATGAAGCTCTCGAACGTATTCAGCGAGGCCAGCGCACCCAGCGTGTTCTCCGCGATGCGCCGGCGATAGTCGATGCCGCCGGTCGAGCCGCTGGTGCCCGTGCCGTTATTGCCATAGCCGTCGATCACCACATGATAGCCGGTGCCCGCCGAGGTGATGGTGGTCGCGGGCAGCGCCGAGAAGAGCAGCGCCCAGGTCGGGATGCCCTTGCCGGGCGTGTCGAGCGTGGCGAGCGCGATGTCGCTGTACAGGAAGCTGGCGGCGTCCGGCTCGAGCGAGCCCGGATTATAGGCGACATAGTTCACGTCGAACATGTTGCGCGCGGTGTTGGTCGCGTAATTGTTCAACCAGCCCCCAAAGGCGCTCGCCCCGGCCACGTTGTTGTTGCTGCCGAAGCCGAAGCCGATCGGCTGGCCGCCGGAATTCTGGCCATAGGCGTTGGCGGCGCGCTCGTTCACGCAGTGTGCGGCGAAGATCACGGTGCGCGGGTTGATCAGCGTGCCGGTGCACAGGCCGATAAAGCCGTTCTGCTCGTCGATGATCATCTGGCCGACGCCGGTCACGTTGTTCGGATCGCGCGCGGTGGTCGGCGTGCCCGGATTGGCGATGACGATCTGCGGCTCGAGATAAGTGCTGACCGGCACCTGCGTACTGCCGGCCTGGGCCGAGATATAGCGGTTGGTGGGCGCCCCTGCGCCGCCGTCCTGGGCAGAGAGATAGCTGTTGGTCGGAAGCTCGACATTGGAGCTCTGCGCGTGCGCCGCGCCGCCGATTGCGACCGACATCGTCGCCGCGGTTGCCAGCAGCAGGGACCGGGTCCGCGCGGACGAGATGCCAGAAGACAGCTTAATCATTTGAAATTCCCCCGTTTCATTGAATGCGGTCGTGAAACCTTTCATTCAGATGAACGAAAACTATTCCCGGTGCGGAGGAAGCTCAAGCAGGTGCTGCCTTAACTGGATCAATTCGTGCCGCTCCGGCCGCATAATCGCGACTGACTGTGGCCCGTGGGCAACATCACCGGCACCGGCGGGGCGGGGCAGCGGGGGCGCGCCGGCACGCTCACCGCAGATCACGATACAGATCGCAGGCGTCGTCATCGAGGTCCCGGTACAGGTCCTCCGCATCGCTCGCCCGCCCGTGCCGCCACGCATGGCGCCCCGGATCGAGCCAGGCGGGTTCGCGCGGCATGACGGGTTCGGCGAAGGTCAGCGCGAGGGCGTCGGCATCGTCGGGCGAGGCGAGGCCGCGGGCCTTCATATGCTCCTTCTTCTCGAGCAGGATCGAGACCTGGTCGGCGGCATAGCCATATTCGACGCCGGTGAGATCGATCGCCAGCGCATCCTCGTCGGGGATGGCGCCGCCCGCGAGCCAGCCGCGCAGGTTGGTCCACATCTCCGAGCGCTTGTTGGCGGTCTGCACGCGCAGGTCGCCCGCCCACAGGGCATCGCGCCCCTTCGCGCCGAACCAGACCTCGTACACATTCTCCACGCCGAGCTGGCGCAGGCGATCGACCACCGCGGCGCCGATATTGCCGGCATCGACGAAGATCGCATCGGGATGCAGGGCCTGTGCCTGGAGCGCGACGTCGCCGGCGAGCGTCATCGCATCGACGCGCTGCCAGCGCTTCCACGGGCGCGAGCGGGCATCGCGGCCGCAGCGGATCGCGAGCGTCGAATGATCGTCGCCGAAGCGCGCGCAATCGAGGCCGAAGATCACCGGATCGAGCGTGACCCCGTGCACCGTGCGCACGCGCGCCCGGTCGACCAGGTCGCCCGCGATGAACTGCATCGAGGACGCCGTGGGGAACTGGCCGCGCACGCGGACGCGGACGATGTCGCTGTCCTCGCCATAAGTGGCGACGAGCTCGTCGAGATAGGCCTTGTTGGTGCCCTCGACGGTGCGGCTGTCGATCTGGGCGGCGTGCCACAGATGGCGATGACGGTTGAAGCAATCGTGGAACGGGCCGCTGTTGAGCGTGGGATTGCCGAAGGCGAGGAAGAGGATCTCGGTCGCCTCGTCGGTGAGCGCGCCGAGCGCCACCTCCCACACCTTCGCCGCGATGCCCGAGGCCTCGTCGAACACTAGGATGATGCGCTTGCCCTGGTTGTGCAGGCCGGCGAACGCCTCGGTATTGGTGACCGACCAGGTGACGAGATCGCTGCGCCAGGAACGATCATGGCCGGGGGCGGCGGAGACGAGCGCGGTGGCGGTGACGCGGAACCAGTCCTTCGTGATCGACAGGTTGTGCCACTTCGCGATCTCCGGCGCGGTCTTGGTGAGCAGCTGGCTTTCGGTATTGGCGGTGGCGACGATGCGGGTGTCGACGCCGGTATCGAGGCCCCATTTGACCAGCATCGCGATCAGCGCCGACTTGCCGATGCCGTGGCCCGAGGCGCGGGCGATGCGGCACGGGGTGAAGCGCGTGGCCGGATCGGAGAGGTGCGCGGCGATGGTGGCCATCACCGCGCGCTGCCATGCGCGCGGGCCGGCGATACCGCGCAGCACGCCTTCGCCCCACGGGTAGGCGAGGCTGCCATGGACGAACGGATCATGGCTGAAATCCATCATGCGATCGATCAGCCGCTGGCGGTCGGCGGCCTCAGTCATAGCCCTGGCGAATGCGCGTGAGCGGGATGGGGGTGGGGCCCGGCCTCGGGGCGAGGGCCGGTGACGGGGGTTGCGGCGGCGGCGCGCGCGGCGGTGCCGGGGGTGGGGGCGCCGGCGGTTGCGGCACCGGGGCCGGCGGCAGCGGTGCGGGCGGTGCCGCTGGCGGTGACGGCGGTGGAGGTGGCGGCGGCGCTGGTGGGGTCGGCTCCGGCGCTGGTGCCGGGGCGGGTTCCGGGGTCGGTTCCGACGCAGGTTCCGGCGTCGGCGCGACGGGCGGCGGCTGGCGGGACGGCATGGGATAGGAGGGCTGGTAATCGGCGACGCGGGCGAGTGCCTTTTCGATCATCTCGACCGGGCCGGGATCGCGCTTCTCCTCCGGGTGGTTGCCCCATTTCTCGCGCTGGCGCGCGCGCATCCAGTGCAGCGCGGCGACCGGATCGGGTGGGAGATGGACCTTGTAGGTCGCATAGACGGGATCGGGATCCCCGGCATGCTTGAAGACCTTCACGCGCTCGACGGTGCAGCCGACGGCGCGGGAATAGAGGGCGCGCTCGACCCGGGCATCGGCATGCTCCTTGCCGGCGACGACTGCCTCGGCGAATGCCTCATGGCTGTTGCGCCAGCGATAGATGGTGCGGACGCAGACCTCGAAATGCTCGGCGAGTTCCTCGTCGGTGGCGCCGAGACGGCACATGGCGCGGGCCTGATCGGCGAATTCGGGCTTGTAGATCATGGCGCCGGGATAGCGGCGGCGGGACGGGGTTTGAATCGAGGGCGGCGGCGAGACGCCAGGGACAAAATGTCAGGAGGGTCGCTGACATTTTCGATGAGGTGCCATATTTTAAATTATCATTATAAATCAAAGATAAGAGTCGAATTCTTCCGCCGCTCCGCCGGCATCATGCATGCCATGCCGCGCGGCGGTATTTTTCAATGTCAGCCATTCGTTCAGCGAATTGGCGAAAAAGCGGTGGGGACTTGCCGGATCCGTCACGGACCGGCCGGGACAGTGATGCCGCGCCGCGTGCGACGGCGGCGCAGCAGCGTCAACAGGGGCAGTTCGAGCCGCAGATAGGCGGCGATTCCGCCCGCCAGCGCCACCAGAATCGTGACGGCGGCGAGGATAGCGGGCTGGACATGGAGGTGCATGCCCAGGCGGAAGACGAGCAGCAACGGGAACAACTGCCACAGATAGATCGAATAGCTCGCGTCGCCGAGCAGCAGCAAAGGCCGCCATTCCGGAATGAGACCCCGGGCTTCAAGCACCAGCACCGCCGCCACGAGCAACGTCGCCGCGACGCCGAACCGCCCGGTCGGGATGACCAGCCACAGGCCCAGGGCGACGGCCAGCCCGATCGCGATCCGCCGCCGCCATTGCGGCCGGACCCAAGCCATGCCGAGCCACCCGCCCGCAACGAATTCCAGCATCAGGACATGAGTCCAGCCGGCGGCCAACCCGACCGGGTGGAGGACGAACCCGATTATGACGAGGCCGCACAGAATCACGGTCAGCGCCAGCATGCGGCAGCGCGGCAGGAACAGGATCAGCGCGAAGACGGTGTAGAAGAACATCTCGATGTTCAGCGTCCAGCCGACGGGCAGGATCGGCAGCACGATCCGGCGGGCGTTGATCTCGCCATAAGGGATGAAGCTGAAGGACGCGACGAGGCGGTTCAGGTCAAGCGCGATGCCCGGCAGGACGCCGACCATGCCTGCGACGATGCGCGCCCCGGTCGCGATCCAGTAGAGCGGCGCGATGCGCAGGAAACGATCCTTGAAGAAGGACCAGGGGCGAGCCCCGCCATCCGTGATCGCGATCATCAGGAAACCGCTGAGCACGAAGAAGAGATCGATGCCGTGCGCGCCGGTGCGCCAGGGCACGCCCGCCGCCTCCGTCGCGTGGAAGGCAACGACACCGGTCGCGGCGACCGCGCGAAGATATTGCAGGCCGAGCAGGCGGCGGCGTTCGGGCGCGCCCTGTTGGTCGATCGTCACTGGCGCCCTTCCCGTTGCTTCGCCGGACGATAGCAGCGATCGGCCTCCCCTCAAGTCAAGCACCCTTCTCTCAGGGCGATCGGGAGATCAGAGGCCGATCGGTGGTGACCGGCAACTGTCATCCGCTGTCGCTCGCGTCAGTCCGGAGCCGCGATCGCGCGGCACGTCGCCAGGACGGTTTCGCGGAGCCAGCGATGGGCGGGGTCGGCATCCATGCGTGGGTGCCACATCGCCGAAATGGCAATTCCGGGCGTGCGCACCGGGAGCTCGAACGCACGCAACCCCTCCGTGGAGGGGCCGGTGCCGTTGAAGCATGAGCCTGGAACGAGCGCGATCAGGTCCGAGTGGCGGGCAATGCGCAACGCGTCGGAGAAGCCGGGTACGACGACCACCGTCTGTCGCCGCAGCCCAAGTGCCGCAAGCGCGTCATCGACCGGCCCAACGAAGGCCCCTCTGCGCGACGCCACGACATGGTTGCAGGCCGCATAGCGTTCCGGCGTCACCGGCGCCGCCAGCAACGAATGACCGGTCCGCGCGGCCCCGACGAAATGGTCCCGGAAGATCAGCTGCGTGCGGATTTCCGGCGCGACGCCGCCGAGCACGCCAATCTCGAGATCGATCTGCCCCGCGCGCAACGGATCGGCATTCTTGTCGGGTTTGGGCGCAAAGCGCAGGCGGGAGCGCGGTGCCGCTGAGGTGAGCGCGGCCACCAGCGGCGCGGAAAACAGTTCGACGAACCCCTCGCCGGCGCGGATCGTGAAGGTGCGTTCGATCGTCGCGATATCGATGTCGCCGGGCTGCGGGCTGAGCACGGCCCGGACGTCGCGAGCGAGCGCGTGGACCCGGTCGCGAAGCGCCGTCGCCCTCGGCGTCGGGACAAGCCCGCGCCCCGCGCGGACGAGCAGCGGATCGCCCGTTGCCGACCGCAGCCGGGTGAGCGTCCGGCTCATGGCGGAGGAACTCAGGCCAAGCTTGCGGCCCGCGCCGGTCACGCTGCCCTCAGTCAAAAGCGCGTCCAGCGCGCGAAGAAGATTCAGGTCCGGCGCGTCCATCAGACGAGACTAGCCGGCTTCGCGGCGCAACAACAGGCGCCTCATGCAACTATACTGTGCAGTCAGTGCGTCTGGCGCCGGTATTTCAAGGAGGGCATATCCGTCGGCGACATCCAGGAGAGAGGACCCCATCATGCCGCCAGCCTCCCAACCCGACGCCCCCGGCACGATCCTGCTGATCGGGGCCTCCCGGGGGCTCGGCCTCGCCATGGCCGACGCGTTCGCGACACGGCGGTGGCACGTCGTCGCCACGGTGCGCGGGACTGCCCGAACCAGGCTCCATGAACTGGCGGATGAGCACGAGCACCGCATCGCGATCGAAACCCTCGACATCACGCAGCCGGATCAGATCACGGCGCTGCACGATCGCCTGTCGGATCGGACCTTCGACATCCTGTTCGTGAACGCCGGCACGGCGAACATGAAGGACGAGACCGTGGCGGATATTCCGGCCGACGAGTTCGCGCGCGTGCTGGTCACGAACGCGCTCAGCCCGATGCGGGTGATCGAAGGATTGCAGGACCTGGTCCGAGACGACGGCCTGATCGGCGTGATGTCGTCGGGGCAGGGCAGCATCAGCGACAACAGGAACGGCAGGCATGAAGTCTATCGCAGCAGCAAGTCCGCGCTGAACCAGCTCATGCGCAGCTATGCCGCGCGGCACGCCGACGACGGGCGCGCCCTGGTGCTGATGGCACCGGGCTGGATCCGCACCGACCTGGGAGGGCCGAACGCGCCGTTCAGCGTCGAGGAGAGCATCCCGAAGGTCGTCGACGTGCTGGTCGCGCAGCAGGGCAAGCCGGGTTTGCGCTATCTCGACCGGGACGGAAACAGCGTCCGATGGTGACGCGCCCGCCGCACCGCCCCTGAGCGAATCCGCCGGATTGGCGGGGCGGTAGCGCTAGCCCATCGGCGCCCCGCCCCCGCCGGCCGCTTCGTGCCGGCTAGCCGAGCCGGATCGTGAGCTCGACCTCGTCGGTGAACGACAGCGACAGATAGCCGCCAAGGGGCGATGCCACGCGTTCGAGATATTCCGGGCAATAATCGGCATTGTCGGCGACGATCACGGCGCCCGGGCGCAGGCGGCTCTCGACGAGGGCCAGGATGTCGGCATACAGCCCCTTGGCGCCGTCGAGCAGCACGAGATCGATCGTTTCCGGCAAGCCCGATGCCAGCGTCTCCAGCGCATCGCCCTCGCGGAACTCGACCATGTCCGCAAGGCCACCTGCCGCGAGGTTCGCTCTGGCCTGCGCCACCTTGGACGGTTCGAACTCGCTCGTGATCAGCCGGCCGCCGCCATTGTCCCGCAGGGCCGCCGCGAGGTGCAGCGTGGACAGGCCGAACGAGGTTCCGAACTCGACGACCGACCGGGCGCCGATCGCCCGTGCCAGCAGGTAGAGGAGCCGGCCCGTCTCGCGCGAGACGGGCAGGGCGAACGCCTTCAGATCGGCGTAGAGCGCGCGATAGCCGGTCTTGCTCCGCATGAGGCGATAGCGCTCTTCACCCGACATCGAGGCGAAGGCAGGGCTCGCCAGCGGCGACGCGGCATCCGCCGCGGCGAACAGGCGATCGAGCAACGGCGCGACGGGCGCCGCAGTGAGGGTGTTCATGGATTTCCTCCGGTTTCGAGCGATGGTTGCTCGCCGGCAAGAATATGACTAGTTCGTCAGCTTTCCTATTCGCATTGGCCGATGATGACCGCGACAACCCGCCAGAGCCTCCCGGTCGCCTCGCGCAAGCAGCCAAAGCAGGCGCGTTCGAATCACCTCGTGGCGGCCGTTCTCGACGCCGCTGTTCAGGTTTTGACGAGCGAGGGGGCGCAGCGCCTGACCACCGCGCGGGTCGCCGAGCGCGCCGGCGTGAGCGTGGGCTCGCTCTACCAGTATTTTCCCAACAAGGCGGCGATCCTGTTCCGCCTGCAGAGCGACGAGTGGCGCCGGACGACGGCGTTGCTCTGCGGCATCCTGCAGGACGGGAGCGTGCCGCCGCTCGCGCGGCTGCGGGCGCTGGTCCATGCCTTCATCCAGTCCGAGTGCGAGGAGGCGCCGATCCGCGGCGCGCTGAACGACGCGGCCCCGCTCTATCGCGATGCGCCCGAGGCGGCCGAGGCCAGGGCGTCGGGCCGGCATGTCTTCGACAGCTTCCTGCAGGAGGCGCTTCCCCGGGCCGACACGGGCACGCGGTCGCTCGCCGCCGACCTGGTCAGGACCACCCTCAGCCAGGTCGGCAGCAGCTTTTCGGAAACGCCGCGCACCGCGCCGGAGATCGCGGCCTATGCGGACGCCCTTGCCGACATGCTGTGCGCCTATCTGCAGGGGCTGATGGCGCGCGATCAGGCGGCTGCGACGGCCCCATAGTCCATCGCCCGCAGGTCGGCGAGGAGGTCCGGCCCGGTCGGTTCCCAGCCCAGCCGCGCGCGCGTCCAACTGCTCGACGCCGGCATGTCGAGGCTGGTGAACATCGCGAGCCAGCCGAAATGGTCCGCCGCTTCGGCGGGCGAGAGCGACCGGACCGGCACCCCGAGCCCCGCGCCGACCACCTCGGCGATCGCGCGCGCGGACACGCCTTCCTCCGCGACGGCATGATAGCGGGCGCCGGGCTCGTGCTGCTCCAGGGCGAGCCGGTAGAGGCGCGCGACGTCAGTGACATGCGCCGCGGGCCAGCGATTGGCGCCATCACCGACATAGGCGGCCAATCCCCTGGCCCGGCTCACCTCGATGAAGGGCGTGATCAGGCCCTGCTTCTCGGTGTCATGGACCTGCGGCAGCCGCACGACCGCGACCGACACGCCCTTGTCCGCCGCCGCGACGCCGGCCTGCTCGGAGGCGACGCGCGGATTGGGATGGTGCCAGTCCACCGCCTGCTCGACCGCGGGCCGGCCCGGACCGGTGCCGCCAAGGCCCGTGCCCGAGGTGATGAGGAGCGGCCGGTCCGAGCCGGCCAGCACTTCCGCCATCGCGCCGATCACCCGGCGGTCCTTCTCGCAATTCTCCACGAAGCGGGAGAAATCATGGTCGAAGGCGGTATGGATCACCGCGTCGGCCTGCGCGGCTCCCCGGGCGACGCCGCCGGGATCCTCCAGCGTGCCGCGGTGCACCTCGGCGCCCGCTGCCTCGAGCCACCGGGCGCCGGCCTCGGAACGGGTCAGCCCGAGCACGCGATGCCCGGCATCGAGGAGTTCAGGCACGATTCGCGAGCCGATAAAGCCGGTCGCGCCGGTCAGGAATACACGCATCACGCTATCTCCGCATTGTTCGCCGGACCCTCTCGCGCTAACGCTAACCCTGTTAAAGTAGTGACTTTATCCTAGTATAGACTTCAACAGGATCGCGCATGGCCGGCCAGACCAACACGCTGGGTTCCTATCTGAAGGACCGCCGCACCCGGCTGGACCCCGCAGCGTTCGGCTTCACGGGGCGACGGCGGACGCCGGGGCTGCGGCGCGAGGAAGTGGCCCAGCGCGCCCATATCAGCCCGACCTGGTATACCTGGCTCGAACAGGGGCGCGGCGGCGCGCCGTCGGCCGCGGTGCTGGACCGCCTCGCCAAGGGGCTGATGCTGACCGAGCCCGAGCGCGAGCATCTCTTCATGCTTGGCCTCGGGCGCCCGCCCGAGGTGCGCTACAAGGCGGTGGACGGCATCAGCCCGCGGCTCCAGCGGGTTCTCGACGCGATGGAACTCAGCCCCGCCATCATCAAGACCGCGACCTGGGACGTCGTGGGATGGAATGTGGCGGCCGTCGCGCTGCTGACCGACTATGCGACGCTGCCGCGCGAGCAGCGCAATATCCTGCGGCTCATGTTCGGCAGTTCGCGCATCCGGGACAAACAGGAGGACTGGCAGAGCGTCGCGCGCTTCGTGGTGGGCGCCTTCCGGGCGGACGTGGCGCGCGCGGGCGCCGGCGCGCGCGAGGAGGTCGCCGGGCTGGTCGACGAACTCTGCCGCACCAGCCCGGAGTTTGCGGCGCTGTGGCAGGACAATGACGTCGTCGCGCATGGCGAAGGCTTCAAGCGCATCCGCCATCCCGAAGCGGGGCTGCTCGAGCTCGAATTCTCGTCCTTCGCGGTCGATGGCAGGCCCGAGCTGGGCATGCTCGTCTACAATCCCGCATCGCCGGCCGATGCCGCCCGCCTGCGCGCGCTCATTCTCGCGAAAACGGGCAAGGGTGGCGCGATCGACCCGTGACGATGCGCCGGCTTTCGGGAAGCGCGCTGATCCGGCCGGTCAATACAGCAGCTTGCGGATGCTCGTGTCGCGCCCGAACTGCCGATAGATCAGGTCGTCGAACATATATTTGAACGGCGGGCACTGCTTGCCGTGGAAGGTGCGGTTGAGATCGCGCACCTTGGGGCAGCTGCCCATGCAGGTCGGCAGCAGCGCGCAGGCGCGGCACTCGCCGTCGTCGAGCGGGTCGCGCTCGCTCAGCGGGCTTTTCGCGAGGCGCGGCCAGCCGGACGGATCGTCGAGCCGGCCGACGCAGCGCCCGTTATTTTCGAGCTCGGCCCAGCATTTGTAGAGCTCGCCTTTCGCCGACACCACGAACGCGTTGATCGAATCCACCTGGCATACGCCGGTGAGGCTCGGCGTCGGGGCCGCCTGGGCGATCGGCCAGCCGTTGCGTGCGCAGACCGCGATCGCATGGGCCTTGAACTGCGCGAATTCGCGCGCGGTGAGCACGGTGGCGGCGGTCGGCCGGTGCGAGAAATTCTCGACATGCGCCAGATCGACCTGGATCCGGTCGAGCAGGCCCGCCGCATCCAGCTCGCGGTACAGTTCCTCGAACCGATCCTGGTTCGAACGGTCGACATTCATCCGCACCAGCACCGCCATCGCGGCCGGAACGTGCCGGATATTGGCGAGGATCCTGGCGAAGGTGCCGCGGCGGCTGCGCTTGAGAAAGCGCCGCGAATCATGGACTTCGGCCGGCCCATCGAGCGTGATCTGGACATGCGAGACGCCGCAGCGATCGAGCGTGGCGCAGGTCCTCGCGCTCAGCCCGTAGCCGTTGGTGATGATGTTGGCCTTGTACGAACCGATCGTGCCGGTGCGCGCGCGCTCCTGAAACATCGCGCTCAGTCGCTCGATCACCGGGAGCCCCATCAGCGGCTCCCCGCCGAACCAGGTCACGCTGAGCGCGGAGGAGGGGCCGGCCGAGGCAATCAGGCCGTCCGCAAAGGCGACCAGCCGATCCTGGATGGCGACGCTCATCATCCCTTTGACATGGGTTTCGAAGCAATATTCGCACCCGAAATTGCAATCCATGGTCGGGGTGATGGTCAGCTGCGGCGCGTATTTGCCTTGCCGCGCGGCGTTGAACGCGATGCCGATCGAGTCGACCTCGTCGATCGCGCGATCGACGGCAAAGCCGGCGCGGTGCAGGATGTCGCCGTCCTCCGCCAGCACAATGCCCGAGCGGACATCGCCGTAAAGGGCACGCAGCCGATCGTCGAGAACGAGGTAGTTTCCCGTCGCGGTATTATAAAGGGCTTCGAAGGCGTCGTCGTCGCGCCGTACCGTGACGTTGAACCGGGACGCGGCAAGCGTCGCCGACGCCATTCAATTGGGCTTCTTCCGGGAAGGGATGTCGGTCGTCGGTTTTCCCTCGAGCGGTTCGCATCCCGGAGAACTGAAATCCATGCATTGCGACACGGGATCGCAGCTCAACATCTTCGGCCGGCAAGTGATGGTATAGGTCTCGCATGGACCGTCCGAAGCGATCATGTTCTCGACGAGCCGGCGTGCATGTTCCTGCGTGCCGTGCGATGCCGAATTTTCCCGATCATTCATGGCCTGTCTCCGGACGAGTCGACTATCGCGGGAAGGTGCATCGGCTTTGGAGTAAGCGCAATTCACTTATTGCGGCATTTCAGCGGTATTTCCGATCGGAAACGGTTCTAAATATTGTGGCCAATATTATTTGCACTGTTGCTGCACTTCGGAAAAGGCGGATGGCGGGGCATCGCGCCGATCAGCGCGGCTCACCCGAAAGGCAACGGCGCGCCGCACATCAGCGGGCGGGGGCGTCGGCCGGTTTATCGGGGATGAAAGAGTCCAATTGGTCGGGGAAAGAGGATTCGAACCTCCGGCCCCTGCCTCCCGAAGACGTATCTCCTGCGCTCTTGCGTTGGTTTTACGTGGGTTTGCGTCGGAAGAGAGCCCTGTTTGATGGCTTATGTTCCCGATTGATTCCGGGAAACGGTTCATACCGAACCTTGGAGCACTGTCTATCTGGCCGCCGCTATTTCGCGCGCCGCTCAAGCTCGCGCTCGACAGCTTCGCGGATGAAGGCCGAGCGGTCCTCACCATCGCCGCGAGATGCGTCAACGCGAGCGAGCAGGGCAGGCGCCCACCGCATCGGCACCATGACCGTTTTCTCACCTGTTCCGCCAAGTGGCTTTCGTCCCATGGCCGGCGCTGTAGCTGAGCAATTTTCCTGTGCCAATTCGTATATACCCACTTGCGCTATTCCGTATAGACGCTATTGGTAGCGTATAGACGTTACGGAGGCAAGAGATGATCGGCGCAGATGAAACAGTGGTGCTGGACAGGCACTGGAACGCCGCCTTTGTTGGCAGCGCCACCGGCGCGGCGAAGTTCATGGCCGATGCGCAAGCACTCGGCTTCAGCGTTGCCGGTGATCAGGTGATGGCCACGAAGCGGGAACTGGAGGCGGCGTTCTTCACTCCTGTGGGCCGCGCGCTTCGGTCTAAGGGTTGTGACCACGATTGGCGTCCGATCCCGATGGAGGGACCAAAGATGAAATGCGGCGCCTGCGGGCGGGAGGAATACTGATGAGCCCCGATGACGCCATGCAAGCCCGCTACGACTCGTTTGACGATGCTGTTCGTTCCGGCATGTGCCCGCACTGCCAAGGCGACGACCTACACCGCCCACGCCCGTTCTGCGACTGGCACGAGGACCGGGGTGATGTGCTCTGGTGGCGCATCCCGATCTGCGAGGCGCCTTATGTGGGCAGCCCGCTTGATATGGGCTTTACGGTCCCGATCAACATTGAGGTGGCGGGCAAGACCTTCGACACGCTGCGCATCGATGTTGGCGGTTGGCCATTCCATTCATCGGATCATGCGCACCTCTGGTGGACGCCGCTGCCGGATGCCAAGCGTATTGAAGATCAGGTGCCGCTGTGAGCGCGACCCCGGCCCTCCACCCCGGCCAAAAGGTCATCGCTCACAGCAACCGCTGGACGCCGAACGGATGGGAGCCGGTCGCGGATATCGCGACGGTGCTCGACCCCTGCGTTCAGAACGACCCTGACTATGCCGGCGACGTCGAGATTGCGATCGAGGGCGTGCTCAATCGGGTGTTTGTGTCGCGGGCTAGCGTTGAGGTGGTGATGTGAGCCATCTCCCCACCACCCCGCTCTACCTCCAGATCGCCACCACCAGCTTGCCCTATCCCGGCGAGGAACTGGCATCGCGGATCTACCGCGAGGCGATCGAGCGCTACGACCGCGAGACCGGGCGTGGTGGCGCCTCGACGGTCCCGGAGTGCCGGATCACGACCGGCAGCGGCGAGGTCGTCGGGCATGTCTCCTACAACGGCAAGGTCTGGGCTGGTGCGCCCGATGCTTGGCGGGCTGGCGATGTGGCGGTGTTTGTGCCGGGGGTGGCGTGAGCAAAATATATCATCTGGATTGGCCCGACCGATTCCCCGGCGCAGCAGATTGCCCGGTGCTGATCGGCTGCGAAGAAAGCGGGACCGTCCGTGACGCGTTCCTGGCACGCGGCTTCGATGCATGGTCATGCGACCGCGCGCCTGACCGGAACGGCAGCAATCGCCATATCCGCGGTGACCTGCGCGACCAGCTAGGCAAGGGCAGGTGGCGCCTGATCATTGTGGCGCACCCGCCATGCACCCGGCTCTGCAACAGCGGCGTGCGCTGGCTCAGCGAGCCGCCGACGAAGCTCAACCCCGCGCATTATACCTTGGACGAGATCGGGGCCTATGAACTGATGGACCGCGATGCTCGCCTCGAATTCATGTGGGCATCGCTGGACGAAGGCGCGCGGCTTTTCTCGGATGTCTGGAATGCAGATGCCGAGCACGTCGCGGCGGAGAACCCCGTTATGCACCGCCATGCGAAAGAGCGGATCGAGAATTACGAGCCTGCTGCACAGACTGTTCAGCCGTGGTGGTTCGGAGATCCGCAGTTCAAGGGCACAGGCTGGTATCTGCGGAAGCTCCCCAATCTCGTGCCGACCAACAAGCTCAAGCCGCCAGCAAAGGGGACCGATGAGCACAAGGCGTGGTCTTTGGTGCATCGCGCCCCACCCGGGCCGAATCGTGCCCGCGATCGGTCTACGTTCTTTCCCGGCATGTCGGAGGCGTGCGCTGATCAATGGGGCCGGCATGTTCTCGGCCTGCCGCCAGCGTTCGAATTGGAGATGGCCGCATGACGTGCCCAACCCCCTGCGCCCGGGCCATTGATTTTCTGGAAGGAGAGAAGGTGTGAGTGACAACGCCACCATCGACAGCGCCGATTACAAGCACACGTTCTACGGCATTCTCAATGCACAGGGCGAGTTCTGGACTCCGTTGGCATTCCATAGCGAGCAGAAGGCCGAGGAACACATCGCGGGATTTTGGCATGCAAATGAGCAAGAGCGCGCGCTGTTCAGATCAAAACGCTCGATCGTGCCGGTTCGCATCCAGTTGACGGCACTCCCCACCCCCAAGGAGACGATATGACCGAGGATGTTACACGCCCCGCGACCCTCGATGACCAAGCGATCCGCGCCGAGATAACCCGCCAGATCAACTGGTATGAGGCAAAGGGCCGCGAGATGAAATCGCGGGAATACCAACTGGCGTTTGCCTTGGTCATCGGCGCAACCACGGCGCTGCGGGACTTGCTCGAGAAGCTGCAGGCCCTCGCCGAGATCGAGCGGGTTAAGGGAGAGGGTAGGTGAGGATCGCGGCACACCATCGCGCCGGCACTCCGGAGCATCGCCTCTCCGAACTCCTGGGCCGCACGCAGCAATATACCCCGGCCTGCGCGTGGCCGGATGACTGTATGGTCCAATGGGGCCACGGCATCGTTTCCGCCGTGCCGTTCTTCGAGGCATTCCCGCCTGGCACGTTCATTCGAGGTGAGGGTGCCTCGATCGCCGAAGCCGAGGCAAAGGCGTTCGCGCAATATGAGAGCGAGTTTCAGTGCCACCACGTCTGGGGGCGGCATCATGCGCGGCGGGGCACCTATCTCAACGGTGCAGGCTGGTGCCGGAAATGCGGAGCGTTCCGCGGCAAGATGTTCCGCGAGGTGGTGGTGCTCGGCCATTGGCGGAAGCCGCTGGGCCGATGGGAAGCCGACTGGCTCAATGACCTCGAGACGGACCATGACATGAACGAGCACATGGACCGCAAATATCCCGAGGATGCGCCCGGACGTCGGAAGAGCGCGAGGGTGAGGATCGCGAGCAGCTTCTTCATCGGGGGTCCTTTGGTCATGGCTTGGTGCACGTCTTCAGCGCCGCCATCGCCCGGTCGGCAAAACCGCCGGGCCCGGAATATTCCGCCAGCTTGAGCGCGAGCTCGGCGGCGAGCGCGACGCCATCGGTCGGCAGCTTGGCGAGCGGCGCAGGGCGTTGGGGAATCGTCGCCTGACACGGGCGCTGCACCTCGACCGTGCGGGTGACGGTATGCACCTCGACGGCGGGTGGTGGTGCGCTGTCGGTCGCGCATCCGGACAGGAGCACGAGGGTTGCGATTCCGAGGTATTTCATGGTAGAGTTCCCTTCCGCCACAGGATGAGCGTCAGTGATGCTGCGGTGGAACATACGGCCCTTGCGATACCCACCAGATCGCAGTTGTCCCTACCCGTGAGGATGGGAGGCCGCCGCAGCATCACAACCCCTCCAGCGACGCCAGCAGGGCATCGGGCACCTTGCAGGCCGGTTTCAGCGCCGCACCATCGCGGATGCCCTCCAGCGTGCCCCGGCGGTTCGCATCAGCCTTCTGCGCCGCGTCTGCCTTGCTGACATCCGTCGCGTCCTGGACCTTGCTGTCGGCCAGCGCGCGGGCGCGGGCATCGCTCTCCGCATTCTTGGCGCGGATGATAGCTTCCAGATCGGCGATCGATGTCCGCTGAATCGCGTTGGCGGCTAAGGCGCGATCGGTGTTGACCTTCTCGGCCGCAACCCCCGCCGCATAGGCGATGTCATGCGCACGCTTCTCCCACCCGGTGTGGATGTGCCAGAGCAGCAGCACCGCCGCGATGATAGCCAGCGCATACCAGACCTTCGGCGGGATCGTGCGGGCGAAGGCGAGCGCGGATTTGAGCCAGCCGCCGAGGAGGAGGCGGATTGCGAGGAGGGTCATTGTGTCGTCTCCGTTGCATCAGGTGCCGGCGTCACGCTCACCGGATCAGCCGGCGTCCCGGTGGGCGAATCCGCGAGCAGCTTGTCCTTGTCGCTCGATCCCTTCGACGACCCGAAGAAATAGCCCACGACGAGCATGGTGATGTTCTTCAGCGTTTCCTCGATCCCGTTCGTCCAGTGGAAGCCGAGCGCGTAGCCGAAATAGACGACGACAGCGGCAGCGAAGACGAGGCGGGGCCAGTCGCGGGCTTCGGTGTTCATGCCCAACCTCCCGCCTGAAGCGCGACCTGGAATTGCATCGCGTATCCGGCGATTTCTCCAGCCGCGTCCGTGCCATTGATGATGCGCCGGGCCTGCGTGTACGCCTCGACCGTCGCCGGCCCGCTGCCGGGCAGATAGCTCGCGAAGCTCTTGCCGGTGAACCAGCCTTCCTGCATCCCACGGCGCATGATCTTGGCCGCGACGTCATCGCCGAGCGCCAGCTCGGGATGGGACACGATGTCGACGCCGATCTTCGCGAACGCCTTGGTGTAATTCTTGCGGCCGGTGATCTGGACGTAACCGCGGCCATGGAACTTCACGCCGTCGCCGGGCTGCGTGTTGCCGAGCTGGCGCGCGATATCAGGGCGCTGCCCCTGCGGGTCGTAGCGCCGGAAGAAATAGGCGTTGCCGCCCATCTCCTCGATCGGCTGCATGGTGTGCGCCGTCTCCTTGTAGGCGGTCGCCAGCGCGTAGGCACACCACGACAGCGGGGCGCCCGCCATGGCGTCGAGGATCGCGGAACAGCCGGTGACCTCGCTCGGGGTCAGCGTCGGGCCGAGCAGCCCCTTGCGAACCGCATCGAAGAAGCGGGCGTTGCTGTTCATCGCGCCGCACCGGGCGCGCGGGGACGAATGGCTCTGGCATCCATGATGGTTCTCCAGCGATGTGAGGGGTAGGGCCGGCGACTCAGCCGTTCTTTTTCTTGATCTCGTAGTGGACCGACCCAAGCGCCTCGATCGCGGCGGCAGCCATGGGCGCCAGTACGGGGTGCTTGCCCTCTTCGCGGATCGCGGTGGTCTGAAGCTGCGTGAACTGCTTGCGCAGCCCCGCGATCACCTCATCCCGCGCCTCGACGGTACGCGACAGCTCCGCGATCTTGACGTCCTGCTCGTTGATGCGGGCGACCAGGCGCTCCTGCCCGGCCATGCAGTCGTCATGCCGCTTGTCGGCCGAGGCGAGTTGCTTCTCGAACCGCTCCGTCGCCGAGGCGAGCAATTCGCCCATGCGGTGTTCGATGTTCGACTGCCGGTTGGAAATCGCATCGATCAGGGACGGAAGGACCTTCCACCACGTCAGCAGGCCACCGATGATCAGCGTCACGGTCGTGGTGTAGCCGCCGAGCCCTTTCAGCCAGTCAAGGTCGATCCCTGTCATGGTCAGCGCCGCCGTCGTGCTTGGCGTGCCGGCGTTGCCAGAGCCGTACCCAGACCATTCCGGAGGCGGCGATAATTATGAGCGACCACATCCCCGACACCTCGGCCTCCGATCATGAGGAAGCAGGCGATCTGCCCCCAGAAAAACAGATCCAGGAATTGGGTATATGGATCGAACCCCCCGCCGAATATCTGGTGCGCGGCGTGGCGGCAGACCTGCACCGCGAGGCAGCACCAGAGGACCAGCGCCCAGCCGCGATTATAGGCAATCGCGACAACAAGTGCTGCTGCAACAGCATCCACAACGGGCCAAATATCCTCCGATGGGATGCCGATTCCGACCGCCTTCAGCGCGAAATGCAGCGCGAACGGCGTCCATGATGTGACATAGACCAGCCAGTCGGCGGCGATCACCGCCCAACAGGACAATGCCTGCCGGCGCTGTTCGTCCGGCGCGTGCCAGGCGAACAGCAATGCCAGCAGGATCAGCCCGAGATTCGGGAGCCATTCCGCCAGCATCATGCAGGCGGCTTCGAATGACCGCCGCCGCCGCTCTGCCCGGTCGGGTCGGTACCGGTGCCGCACTGCGCATCATAGACCGCCTGCGCACTGGCGCGGTCGAGCGGACTGTTTCCGGGGTCGGCGATGAAGGCGAGCAGCTGCTCGCAGGTGTAGCCGGTGAAATCCATTGGCCTTGCTCCTTCGGGGTGATGGGAATATCTTGCCGCGATGGCATTCCTACGAAAGCTCTGGCGCGCCCTGACGCGCAAAACCCCCGCCGGCACGTGTCCGGACTGCGGCAAGCCCGTGGCTGCCGGGCTCATCCTTCATGAGGAATGCGCGGATTTGCGGATCTGGTAAGGCTAGTTCGACCCGCCTCAGCAGGGAACCTACGTGAAAAATCGCACAGGCTGTCTGATCGTCTTCGGCATCATACTTGCCGCCCTCCTGCTCTATGGCGTCGGCAAGTCAGCCGGAGAGGGTGGCAATGCAGCAGAGGAATCGCGGCCACCTTCAATGGCCGGTTCCAATATAGCAGCAGCCTCAGTCCCTGAGGATGACCGCCCGCTCATCCCCGGCGGAACTCAAAGCGTACAACAGATAGATGCCTATCTTCATGCCCAGCTGGCGGCTGCGAACTATAATAGACTATGCATCCGCAATGTTGTCCGGCAGGCCGATCCTTCAGCGCGGCGCGGCGACGTGATCGAGGCAGCGCTTCAGGCATGCCGGAGTCTTGGGCAGCAAGCAGCCGATTTCGCCCGGAGGGTCAGCCCTATGGCGCCCACGTATTCCGATGATCGCGAGCGCCAGACTATCCGCGAGGTTATCCGCGAGGAAATCGGTCCGCCATAGAATCAGGCTGGCTTTGCCTTGACCGTCACCTGTACGCCAACGCCCACACCGGATACACCTCCTGCATCTGGCAGCGTATCGACCCATCCGCTGACTGCGGCAAACACCTCGTCGCCATCGCCGGGATCGACGCACAGGGCGATGAATGCCGATGCCGCTGCCTCCACCTGCGCGCGATCGGCGGCGAAATCTGGTTGATCCGCAACGACGCTGTCGAGTTCAGTGGCGATCATGGCGAGCGCACCGGCCTTGCTGTCGGCGCGGACGTTGAATGAAAAGCTCATGGCTCAGATATCCTTCGTGTTCATATGCTGTCTTCAGTCGCTTTTTACCGCTGCCAGAACCATGCTCTTCCAGAGCCAGGGCAATCGGCCGACGCCTGCGAATTTTGTTACCCTGAAGCCCTGCCGCTCAAGCGCCGCAGTCAGCGTCGCCCGGCTCCAGAACTTGATATGGCCACCGTGCCAGCTGACCGTGAAATGCCGGTCCCATGCGCCGAGCAGCCCGAACACGAGGTTCTTGAGATAGCCATGATAGGGCGTCGAGATCACGAGTGTCCCGCCGGGCTTCAGCGCGTCCCAGCAGTAGCGCACGAGTTCATGCGGGGCATACAGATGCTCGATGACCTCGGTTGATACGACGCAATCGAACGTCTCGGCCGGCGCATCTGCGAAGTTCCCGACTTTGAAGCGGATGCCCGGGAACTTACGACTGGCGATCTCGATCCCGCCCGCATCTCCGTCCATGCCCGTCACCGCGAACCCACAGGCCGCCAGGCTGGATGCCAGCACACCATTGCCACATCCGGCATCCAGAACCGTCCTAGGGGCAGCGCTGCGCACCATATCGATCACCGCGCGGTGGAGATAAGCGCCGGTGTGCGGCGCGTGGTCAGTCCAGCCGTATCGAGCGATTTGCTGCATGTTGTCCCCGGTGACGTTCTGGATGCGGCTAACACATCGCCGGGGTTGGAGAAAGTGGTCGGTTAGATCATCAACGTCTGCAGGGCGGCTTGGTAAACCGGAGCGACAAGGGTGTGGACAGCATCGGTCCAGTGCAGGCCGTCCAGCGTGTTCGGGACCCCGCCCGGCGCGTCGGTGGCGAATGTCTGACTGGCGATCAGCGGCAGCGTGTAGATGTCCGAATAAGCATCGAAATTGCCGAGCGCAAACTCCGAGACAAGCATCGCACGGAATGTGTCAGCCTGGGAGTTCGTGAACGTCCCGCCCGTGCGATAGGTCGGGGGCTGCACCAAAATCTTGGCCCCGGCAGCGCGCACTTGAGACCAGTAGGACCGCAGCGCGGTCTGCGTCGGGAGCCCGTTCGCGCCAATCATCATCGTGAGGATTGGGCGACCGCCCATAGCTACGACGGCGCGGATCATCTTCAGGACAAGCGACAAGCGACCAGTCATCGGCGTTGCCGCATCCAGCGTCGACCCGGAGGCGGCCGTCATCCGCCAGAATGGCTTGAGGCCCATGGTATCGCGGGCCTTGAAAGCATAGGTGCTGGTTGTGCCCGCCGTGATGCTGTCGCCCTCGGGGATCACGAAGTTCCAAGTTTGGAACGTGTCGCCCATGACCAAGTGCCTGTCGCGCACGTTCTTGCAGGCTTGAGTCAGGGCGTCGTCAGAGAGTGCCGTCGAGTAAATCAGCGGGATACCCACCCGGCCATTGAACGGCTGGCTGTCTAGGTATCCCCCGCCTCCCCAATTGGCGTACGGAATCGTAAATGGGGTCGACGCGGTCGTATCTTCTGCGATCTGAACGCCGTTTAAGTGCAGCGAGCGGCCGGTTGGGCCGAACCGGACAGCCCCGATCACCCAACCCTTCCCCGTGATCGGGCCGCCGACATAACTGGTCAGCCGTAGGCCATTCGCATTCAGGTCAAGGCTGCTGCCCTGCGTGCCGATGACAACGCCATTGCCATTATAGCCGGTGAGACCTCCCAACAGCGGCGCAAACAGCACGCCGCACGCGTTGGCACCTTGCGCAACATCCTCCCGAAGCGCGCAAATCCATGTGCCTTCCGTGAAGGTCACGCCATTGTCATCACGGGTGGAAAGGGGGATGCGCCCGATGAAGGGCGATACGACGGAATTTCCGGTGCCGCGCGTGATCGCGCCCGCCTTGGTGATGCTCGTGCGCCGGATTGCAGTTCCCACTCGGGAAGGCTCGGCCGCCGGGATGCTTTCCCCATCCAGGTATATCTGCACATCTTCGCGGAAGATCACGTCGAGCGGGAAGGCATCGGCGCTGTTCCAGATATTGACGTTGTTGTTGATCGTCGTGGTGCGGCTGAAGCTGACCGTCGTCCAAGCGCCTTCGGTGATCGCATAGACATCCATGAAGCTCGGGTAGAGCCCCGCCGTGATGCTCTGGTTACCCGCTCCCGGGGTGCTCTTGATCAGGAACTTGCCCTTGATCAAGCCGGCCGCAAGCGCTGCGGAAAGCGAAAAAAGCTGGTTGTGCGCAGACATCTGCAGGCGATGAACCGCAAAACCGCTGTCGGTCGCATAATTCTTGGTGAGCACCCCGCCATTGGTGACGTTGTATTGCTCCGCGCCGCCAGGATGGGCGTTATGCGTCACCGTCGCGGCCATGCTGGTCGGCACGTACCGATCATCGGTGATGGCCGCCATCACCGGGTCAAGCGATACGATCGGTGCGGAAGGCAAGAGCGTGACCGCGCCAGGCGCGGAAAGCAGCGCGATCTTCTGGCCGAGCGCGACGCCGCCATTCGAAAGGGTCTGCGACTGCAAGGCCAGCGCACCGGCAACGTTCGTGTAGGTGTTGAACCCGAGCCCATCGCCCATCGACACATTGACCGACTGACCATCGACGCTGTTCGGGCCAATGATTGCGGTCGCCGAGGCGCCGGTGAGCCCGGATGATGCGGTGAAGACGAGGGTTGGCGCGCTCGTGTAGCCGCGCCCCTTCGCGAGCCAGATGATCGAGGTCAGCGCGCCGCCGGAGACGACGAATTGGAAGGCGGCACCGGAGCCGGCACCGCCAGTGAGCGAACCGAGAAACGTCCCGTTCGTGCCGCCAGAGCCGCCGGTGATCGCACCATTGCCGATGACGCCATTCGACAGGGCATCGACAACGCTGGCGGAAATGACGGTCGTCGCGTTTGCTGCCAGGAGGCCGGCTGCGGCGGTGATCGAACCGATATTAGTCGCCACCGTAGTAACATTGGCCGCTATCCCGGCCACCGTCGTCACGTTCGCCGAAATGCCGGAAACAGTAGAGACGGCAGCGCTGATGCCAGAAACGGTGGAAACAGCAGCGCCGATGCCCGCCACGGTGCTGATGTTGGCGTTGTTGGCCGCCACAGCATTGATATTGGTTAGATTTCCCGCAACCGTGGTAATGGCTGTCACCGCCCCGGCCACGGCACTGATATTGGTGCCGTTACCAGCGACGGAGTTGATATTCGTGGCGTTCGCCGCGACCGCGTTGATATTCGTGGCGTTGCCAGCTGCGGCGGTGATCGATCCGGCGATCGGCCCGAGAGTGGCGATTTCCGTGGCAACGGCAGCGACGGTTGCAACAGTTGCCGCGTTCGAAGCGACCGTCGACACCGATGGGGCAATGAGGGCCACCGTCGTGACGGACGAGGATACCGAGCCGACCGCCGTCACCGAAGCGGAGATGCCAGCCACGGCGGAGATGCTGCCGGTGATCCCGGAGACGATGCCGATGTCCGTAACCGCCCCTGCGACAGTCGCTACATTCGCGATTCCACCAGCCACGGTACCGATCGTATTCGCGCCGGCCAGATCATTCCCGACCGCGATCAGGTCAGGATTGGTGGTAACCAGAGCCACCGCATCGTCGAGCACCGCCTTTTTGACGTTCACGGCTCCGGTCAGGGCAGTCGTCGCGGCAGTGGCATTCTCGAGAGCAACAATCGCATCATCCAGGGTGGCGGGCATTATGGGTTCCTCATGCGAAAGCGAGACCATCGACGATCATCTGCTGTGTCGCGATGATGTCGGCGGAGATGTTGGCGAGGGCGGCAACGATATTGGCCGTCGCGCCGGCAGCCGCGATGACCGCGTCGATGTTTGTCGCCACAGCCGTGACGTCGGAGATCGAGCCGGCAACGGTCCCGACCGCCAGGATAAAGCCTGCCACCGTGTCCACATTGGCGATCGAGCCGGCGACGAGGCCGACATTGGTGATCGACGCACCGACATAATTGACGTTCGCGAGATCGGCGGCGACCGCCGTGACCGAAGTGATGCTGCCTGCTACTGCCCGAACATCAGAGATGTTATCCGCGACAATGATCGTTTCAGGCTCGACAAGCGATGTTGGCGTGCCCCATGCCCCGGCGGCCTTTGGGCCGTAGATCTGGCGCGATGTGGTGTCGAAATAATAATCCCCGGCGTTGCCAAGGCTGGACGCAGGGGAACCAGCCCCCTTCAGGAGTTGCGAGCCCTTTGGCCCACGAGCGCCCGCGCCGGACAGATCGACGATGACCGTGCCAGTTGGAAAGCTCATGCGGTCACGCCTTCGTAGAGAGTGAATTCGCCCTGCATCACCGGCCCGAGATCGTCGCCATCGGTATCGACCACGACGAGATCATAGGTGAAGACCGAGGCGAGCGGCGGCGGGACGATCTCAGGCAGGGCCGCAAGCGCCGCCTCTTCGATCCTGATCGAGATCAGTCCTTCGGCCGCGCTGATGATGCAGATGCCCTGGACATCGCCTGACCCGACCGTCGCGAGATCGATCAGCGGCGATCCCGGATCACCGGCATAGCCCCGGATCTGCATGCGGAAGCTGTTGCCGGTGATGTCGAGCGGGGCACCGTCGATGCCGAACGTATAGGTTTCGGCGAAGACGGTATTTCGATAGGCGCACAGATCCCATTGCGCAGGCGTCATGCACGGGCCTTTCGATTCTGAGTACGGATCAGGCGGCCGGCGTGTCAGGCCAGACCGGATCGATGAGATCGACCGCGCGGACCGCAGCACGGTAGGCGATCCATACCTCCCGGTCTGGCTCGTCCTCGGCGACGCGCCATGCGGTATCGCGCAAGGCGGCATCGCGGAAACGCCCGGTCTGCGCGGCGCGCTGCTCCGGTGATAGGGGCGGGCGCTCCACCGCAACCGGGGCGCCATCCTTGCCCGGCACGATCATCTTGCCCATGCCCTGCGCCGCTATGAGATCGCGGTGGGCATCATGCCCGATCTCGATCGCATCATCGGGCATGGCGGTACCGTGAACGACATCGTGATAGAAGCCGCCCGTCGATGGCGAGTAGTAGACCGAATCCGGCGCGGGCTCGGGCGCGATGGCTTCCACGGCCCCGGCCCCATCCGTCGCGGTCTCCGGCTCCGGTGCATCGATCATGATCACGTCGTTTTCCGGCTTCGCCACGCTCAATACCCCCATGCGATATAGGACATCTTCGAAACCGTACCCGTCCGCTGGCCGCCGCCCGCGAACTGAAGATACAGGCTCACACCCGTCGTCGAGATCGAGCTTTCATCGACCTGCCCCCACATATCCATGTTGACGTTGGCGGACGGGAGATAGGTTCCGGGGACAACGCCGAGGCAGGCGGTCGGGAAGGATGTGGCGAAACTGAGCGCATAATTTCCCTCGAAATTCGAGCCGACATAGACATATCCGAGCTGGATCATCCCGCCGCCCGGCAGCAGGAAATAGGTCGCCGAGCCGATGCTGCTCGCAAATCCCAGCCAGGTCAGGACCGCAGCACGGGTGTTGTCGCCGACATTCGCGGTGCCGCCGGTCAGATTGCCCTTGAGCGTGTTCGCCGGTGCCTGCGCCGCCATCGCATTGGTCACGAAATTGGCAGGCAGGGCAGCGACATCGGAGATCAGTTCGAACCGGGTCGCGGTGTTGTTCCAGACGACCTGGAACATGCAGCTGGCGGGCAGCATGCCGGCCTGTAGCGCGACGCCATTGAGAACGACAGGCTCGGCACCGAGGCCATTCGGGTTGAGGGTGTAGGCGCCGGTATTATCGGCCGCCGCCTTGAGCACGGTGATGACCTTGCCGGCAAGCGCGGCATAGTTTGCCGGAACGGGGGACAGCGTGACGATGCCGGCATTCGCCGATCCGCTATCGGCTGAGAAATAGCCCGGTGTCGCGACAGAGCCGGTCGCGATGGTGGTGATCGCCGAGGTCAGCTGAGCGACGAGACCCGAGAGGTTGCCGTCATCGAGGACATCGGCATTCAGTGCGTTGCTGATGAAGGTCGCGAGTGCTGCCGCGCTCATCGAGGATTGGCGCAGGATCTTGTTGACCTTGGCCGATAGCGCAGTGCCGGCAGTGAAGCCGTTGTTCAGAATAGCGGTATCGCCGGCAAAGGCCGCCTGCGTCTCGACATTGGCCGCGCCGCCGATCGCTACCGGCTTGTAGTCTACCGTTGTGGTCATCAATCAGGCCTCGGTCAGAAGGTTTCGAGAATGGTCGGCCAGCATCCGCTGTCCCACCCGGCGATCGATGCGTTCTGGACGTCGAACCCGAACAGGGGGGAGAGCGCCACGCTCGGCACCGCAGTCACGAGCCGGACACCGGCCGGCTTCAGCCTGACCGCGCCGGTCGTGAAGAGCGCATTGATCGTCGCGTTCGCGCTCTTGTCCATCAGCGCGGTCAGCATCGACATGTCGCCGAAGTCCTGGATCAGGACCTTTTCCGACGAACCGAACAGCAGCTGCCAGACGCCATAGGCGCCCGGGATCGTTCCATCCCATTGGTTGGAACCGATCGTCGCGTAGAGCAAAGCCCGATAGGCATCGTCGGGGAGCGAGACGAGGCCGGAGGTCGGATCGAATGGTCCCTGCCATGTGCCCTGGTCGAAACCGAGGTTCAGCGTATCGAAGCTGAAATAGACGCCGACCAGCGGCTCGAGCAATTGCCGCGAGATGCCGACCCAGAGCCCGACGATATCCAGCTGCACGCCCACCGCTTCATCGATGTCGAACGCGGTCGGAAGTGCCCCGATGGTCCGACCGATATCGGCAACCGGCTGCAGGATGGCAGCCAGCACAGCGGCGAAATTCGGCTTGCCCTGGTGCTCTGACGTGACGAGGCTGGTATAGGCATCGATCGCCGCTGCCATCAGAGCACCGAGAGACTGATATCCGAGATGGCGAGCGCCGCCTCTTCATTCCATGCCATGGCGAGATCCGCTGTTCCGGGCGAATTGCCGAACAGCGCGATCAGCAGATTGCCATATTCGATCTTGTAGGTTGCCCCGAGCGCGCCCGGCAGCTTCGCCGCGGCGAACATGTCGCCGATATTGACGCTGCCACCAATCGGGAGGGCGGCAACCCATGCGGTCATCGCTGCCTTGATCAGCGCGCCCGTGGTCGAGACGTAGCCGGTCAGTGCGGTGATGCTGAGGCCGGCGATGACCCGCCTGGCAGTGGGGCGGCTGAACCAGACCGTATCCGGCACGCCGTTCTGGTCGATGATGGTCTCGGAGATGGCACCATAGGTCCCGGTGCCGGATTTGCCGCGAGCGATGGCGGTGGCGATGGCGATACTGTCGCCGCCGATGACAACCAGCGCGATCGAGTGCCCGGGGATGCCGTTGCCGTCAGTCGCGCCCGTATCGTTCTCGTAGGGCTTGACGACCTGGACCCCAGACAGATTGAGCACCGCCGAGACGATGCTTTCCAGACGCGTCTGCGCAGGCAGGGACGTCGATACCGCCTGCCGCTGGCGGAGCGTGCCGTCCACCTCCTTGGGTGCCCCCACCGTGGCATCAGCGGCATTCGTGGCCGATTGCCAGCCGCGCTGCGGGTTGACGATCTCGTTGATCGTGCCGGCCGGAGCGGTGATCGCTCCAGCGACTGAACATGTCGCGGTCGCGACCACGGAGCCGGAGCCGCCTATCGTCACCAGCGGGGGGAGGAGCCATTGGTTGTGGCCGACCGTATCCTCGACGATGCCGTTCACGATCTCGGTGCCGTTGGGGCCGACAAGCGTCAGATCAGCCGATGAATTGCTTGGTACAAGGCGGCGGAGACCATTGATCTTGACGACATTCGAGAGCCCGACGCCGACGGCAGTCGCGGGGCTGAACGAGTTATAGACTGCGATGGCCGCGCTGTTGCAGTCATTGATCGCGGCGGCGAAGACGGAAATTAGCTGGCCGTCCTGCGAATCCGGCTCCAGATACGCATCGGCTCCGTAGATCAGCTGGAAGCTCGCCTTGAGCGAGGCAAGCACGTCAGCATAGCTCGGCGCGCTGATGCCTTCGGCCGTCACCGTCGCGGCCAAGGTGGCGAGTGGGAACGTCGTCAATTTCCCATCCCCTTACAGCGATACCGTGAAGGGCAGCGCCCCGTAGATCGTATTGATCACCGCAGACACGACCCATGCGCGGTTCGCCGTGAAGCTGCTCGAATAGCTCTCGATCGAACTGACGCCCTGCGTACCGAGGATCACGGCGCGCGTTGCCTGGTCGGCAGTTTGCCGGCCACCTTCGACGAAGACCTCGGTCGAGTACGGCATGCCGACGGTCTGATCGAGGAACCACTCCCCGCGCATCAGCTTCAGGCGGGTCAGGACTGCCTGCCCGACGCAGGCCGGGCTGTTCGCCAGGAAGTTCGATGCACCTTGCCCAAAACTGTAATCCAGATCGGCGTCTAGCGCGCGGTATCGCATCAGTGGACCTCCCTAGACCGGTGGCCCGGTATCATCACCGCCGGCCGTGACGCCCGAATGCGTATGGGTATGCAGCGCGGTCCCGTTCCCGGTGACCTCGCCGGCAGCATCGATCGTCGAGGTCGCGGCGACCGGGCCGTCGAGCGTGATCCCGCCGGGCGCCGTCAGCTTGATCGTCTGGGCAGTCGGGTCGACCTCGACCACGGTCGCGCCATCATCGCTGCGCAACTGCGCCGCCGTGACCGAGATATTCGACAGCACCCGGGGTTTCGACCGAAAGCCCAGCATCACGAAGCCATCGGACAGATCATGCATCCGCGCCTCGACCGGCGCCTGTACACCACCGGACTGGTGCCAGCTGTCGATCGAGCGCGAGGCGAAAACGACAAGGCATTCGTCGCCGGCTGCGACCGGGAAGGTCAGGGTCACGCCACCGCCCGATGGAAACTGGCAGGGGCAATCCAGCAGCAACGGGAGCGCGACCAGCGAGACCTTATCGTCCTTGTCGGCGAGCCTACCCTTGACCGCTGGAGCCACGACGCACGTCATGGTGGCAGCATCGAAGCTCTGGATGATGCCCGGCATCGATGTCTGTATCTTGGACTGGCGGCCGTCGAGCGCGGCGCGCAGGACCTCGTCCAGATCGTGCGATCTCTCGCGCTGGTCCATGTCAGCTATACCCCCGCGATAGCAATCCCGGTGTCGCGGCCTGCCCGATCGCGATGCAGACTATATCGGTGTACCATTGCTGGCCGCGCGTATCGCCGGAATGCTCGACGACCAATGTACGGTAGAGGCCGTCCGCAGCGATCGATGGAAGGAACGCGTTGGTCTGGGTAGAGGAGAGGCTTAGGCCCAACTCGGCCTGCTGGATGTCGGCATTGTTGATCTTGACCTGGGACCCGACCTTGATCTGGGGATTGAGCAGGCATTTGACCTGAATCCCGTCTTCGGTCTGCTCCGGGAACCCGACCATGCCGGTCGCTGAATTGATCTCGATCGTCTCGCCGGGGAGTGCCGCCTTTCGCGGCAGGATCTGCAGCACGCCGTTCTGGATCGAATAGTTGGTATCGGTCGCCATCGCGAGGTCGCGAAGATGGTCCCGTGCCATGCCGAACATCGTCTTGCCCCGCGGGAGCGTATCGTCGGGCAGCGGCGCGATATAACCCTTCTTGACGTTCATCGCCTTGGCCAGTGCGTCGACCCGGTCGGAGAACGAACTACCCGCCTTCAGCGCGATCTGGATCGTGCCGAAGTTGAGCGCGATATCCCCGTCGGCACCGCTGAGATCGACATAGGTGTCGACGTTGCTTTCGCGGCCCTTCCGGACCTGGACCAGCGTCCCATCGAAGATGGTCCCGAGCTCGCCGCCTTCGTAGCCGGCCGAGAGGATGATCTTCGAAAATTCCTTCTGGATCTGTGCGGCGGTCGATTCCTTGACGTTGTAGACCCGGGCCTGCAGCACATTCGGGGTCTGGAGGTCATGCTGCTTGATCGCGAACTTGATGTGGAGTTCGGAGAGATCGAGGCCAGTTGCGTCATCGGCCACGACCAGCTGGACCTTGCGAAGATATTGCTGGGTCATGCCGGCACGAAGAACAGCTGGGCGTCAGTGCCGAGATTGCCGAACGTCGGTGCGGCGATCGGGTCCTGGACCGTCTGGACGTAGAGCGCGCCCGCGATCCCAGCATCGGCCGCATGTTGCTCGAGCAGGTCGGCGCCGGTCACCAGCGGGATACCCTGGATGATCGGCACTGAACTATCGTCAGCGATATCGAGGAACCAGCCGCCGAGGCCGCCGGGATCGTCCCGCCAGATGACGGTGAAGCGATAGGCGACGCCAGCCAGCGCGATCCTGAACGTCTCGTTGACGCCAGAGAGCGGGATGAGCAGGGGATCGCTCATACCGATGCCGATATCGCGGAACGATCCGGCGGGGTCTGCCATGACGGAACGGTAGCCGTCGACGCCTGGGCTTGCTTGGTCCCGCTCGTCGTCACCGCAGATGTCGCCTTCGGGTTTGCCTGGTTGGCCGCCGGTGCCACGGCCACGACCTGCGTCTGGACGATGATGATCTGGCGGCAATGCGCCGTGAACATCAGCGCCGCCTCGGAACGCTCATCGGTCGTGACCGTGATCTCGGCCAGCAGCATGTTGCTGTAGAGACGCTTGCCGGTCTGGATCCGGAACGGGGTCCGACTGGCCTTCAGTGCCAGGATGCGCTGGTACAGGTTCGTGACATAGCCTTCGTCACCACCAGCTTCAGCGCTCGAATTGGTAGCACCAAAATCGATCTGCACCTCGGCTGGATCGTCGAAGGCGTGATCGCTGATCTCCGCGCCCTGCTCGACGGGATGCGAGGTGATCGTCTGCCTGTCGGTGTGGTTCTCACGGAAGGTCACTAGTGCGGTGATCGGCCCGAAGAAGCGCATGGGGCTTATGGTGATGAATTCCGGCATATCAGTTCAGCGTCGATTTCGCGTTGCGGAGCGCGTTCGCCCAGACCCGATCCTGCGCAGTGGCAGTGGCCGATGCGGTCGCCTTCGGGTCCTTCGCCCCGTCAATGTGGATCGTGGTCTTGTGGTGCATGGTGATGTGCTTGGTGGCGTTCGGATGGAGGCCGCGGCGCAGATCGCCCGCAGTCCCGGCGCCTGGACGCATCATCTTGGTGATGTAGTGGATGAACGCGGTCTTCTCGTCACCGGAGCCGCGGATCGCGTCACCGGCCCCCTTCTCGGTATTGTTGAACTCCCAGAGCATGAACCCGAGTTGATCGATCAGCGAAGAGCCATGGATGTCCTTGCCCCATAGGCGCTTGAAGTCGCGCTGCCGCGGCTTCAGCCACTGGCCGATGCCATAGGCCGACGAATTCGGGTTCTTGACATCGACACCACCGCCCTCGGCGAAGACGCCGCGCGCGATGCCCGAGGCCTGCGCCTCAGTGAAGCCGTTGGCCATGAAATAGGCCTTGACCTGATCGAGCATCGCCGGGCGACTGCCCTGCTGCTGCTTGCTGGTCGAGGAGCCGAGATAGTTCTTTGCCGGCTCGCCGAACGAGCCGGGATCGCCAGAGGTATCGCGATGGATGCGAATCCAGCCGCGCGGGTCATACCAGGCGTAGGGATTCTCCGCGTTCTTCTTGGCCCGGTCAGCATCAAACTTCTTCATCTCGTCAGGCGTGAGATGCTTGATCTTGGGGACGAGCTCGTTCCAGTGCTTCGCCGCCTCGATCACGCCGAGGATGGCCGCAGCGAGCAGCAGCCACGGCCATGTCGCGGCGATCGTCGCGATGGCGAGTGCCGCCAGCGCAGCGATCACGACATCGGCGAAGGCGTCGATCTCCTCCTTGGTGCCGAGGAACTTCATGACACCCGGGAATAGTTCCTCGAACTTGTCGATCAGTCCCTGGAGCTTGTCCATGACCTGCAAGGCGACGACCGAGGCGAACAGCCCCAACTCTGCCTTGAGGTCGCGCATCGACGTTTCGAAGCGGTTGGCGGCATCCACATTATAGCCGAGCGCGTCGGCCATCTCCTTGTACTTCTGCATCTCCAGTTCGAGCCGATCCGGATCGGTCGAAAGCTGGAGGAATGTCTTTTCGTCGATGCCCATCAGCTGGGCTTGGCGAAGGCCGATCGCCTGACCTGCGGCCATGCCGAGCCGCTTGTTCTGCGCTGCCCAGAAGCGGCCTGCGCTGATGAGCAATTCGGAGGTGCCGAGCAGCGCGCCCTTGGAATCGGTCGTCTTGATGCCCCAACCCTGCATGGCATTGATCAGGCCGGGCGTGAACCGCATCTTGGAGGCGAGGGATTCTAGGCTGGCAGTCGCACTCTCGGCGCTACCGCCCATCTGCGAAATCGCGAACCCGAACGCGCTGATATTCTCGGCGCTGTCGCCAACGCGCCGCGACGTGAAATAGAGGGTGTCGAGATTCTGCGCCATCTTGAGGACGCCCGCCGCGACCTTCTCGGCCACATCGGCAATGATCTCGCCCAGCGCGACGGCCTTGACCGTGATGCCGTCGAGACCACCCTGAAACTTCTTGTACGAGCCGTCATCGATCTGGAAGCCCAGAGAGATGAGATATTCCTTGAGCACCGATGCGTCGCTCATCGGTCACTCCCTCCCGGTGCCGGCGGAGCCAGCCTGAACTCGTTCTCGTCGAGCACATCTATCATCTCGTTGCATTCCGCGATGAGGTCGAGGGTCACCGCCGGGTCATCGAGACTTTCCGCCCGCAGCATCTTGCGCGCCACCGGGCGCCACAGCCAGTCCAAGCCGTCGGGCATGCTGACTAGCCCCCCTGGCACGCTTGTTTCAGGCCGCCGGCTTACCCAGCCGGGGGCCCCGCGGACAAAAAACTTGCGACGTTCGCCTGTACGACGTGCCAGACGATGCGGAGCATCATGGGCATGTCGATCCACGCGAACATAGGTTCACCGGCCACCCAGATCGATTGCCAGCCCGAGTCACCATGCAACTTGAGCTCGACGACGGCGAGGCAGGTATCGAGGATGTAGTCGGCATCATCCTCGGGCATTTCGGCAAAGGCAGCGCCGATCGGGCGCAACACCTTCTCAATCGAGATGGGATCGTCCTTGTCGAGCGTCTCGGTACCCTTCAGGAACGGAGACAGGTCCTTGAGCATGGCAAGGAAGGGGGCGAGTCGCCGGGCGACATGAAAGGCCTTGCGCGGCGTCAGGCCATTGGCGCGGAATGCATGATCGCCGATGTTGAAATTCTGCACCAGTCAGCTCCTAGAACAGGCTCGGAGCGCCGGAGCCGAGCAGGACGTCGGCGACGATCGCGTCGAACGTCCATTCCATCGTCCCGCCGTCCTTGGCGTAGTTGATCGGTGCCGGCTTCTTGAACGCGACGTCACGCAGCGTTGTCGTGTCGCCGCGCGCGATGTCCGAGACGGTGATGAGGTTCTGCCCCCACAGCGCGCTCGATGCCTTCTGGGCATTGTAGGCGGCACGCAGCTGCTGGTTGCGCGGCGACGTCTTCAGCAGCCGGATCGTGACCGTCGCGGCGTTTCCGGCATGCAGCGAATGCATGCCTTTACCATCGGCGCCGATCGACATCGAGTTCTTGTCCTCGATGGCATCGATCGTGATGCCCTCCTCGGCGTTGCCGGAGCCGGCGCCAAGCGAGAAGGAACCTGTCGGGCCGCCGAACGAAGCGGCGACGTCGAGGAATGAATATGCGGCGATGGTCGCCTCCTGTCAGCAAGAGTGAACGGGGTGAGGCTCAGGGATTGACCGTCAGCGCGATATTCGCGCTGTGGATCGCGCCCGCGGTCTTGGCTGCGATCTGGAGCGGAACGGATTTGCGCGCGACCCGGTCGGCCGCCTGCTGCGACGAAACCGGGGGCTGGTAGATGTAATAGCCCTTGGGCAGCCGGTCGCCAGTCGAAAGCTGGCCGAAGCCAGAACCAGTCCACGTCCCGGCCGCGAGATAGCCGTTGGCCACAAAGGCAAGGCATGCCGTTTCGAGCGCGTTGGCCAGCAGATGGGTACCCGCATCAGTCTGCGGAATCTTCTTCTGCGCGACCAGGGCATTGAAGCCGTTGGTCTGGATCTGGTTCGCGAGCGCCAGCGCGCCAAACATCTCGTCGATGAAGATCTGGTTCGCCGTTGGTGAGGAACAGACGCACCAGCCATTATTGATGATCGAGACGCCGTTCTGGTAGGTCGCGTAATAATTATAGCCCTTGCTGTCGAGCGCAGCGGCCTGGTTGGCGTTGAGCAGTTCGGGACCGATGCCCGTCATCGGCTTGAACGCCAGCGTGATCATCGTGTCGGAACCGGCGAGATTGATCGTCAGCAGATCACCCCAGGCCGCGCAGGCGGCGTAGAGGCTCTTGCTCGAATAGACGACAAAGGTCCGCTGATAGCCCAGCGCCTGAAGCACCGGCCCAATATCGGTCGAGGTGGCCGTCGACAGCGCGGCGGCAGCAGTAGAGGTGAACCCGTACATGTGCGGGAGGGATGACGCCTCGATATAGGCGGCAACGGCCTGGCGGTCCGCGTCGACCGCGCTGGTGCAGGCATCATCGTTCAGCGCGAACCAGTAGGTCGAGAGGCTGTCCAGCGTGTTGACTGCCGAGAGCAGTGTTTCCGCCGCGATGCCGTCGACCTCATAGGCTCCGGAGAAGGCTGCAGTGCAGCCGAGCAGCGCGGACAGGTCGGTGCCCGAGGTCGGCGCCTGTAGCGGCTTGACCTTCGATGCCGCGCCGGTCGTGGTCGACTTGAACACGAAGTTCGCGCCCGTCCATGTGCAGGTCGCGCCGATCGAGGCGCCGGTCAGCGCGGTCGTGATCAGCGTCGCGACCGCATTGAGGTTTGCCGCGCCGGAGAGATTGATGGACGCGACGTTGACCGGTGACGCAGCCGCATCGACCTGGATCTTGAACCCGCCCGACGAGACCGCGGTGAAGATGCTGAGCAGCTGCTGTGCCGCACTGAGCGTGCCGCCGAACATCCTGCCATTGGTCGCGGCCTGGGCCCAGCGGCCGATATACAGCTGCGTCGGCTGCGGGCTGGCGCTGAAATAGGCCACTGCAGCCAGATATTCCGGCGCGGTCGTACCGAAGACGGCGGCGACGCCGGCCAGACTGCTGAACGACATGATGCGGGTCTGGGTGTCGATGACATCCGACTGGCCCATGACGAGCAGGGAGTTGAAGTTCGCGAACTGGGCGCCCGGGCTGGTGAGGCTGAGGCTGACCGCGATGACGCGCGATACGGAAAGACCAATGGCCATTTACGTCGATCCCTCGAAAAGGGGTGGGGCGCTGTTTACGGCGCGGTGGAAGCGGTGATCGGCTCGGCGAGCGCGTCGGAGATGAGCGCGGCGTCCAGCGATTCGAGATTGAGGATCCGATAGGTCCGGTCGACCTGCCGGCGGACACGCACGGTGAGATCGGCACGCGGGTACCATTGGTTATTGACGAGATCAGCGGACTTGGTGTGGCCGGAGCATTCGATCAGCTTCAGGCCGAAGGCATACATCGCTTCCCGGTTCTGGCTGATCTTCAGGCCGTCCCGCAGCAGCTTCGAATTCGTCTCGCAGTTCGGGCCATAGAAGGAGATCAGGACATCGATCTCCTCATGCGCCTGCTGCGTGCTCGATCCCTCTCCGGTCGGGTCATGGCCTTCAAACGGGAAGGCGTCCGAGATGAGCGTCGTCGTGCCGACAGCTGCCCAGTCGACATCGATCGACGGCCGGCCTGCCGGGTTGGATTGCCAGCGCGGCCAGACGAGCTTGCCCGGCAGTCCGGTGATCCCGGTGACCGTGGCTTGCAGCGCGACATAGAGCGCCGTGTCGTTGATCGGCGGTGTGGAGATCGGGGCGAGGAAGCCGCCGGTGCTCGAGTCCGTCATCAGAACGGTGCCGTCGCGATCGTAGGCTGCGATGAGCAATCCGCCTGGACGAAACCGCGGCCGAACTTCGAATAGTCGTAGACCCGGTTGACGTAGAAATTATCGCCGTTCCAGACGATGAAGTCCGGGAGATAGGTACGTCCATCCGCGGTCGAGGCCGAACGGAGCCGGAATCTCGTATGCACCTCGATCAGTCTGGGCAGCGCCTGCTGGTCGGGCCCGCGCTGGAT